>Ga0182746_1000164_pt1 | contig 112727 bp, 98 predicted proteins | sample eDN3rd30CBELigOP_FD_128881 | JGI IMG/M metagenome (GOLD analysis project Ga0182746, IMG submission 128881) | Enriched Organic Plus compost microbial communities from Emeryville, California, USA - eDNA 3rd pass 30_C BE-Lig OP (version 2) (version 2) ...
AGACAAGATATTTGATTACCTGCTGAAACGGGAAAACAATATTATCGTAATGGGTTCTTATGGCCGGACCGCCATTTCCAGGTTCTTCTCACACAGCGACGCTGACTTTGTTATCAATACCATTCCCCGGCCTCTATTCATTTCGCACATCTGACAACATGAAAAATGAACAAGATCATCGCCATACTCGACGGGCTTAAATACAATGCGAGTACCGCGGAATATGCCATCCACCTTGCCAAACAGAACAATGCCTACCTGGTGGGTGTATTCCCTGAATCGGTCCTGTATACCAGCTACACGGTTTACGATCTTGTAACAGAACAGCCGGTTGAGCAATTAAAAGAAACATTAAACCGCCGCGACAGTGACAGGCGCACAAAATCTGTTTCGGATTTTGAAACAGCATGTCATAATGCAGCAATACAATACACTGTACGGCGGGACAGGAATATTACCATAAAAGACATCCTTCATGAATCGGTGTTTGCAGACCTGATCATCATTCATGCACGGGAAACTTTTTCACATTACAATGAACCCCAGCCTACCCATCTTGTTCAGCATCTGCTTGCCCAGGCCGTATGCCCCGTACTCATTACACCAAAGATCTTTCATCCATTTAATAAGATCGTTCATTTTTATGATGGGGAGCCTTCATCCGTTTACGCTATAAAAATGCTTAGTTACACATTGCCTTCGTCCAAAAATATTCCCGTGGAAGTTATTTCCATACTGGATGAAAATGAGGCAAAGCTTGTTCCAGATGGCTTACTGATGAAAGAACTGGTGAAGCGGCATTTTGGAAAGTGTGATTTTGCAACTATTGGCGGTGATATCAATCTAAAAACGGATAAATACCTGAACCGGCAGAAAGAGGGAACGTTTATTGTGCTTGGAGCATACGGGCGAAGCCGGGTATCCCGATGGTTAAGGCAAAGCCTGGCCGACCATGTGATCAAAAGCACAAACCTTCCTGTCTTCATTGCACATTGCCGCTAATGATGATTGCTTGCCGGCCAACCTGCAATAGCCGTGACCACTATCAGCCCCTGTCTTGACGGTTATCATAGAATTGAAGGTCATCACTATAATAAATTTGAGACACTGATTATCATTCCTGAATGGATAAAATTATTAACATGAAAACGATCATTGTTCCTACAGATTTCTCAGCAGTAGCCTTCAATGCAGCACAGTATGCTGCAGCACTGGCAGAAAAACTGAATGCAAAAATTGTATTATTCCATGCTTATCCCCTCCCACTGGCATTCTCTGAAGTGCCGGTGCCGCCACAGATATTCAATACCCTGCAAAGAGATGCGGAAGACTTCATGCAGCAGGCAAAAACTGAGCTGGAGGAATATACAAAGGGAAGTATCCCCATCGATACAGCCGTTTTTCCGGGTGGCTTACTCACCAATCTTCAGCTACATTGTGATGAAACAAAACCCTATGCTGTAGTAATGAGCTCACATGGCAACGCCGGTCTTGAAAAATTACTCCTGGGCAGTGAAACAAATGCTGCAGTTACTCATTTGAGCTGGCCATTGATCGTTGTTCCCAAAGGAGCCAAATTCAAAGCGCCCGAAAATATTGCACTGGCCTGTGATTTTGAAAAGGTGAGCAGCACCGTACCCGTTGCAGTGATCAAAGATCTTGTACAGGTTTTCAAGGCAAAGCTGTTTGTGCTGCATGTGCATCCTGATGCGGAGCAACCCTATGAGCAACCGGTAATAGATGGTGCTGGCGACCTGCATCAATTGCTTGAAGATCTTCATCCCTCCTATCAGTTTCTTAACCGCGCAGATATAACTGAAGCTATTCTTGATTTTATTCAAAAGAACAATATTGAGCTGCTCATCGTGCTTCCTAAAAAATATAATTTCCTTGAAAGCCTGTTCCATAAAAGCAAGTCGAAAAAACTGGCAAAGGAAGCATTTGTACCGATGATGTCATTTCATGAAAAATGATGCGCCGTCTGCTATAATGCAGATCAACTACTAAATCAATTTTCTCATTTATAATCAAAGGAGGTGTATATGTCAACCCAATTAATGAAAACCGGCGAAAGATGGCCGGGACTCTTCGATGATTTCTTCAAACCATGGAATGAATGGTTTGACAATGGTTATTTTCCCAACCGTTTATCAACCATGCCAGCCGTAAACATTACCGAAAGCAATGGTACCTATGAATTGTCACTGGCCGCTCCCGGCATGAAAAAGGACGATTTCAAAATTGATGTCAACGGCGATATCCTGACCATCAGTTCTGAAAAAGAGGAATCCAAAGAAGAAAAAGACAAGAAATTTACCCGTAAAGAATATAATTACTCTGCTTTCAGCAGGAGCTTTACGCTGCCTTCGCAGGTAAATAAAGACAAGATTGATGCCTATTATGAGAACGGCGTGCTCAAGCTTTCATTACCCGTAAAAGAAGAAGCGAAGAAAAGCTCCAGCAAACAGATCGCTGTAAAATAAACAGCCCCGCGGTCGCCCCTGGCGGCCGCTCTTAATTTAATCACATGGCAGAGCTCAGCTTGTGGCTTGACAGCTACGATGATATCTATTCAGACTTTGATGCAAGGACATTACTGAAACGGCGTATCTCCGAAGATTTCATTCATGAACTGGAAATAGCTTTCAAGCGCAGGGAAGAAAATACCGACCTGCTCATTCTCCGGGTGCCGGTCGCCGTCCGGCACCCGGAAGATGAACGCCTGATCACGGAAAGATTGCGCAATTATTTTAATCATGAATACGAACACTATCTGCAGGTAGTAAAAAAGGACACCGGAAGAAATATTGCCTTCTTTTGCATCAGCATTATTGTAATGTTTGCCAGTGTCATTATAAATATTCCCGGCAATCAACGATTTGCCCATTTAACTCCCTTGCGTATACTGCTTGAACCTGCAGGATGGTTCTTTTTCTGGAACAGCCTGGAATATTTCTTCTTCAAAAGAAAACCGGAAGTGCTAAAAGCCACATTCTGGCAAACAGTGGCCGGATGGAAAGTGCTCTTCCGGTCTTACTGATGCTTCAATAAACACAATAACCGCTCCTTAGGAAAGATTACCACGCCCAAGATCGAAATCCTCCGATTGATCTACAATAATTTGCTTGCTTAATTCGCGGCCATGCTCATTCTGTTGTTTCAGGGTCCAGTCGTCCGTCATGGTAGTTTCCAGCCAGATACTGCCTGATTGCCGGATGACCTGAACGAGCAGGTTAAACTTTTCCTTCATGGTCGACTCCAGTTCTGCGATGGTCATGCCATCACTGATCTCCATAACGCCTTCTTCTTTCAGGCCTGCGGCTGCCAGCAACGATGATCTTGCTATGATCTTTACGGGACGGCGGGCAGTATCACTATACTGGTGATGAAACAGGTCCAACCGGAGATAAGGATAAAGAGCCGCAAATTCCTGTTGCAACTCATATATATGTTTATGGGGAGATAAATGCAGTATTTGTGTCATCTCAATAAGTTTGATCCAAAACTATATTAAGCATCTCCTGCATTATCTGACCTGCGTTGGAAAACAGAATGATCCTAATCATTAACAGGTTGTTTACATTTTATCTGCCGTACTTCAATTGTCCGGCCGGCATAGCTGACGAAAATCAGGAGATCAGTATCTCCCGGTCAGTGCAGACCGGATAGAGACTGTATAAATTCGTAAAAAGAATACCATGCAGATCATAAAATATATTGCCGGAATCTGGGACAACAATATTCCCGGTCTGGATTTCGCCTGTTCTCTTGCAAAACAAAGTGGCAGTTACCTGAAAGTTATTACCACTCCTGCAAAATCCAGGCAGAAAGTATATGAAAAGCAATTGAGCGAAATTGACAGTATCGGCCAGGCCTGTGCCCGGCGCAGTGTGGAAAGCAAAGCAGAAACAATCAGGACCTCGGGTGAAGAAATGGAGGGGTTTGATACGCGGTTCACAGATCTGGTCATTCTGCCCGCTGATGCCGGTATCGCCGAAACCACCGGCATTTCTGCATCATTCGTCTCCCATCTTATAAGGTATGCTGAGTGCCCGGTCATTATTGCACCTCCTTCTTTTAAAAAAGTTGAATCATTAATAGTTGCTTTTGATGGATCAGCTTCCAGCGTTTTTGCCATCAAACAGTTCACCTATCTTTTCCCTTCCTATCGCGAAACAAAAATATTCATCGTTCATGCCAGTGAAAGCAAAGGTTGGGATGATACGGGCAAATACAAAATGAAAGAATGGCTGGAAGATCATTATACAAACATAGAGTTCGTGTTACTGAACGGACAAACCGAAGAAAGCATGATCAATTACCTGTTGTCCCATAAGGATGCTTTTTTAATAACCGGTGCTTTTGGAAGAAACCTGTTGTCAAAACTGATCAAACCGGGAACGTTCCAACTATTGAAAGAAGTTATCAGCAATCCGCTGTTTATCTGCCACCAGCCTTAATCCAGCAATCATCATAATCTCCCCTAATGACAGGCAGCCGCTTTTCTTCCGCCAGTATCGAAGATTTATACCAGAGCCTTGCCACTTCTCCGGCAGGATTGACAGAGGAACTGGCCATGGAAAGGATCAAAGCGCAGTCGGCTTTTTTCAAAAAAGAAAATCATTTCAAAAAAGCCGTTAAGCTGCTGATGCGGCAGTTCCTTAATCCATTGGCGTTGCTACTTTTTATTGCCGTCATTCTTTCGGCTGTTTTGGGAGAATCGTCTGACAGTATCATTATCCTGGTGATACTGCTGACTACGGGTGTGTTTGGCTTTTTACAAGAACAAAAAGCCGGCCGTGCCATGGACGATCTGCTCAGCATGATAGAGATGAAACATACGGTGTTGCGCAATGGACAAACGACACAGGTGCTAACCAAAGAGATCGTTCCCGGCGATATACTCCTGCTGGATGCAGGCGATCTGATCCCGGCCGATTGCCGTATCATCGAAAGCAATGAACTGCATGTAAATGAAGGGTCACTGACAGGCGAATCGTTCCCGGTGGAAAAACAGGAAGGAAGGGTGGACGATCAGTTATCTGCCGGCAAAAAGTACAATTGCCTTTGGCAGGGATCGAATGTTGTCAGCGGTACGGCGAAAGCCCTGGCAGTGTATACGGGAAAACAAACAGCTTTTGGAAAACTGGCGCAAAGCCTGACACAAACACCTGAGACCGCATTTGAAAAAGGGATCAGGAGATTTGGGTATTTCCTGCTGAAGATCACCGTTGTGCTGGCGATCATCACACTCTCGCTCAATCTTTATTTTCACCAACCCCTTTTCGACTCGATCTTATTTTCATTAGCGCTGGCAGTCGGCATGTCGCCTGAACTGCTACCTGCGATCATGACATTTGCCATGTCTGCCGGCGCCAAACGCCTGCTGGCCAAAAAAGTGATCGTCAAAAAACTTTCATCCATATTTAATCTTGGTGAAGTGAGTGTGCTGTGTACCGATAAAACAGGCACGATCACTGAAGGTAAAGTTGCTGTAAGGGATATTGTTGATATTAATGGGAACACGAACGACCGGTTACGGCTGTACGCATTCCTGAATGCATCCATGCAAAACGGGTTCAGCAACCCGATCGACGAAGCACTTGCTGCACTGGACCTTCCGTCGTCCGGTTATGAAAAGATCAATGAAATACCTTATGATTTCATGCGGAGACGGTTAAGTGTTTTACTGAAAAAAGATGATCGCTACTTTATCATCACCAAAGGTGCGTTCAGCAATATCGCAGAAGCCTGCAGTTTTATTAAAGGAGAGGATGGCAATAAGCTGGCTATTGATGAATCGCTGCAGCAACAGATGCAGGAACGGTTTATTGCCTGGAGCAATGAAGGCTACCGGGTGCTTGGGCTGGCCTGTAAAGAAATCCCCAGCGACAGGATGACGAGAGAGGATGAACAGGAAATGAGCTTTCTCGGATATATTTTACTGGAAGACCCGTTGAAAGAAACTGCCGTAGCTTCTATCGGGAAATTAAAGCAGCAGCACATTCTTGTTAAGATCATCACCGGTGACAACCGGTATTCTGCAGGGCATGCTGCAGCACAGGTTGGCCTGGGCAATTGCCAGGTGCTTACCGGTGAAGAGATCAACAACCTTTCACCTGAAGCAATGGCTATAAAAGTGAAGCAGTATGATGTATTTGCCGAGATAGAGCCGCACCAGAAGGAAAGGATCATCAAAACGCTTCAGCAGACAGGGTCCACCGTTGCCTATATCGGCGACGGTATAAATGATGTGGCCGCCATCAATGCGGCAGATATTGGCATCTCTACCAATAATGCTGTGGATGTGGCAAAAGAAGCAGCCGATTTTGTGTTCCTGGAAAAAGACCTGTCCGTATTGTCTGATGGTGTATACGAAGGCAGAAAATCATTTGCCAATTGCATGAAATATATTTTCATCAATACGGGTGCCATTTTTGGCAATATGTTCAGCGTGGCATGTGCTTCGCTTTTCCTGCCATTCCTGCCCATGCTGCCCAAACAAATATTACTGACCAATCTGTTCTCAGACCTGCCTTATCTCGGCATCGCATCCGATCACGTAGATGAAGAACAATTGAAAAAGCCAGGCCGCTGGAATCTTAAGATGATACGGAATTTCATGATCGTATTCGGTCTTCACAGCTCCATATTTGATCTTATTACCTTTTATGTACTGTATGTGCATTTACGGCTCACCAACTCATTTTTCCAAACAGGATGGTTTATCGAATCGGTCATTACTGAATTACTGATACTCTATGTCATCCGTACGCGGAAACCGGTGATAAAAAGCAAGCCGGGGAAGATGCTGTTGATCACAACACTGTTCATCACGCTGGTGACTATATTGCTTCCTGTTTCGCCTTTTGCTTCTTTACTGGGCCTGTCCATAGCCCATTTCGGGGAAGCGGCAGACCTTTTCATCATATTATTATGCTATCTCATCAGTGCTGATCTGTTAAAGATGTTATTCTTCCGTTGGAATGACAACAGTAAAACCCAGGCTGGATAAGCATTGCGGGCTCTATCTGACCGGGATCAAATGAGTTTCTGATCCCGGTCATTGGCATCTCCTTCCCTGCATTTTATATTTGATCAAATTGATATTATGAAACCCATCCCAGATCCTGCATTGGAAGAACTGCTGGAAGCCAGACACAGCCATCCATCTATATCCCTTATGCTGCCATTTGAGCCCAAAATGGCCGCAAAGGCAGACCTGAACAGGATGCTGAAAAAATTTATCAATGAAGCCGAAGATGGCATCCGGAAAAAACATGACAACGAAATTGGCTGGCTCGTGCTGAATAAGTTGAAACAACTGGTAGCTTCGCTTAATTTTTCTACCTACAAAAAAAGTATTGCCATTTACGTTTCCCCGTTTTTCGAAAAGGTACTCTACCTCGATATTATTGTTGAGCCAAAACTCACGATCAATGGTTCTTTTGCGATACGCGAAGTACTGCTCTCTAAAAAGAAAGCAAGAAAGTTCCTGTTGCTGACCTTGAGTGGAAAGGAATGCAAGGCCTATATTGGCGACTCACATTTGCTGATGAATGTAAAGACCGATATTCCCAGCCATGTCGCGGCTTTCCGTTCAGACCTTCCGGAGAAAGTCGGGAATTTTTCAGACTCCGTAGAGATCAAACAGGTGTTGACCGAAAAGTTTTTGCGTTATACCGACCAGGGGCTTACCGCACTTTTACATGCATATTCCCTGTTGCCTGTATTTGTAATAGGAACAAAAAAGATACTCGGTGTTTTCCGTAAGATCACCCGCAACGAGAAGCATATTATCAGTTATATACATGGCAATCATGTGGAAGACAGACCTGCAGAACTTCTTCAATTATTGATGCCCTACCTCAATGATTGGGAAAGGGTGCATCAGCAGGACATAAAGCACCAACTTGAAATTGCAGCGGATGGCGGCTTGCTTGCCCGTGGGCTGCATGAAGTATTGAAGCAGGCCAACAGGCAAAATGCAAGACTGCTCGTGCTTGAAAAAGATTATAGCAATTCCCTGCCTGCCATCAATGGGAAAAATTATAGCAGATTCTCTTATATAAAAGATTCCGTGGACGAAGTGATCGAGAAAGTGCTGGAAGCAGGAGGTGATGTTGAATTCATGGAAAGAGGAATGCTGGATGAATATCAGCATATCACGCTGATCGAGCGCCACAAATAAAGCATAAAAGCACTCCCATCAGGCCGTTTATTTTTTGCATAATTAACTCCTTGTTAAGCCGGGACAGGTATGTAAAAAAAGTATACCTTTGAAATCGCCCCGGATCAGATGTAATTCGTTTCAGCTTTAACAGATAGCCAATGCAGTCCCGGAAATCTATCCTGAATTTTTCAAAGGATAACTTCCTGGAAGCGTTGTGCCATAGCCTCCAGGAAGGTGCGGCTATAATTGAAAAAGCCAGCGGGCAACTCATTTTTTGCAACCAGGCCTGGAAAACCATGTTCCAGATTGACTCCCTGGCCGATATGGATATGCATAGCCTGAATCAGCTAAGGAAAATCCGTATCAGCGAATCAGCGTTCCGTGACCGGCTCAACATTCTTGAAGAAAAAGGCTTATTCAGAGAGCAGGTAGAGTATGTTTCTACTACAGGCCGGGCATTCTGGGGAGAAATAGTTCTAAGAGTATTAAGAAGTGAAGAAGCTGTTTATTACCTGGTCGTTATTGACAAAATAGACCGGCTAAAAGAAAGTGAGGAGAAACTGGCACAGGACAAACAGCGTTTCAATGCACTCCTGGAACATGCAAGCCTTGGCATTGTGGAAGTCAACAAACGTGGAGAGATCATCAATATCAATCTTTCAGCGCTCAGGTTGTTTGGCTATGATAAACAGGAGTTGCTAAATCAGAAAATTGAAATGCTCATTCCCATGCGCTTCCACTCAACGCATAAGCAACACAGGGATGCTTACCTGGACAATCCAAATAACAGGCCGATGGGCCTGGGCATGGACCTGTTTGCTGTCAGGAAAGATGGAAAAGAATTCCCGGTTGAAGTCAGCCTCACCAACTACATGATCGATAATGAACAGTACGTCATCGCCTTTGTAAGCGATATCTCCGTGCGTAAAATGAATGAGCTGGAAATAAAAAAACTAAATGATGACCTGGAAGAAACAGTGGAATTGCGGACCAAAGAATTGAAGAGCGCCATACAACAGCTCGAGATCTCTAAAGAAGGACTTTATAAGTCACTGGAAAAGGAAAAAGAGCTGAGCGAGCTTAAATCAAGATTCGTGTCAATGGCTTCACATGAATTCCGGACGCCCTTAAGCACTGTTCTTTCTTCCGCTTATTTACTGGAACAATACAATACAGGTGAGGAAAGCAAAAACCGGGAAAAACACCTAAAGCGCATTATCTCTTCCGTTAATATGCTGACAGATATACTGAATGATTTCCTTAGTGTGGGAAAGATCGAAGAAGGAAAAATACATGTCAGGCTTACAGAATTTGATATCCGGAAGTTGATCGGATCGGCTATCGATGAAATAAAGGTCAACCTGAAAAAAGAGCAGGTCATTCACTATACACATGAAGGTGAATTCATGGCCCGGCTGGACGCATCGCTGCTTAAACACATTATATTAAACCTGCTCTCCAATGCCAGCAAATTTTCACCCGAAAATAGTGTGATCGAAATAAAGACTTCCCGGGAGGCAGACAGGCTTACCCTTTGGGTTAAAGATCACGGTATTGGCATTTCTCCTGAAGATCAGAAGCACCTGATGGAGCGTTTTTTCCGTGGCACTAATACAGTCAACATCCAGGGTACCGGCCTGGGACTGCATATCGTTTCCAAATACACAGAGCTGATGAACGGAGAAATAAAATGCGCCAGCGCTTTACAAAAAGGGACCACGTTTATTCTTTCATTCAACTTAAAAAGAACAGATCATGAAGAAGATCCTGCTGATCGAAGACAATGAAAATATCCGGTCCAACACAGCCGAGATCCTTGAATTGTCAAACTATACCGTTATTGAAGCAGAGAACGGTAAGGTAGGCGTTTTGAAAGCGATCGAAAGCAAGCCAGACCTGATCATCTGCGATATCATGATGCCTGAGTTGGATGGATACGGGGTATTGCATGCAGTGCAGAACAACACTGTTATCAGGAACACACCCTTCATTTTCCTGACGGCAAAAACCGAGCGCAACGATTTCAGGAAAGGGATGGAATTGGGTGCTGATGATTATCTCACCAAGCCTTTTGATGGCACAGAACTGCTCAACGCAGTAAGCGGCCGGCTAAAAAAAATGGATATGCTCCATGCAGAGCTTCATCCTGATCTCAGTGGCGTTAAGCAATTACTGGAAGTAACTTCTCCTCAAAAAGCACTGGAAAATCTGACTGCAGACCGGAACGCCAATCACTATTCCAGGAAACAGCTTATTTATTCCGAAGGCAATCATCCCAACCGCCTTTACTTTGTGCTGAAAGGGAAAGTAAAAGCTTACAAGACCAATGAAAACGGAAAGGAACTGGTAACAGACCTGTTTTGTGAAGGGGATTTTATTGGCCATACAGCGCTCTTGGAAAAATCAGCTTACCGGGATACAGCCGAAGCTCTGGAAGAAACAGAGCTGGCAGTGATCCCCAAAGAAGATTTTGATCAATTGATCGACCGGAATCCCGAGGTCGCCCGTAAGTTCATTCAGTTACTCGCAAAGAATATTGCCGATAAAGAAAATCAGTTGTTGAAGCTTGCCTATAATTCATTACGCAGAAAAGTGGCCGATGCTTTACTGCTGATCCAATCGAAATATAAAACAGCTTCACCGGATTTCAGTATTGATCTGAGCCGGGAAAATTTGGCCAATGTAGCAGGAACTGCCACTGAATCGCTTATTCGTACATTAAGCGATTTTAAAACAGAAAAACTGATCAATATCCGTGATGGGCGGATATCCATTCTTGATCAAAAGAAACTGGAAAATCTTTTGAACTGATACAGGTTTGTTTGGCTTGTCCCGGTAAGTTCAAAGCTTCAATACCGGCTATTAGCTGTTCTCCAGCAGATAATCATTAAACGACCTGCTCAGATCTTCCAGTTTTGCTTTGGCCGTGTTAAAGCAGGTTTCGATGTTTTTGTGCTTCAGGTCCATGGCTTCTATTACTTTTCCATCTTCAAATATTTCCCTGGTCAGTAGCCGGTCAAATTCAGCCACTTCGTTTCTAAGCAGTCCAATAAGATTATCCTGTTCCAGGAAACGGTTTTGAAATTTTTCCGCTTCCACCAATACATCCTTATCCGACATCTTTTTCAGGATCTCCACGAGCCTGTTTTTCCGGTGAATACTTTCGTCGACCATAAATGCCAGAAGCCTTTTCCAGGTGTCACTCTCGTATTGTAATTGTTGTATTTTACTGGCTGAGATCATAGATTTTATACCCTTCACTGATCACTCCAATCAGTACTCACCTGTAAATGTATCATAGGGTCATCCTCTATGATAAAACCGTCATCAATTGCTTCAATGATACTGGTCAGCCGGCGGTTTCTTACTGACAATTTAAAATAAGAATACAATTTCTTGATAATCAATTATTTAAGTAATAATACATGTATTACCTGTATATATTTACCATCACAATGTTATATTGTCTCAGCTTTGCGTTTCTGATGAGTTTTAAAAGGTTGATCGCTAGTTTTTGAGAGGCCCATAATCTTATTTGTAACTTATTTATATGCTAACTGCTGACGAGAAAAAAATATTCAGCGATTATAAAAAGGCTTTTGAAGCTTATCGCCGGAATAAAAAGATCATCGAACTTGATACGAGCTTCGAAAAGAAATTGGATTATTTCTTTTTTCGTCTGGAAGATTCTTTGCCTGTATACGGGTACATCATTCCGCCTTATAAAATTTCCAATGTTATTATCATTTACACCATCAAAGGAGAAGGCGAAAGAACTGTCGGAAAAATAAAGGCGCCGATGAATGCGAATTCACTTGTAATTATTCCCAGCCAAACAATAAACTCAGGGAAACACAGCAAGGATACGCAGGGTTATTTGCTTGCCTTTAATCTGAATTTCTTCTTACAGGAGCGTTTGCCAAGGCATCATCTTCTCAAATTAGATCTGTTCCGGAAAGATCTGAATCCATACTCCCAGGTAAACCTAAGACAGGCAAAAGTCCTCAAAGCGATCTTTGAGACGCTTCTTGACGAGCGAAATCAAAAATGGGTCAATAAAGAAGAGATGATAGCGCTTAAAATACTTGAACTGATATTGATCTGTGAACGATTATTTAAGCATCATGAAAAATTGAACCGGAAATCATGGTCTCCCGTCTATGTCCGGTATATTGATTTGATCCAACGGCATTATAAAGAGCATCACTCCACTTCGTTCTATGCAAAACAACTACATGTACATCCTAATGTGCTGAACACAATATGCAAGCGGCATTTGGATCAGTCGGCAAAACAGACCATTGATATGAAACTGATCAGAGAAGCTGAAAATTTATTGTTTCACACAAGTCTTACAGTAAAAGAGATCGCCTATGAATTAGGTTTTAAATCGGCGTCGAATTTTTTCCGGTTTTTTAAACGGAATACCGGCAATTCTCCCCAAAGCTCTCGCCAGAAACATTTGAATTTGTCATAAGTTGATGTAAAAAGGGTACTTAGGTCAAACAGGTATACCGCATTTTTGCTTTTAGTGATTGTACAATAAAACAGGTAATGCGTTTTGCAAGTAAAAGTCAATCACAAAAGGAAATGAAAAAAGTGCCCGGCGAGAGAAGGCTTATGGATAAATGCTTTGTTGATTACAAAGAATTTAAAAACGGATCGGAATTGTGCGTCCCAAAAGACAATTATTTCACGCTTATTTTTTTTGAAAAAGGCTCAGGCACACTTACAAGTGAATTCACGAACTACCGGATCAAACCAAGACAGGTCCATATATTAGTTCCGGGGAAAATTTATGAGTGGAAACCGGATGCGGCTTTAAAAGGCAGCCAGTTGACCATAAGCAAAGACCTGCTTGAAACCTTCCCTCCTTTCTTTCAATTTATATTTTACCGGTATAATCAGACACCCATACTGGATCTGGACCCGTTGACATTTAAGAAGATCATTGTTGAATGCCGTGCGATCAAAGAAGACCTCAGTTCAAAACCTGTTTCCCTTGATTTAGTGAATGCACGATGCCTTTTGATCATCTTAATAATTTCGCTTTCGAGGTCGGGTCAGCGAACAGAAGCTCTTCCGAAGGTTACTAATTCCATAGCTCATACATTTCAATCCCTGGTCGAAGAACATTTCAGGAAGCAAAAGACCGTAACCTTTTATGCGGCGAAGTTGTGCATAACCCCGAATTATCTTGGGATTATCTGTCGAAAAAACTTCAATATGTCGCCATTGGAAGTGATTCAGCAAAGGGTTTTACATGAGGCAAAACATCTACTGCATAGTTCGGGCAAGTCGATAAAGGAAATTGCCTTTGATATCGGTTTTCCCAAGCTTACCTATTTTTCCTATTTTTTTAAATCAAAAACAAATCTCACACCTGTAGAATACAGACGGCTATTTGAAAAATCATTAATTTTTTTCAGATAGTAAACAGTGTTCCTGTTCAGGAAGCTTTAAGCAGATCTCCTATGTACTTTTTCGCTGAAACTCACCATCCAGTTATTCTGAATGCAACCCGGCTATTCGCCTCCCTCCTGTTTTTCAGATTCTTCAAAAGCAGAAGGCATCAGATCTATATTGTGCCGGCTTGCAACTTTCAAAATGATTGGCATTAAGATAGAAGCACCTGGTATCAGTACGAATGGAATACCTATGCCGACTATCTTTAATGAATCCATGAGTTGAGTCCGCAAAATCTCATCTTCCTGTTCGCTTATTGTCCCTCCTTCTACATACTTCCTGATAATATCAGCCGCCTTCTTATCACCATCATATTCGGTTTTTATGCCTAAAAGAAAATGATGCACATTTTCCTCGATAACGGTTTCTATTTTCATGGTTGACCTTTTATTGATTGGGCTCTCCTTTTCCGAGTTCTTTTTTAAGACCTTTGATTTGTTGCTGAAGATTTTCAACCCGGTCCAGCAGGTGTGCAATAGCCTCCATGCCTTCCATATTTATCTCCAGGTCATAATGGAGGTGCATGTATTTTTCAAGATCATTGAGTTGCGTAAAATCAATAAAAGCTTTTTTTCCGGACCGGCTCAGTTTTATCAGGCCGTACTCGTCCAACTGATGCACAAAAGTTGTCTCGATCTCATAATAGACACAACATTGTTCAACGGTTATTCTGTTATCTTTTTTCATAGATAGCATTTTATTTTCGTTCTTTGGAAAGCTGCTCAAACAGCTCCTTTTCTTTTGCCGAAAGGCGTGTAGGCAGTTGCACCTCATATGTGACATAAAGATCACCAAAGGCGCCTTCCTTTTTATATATGGGAAATCCTTTTCCTTTTAAACGCACTTTGGTTCCGTTTTGCGTTTCAGGCATTACTTTCATCTTTACTTTTCCTCCTAATGTATCAATGACCTCTTCTCCTCCCAATATAGCTTTGTAAAGATTTAGTGGCACATTCATATAGAGATCGTCACCCTTCCGTACAAAGGAAGTATTGTTTATAATTTCAAATGTTATGTACAGATCTCCATTCGGTCCGCCATTGACGCCGGGAGCACCATAACCGGAGATCTTTATTTCCTGGCCACTCTCGATCCCGGCAGGAACGGTAATGCGGATATTCTTTCCGTTGACAGAGAAAGTCTGCTTATGCGTCGAGTAAGCATCTGACAAATTAACCTGCACAGCCGCATGATAATCCTGGCCTTTGAATTTGGTTTGTCTGCCGCCACCTCTGCGGTTGCCAAACATCGAAGCGAAAAAGTCAGAGTAGTCTCCGTCACCTTCACTGCTATAAGAGAAGTATTCGCCGTCACCAAAAGGATTTCCGCCGCCTCCAAACGGATTGCCTCCGGCATAACTGCCGGCTTTTTGCTGCCGGCGTGCTTCTTCAAATTGATCAGCGTGCTTCCAGTCAGCACCGTACTGATCATATTTTTTTCTCTTTTCCGGATCGCTCAGCACTTCGTTGGCTTCATTGATCTGCTGAAAAAGTTTTACCGCTTGCGGGTCGTTCGGGTTGAGATCAGGATGGTGTTTCCGGGCCAGTTGCCGATAGGCCGTTTTGATCTCATCAGCGGAAGCATTCTTTGGCACTCCCAATACCTTATAATAATCAATATATTCCATTAGCGAAAGAGTGTTATTAATATATTTCAGAAACCCTGATCCGTTACACAATGTAAGTGATTTTCGGATTTCTGATCAGCTAAATAATCACCATCGATGCGCGTTTACAATCAATAATATTCAACATTCTATTCACGATTTATGATACTAACACTTTCCTTCCCTTCGTGAAGCATCATTATTATTGTCATGATATCCCGTGAAAAACAATTGTCGCAGAGGTTTTTGCCATCCGGCCGCAGATAAAAAATGAAGAACGTTGACAGGGTATAACCGAAAATAATGAACTTTAATAATTATTACTGAAATTGTCCGGAATTGTCTTATTCATCCAGTTAGCCTGAACGCATGCAGCATTGGGAACTATTGATTTATTTTTTGGTCATAGCCTTTGTGTATTCTTCGGTGGGATTCGGAGGCGGGTCCAGTTACCTGGCTATTTTGACATTATACGCATTCCCATTTAAAGAAATGCGCCTGATCGCACTGGTATGTAATATCATCGTGGTCAGCAATGGGGTTTTTATTTATTCAAAGAAAGGGCATATCAATTGGAGAAAAATGTTGCCCCTGGTTTTGCCTGGTGTGCCAATGGCCTATCTGGGTGCTATTGTCCGCATTAGTGAGAAAACTTTTTTCATGGTCCTTGGATGCTGCCTTATTATAGCAGCGGTATTATTGTGGTTGAAAACAGATCGTGTTGTTACCACCAGGGCAAATACAAATTCAAGTGACAATTGGTTAAAGACAGGCGCCCTGGGCGGTTCAATTGGTTTTTTGTCAGGTATGGTAGGTATTGGCGGCGGTATTTTCCTTTCACCCATTTTGAATTTGATGAAATGGGACATACCTCAAAAGATCGCAGCAGCAGCCAGTTTCTTTATACTTGTCAATTCAGTAGCCGGCATTGCAGGACAGGTGACTAATCTTCCCGGTGATATTAATCTCCTCAGGATCGTCTTACTGAGCCTTGCAGTTTTCACCGGAGGACAGATCGGATCGAGATTAACAACAAAGTTCAATCCTGTTACTATCCGGCGTATCACAGCCGTTTTAGTATTTTGTGCAGGCACGGAAGTTTTATTTAAACATTTATAATTGATTGATTGTATTTGTCAGAATTGGAACAATGAAGATTAATATACTGGCATTTGGTATCGCAAAAGACATCCTGGAAGGAGCTTCGAAAGAAATGGACCTTCCCGGCGGGACCACTATACAGAATCTGAAGTATGAATTGGAGACCACCTATCCCGGCCTAAAAAAGCTACGTTCCTATTTGATCGCTGTCAATGATGAATACGCAGACGATAGCCTGATGGTCCGGGAACAGGACGAGATCGCTATTATTCCGCCGGTAAGCGGCGGATAAAATAACAAATCATGATTGATCTGAAAATAACTGGTGAGCCTTTGGATATTTCGGGTTGTGTTCAAAAAATGACAGACCCGGAATGTGGAGGAATGGTCATTTTTACCGGGATGGTCAGAAACAAAACAATGGACAGACCGGTAGATCGATTGGAATACGAGGCTTATGAGTCCATGGCCCTGAAGGAATGTAAGAAAATTGCTGAGGATGCTGTCAGGTCATGGGATATAAAGAATATACTCATTCATCATCGTACTGGCCCTTTGCAGATCGGCGATATCGCAGTCATCATTATTGTAAGCGCCCCTCATCGTGACGCTGCTTTTAAAGCCTGTCGTTATACAATCGATGCCTTAAAACAAACTGTGCCGATCTGGAAAAAAGAGATCTTCCAGGATGGGGAAGAATGGGTATCTGCACATGCCTGACGAAGTGCATTTTCCGGTTTCCTGATAACTTTTCTTAAATTTAGCAACGGAAGCTGGTGTAAATACCAATAAGATATGAATGATTCAGCATCAATAGCGGTTAAACACATAACAGTGGAGAAAGTAAGCAGAGACACCAGCATATCCACTTCAGATGTCCTTTCTGTAGAGGAACCGCTTGAAATAAGAATTTGCTATGGCAAGGCTGAACAAAGGATACAGAAAAGTATCTCTGTAACCATGCGCACGCCGGGCCATGACCTCGAACTTGCTACCGGTTTTTTATTTACAGAAGGAATTATTTCCTCTTATCACGATATAAGATCAGCCCATCATCTTAAGACGGAACCTTCGTCGAAAAAAGAAAATATTGTCCAGGTAGAACTCGTGGAAGAATGCACCCCTCAATTGATGCAGGCAGACAGAAATTTTTATACAACATCGAGTTGTGGTGTCTGTGGCAAAGGTTCTATTCAGTCGATAAGAACTGTAAGCCGTTTTCAAGCCCCTCCTGCATCTCCGTTACACCTGCACCCCGAACTGTTCTATCAGCTACCGGAAAAATTAAGGACCGCGCAAAATGGTTTTTCAGCTACGGGCGGCATCCATGCCTCCGGTCTTTTTTCGACAAATGGTGATTTGATCCTTTTGCGTGAAGATGTGGGAAGGCATAATGCATTGGACAAGCTGATCGGTGCCGCACTGTCCACTCAAACATTACCTCTTCAGCAACATATTTTGCTTCTCAGCGGACGGGCAAGTTTTGAGTTGATCCAAAAAGCTGCCATGGCCGGCATTTTAATTGTTGCAGCCATTGGTGCGCCGTCAAGCCTTGCCGTAGAACTTGCCGCGGAGTTTGATATCACACTTTTGGGGTTTCTTAATGACAGACGGTTCAATATATATAATGCCAGTCAAAGAATAATAATACCTGTTCATCATGAAAATCAGAATTAAGGGAAACAGTTTACGGTACCGGCTCACCAAATCCGAAATAGCTAAACTCAGCGTTGAAGGATGTTTGGAAGAACGAACTGAATTCGCTGGCAAAACACTGGTCTACGGGATCGAAACAACGGATACCGGTGGCTTATCTGCTGATTTTACCGGGGACAGAATTGTTTTGCGAATGACAAAAGCTATGATCGATGAACTTACCCGGACAGACAAAGTTGGTTTCGAGGACCGGACAGGAACAGTCCACCTACTAATAGAAAAGGATTTTGTTTGTATCGACCGTACAGAAGAAGATCAAAGTGATAATTACCCTAACCCATCGCTCACGTGTAATCAATAAAAAAAGATTATGCAACAAGATCACGAACATAACGAATCAAAAATCAAAGACGGGAAGGAACCTTCCGCAGAGAACCCGTACAGCTTACTGGACCTGAAGATAACAAAGGTAGAAAAATGGGCTGCAGGAGTACCCGCAGTGATGGCCGCCGTCAGCGACCTGTTTAAAGAAAGGATACCCTTGCGCGGAATGAAGGCTTTATTCCGGATGAACCAATTCGGAGGGTTTGACTGCCCGAGTTGTGCATGGCCTGACCCTGATGATGACCGGTCAGCCCTGGGGGATTATTGTGAAAACGGAGCAAAGGCGCTGGCGGAAGAAGCAACTACCAAGCGATTAACAGCAGATTTCTTTAAAAAGAATTCAGTTTATGATCTTGCCAAATTAACGGATTATGAAATTGGTGGCAAAGGAAGATTGACCGAACCTATGTATTTGCCCAGGGGCGGTACACATTATCAACCCATCAGTTGGGATGATGCATTCACTAAGATTGCGGAGCATTTGAACGCATTGGAAACACCAGATGAAGCTGCCTTTTATACATCGGGAAGGACCAGCAATGAAGCCTCCTTCGTTTATCAATTATTTGTCAGGGAATATGGCACTAACAATATGCCTGATTGTTCAAACATGTGTCATGAAACTTCCGGTACCGCCTTACTGCCTACCATCGGCATTGGTAAAGGAACAGTAAAGCTGGCCGATTTTTATGACACGGATGTGATCGTGATCATCGGGCAAAATCCGGGCACCAATGCCCCAAGAATGATGAGTGCATTGGAAAAAGGAAAGAAGAACGGCGCAAAGATCATTGCAATCAATCCATTGCCCGAAGCCGGGCTTCTGGGATTTCATAATCCTCAGCAATTAAATGGCATCATTGGCCATGGGGTTACACTGGCCGATCTTTACCTGCCCGTTAAGATCAATGGCGATATGGCGCTTTTGAAAGCCATCGAGCTGCTTTTACTCGATTTCGAGAGAAAGTCGCCTGGTGAGGTCTTTGACCGGAAATTTATCGAAGACAAAACTTGTGGCTATGATGCATTCATCATGCAACTCGAGAACCATACGCTGGATGAGCTTTCGGAAGCAGCCGGTGTGTCGCAGGCAGATATTTATGAGGCCGCCCAAATGCTGGCGTTCAAAAAAAGAATTATTTTTTGCTGGGGCATGGGATTGACACAGCAGCCTAACGGAGTGGATATGATCAAAGAGATCCTTAATCTGCTCCTGTTGAAAGGAAGTATCGGCAAACCCGGGGCAGGTGTTTGTCCTGTACGGGGCCATAGCAATGTGCAGGGTAACAGGACCATGCTGATCAATGAAAAACCCACGGACGATCAGCTCGATCGTTTGCAGGCCGTATTTGGTTTCAATCCTCCCCGCAAACACGGATATGATGTTGTCCGGGCTATTAAAGCAATGCATGAAGAGAAGTTAAAAGTTCTTTTCTGTATGGGTGGCAATTTTTTGTCCGCTACGCCCGACACGACCTATACAGCCGATGCCTTGCGAAAATTAAGATTGACCGTTTGTGTTTCCACCAAACTTAACCGTACTCATCTTGTGCATGGCCGGGAAGCCATCATATTGCCAACGCTGTCAAGAAGTGATATAGATATGGTGAATGGCGAAAAACAATTTATCAGTACCGAGAACTCGATGGGTGTGGTAGAGTCGTCGAAGGGCATGCTGAAACCGGTATCCGATAAACTTATTAACGAAACGCAGATCGTGTGCCGTTTGGCCATAGCCACTTTGGGTAAAAGATCGGTGGTAGACTGGCTCCGCTACCATGATAGCTATGATGCGGTAAGGGATGACATTGAAAAATGTATCCCCGGTTTTGAGAACTATAATGAGCGGGTACGCATTAAACAGGGATTCTATCTTCCCAACGCAGCAAGGGATGGCCGGTTTATTACAAAGGAATTTGGTGACCGGGCTCCGTTTACCTTGACCACCGTACCTGATAATACATTGGCACCCGATGAATATATGATGGCTACCACGCGGACACATGACCAATTCAATACTACCATATATGGCCTTGATGACCGTTACCGCGGCATACACAATGAGCGGCGGGTAATATTTATGAACGAAAAGGATATTGAGAAAGCGGGGTTTAAAGCAGGTGATAAAGTAGATCTGTTCAACTACGATGATGACATTGAGCGTATCGCTCCCTTATTCATTATCGTTTCTTATCAAATCCCTGAGCGAAATACGGTTACTTATTTTCCGGAAACAAATGTATTGGTTTCCATTAACAATGTTGTAAAGGGAAGTAATATGCCGGCTTCCAAATATGTTAAGATAAAGATCAAAAAACATGATCCGGACATATATCAAAGGATGGATCAAAAACCAGTTATATGAAAAAGAAAATACTTGACGCAGTAATTAACGAATTGAACAAGACCGCGAAAGCATACCGGTCAGGGTTGCGTACACTGGATACCGATAACACGGACGGAAATGATTTGGTTGAAATTGATGATATCTCTCAAAAAGACCAGTCAACCGATATATCAGATGATCTTCAGGTGCAGGCTGCAATGCTCGACAATACTATCGATACCCTGAAAGGCTATAAAGCTGTATCGCTAGATGAATTAAGTCCGGGTGCGTTGGTAGAAACGGCTGAAATGTACCTGCTTGTGGGCGTGTCACTTCCTCCGTTGCAGGTGAATGGGAAAAAAGTTATCGGCCTTACCGAAGGAGGCAAGATATATCCATCATTGAAAGGAAAAAAGAAAGGCGACAAATTTGAATTGGGAACAAGGTCTTTTTCGATCCTGTCCATTCAATAAATGTAGTCTGTAACCTGATAACTTATGCAGTTGCGATCAGCGATCGCCTGTCCCCTGCCGGCCTCTGGCTGATCCGGCAATTAAACGGACCGCGAAAGTTTTATTTGCGCTATTCCCTTCTTTAAGGAATATACTTTCGCCTGTGGAAATTTTTGTTTTATCATCCGGACTGCGGATACGCTGCGGTTTCCGGAATTGCAGTAACACACAACAGGCTTCGGAAAAGAAACCGCATCCAGGTAATTGCATAGTTGATCTAACGGAATGTTCATGCCACCGATATTAAAATCCTGGTGCTCCTGTGTACTGCGGACATCGATCAACTGGCAATTATCCTGTTCTATCTTCCTTTGTAACTCTTCGGGGGTAATGGTGGCAATTGTTTCTGAAAGTCCGGTAATTTTTACCGCTGTCTCCCGGCGCAGATGAACAATCCGCGTTTTTCCATTCCCTGTATTGATCAACCAGAGTTTACCCGTCAGCACATCCGGACGTTGTGTAAAATATTTTATTGCTTCATTGGCCTGCACGCAACCGATGATCCCGGCCAAAGTAGGAATGACCCCGCCTTCGATACAGTTGGGCACCTGTGCCTGTTCCGCATCAGGAAATACATCCCGGTAATTGGGAGAGTAAGTTCCATCCTCTTGCAATACGTTCCAAACACCCATCTGACCTTCCTGTTGAAAAATAGCCCCATATACAAGAGGCTTGCCCAGTATCACGCAGGCATCATTGACCAGGTATTTCGTTTCAAAATTATCTGTCCCTTCAATTACGAGATCATACTGGCCAATCAATTCCATCGCATTGAAAGAAGTGAGCCGGAGATTATAAGGAACGATATCAACGAGCGGATTTTGACGGCGCAGTTTTTCAGTAGCGGCTTTAACTTTTGGAAGTCCGATGTCCTCAGGTGTAAAGAGTACCTGCCGGTGAAGGTTGCGAAGTTCAACCTCGTCATCATCAGCAATGCCCAATGTTCCAATGCCGGCTGCCGCCAGGTATTGGGCGGCCGGGCAGCCCAGACCACCGATACCAACGATAAGCACACGGGCACGTTGCAAGAGCAATTGGGAACTCTCCCCAAATCCCGGAAGCGCCATTTGACAATGATAACGTTCCAGTTCATTCATAGGTATCTAATTTGTTGCTTCTTTCCTGAATGATTTGTTTCGCGATGATGGCATCTTCCGGTGTATTTACGTTCATTAATGTTTCAGGATGCAGGGGTTCCAGTATTTTCTTGTCCATCTTCATCAATACTTTTCTCGGGCAGGTTATTCCTTCTTCAAAAGAGTTTAATAAAACCGGATAGCTTCGGGGTTCCCAAATGGCAATAAGCGGTTCGGGCAAACCGTCATGAGGGCTTTTATAAGTGGTGGCGTACTTTTTAGGATCCCTGGCTGCAATCAAAAAAGATATGGTATCCTCGTTTAACAATGGCAGATCGCAGGCCACAACCAGCCAGGCTTTGCTGGGTTGTGAGCTGAAAGCAGATAAAATGCCTCCCAACGGCCCTTTATTCAAAAAGATATCCGGTAAGGTTTTACAGCTAGCATCGATCTCATGCTGTTGGTCAGGGCGACAGGAAATAAAAACCTCATCGCAACAGGCCATTAATATATCTGCTATATGATATCGCTGTTCTTCGCCATGCCATTTCATGAGCGCTTTATCAGTACCCATGCGCTTGCTTCTGCCACCTGCCAGCACCAACCCGTTTAATCCGGGAATATCAGTCTCTTTTGAAATCATGTTTTCCGCCGGTTTTTTCGATCAACATTATATCCCTGATCTTTATCTCATGGCTTAAAGATTTGCACATATCATAAATAGTGAGCGCAGCGATAGAAACCCCGGTGAGCGCCTCCATTTCCACACCTGTTTTAGATTCGATACTTGCCACACAATCTATCACCACTTCATGATCTTCATTAACACGAATGTGTATCTCACAACTTTCCAGTCCCAAAGGGTGACATAACGGTATCAATTCACCTGTTTTTTTAGCTGCCATGATACCAGCAATAATAGCCGTTTGAAAGACCGAACCCTTTTTTGTTTTAAAGTCTTCTTTTTGAAGAATCGTTAAAACTTCATAGGGCAGGGACACAGTACAGCGGGCAACAGCACGCCTTCGGGTAACTTTTTTTTCGCTGACGTCGACAATGAAAGGTTGCGACTCTTTATTCAGGTGAGAAAATTCTGTCATGATCAAAACTATAAAAATTAGAAATTATATTTCCAGGTCCTGTACACTTCTCCTTTTTTAAACTCATTCTTTTCCATAGGGAACTCCATAAAAGCATCTGCATGTATTAATTGGGTAAAATCCCCGGAACCGTTTGTATCAACCGGAGCTGCCAGGCATTGTCCGTGCTGATCGCTGCTTAGCTTCACCTGGGCGAAATACTGCAAAGGATAAGGAAAATGGATGTCCCGTTCAAGAACTGCGAATGTCGCAGGTGAAGAGCTTATTCCCAAACACCTTTCAAGCCACGGAATAAAATAGCGATAAAGACACATAAATGCTGATACAGCATTGCCGGGAAAAGCAAATACTAAAACCTGATCGTCTTTTGCACCGAACCAAAAAGGTTTGCCGGGCCGTTGACTTACTTTATGAAACAGTTGCCTGACGTTCAGGTCTGCTAATGCACGGGGAACAAAATCAAACGTTCCCATTGAAACACCTCCGGTCATCAAAATTGCATCGTATTCTGCCAGGCAGCGATCCAATTCATTCCTGATCTTATCATAATCATCATTTAAATGCAGGGTATCGACTTGCACCCCATATGGCACTAAAGCCGATTTCAGTGTGATATCATTAGAACGCCGCAACTGTTGAGCGGTTGGCATTGTTCCCACTTCCACCATTTCATCGCCGGTAGTTATAATAAGAAGCCTCGGAAGTTTCTTAACGAGCAATTTGACTTTTCCAATTGAAGCGATCAATCCCATCATTGCAGGTGTTATAATGGTGTTGGCTTCAGCCACCCGTTCACCTTGCTTTTTATCTTTTCCCTGCTCATGAATATTTTGCCCCTTTTTAATATCGGGACACACCAATGTCGCGACCCCATCTTTAATAGAAATATCTTCATATCGAATAACCGTATCCACTGTTACATCCAAAGCCGCGCCAGTCATAATTTCAATGCATTCGTCTGGCGATGCGATACCTACGGGTGGAGTGCCGGCTGGTTGTATATATTGTTTTTTAAACGACCGCAGACCATTATTATAAGCTGCATAGCTGATTGCTATGCCATCCACGGTAGCCCGGTTGAACGGTGGCAGGTCCCGGTCTGCAAAAATATCTTCCGCTAACACTCTCCTTAATGCTGTAGAATACACAACTTCCTCCATACCATAATTCCTGGTCTGGGATTGTATGATCCGTTCTGCCTGTTCCACTGTAATCATAGATAGTTACCCTCCGATCGTAGCCATGGATTCGTGTTCCTGATTGTAAGTATCCAGCAACTTCGCTGCCTGCCATCCATCTCTTTTTTTGGTCAGGATAGTTTCCATGATCATTTTCTTTATTTCTTCATCTGAGCTTCCCGCACGTATGGCATCTTTAAGATTTAATTTACCGGGGTCATACAAACATGTTCTTAAAACACCGGTTGGCGTAATCCGTATCCGGTTACATGATCCACAAAATGACCGTGTATAAGCAGCAATGACGCCGATCCTGCCACAATGCCCGGCGATCTTGAAATTAAGTGCGGTGGCATGCGGCGGATCGCTGTCCTTGACCATTAAGGGGAAATAATCTTGTATATAATCAAGTATGCGCCGGTAATCCCATTGCAGTGAAACCTCACGGTCCCCTCCATTAAAAGGCATTTCTTCTATAAAACGGACAGTGACCGGTAATTTTTCAGTAAGACGGACCATCGGTATAATATCAGGAATGTTCAGATTTTCCATTACCACGGTGTTAATGTTTACTGCAATACCGTTGGTTATAAGTGCATCAAGTGTTCCCAGCACTTTATCCAATCCGTCACGCCGGGAAATCCGGATAAAGCGGTCTTTGTCCAATGTATCTAAACTAAGATTTACCGTTCTGATGCCGATACTTTTTAAATGAGGTACCAGGTCCGCTGTCAGCAGGCCATTGGTAGTAAGCGTAAGTTGCTGAAGACCCTGAATCCGGGAAATTTCGGTTAAGAAGGATAGCAGGTCTCTTCTAACAAAAGGTTCTCCACCTGTGATCCGGATCTTTTCAACTCCCATTTTTACAAATAATGAACACAATCTCAGCATTTCCTCATAGCTCATCAATTCGTTCCGGGGTATCCAGTCAAGTCCTTGCGAAGGCATGCAGTATGTACACCGCAGATTGCAACGGTCTGTAACGGCCAGCCGCAAATAATTCATTCTACGTCCATAGCGGTCTTCGATCATACTTTTTAAATTAATGGCGAATGGTCTGATACAACCCGAAGCAGATGTTCTCAAGTTTTTTCAAGCCAGGAAGAGTAGTTAATCGGCCCGGGCTACCTTTATCCTGCTTAATCCTTTTATGTACCGCCTTCCCGTTTTAAAGTCAGTTGGGGTGACAACTAAAATCCTGTTTTGCAAATCAGATAAACCCTCCCCTCCTATGGATGTTACAATATAAAGGTTGTCTCCGGTCGGGGAATTAAATATTTCATTCCAGGAATAAACAACCCGGTAATTATCGCTTGCAATAAAAATGAAATAAAATTCACTGAACAATTTTACATTATCTTCCTTCAGTTGCAAATCCTTTAATAAGTCTTTTACCAAAACGCCTTTTACTTTTTGCAAAACCGATCGCGATTCGCCTCTATGATTAGTGATCTCCATATCCACAATATCCTTTGCCGGCAGGCTTTCAATATCTTTTAAGGTAAATTTTAGCTCTTTTTGTACCGACCCGGTTACAATAAACTCATTGGTCGGAACAATTTCCTTTTGTGCCCAGGCAATGGAGGAAAGCATCATACATAGAATAGTCGCCAGATTTTTCATGTAACCGTATTTGCTCGTTTCTGATTATGAGAGGCCCTGCCAGGAATACCAGGCAGTAAATCACTTCAAATTTAATTGAAGCGAACGGCGACGCCATTCCTGATTGAATTTAGTTATAATATTCGATATTTGTTTCATGGTTTTAGGCATTGATAACCTCATGTGTTTAATTCTATAGTGGTATCATTGCCCAATACAGGATCGATATTAGAACAGAACGAAAGAAATTGTAATAATCACATAGTTAGGTATGAATCCTGAAGCACAAAACGTCCTGGACTATCACGGTAATGAGGCCATTTTTACGGTATGGAATTTTAAAAACGATACAGTCGTAGCGGATGTTTTTAAAAGGATCTGCGCATTAGTCATTAACCTTAATCATTCGGGGGAAATACGATTCCCCGATTCAGGAGCGACTTGCGTAATGGGAATTGGACATGATGCCTGGTACCGGCTCCGCTTACCCGTGCCACTTCCAAAAGAGTTAGAGAACTTCGAACCGATCATTGGACAAAAACACACCGCTGTTTCCACTAAAGGAGATTTACATTTTCATATAAGAGGCATCAACAAAAGTATCTGTTATGATATGGCTTCCGCCATCGCCGACCTTTTATCACCAGTGGCTGTATGTGTTGAAGAAGTACATGGTTTCAGGTATTGGGACGGGCGGTCCATTTTAGGATTTGTGGACGGAACCGAAAACCCGCAAGGAAGTGCGCGTGCTTATTTTGGTTTGATAGGCGATGAAGATCCGTTTTATAAAGAAGGTAGTTATCTTTTTGTTCAAAAGTATATACATGACCTGGCTGCCTTCAAGGCATTGACCGTTGAGGAACAGGAGAAAGTATTTGGAAGACATAAAGCAAGCGATGTTGAAATGCCGGATAATATTAAACCGGCCAATTCTCATACAGCGTTGGCCAACGTGGGAGATGATTTCAAGATCATCCGTGACAATCTGCCTTTTGGCAACATATCATCCAATGAAATGGGTACTTATTTTATTGCTTACGCAAGCACTTTCAGTACGGTCAGGAAAATGCTTAATAACATGTTCATTGGTTCCCCGCCCGGGAACTATGACCGGTTATTGGACTTCAGCACACCAAAAACCGGCACTCTTTTCTTTGCTCCTTCTGTAACCTTCCTGGAAAATGTAATAGACGATACCTTCACTTCGGCAACCGCCAATCCTGATCCGAATGAAAATACCAGCGATAGCAAGACAACGTCAGTGTCGCCCAAATCAAATGGATCGCTGAATATTGGTTCACTCAAAAAACAGGACAGCGTATGAATAATCTCCATCGTGAACTTGCCCCCATTACTGCTGCAGCATGGGAACAGATCGAAGAAGAAGCCCGTCGCACGCTTAAGCGACATATGGCCGCACGCCGGGTTACAGATCTCAATGGCCCGGGAGGTGCTGATCTGTCGGCAATAGGCACTGGTCATCTTCAGAACATCGACTCTCCCGGAGAAGGGATACAGGCCAGACAACGCATAGTAAAGCCAATGGTGGAAATCCGTGTTCCATTCGAACTCACCCGGCAGGCAATCGATGATGTGGAGCGTGGCTCGGAAGATTCGGATTGGACACCTCTGAAAGAAGCCGCCCGGAAAATCGCATTTGCGGAAGACCGCTCCGTGTTCGAAGGGTATGGCGCAGCAGGCATTCAGGGCATTAGCCAGGCCAGCAGCAATAAAGTCATTACGCTTCCTTCCGGCATCAAAGGTTATCCCGGTGCAGTTGCCCAGGCAGTAAGTCAATTACGCCTGGCCGGAGTGAATGGCCCCTATTGTCTTGTATTAGGAGCCGGGCCATATACAGCTACCAGTGGCGGAAGCGATGAAGGTTATCCGGTATTTCAACACATCCGCTGGGAAATTGACGGCGAAATCATTTGGGCACCTGCCATTCAGGGAGGTTTCGTGTTAAGCACGCGTGGTGGGGATTTTGAATTGAGTATCGGCCAGGATGTATCTATCGGGTACCTCAGCCATACCGATACGATGGTCAAACTCTACCTGCAGGAAAGTTACACTTTCAGAGTGTTGACAACAGAAGCTTCCGTTGTGCTTGCCTCTGCAGAAAAATAGATCTTTTGCATAGCCTCAAAAAATAGCGACTTTTATGAATCTGGGAAATTTTACAGTAAAAGCGGCTGAGGTAATTCAACAGGCTCAGCAAATTGCATTTAATGCACAAAGCCCCAATATAGAAACGGTGCATATTTTAAAAGCCTTATTGGAACAGGAAGATTCACCGGTCGATTTTTTATTAAAGAAAAATAATGTCACGCTGAATTTACTGGAAACAAAGCTGGACGAACTGATCAACAAATTACCGAAGGTCAGTAGTGATCCCGCGCAAAATATCAGTCGTGACGCAAATAATGTTGTATTGCGGGCTGGTGCTGCCTTAAAACAATTCAACGACGAATTTGTAACGCCTGAACTTTTATTATTAGCGATCGTACAAGGTAATGACGATGCCGGAAAGTTGTTGAAAAGCTCCGGTCTCACCGAAAAAGGGCTGATCACAGCAATCAAAGACTTGCGTAAAGGATCTACCGTATCATCACAAACAGAAACGCAGGAGTTCAATGCACTCAATAAATATGCAAAGAACCTGAATGAACTTGCGCGCCAGGGTAAGCTTGACCCGGTTATTGGGAGGGATGAAGAGATCCGCCGGACACTCCATATTTTAAGCCGCCGTACAAAAAACAATCCTATCCTGGTGGGAGAACCCGGCGTGGGTAAAACAGCGATCGTTGAAGGATTGGCCCATCGTATCATCAATGGCGATGTTCCGGAAAATCTTAATTCAAAAGTCATCTATGCGCTGGATATGGGGTTGTTGATCGCCGGCGCCAAGTATAAAGGCGAATTTGAGGAACGTTTAAAAGCGGTCGTGAAAGAGGTCAGTGGCAGTGAGGGAGAGATCATTTTATTTATTGATGAGATACACACGCTTATCGGCGCTGGTGGTGGCGAGGGTGCCATGGATGCTGCCAATATTTTAAAACCGGCTTTGGCCCGCGGCGAGTTAAGAGCTGTAGGCGCTACCACACTTAATGAATACCAAAAATATTTTGAAAAAGATAAAGCGCTGGAGCGAAGATTTCAAAAAGTGATGGTTGATGAACCATCTGTAGAAGATGCTATTTCTATTCTTCGTGGTTTGAAAGACAAATATGAGACCCATCATCATGTCCGGATCAAGGATGAAGCTATCATAGCCGCTGTCGAACTTTCCAACCGGTATATTACTGACAGGTTTTTGCCTGACAAGGCCATTGATCTTATCGATGAAAGCGCAGCAAAGCTGAGATTGGAGATGAACTCGATGCCGGAGGAACTGGACAGGCTGAACCGTCAGATACGCCAGCTTGAAATTGAAAGAGAAGCTATCAAGCGGGAAAATGATGACGATAAGCTAAAGCAATTGAACACAGAGATCGCCAATCTATCAGTTGAGCGGGACACACTAAAAGCCAAATGGCAGGAAGAAAAGGAACTGGTCGACAAGATCCAGCAAGCCAAAGCAACTATTGAAGACCTTAAAGTGGAAGCTGAAAATGCCGAACGGAATGGTGACTATGGCAAAGTAGCAGAGATCCGCTATGGCAAAATAAAAGAAGTGGAAGCAAGCATTGAAAAATATACAACGGAACTTCAGGCAAACAAAGAACACAGGCTGCTTAAAGAAGAAGTAGATGCAGAAGATATTGCAGAAAGCGTAGCGAAAGCGACCGGCATCCCGGTCAGCAAAATGCTGCAAAGCGACAAAGAGAAATTATTGCATTTGGAAGATCACCTGCATCAACGGGTAATAGGCCAGGATGAGGCTATAACAGCAGTAGCGGACGCGATCCGCCGCAGCCGTGCAGGACTCAGCGATCCCAAAAAGCCGATCGGCTCTTTTATATTTTTAGGCACTACCGGTGTGGGAAAAACCGAATTGGCTAAAGCGCTTGCTGAATATCTTTTTGATGACGAAAGCATGATGACCCGTATTGACATGAGTGAATACCAGGAAAAGCACACGGTCAGCCGATTGATCGGTGCACCTCCCGGATATGTGGGATATGATGAAGGTGGGCAACTCACGGAGGCCGTGCGTCGTAAACCGTACAGTGTTGTGCTGCTGGACGAGATCGAAAAAGCTCATCCCGATGTGTGGAATGTTTTATTACAGGTGCTGGATGATGGCCGCCTGACTGATAACAAAGGCCGGGTAGTTAATTTCAAGAACACCATTATTATTATGACAAGTAATATTGGGAGTCATTTGATACAGGATGCTTTCGAAAACGTAACGGAAAAGAATGTGGATGAAGCAGCGGAGAAAGCAAAAGCTGAAGTCATGAATTTGCTGAAAGAAACTATCCGTCCTGAATTCCTGAACCGGGTCGATGAAATAATCATGTTCCATCCCCTATTGAAAAAAGATATTGTCGGCATTGTCAAGATCCAGTTGAAGGCGCTTGAAAAACTGGTTGCTGAGAATGGCATAAAATTGGAATTCAGTGATTATGCCCTGGAGTTTCTGGCAGATCAGGGCTACGATCCTCAGTTTGGCGCCCGTCCCTTGAAAAGATTAATTCAAAAGGAAATCGTTAACCAGTTAAGCAAACGCATCCTGCAGGGAGACATAAATAAGAACTACCCGATCCTGGTCGATGTGTTTGATAATACCGTTGTTTTCAGAAATGAAGCGAAGGAGGATAAAAAAAGGGCAAAAAAAACAAAATAAACGGCCATCAGCCAACACACTGCAACCCGTCACCCACTGAATAGCAGCAGATTAATCCGCATTCTGAAAAAGCAAGGATAAATAATATTGGCTAACACTTTCACGATTTTCGATAGTCTTATTTTTTATCAGCTTTCGTTTATTTTCTACTTTGCTTTAAACGGTTCAATTTTGAAGTTTCGGACATTCTCTACTCATTGAATGAGGCAATAAAGAATCATTTTGCCAGTATCCGGTTATTGCCTTCACCCCAGGCAATAGGAGATAATGCCAGGAAAAGCTGATATTTCATTTCATTTAAAATTTATATTATGGGAAAAATAATTGGTATCGATCTGGGGACCACCAACAGTTGCGTTGCCGTTATGGAAGGAAATGAACCCGTGGTCATCCCCAATGATGAAGGACGCCGTACGACTCCTTCCATAGTTGCCTTCTTAAAAAACGGTGAACGCAAAGTAGGTGATCCTGCAAAAAGGCAGGCAATTACGAACCCGCACAATACCGTAATGTCTGTGAAACGGTTTATGGGACGAAAGTTTGACGAGGTCGGTAACGAAATAGCGCATGTCAGCTATAAGGTAGTACGGGGCGACAACGACACTATCCGAATTGATATTGATGGCCGCCTCTATACGCCACAGGAAATTTCAGCCATTATACTTCAGAAAATGAAAAAGGTGGCCGAGGATTATCTTGGACAGGAAGTTAAAGAAGCAGTTATTACCGTGCCGGCCTATTTCAATGACGCACAGCGCCAGGCTACCAAGGAAGCTGGAGAAATTGCCGGCCTGACCGTCCGCCGTATTGTCAATGAACCTACCGCCGCTGCACTGGCCTATGGTCTTGAAAAAGGAAAAAAGAGCCATAAGATCGCAGTGTTTGACCTTGGAGGCGGTACGTTTGATATTTCTATACTGGAGTTGGGTGATGGTGTGTTTGAAGTAAAATCCACCAACGGAGATACCCATTTAGGAGGCGATGATTTTGATAAAATGATCGTTGACTGGCTGGCTGATGAATTTAAAAAAGAAGAAGGCATCGATCTTCGCAAAGACGCGATGGCATTGCAGCGTCTTAAGGAAGCTGCCGAAAAAGCGAAAGTGGAATTATCTTCTTCCACAGAAACGGAGATCAATCTTCCTTATGTTACTTCTGTGGACGGTGTGCCCAAGCACCTTGTTAAAAAACTTTCCCGGGCCAAATTTGAACAATTGACGGACAGCCTTTTCAGCCGTTGTCTGAAACCATGCGAAGCAGCTCTTAAAGATGCGAAGATGAAGGCATCTGATGTGGATGAAGTAATTCTTGTAGGTGGTAGCACACGCATGCCCAAAGTACAGGAAATGGTAGAAAAGTTCTTTGGCAGAAAACCTAACAAAAGCGTCAACCCTGATGAAGTGGTAGCTATTGGCGCAGCGATCCAGGGAGCAGTGTTGACCGGAGAAGTCAAAGATGTATTGCTGTTGGATGTTACCCCACTGTCACTCGGCATTGAAACCATGGGTGGCGTGATGACCACTCTTATCCCGGCCAATACGACCATTCCCGCTAAAAAATCAGAAGTATTCTCCACTGCCAGTGATAATCAACCGGGCGTGCAGGTGCATGTGCTGCAAGGCGACCGCTCCATGGCAAAGGATAATAAGAGCCTTGGCATATTCAACCTCGATGGCATTCCGCCAGCTCCCAGAGGCGTACCACAAATTGAAGTAACATTTGATATTGATGCCAATGGCATTTTGAACGTGCACGCAAAAGACAAGGGGACCGGGAAAGAACAAAAAATACGGATAGAAGCTGGCAGTGGATTAAGTAAGGAAGAAGTGGAAAAAATGAGAGCAGACGCAAAAGCTAATGAAGCGGCCGACAAGGCAGCAAAGGAAAAAGTTGATAAGCTCAATCATGCTGACAGTCTTTTGTTCCAGACAGAAAAGCAGTTGAAGGAGTATGGTGATAAAATACCGGCAGATAAGAAACAGGTGATCGAAGCAGCTATGTCTGCTTTAAAATATGCACATGAACAGCAGGATATCGCCGGGATCGACAGATCAATGGCTGATTTGAATACCGCCTGGAGCAGCGCCAGTGAAGATATGTATAAATCGGCCCAACAGGCAAATGGCGATGCTCAGGCCGGCACCGGTCATACAGGTACACAACAACAGCAAACCGGCCAGAACGACGATGTTGAGGATGTGCCGTTCGAAGAAGTAAAATAAATTATTATCATTCATTTCATTGACAGACTGATTTTTTGTTGGACCCGAATTTTCAAGAAGGGATCAGGGAATTGCAAGGCGTGCAAAAAGGAATTATTTATACTATTGGTCATTCCACTCACAGCCTGGATGATTTTATCAGGATGCTGCAATCTTTTGATATTGTGACATTGGTTGATATCAGACGTTTTCCGGGATCAAGAAAATATCCCCAGTTTAATAAAGAAAACCTGATGGTAGCATTGAAACAAAATGGGATCAGCTACACACATCTGGAAGAGTTAGGCGGAAGAAGAACGCCAAAAAAACAATCGAAGAACATCCGCTGGCGTAATACTTCTTTCCGGGGTTATGCCGATTACATGGAAACAAAAGATTTCGAAACCGGGATGTCCAAACTGGAAGAGATCGCTTCAAAACATCCAACGGCATTTATGTGTTCCGAAGCGGTGTGGTGGCGATGCCACCGGTCAATGGTGTCGGATTATTTAAAAGCAAAAGGCTGGCAGGTGTTGCATATTATGGGAATAGACAAAGTTGAGGAACATCCCTATACCAAACCTGCACGGATTGTAGGTGAGCATGTTTTTTATTCCGACGAAAGTCTGGCTGATGAATAAAACTTCAATTATGAAAACAAAGTTTAAAGTAGGTGATGAAGTGACCTGGAATTCAGAGGCGGGTATGGTTTCCGGTACAATCATCAAAATACATACAAGCGACTTCGACTATAAAGGATATACGCATCATGCTTCGGAAGAAGATCCTCAGTATGAAATTAAAAGCAGCAAATCAGATCATATTGCGGCTCATAAAGGATCAGCACTTAGAAAAATCGGAAAAGCATAAGACCGGATACTGCAGTGGTTCAGGTATGATCTCAACATATAAGCACCAAATGGATTAAGCATGGCAAAAGATCTAAAAATTACTCCTTTGCATGAAAAATCATGTAAGGATATGTGCGGGTTTCAATTTTAGTTTTCATCCAATCAGTAATAATGGCAACCAATAAGGAACTTTTAAATACACTTGAACAAACATTGCAGACAGTTCATCCCGGCATTGTGCAAAAGCTGAATGAGGGACTTTCCAAAACTGAAATAGACAAAGTTGCTGCAAGTGCACAGGTAACGTTTACGGATGAAGTGTATGATCTGTTTACCTGGAAAAACGGTATACAGCACACTGATTTCAGATCAACCGGTCAATTGCTTCTTTTCCCGAAGGGCAGCCCTTTTACACTGCTGGAGGCAGCGCATGATTATGATCTGCTATCGATCACCAAACATTTCTTTGAACCCAATTATTTCCCGCTTTTCTGCGGAGGTGATGAAAATATCCTGTTGATCGACCTGGATGAGGACAGCAATACCTATAAAACGATCAGCTTATATTCCCCGCCACTACTTGGGAATACTTCTCCAATGACCATATATGATTCCTTTTCGAGTATGCTTGAAACGGCTATTGCAGGTTATGCTCAGAAGGCTTTTTGGATAGACCAGGATAGTTTACAGGTGAATAACGACGCTTATTACGACATAGCGAGTAACCTTAACCCGATCAGCCAGTACTGGCAATTCATGTAAAGAGTTTGCAATGGAAAGTTATGATACATTGGTAGAAGCTATTAATGCCTTAAGAAAACAGGGGTATGATATCGATTTTAATCTGAAAGAAAACTGTCTGGAATTTGAAGGTGATAAACAAATGTTCCATGACGAGTTTGACATCGACAAGTTCTTCCGGTTTGAAGGTTATTCCAATCCGGATGATTGTTCTATCCTGTATGCTATTTCTTCAGGCAAACATGGGGTAAAGGGCATACTGGTAAATGCGTATGGAGTATATTCCGATGCTGTTGCGGATGATATGATGGCAAAATTGAAATTGTAGTACGGTTAAAAGAATGCCCATCCATTTTTGCAGGTACCAGGTCAAAAAGTCTTTCCGGATCTGCTTTATTTGCCCAATCTTTTTATTGTTGGCAGCGGCTTTAAGCGAAAAATGGCGTTCGATTTGAACGCCATTGAAATTACTGCTGAGAGGTCCCTAGCGGATTCGAACCGCTGTACGAGCTTTTGCAGAGCTCTGCCTAGCCACTCGGCCAAAGGACCATGAATTTACCTAAAAGCACTTCTGCGGTGCTTTTTTTGAACAGGCGCAAAAATAGGATATTTTTGGTTATTGAACAGAAGCTTTTCACATTAAATAAGTTATATGAGCCGTATTGCAGAATCCGAGCTGATTATCAATCCAAGGGGAGCCGTGTATCACCTTGATCTCCGGCCTGAGGAGATCGCCGGCACTGTTATCACCGTCGGTGATCCTGACAGGGTAAAAGAAGTGAGCAAATACTTCGACTCCATTGAAGTAAAAAGGCAGCATAGAGAATTCGTATCAAATACCGGCTATGTGGGTAAGAAAAGAATAACAGTACTTTCTTCAGGTATAGGACCAGACAATATTGATATTGTCATCAATGAACTGGATGCCCTGGCGAATATTGACTTCGAAACAAGACAAATAAAAAACCAACTGAGCTCTTTAAATATTATCCGTATCGGCACTTCAGGCTCCCTGCAGGCAGATGTACCGGTCGATGGTTTTGTAGCGTCCACCCATGGCCTGGGCATAGATAATCTTCTCAATTTCTATCGTCATGAGCAAAACGAGGAAGAAAATCAATTGCTCCATTCATTTATTACCCATACACAAATGCATGGCCAGATGGGTCAGCCCTATGTTAGCGGAGCTGCCCCTTCCCTGCTCAAACATTTTGTAAAGGATTTTCACCAGGGGATCACCGTTACCTGCCCCGGATTTTATGGCCCGCAGGGCCGGATCCTGCGGTTGGGTGTACGCAATCCGGAACTGATCAACCGCCTCACGGATTTTCGCTTTGGCCAGCACCGGATCACCAATTTTGAAATGGAAACCTCAGCGATATACGGGCTGGGTAAGCTATTAGGTCATAATTGCTTAGCTATCAATGCTATTGTAGCCAACAGGGTACGAAAAGAATTCTCCAAAGACGGGAAAGCCGCCGTGGAAAACCTCATTAAAAAATTCATCGGGATATTTGCGGAAAATATCTGATCATTAATCCACGCAAATCAAGTGTAGAGTCTAATGAGCAGTTGATTAAAGCTCTATCAGTGTGGTTACTTGCTATCGACCGGCATTAATCATCTCTATTAGACTTTACTCGAAATTTGAGCTTTGATGTTTTACTTTTGAATTTTACTTATCAAACAGCATATGACGCTTCGTTTTTATAAATACCAGGGAACGGGAAATGATTTTATTGTAGTCGATAACCGGACCAATGAATATTCCTCCCTGACCACCGACCAGATCCGCCGTTTATGCGACCGCCGTTTTGGTATCGGTGCAGACGGTTTTATGCTGCTGAACCAGAAAGCTGGCTACGACTTCGAGATGAAATACTTCAACGCGGATGGCCGGGAAGGCAGCATGTGTGGCAATGGTGGACGTTGTATTACCAAATTCGCCTATCACCTGGGCATCCACCGCACTGAATATCGTTTTCTCGCTGTAGACGGTGAGCACGAAGCCGAGATCGATACGGATGGCATCGTGTCGCTCAAAATGCAGAATGTGGACAAGGTACAGCGTTTCCACAGCGACTTTATTCTGAATACCGGCTCCCCTCACTATATTAAACCCGTAAACGGTGTAATGGACATAGATGTATATCAGAAAGGCCGCGATATCCGCTATAGTAAAGATTTCGAAGCGGAGGGAATTAACGTGAATTTTGTTGAGCAGGTAGACGACGACAAGATCATTGTCCGTACCTATGAGCGTGGAGTCGAAGATGAGACCTATTCCTGTGGTACCGGCGTCACCGCCGCAGCTTTGGTCTATTACCACAACGAAAATGGTTTCAATGATGTGGAAGTAAAAACGCTTGGCGGTACGCTGACCGTAGAATTCGACCGGCTTGGTGAGGACAACTATGTGAATATCTGGCTCTGCGGCCCGGCTGAGAAAGTTTTCGAGGGGAGTGTGGAAGCAAGTCGGGAGTCTGGAGTCGGTAGTCAGTAGTCCGGATCCTGATCATTAACTAATAAATTTATTTTGATACCATAAAAAATATAGTTGCATGTTTAGAAGCCGTACTCCAGGCTCCAGACTACCGACTCCAGACTCAGATGATCCAGTATTTTAAAAATATCAACCACAAGACCGTCGAGATCGACAAACCCGAAGAAGGTTCCTGGGTGAACGTGCTGCCACCACTGAAGCACGAAGAATTTACAGAGCTGTCGGATAAACTCGATATTCCCATTGACTTCCTGACCGACTCACTGGATATTGACGAAAGAAGCCGTTTTGAAAAAGAATCTACCGTAAAGCTCGTGGTGATCAAAACGCCTACAGAGAATAACTCCTTCAACGAAAGTGATGCCTATTATATCACCATCCCGATCTGCATCATACTAACGCATAACCAGATCCTAACAGTCAACTCTTTTGAAAACGCTGCCATCAAAAAATTCCTGAACACTTTTCAGAACCGCCATCCCGACAAACGGAATATGATGGTGCTGAAAATCTTTGAGAAAGTGGTGCAGACCTTTATGGAACACCTCAAGGAGATCAATCAACGAAGGAATGTGTATGAGCAAAAGCTGTATGATGCCAGCCGGAATGAACACCTGCTGGAACTGATGCGTATCCAGAAAAGCCTTGTATATTTTGTTACGGCCCTTCGCTCAAACGAGCTGCTTTTCGTGAAGCTGGAAAGAACAAATTTCCTGGGACTGAATGAAGAAGAGAAAGAGTTCCTGGACGATCTGATCGTTGATAATTCACAGGCCCTTGAAATGGCGAATATCTACACCAATATCCTGAGCAGTACTCTCGATGCATTCGCCAGCATTATTGCCAATAATCAGAACCAGGTGTTGAAACGCCTGGCGGTGATCACCATTGTGCTCACTTTCCCTGTGCTGATCTCCAGTTTGTTTGGGATGAACGTGCCGAATGGTTTCGAGAACTCCCCTTATGCATTCCATATAGTTGTATTCCTTTCGCTGGTCATTTCATTAACCGTAGGCTGGTGGTTCCTACGTAAAAAAATATTCTGAGCAAATGCATTTCTTTAATATCCGGGTATACGGTATCCTGATCAATGATAAAAAACAGGTGCTGGTAAGTGATGAATACATCCGTGGCAACTACTACACGAAGTTTCCTGGCGGCGGATTGGAATTCGGCGAAGGCACCCGCGACTGTCTGAAGCGCGAGTTCATGGAAGAGATGGAACTGAACGTTGAAGTAGGCTCACATATCTATACAACCGATTTTTTCCAGATGTCCGCTTTCAATCCTGAACATCAGATCGTGTCCATCTATTATGCGGTGAAAGCATTGGACGAGATCAAAGTGCCGCTGCGTGATAAAGCTTTTGATTTTGATGGACCCCAATTAGATATCTATCATCGGACCGGCGAAACAGAAACGTTCCGGTTTATTGATTGGAATGATTTTTCTGCAGAAGCCGTGACATTGCCTATTGATAAGATAGTGTCGGATCTGGTCAAGAATACTTATTAATGAAGAATGTAACGCAAAGATTACACAAAGGCCGCAACGTAGCGTTCTTTGCGCAATCTTTGCGTTCGTTGCGTTACTCATTGCTTATTCAGCCATTGCCGCTTTTTTCATCTCCGCAGCCTGCTCATGTCCCAGGTATTTTTCAATCCAGTTGTGCACGAGATAAATAACCGGCGTCAATATAATAGCAATGATAAATTTATAAATATAATTCACTATACCCACCGCTATAAATAGTTTAAACGGCCACACAAAATCATTCCCCGAACTGTTCACCCGGGTACCCACATAAAAAGCAATAAATAACACTACAAAACTGTCAATAAACTGCGACACCAATGTTGAGCCTGTTGCCCTGAGCCAGATACTCTTCTCCCCTGTTGCCTTTTTTATTTTATGAAAAACGAACACATCGATCAACTGACTTAAAATAAAAGCAGCCAGCGATCCGACGATGATAAAACCACCCTGCCCCAATACACTATTATACGCTTTCTCCATATCCGGCACCCCACTTCCCTGCTTACTGGTAATAAAAAAATCAGCAGGCGTCAACTGCATTGCTCCATAAAAAACAAGAAAAGCAAAAGCGATCAATCCCGCCGTGAGCCAGGAAAGAAACCGTACGCCTTTCATGCCATAGTATTCATTGATAATGTCCGTCATAATAAACACAACAGGCCATAACAATACACCAGCAGTAAGGTTGAATGAGTATACATTGCCAAACAGCCCTATCTGAAAAGGCTGAATACCCAATGTTTTTTCCAGGGAAAATATTTTAACACCGATTATTTCCGCGATCAGCGCATTCGCTATGAATATACCGCCAAGAATAATAAAAAGCCTTGTCGGTTTATTTCTGATGATAGTATGGATCATTGAGATAAAAGATATAAAATCCAAGGATAAATAAAAACAGGATATTTCCCAGCACCAGCCACAAAGGCACATAAGCCGTCAGCCTTCTTTTAATGAAAAGAACAGCCAGGTAACAGATATTGACCACCGGAACAACGATCAGCCCTATCGCATAACCTATGATAATAATAGTGGATGTAATAGCCTCTTCATTGAGCCAATCCCTGATCTGAAGAGAGATCGCAAGAAGGAAAAATATGCCGCAAATGAAAGCCAGTCTTGACAAAAATAATAGCCAGCGCATCCGTGATTTTCGTCTAAAATAGCATTATTTTGTCAGCCGGAAGCCCAAAGCTTTCCACGCAGACGGGATAACTCAAACCCACCTAAAAATAAAAGAAACAGGTGAACCGTCCATCTGACCCAAACAATAAAAACAAACGGATGAAAAACGATCTTGTTAAAAAGATACTCCCCCATATCATCGCCATTGTAGTTTTCCTTGTTGTGGCCCTTATTTTTTGTAAGCCCGCCCTGGAAGGTATGGAACTTACGCAGCATGACACCATCAACTGGAAAGGTATGGCTCAAAATGCTTTTGAGTACAAGGAAAAGCATGGCCATTTTCCTCTCTGGAACACGAATCTCTATGGTGGCATGCCCAATTACCAGATCGCGATGGAAGGAAAATCTGTTTTGCCTGATCTCACTTCATGGCTCTCGCTCGGCCTTCCCAAACCCATCAATTTCTTCTTTCTGGCCAGCCTTTTCTTCTATATACTTTGCCTGATATTGAATATACGCCCTGTGGTGGCCGTGCTGGCATCACTCGGTTATGCATTCTCTACTTACAATCCTGTTGTGATCAATGCCGGCCATGATACGCAGATGCTGGCCACTGCTTATATGCCTTTATTGCTGGGCGGCCTTATCGCCATTTATGATAAGAAATACTGGCTTGGCCTTGCTATCACTGTCTTTGCTACCTGTCAGCAAGTGGGCATGAACCACCTTCAGATCAGTTATTATTTCTTACTGATAGCCGCCCTTGTTACACTTGGCTATGCTTATGGCTGGATAAAGAATAAAGAATGGAAACACATGGGCATTGTTGCCGGCATCACCGCTTTATCGGTGGTGATCGGACTGGCCGGAAATGCATTACCCCTGATGACAACCGCCGAATATGTGAAATACACTCCCCGCGGCGGCAATGATGTAGCTATCGAAGGAGACTCTGTGAAAGCTGTACAGACCAAAGGGCTCGATACCGCTTATGCTTTTGAATACAGCTTAAGCAAACCCGAGATCACCACGCTCATTATGCCGAATGCATTCGGTGGGCATTCGCGCACTACTGTGGATGAGAACTCCCATGTAGTGGAAAAACTGATAGCAGCCGGTGTACCCGAAAGTCAGGCTGCCAATACAGGCTTGCCTAAATACTGGGGCGCTCTTCCTTACACTGCCGGCCCCGCTTACCTTGGAGTGCTCATTTGCATTCTTGGAGTGATCGGTTTTGTAATAGTGAGATCACCACTGCGCTGGGGCCTGCTGGCTGCCACTATCCTGGGGATCTTTATTGCCTGGGGCAAAAACTTCATGGGCTTTAACCTGTTCCTGTTTGAGCATCTTCCCATGTTCAATAAGTTCAGAGCGCCTTCCATGGCCCAGGTAATTCCGCAGTTGACCGTGGGAGTAATGGCCGCACTGGCTTTGCAATATCTCCTGTTCCGCAACAATGCCCAGGAGCTTTTGAAAAAGGATTTCAAAAAAGTGCTTTATGCAGTAGGCGGCCTTTTTGCCTTGCTGGGACTCATGTATCTGCTGATGGATTACACCGCTTATTATGATAGCACACTTGCAGCCAATATAAAACAACAAACCCAGAACGACGATATCAGCCGGGCTGTAATTAACGGGCTGAAAGAAGACCGCCGCGCCATGTTTGGAGGTCAGTTGCTGAGAGCCGCAGGTTTTGCTTTATTGCTGTTAGGCGGCCTCTATCTTTATACCAGGAACATGATCAAACCCCTTGCACTGGCAATCGGGCTGGTCGCTATCAGCACTATAGAACTGGCATTGGTAAGCCATGATTATCTCAATGAGGAGAACTATGTTCCGGCTGATGACATCAGCATGCATTTCACGCCTCAGCCGGTAGACCAGCAATTACTGAATGATAAAGACCCTGATTTCAGGATATTCAATAATGCACAGGCAGTTTATCCCGAAGCACAGGCTTCTTATTACCACAAGTCAATCACAGGCTATCACCCGGCCAAGCTTACACTGGCAGAGAACCTTTCCAAAAAATATTTAAGCGGCAGTCCCAATCCCAGCATACTGAATATGCTGAATGCAAAATATTTCATCGTCACGGACCCGCAGAGCCGTACGGCCCGTGCTGTTCCCAACCCCGATGCGTACGGAGCATGCTGGCTGGTGAAACAGGTGAAGGTGGTAGACAATGCCACTGCTGCCCTGCAGGCTATTGGTTCAACTAATTTAAAAGATACAGCGATCGTTGAAGGAACGGCTGCTGCTTCGATAACACAGCCTCAGTGGGACTCCACAGCTTCTATCCGGCTGGTAAAATTTGATAACGACCAGATCGATTATGAGTCCAATGCTGCTGCTCCGCAATTTGCAGTGTTCAGCGAAATGTATTATCCCGCAGGCTGGAACGCTTATATAGACGGCAAACCCGCTGCTTATTTAAAAACGGATTATGCATTGCGCGGGATACAAATCCCTGCGGGAAAGCATGCCATACGTTTTGTGTTTGAACCGTCAACATTTAAGAAAGGGGTGAACATTTCTTTTGCTGCATCATTTGTCATACTGATCGTCCTGGTGGGAGGTTTGTTTATGGCATGGAAGCAGGGGAGCAAGAAAGCGGCGAAGTAAATGAGTGCAGCAAGGTTTAACGCATCAACCTAAACCAAACACTCCTGGAAAAGATCATCAGCCTGGTATGGTATAAAGTGCTGCCGCCTTTATTTGGAGGGCAGAAAGGGATCGCTCATTTCAATCAATACCTTTCCCTTTATTACCCGTTGGTATGTGTTTGCTCTGATAACAACCAACCTGAGGAAGAATTACCGTATAAAGTTTTACCTGTATTGCCTACCGGGCAAAAGCATGTGCTCAATCCATTATACTGGCGAAAAGTAAAGCAGATCGTTCGGCAGGAAAAAGCGACCATCCTTATTCTTGAACATCCCTATCATGGCATTGCTGCCTGGCTGGCCGCCAAAGCAGTCAAAGCACGTTTAATTGTTCATTCCCATAATATCGAATCAAACAGGTTCCGGCAGATCGGTAAATGGTGGTGGCCACTATTACAGCGCTATGAAAAATGGGTGCATCGCCGCGCATCCCTGAGCCTTTTTAAAACATATGAAGACCAGGAATGGGCTGTTCAGCATTTCGGTCTTTCTCCAGAAAAATGTTTGATCATTCCTTATGGAGTGGAACGGCCGGTAATGGATCCTGAAGCCGGCCAAAAACTACGTGAACAATATGGCATAGGGCCTGAAGAAAAATTATTGCTCTTTGCCGGCACGCTGGACTATGAACCAAATGCCAAAGCAGTGGAAGATATTTTTTCAGCTATTGCGCCCAGGCTCCGTGCCGCCGGTATGGCTTTCCGGGTACTTATTTGCGGAAGGAACCGCTTCCCGGCTTTTCAATACCTGAACAAGCTGACCGATGAATCCGTGATCATGGCCGGCGAGCAACCTTCGATCGCCCCTTGTTTCATGGCTGCAGATGTGTTCATCAATCCCGTGCTTTCCGGCGGAGGCATTCAAACAAAAAATATAGACGCCATTGCACATGGATGCAATACGGTTTGCTTTGCATCGCAAGCCACCGGCATCCCGGTTCATGAATGCGGCACTAAACTTTACATAGCAGAGAACGGCAATTGGGATAATTTTGCATCGCTCATTATACAGGCAGCGGCCCGCAAAGAACCAACTCCGGATTCTTTTTTTACTTATTTTAACTGGGACCGCATCCTGCAACCGCTTATTCATAACTTGCAAGCGCATGAATGAAGTACTGTCAATCATAATCATCACCTATAACCGCCCCGACGATCTGCTGGAGCTGCTGCAAAGCCTGCGGAAGGAAGCAGATATCACTCCGCTGAAAGAAGTGTTGATACTGAATAATGCCAGCACTGCCTCTTACGAAGAAGTAGAAAGTTTTATTGCGCAAAATCCCGACCTCAAAATAAACTATATACTTTCTGATGAAAACCTGGGCGTATCACGCGGAAGGAATAAACTGATGACAATGGCCAGCGGTGAATTGCTGCTGGTGCTGGATGATGATATTGTTTTCCACTCCACAGACAGCCTTCCCAAAATCGCCGGTGTATTTCAAAAAGATCTTTTCCGGCAGGCCAATACCGGCATTATCACTTTCCGTGTAATTTACTATGAAACCAAAGAGCAGCAACAAACAGCGCTTCCTCATAAACGCTTTGAAGAATACAGGGACAAACCGGTTTTTCTGACTTCCTATTTCACAGGCTGCTCTCATGTATTGAAAAAAGAAGTGCTGGCAAAAACGGGCTTATACCCCGAGGATTTTTTTTATGGTATGGAAGAATACGATCTCTCCTATCGTATCATCAAAGCCGGTTATACACTTGGCTATGACAATGCAGTTACATTTGAGCATAAGGAATCTCCTGAAGGAAGACAGCCCAATTACCAGAAACTGGCATCACAATGGGTAAACAAGAGCAAAGTGGCGCGGCGGTACCTGCCTTTTATTTATTACCTCACTACAATGCTCGGATGGAGTTGGGAATACCTGAAAAAAGCAGGCGGGCACTGGGGCATGTATTTTAAATCCTGGGGGAAAGCTTTGAAAGCGGGGTTCACCGAAAAAAGAAATCCTGTGGGAGAAGAGGCACTGGCTTATCTCAAAAAAGTGAAAGCGAGATTATGGTATTAAAGCATTTTATAAAAATGCGGTTTGTTTGATAATATCAGTTGTTGCCTGATCTGGCCAACCTTACCTGAATTTACCCGACAACCTGTTCCTGATCATTTTCAGGATATTTTGCCATGAAATTCTTGACTCGGTATACAAAACCTGCTCTTTAGTAATAAGTTGCTTTAAGGACTCAATATAAACGTCTTTGTGTTTTTTTAAAATATAATCGACGATGATACTCTTGTTTGGATAGGTGTCGTTGTGAAGCGTTGATTTATGTGTTTGCCGGTAATAAAACAGCGCTTCAGGTATAACATGAACTTTGTAGCCGGCAGCCGTCAGCCTTAAATAGAATTCCCAATCTTCAAACCCGAGCTTCATTTCTTCATCATAGCCACCGATTTCATCCCAGCATGTTTTCTTTATCATTGCGCACGCAGGACACTGGTTGGAGAAAAGGAAATTATAGACATTGCCGCCTCTTACTTTAAAAAGGCCGGTATCTTTCCCAAACTTCCTGATATAAGAGGTTACGACCGCGATTTGGGGATCGCTGAAAAGTAATGGCAGGGCTTTTTCAAAAAAAGTCGGATGAAAATAGTCATCGGCATCGAGGGGTACAATAATCTCCCCTTTTGCATGCTTTACTCCATAATTCCTGGCCGAAGACATCCTTCCGTTCTCTTTATGCAGAATGGTTAAAGACTCGTCTTTGCTTAATTCAGTTAATACATTTATGGTATGCGGATCATCAGAGCCGTCATTTACAATAATTATTTCAAAATTTTTATAAGTTTGCTGCTTTACTCTGTCAACTGTTTCAGGTAAGAATTGACCGTCATTATAGCAAGGAATAACTACGCTTATCAAACCTGGTTCATTCATACATTTCTCTTTTTATAGCAAAATATATTTAATTGCACATCATACGCATCACCTGTCTTTTGTTGAATAAACGGATTTTGTAACAGGTCGGCTGCGTTTTTAATATACACTCCAAAGCCAGTGGAATCAAAAATATGGAGAAGGTTGGCTAATCGTTCAGTTTCATAAGCAGTGCCATGATATTCTATGAACATGAAATCGATTTTTGATAAATAGGGTTTGCAATCCACTATCACATCATATTCCGCTCCTTCGATATCCATTTTTAAAAAGTCGATCGATTTGAATTCGCTGAGCAATTCGGCCAGTCTGATAGTTTCTACTTTCCGTATGTGGGATTGATCAACACCTGTGGAAATCCGGCTCCCCTCCGAGCCCTTTGCTTCAAATAATACACCAGCATTATCAATCCATACCGCCTTTTTTTGAAGTGTTATGTTTGAAAGATGATTCTGGTTAATATTCTTTCCAAGGAGGGCAAAGTTATTCTCATCGGGCTCAAAGCAGGTAATACGTGAATCCGGGTACAATGATTTAAAGTAAAGAACACTCAGCCCGATATTAGAACCGCAATCCAGGATGACCGGGTTACTAGTGGTGGCCCTGAATTTATAAATCTCTTTCACAAAAATGTCCTCATACGTATGGATCACCTCGAGGGGATTTCGATAGTTGATCTTAAAATTGGAAAGGTTGATCTTTTTTTCTGTGGAATGATCCTGGTGTTTGAGGATTTTCTTTTTAAGGTAAGGTATAGGAGGATAGGTTGGGGTTACGGAACGCTTTGAAAGCCGTTTGCCAATACTTTTAGCTATATTTGTCGCTAATTTAATCTTGCTCATTGTCGAAAGTATTAAGGTATGACCTGGAACCCCAAAGTCAGTATTTGCGTCCCGGCTTATAATCAACCCCGCTTGCTTGAAAGATTACTGATCTCAATTGCCGACCAGGATCACAAAAATATCGAAGTTATTATATCTGATGATTCTACAAACGATGGTGTGAAGATAGTTGCTGATAAATTCATGGGGAAACTGGAAATTAAGTATTATCACCATCAACCAGCCCTTAAAACTCCCCGCAACTGGAATTTTGCCATAGATAAGGCAGCGGGAGATTTTTATATGCTCGTTCACCAGGACGACTGGTTTCATGTTCCTTATGCCATAAGCAAATTCGTTTCTGTGTTCAGGGATGATCCGGCAATTGATTTTGCTTTTTGCAGAAATACCGCAATAACGGAGGATGGACAGGAGTTGATCTTGCAGGGGATACCTTCTTTGTTGACAACACTCCCGCGAAAATATAATCACCTTATACGGTTTAATGTCATTGGCCCACCCAGCAATACCATGCTGAGAAAGGGAGTGGATATCCGGTATGACGAAGAATATATATGGCTTGTAGATGTAGATTATTATGTTCGTCTTTTAAAGAAGAAGTACAAGCCGGATTATATAAACGAACACCTGGTTAGCATAGGTCTTCACCAGGAGCAGACTACTAATTTTTGCCAGGCTAACAGCGACATCATTGTTAAGGAAAATATTCTTTACGCGTCCAAACTTGATCCCGCTGTTTTCAGGGACATTTATATATTCGATTATTACTGGAGATTTTTGAGGAATTACGGTATCAAATCCGAAAGTGATATTCATGCTACCGGCGTTCTGCCGGAAAGAGTGCCGGCGATCATAAAAGGAATGTTGAATTGGCAGCGGAGATTACCCGGAAAAGTACTTCGAATTGGAGCCTTCTCAAAGTTTCTTATGCTGCTGAATTATTCAACAGTCGCCAAAAAACATTACAAGAAATCGTAAATCAGTTCAAAACAGTGCCTCCCTCCATCATCATCGTCAATTACAAATCCAGCCGGCTCATCCTCGACTGCCTGCATAGCATTTACCGGCAGGGACAGGAGGAGTTTGAAGTGATAGTAATGGACAATTCGGACGATGAAGAAGGGAGGAAAGCCATTAGCGGCAGCTATCCCATGGTAAAATGGATACGGATGGAATATAATGCCGGGTTTGCAAGGGCCAACAATGCCGGTATACGCGCTGCAACCGGCGACATCATCCTGCTGCTGAACCCTGATACACTCGTTGAGGATAATGCTATTGCGGAATGTGCCACCAGGCTGCGATCATCGGAATATGTGGCCGCCGGCGTGCAATTGCTCAACCCCGACCGGAGTCCCCAGATCACCGGCAATTATTTCATGACAGGCGGGCTCAACCATCTTATGGCATTGCCCGCTGTGGGCAGGCTTATCCGCTGGCTGGGCTACCGGCTCAAGGTCAAAAAGACCAATGTGGCCCACGCCGAAGGACTGGTAGAAGTGGACTGGATCAATGGCGCTTTTTTAATGGTTAAACGTGCCGCTATCGATAAAGCCGGCCCGCTGGACGAAGATTTTTTCCTTTATGCAGAAGAGATCGAATGGTGCAACCGCCTGCACAGGATTGGCAAATTATGCGTGTATGGCGATCTGCACACGCTGCATCTCCAGGGCGAATCGGCCAATGATGCTTTTGGTTCCAGCGGCAAGGGATATTATAATCTTTCAGACAGGAAGGGTTACCAGATCATGCTGTCGGGGTTGGTGCGCATCCGTAAACAATTCGGGGCAGGCTGGTTCCTTTTTCACCTCGCGGCCTACCTATTTACCATTCCGGCTTACCTCCTTGTAACCATTATCCGGACATTGTTCCTGCAGCCCGGCCGGAAAAGAGAATGGGCCGACTGGTGGGGATTTTCAGTAAACGTGATCGGGGTATGCGGTTTTGTTCCAGCTATTCTAAGCAAGAAACCACATTTTTATAAGGTATTATAAATATTATCAGGGCATTCTAAATTGAATATGAAAAAGCCGGATTGAGCACCGCCTTAGCGCACCAATACAAAAGTCCCTTTCCTGAAAACGGGGGTTTCGCAATTGGTGCTGGCTTTGATCATATACACATACACACCTGCCGGCTGCTTTTCCCCTTTATACGTTCCGTCCCAGCAGGCGTCCCGCTCTTTGGAATAAAATACCCGTACGCCCCAGCGGTCAAAAACACTGAACTCTATATTGTCGACAATCCCCCAGAATTTGATACCATAACAATCATTGAGCCCATCATTATTTGGAGTAAATGCGTTGGGCATAAGATAGCCGCCCTTGTTGCTATTGTCCACTTTTACCGTTATGGAATCATAGCCAGTGCAGCCCGACCTGTCAGTGCCTGCTACAATATAGGTTGTGGTTACCCTTGGCATGGCAACAGGATTATGAACAGAAGCATTGCTTAATGTAGCAGATGGGGTCCAGCTATAGGTACGGGCGCCTGTCGCATCGAGGCGGCTTCTATCATAACTGCAATCAATATCATTTGAACTCGTGACAGTAATTACCGGCAAGGGTAAGACCGTGACCCGTGTTTGCAGTGTAGCTGAATTACCACAAGTGCTCTCCCTGATCGTCACCTCGTAATCAGTAGTAGTGGCCGGAGAAACTTTGGGTGTCGCAATTCCCGGGTTGTCCAGTCCGGTGGAAGGCGACCACAAATAGCTGTCACCACCGGAAGCGGTCAGCACAATGGAATCGTTCAGACATGTCTGCAACGGCCCATTAACTGAAAAAACAGGGTCTGGCAGTATATCAACCCTGACTGAATCCAGGTATTCACAACTGTTAGCATCTGTAATCACTACCTGGTATGAAGTAGAAGATGCCGGTGAAGCCACAGGAGTAGTGCTGGAAGGATTATCCAGGGTAGCTGATGGCGACCATGTATAAGATACTCCTCCATTTACCCATAACGGCAATGAAGTGTTTTTGCATATTGCCGTATCTGCCTGGATACTGATAGTGGGTTTGGCAAAAATATTTACCTGTAAAGTATCTTTTGCAACACATCCATTCGCTGTTATTCCTGTTACGATATATTCTGTAGAAGTGGCCGGGTTGGCAACAGGGTTGCTGATCGCAGGATCACTCAAAGCAATATCAGGCAGCCAGGAGTAAAACTGGGCGCCTGAAGCTTCTAACTGTACAGGTTTTCCGGCACAAATAACAGTATCAGCGTTAGCGGTCACGACTGGATTTTCAACAGTTATTTTCACAGAATCCTGCTTAATGAACACCCGTGCAAATGAAATATCATCCAATGCAAAATCATTTCCCTGAACAATGGTATTGTCATTAATGATCGCAATTTCTGCACTGGTCGCAGTTCCTGAATTCCAGGTGGTGTAAAATCGGTCCCAGTTACAGGCCTGAGCGCCTGCAGTAATGGGATTGCCTATTGTTTTTCCATTGATGGAGAACTGCAAACGGGCAGGGTTTTGCGATACCAGGGACTGTATCCAGGTAGCAAATGCATAATTGGTATTGGGATCAACTGCTACTGTTTGCTTCCACACCGTCATCCCGGCTACAGGTGAACCGTTTATCATCATCATATTCCCGTTGCCGGACGTATGGTCCGGGCAACTGTTCATACCTCCGTTCCAGTTGCGGGGATTGGTGCCGATATAATATTGCCCTTCTGTTGAATTGGGGTTTGACAATATATAATCCGATACAAAACCCGTATTCCCCTGTGTGAAATCCCCATTACTGATGAGGTTGTTTCCTGTCACTTCAGCCGTTACAAAATAAGTGATATCTGAAGGAGGAGATACCACAGGAGAAGCCGATGAAGGGTCATCAATATAGATAGCAGGCGTCCAACAGTGGCTCAATGTATTCGTGGTCTGTAAGGTTATGGGTTGTCCAAAACAGATGACCGTATCCCTGGTAGCAATAAAATCATCACGGGAAACATCTATCGTCACCAGTTTGGAAACTGTATCCGCACAGCTTCCATTCCCTGCTGCATACCGTACCAGGTAGTTGCCAGTGGAGCTATATGAATGAACCGCATTCCTGACACCGGTCAGCGTAGCACCATCTCCGAAATCCCAGTAATATGTTGTTGCTGTTGCTGCATTGGATGCATTCATCTGAAGGGTAAGCGGATCGCATACATCCTGACGGTAACTAAAATCAGCCTGCCCGTCATAAAGTGATATAAGAAAACTATCCCTGTTCGAGCAGCCTCCCACGCTTGTTTCAACCCAATAGTAGCCTTCTGCATTTACATCAATGGAATCCGTTACGGCCCCATTGTTCCAGACATAACTTGCTTGCGCAACATTTGAACCAAGCCTGATGCTTTCTCCTTTACATAATTCAATAAGTTGCAATGGCCGGTGAGACAGGCCCGGAGTAACTTCTATCTGCTTGCAAACTGAAGTTTGCGAAGGAAGCCCATCATCTACCGTAAGATTAATATTGTAAATGCCTGGCGTATTATAAATGATCGGTGGAGGGTCCTGAAGAGTGGTATTGGGCATACTGGCATTTGCGCAGCCGGGAAAACGCAAGCGGGTAATAGTGTTATTGCCTACATTGGTAATAAATGTGTACAGATCATCATTGACGCGGAAAAGCTTTGAAATGGAATGAGGAATTAAAAGGTTGCCTACATTACCCAGGTTAGTGACCACAGGTGCGCTGGACAGGTCCGGAAAATTCAGCCGGTACAGGTTGTGATTAGTACCGTTCACGCCAAATCCCACCACCTGATCGCAGTATTTGATCAGGGTCAGATCGCGCAGGCCACTTGTATTGCCAACATTTGCGACACTCACCGCCGTGGGAGGATTCAGCAATGATGATCCGAAATCCAATCTCACCAGCCGGCTGTTGCCGTCATTATTGGTTACAAACACCCGCCAGAACCCATTATCATTTATAGCAAACACTCCGTCAGGATAGGACAGCAATCCAAACCCTCCTATGTTGGTACCAGTGGGTGTATTATTAAAACTATTCGTGAAACTGAACCGGGTAATGGAATTATCATAGGCATTTACGGTTAATCCATACCAGTTATTATTTTCCTTGAAAACATGAAGATCATGCGGTGAATTGAGCCCGCCGATATTTCCCCAATTGGTTGCGGTCGGATTGAGATTGGTCAGATCAGCCCCGAATTCAACTTTCAAAATTCTTGGAGTGCTGCCGGAAGGAACATATCCGCCAACAATAATAGCATACCATTTTCCTTCATTCTGCACCACCTGGATACCTTCGGAACCATAACCCGGCGGAATGATGCCACCAAAATTTCCCAGGTCATGGCTCACAGGTGTATTCAACAGGCTATTCCCATAATCCAATCTGATAAGCTTTCCCGGATAGTGATTTATCAAAAATCCATAATAGTTGTTGTTGTATAAAACATAATCCATGAATACCGGCTGGGAAAGAGCGCCACCAGGGTTGCCGAGGTTCTGACCAATCGGCGCCTGGTTGATATCTGCCACACAAAAATTCCAGTAATAGGAACTGGCATTCTGAGACGTATTGGTAATCGTTACAGGCGTATTCACGCACACGGAAGATGGAATATCGAAATCGGCATGTACCGGAGCCGACTGTGGACAGGAATCAGCAATAAATGTGCAGGTGCTGCTGGTCTGGTTTATTTGTGCAGATCCACCCAATGTTCCATTCCACGTTGGGTTTCCCTGCTTGTTCAATAAGTTATCAAAAGTGTAATACGCCAACAGGCCGGTCTGCGTGGTTGGGTTGGGTAACGATGTACCCATATAAGTCTGTATCTGGGATTGCGTTCTCGCTACATTCCATATCCGGACCTCATTGATATAACCGGTGAAGTTTTCATTCAATGTTTGCGGATTGAAATAACCGATCCAGGTTTCCCAATTATTCAAAACAAGATTTCCTGATGCTGGTACTTCCTCCATCAAAAAACCGTTGCGGTAAAATTTCAGTGAGCTGCCATCATATACCATTGCAGCATGGTAAATTTTATTAGGAGTAACTTCACAAGGTGGATGGGTAGCAAAAAAGCCATTGGTAGTTGTAATACTTGCACCGTATACCCTGAGAAGGTAATTGCAATCTACTGTTCCTTTATGCTTGGAAACAAGGTCTCCGTAACCATTATCATCCTGAATGGGGTTACACAGAGCTTCAACAGTGATCTTATTTCCGCTTACATCCAGGTCACCAATACTGACATAAGAAGGCTGACTTGGCGTATACAACCAGTTATTACAGGTTTGCGAATAAACCGTTGAATAAAATATTACAAAGCTAAGAACACAAATAAGGGTGCGGTGAAGAGCTGACATGGGTGGTGGCTGTGGACGGTGTTGAAAAGCAGTTTGGTGCGGCGGTAAGATAGACAAAAAAGACTGGAAAATGAAGCGATTCAGGAGGATATTACGCTTAAAAACCGCTCCATTCCCCTTCTCTTTGCCTCTGTGAGCTCATAGCTCAGATGAAGCGTATAATATTTCTTCAGATCATATACCTCATACGGGTTAGACGCCACGATCTCATCTATACGATTTAAACCTAATGCGTTAGCCTTATCAAACTCCCGGATAAACTCTTCGGGCAATGGCTTTGTACTCACCCATGCTGCAAAAACAAAAGGCAATCCTGTAATACCTCTCCATTCACTGCCCAGGTCATAAATGAAAGTGGATATTTTGCGTTGTTCCAATGCCCGGTCGCCGATCACCAATCCGGCTGTAGTGCCTTTTATCCTGCTGCGATAGCTTTCATCTTCTGCCTGCAGTATTTCCGGATGAATGCCCCAGGATTCTTTCATCAGCCATTTCAAGAGCGCCACGGAAGAGCGGCTCTGATAATCGAGGTACACTTTTTCGATCTCATTCAGCGGCACTTCGCTGAAAAGACAGACGGATGCGATCTCTCCTTCCGCCCCGATACAATAATTGCCCACGATATGATATTCTTTCAACTGCGGTATGGCAGCCACGGGTATCAGGCCCACGTCCACCTCTCCTTCCAACAGCATCTGCGCCAGCCTGGACGGATAAGCTCCTATCAGTTCTATTTTGCTCTTTATCGGTTCCCTTTCCAAACCATAGATCAATGGTTTGGTGTTGCGGTAATTAACAATCCCAACTCTAATCTTCTCCAATTCTGTTATTTTTGCGCAAATATAAATCCCTGGTTTTATAGATCGCTCAAAGGCGGCTATAAACCGCAAACTGCAAACATGGAACTGTCTCCCCTTACCGCTATTTCCGCTATTGATGGCCGCTACCGCAAGCAGGTGCAGCATTTGGACGATTATTTTTCTGAATATGCCCTGATGAAATACAGGGTCATTGTTGAGGTCGAATACCTGCTGTTCCTGGAAAAAAAGAAATTTGTCAAGCTCTCGAATAAAAGTATCAAACACCTGCAGAAACTGGCCAGCGATTTCGGCCCGGAAGACGCACAGGAGATCAAACAAATTGAATATACCACCAACCATGATGTGAAAGCGGTGGAATATTTTTTGAAAAATGAGCTGGAAAAAAGCGGGGGCAAACAGGCCAAAGAATGGATCCATTTCGGCCTTACCTCACAAGACATCAATAATACGGCTGTTCCGCTTTCATGGAAACACAGCATCGAATATGAATATCTCCCGTCCATCCTTAATCTCAATACACAGTTAAAACTGCTGGCAAAAGAATGGAAGGATATCCCCATGCTGGCGCACACGCATGGTCAGCCGGCAAGCCCTACCCGTATGGGAAAAGAGATCATGGTATTCACAGAAAGGATACAAAACCAGGTGGAGCAATTCATCGGCATTCCCTTTATGGGAAAATTCGGAGGAGCCACAGGTAATTTCAATGCCCATCATATTGCTTATCCGAAAACAGACTGGGTAAAATTCGGGAATGAGTTTTTAGAACAACTTGGATTAAGCCGCCAGCAATTCACCACGCAGATAGAGCACTACGATAATCTTGCTGCCCATTTCGATTGCATGAAAAGGATCAACAATATCCTGATCGATTTCTGCCGGGATATCTGGTCGTATATCTCTATGGAATATTTTAAGCAGAAAACAAAAAAAGGAGAAGTGGGATCATCTGCCATGCCGCATAAAGTAAACCCGATCGATTTTGAAAATGCGGAAGGCAACCTGGGGCTGGCCAATGCCATATTTGAACATCTTTCTTCCAAATTACCCATATCCCGCCTGCAAAGAGACCTTACCGACTCCACTGTGCTGCGCAATGTGGGCGTACCTTTTGCACATACGATCATCGCACTTAAATCCATCGAGAAAGGGCTGGGCAAACTGATCATCAACCCTGATAAGATACAGGCATCGCTCGATTCCAACTGGGCAGTTGTGGCAGAAGCCATACAAACCGTGTTGCGGAGGGAAAATTATCCTGAGCCTTATGAAGCATTAAAAGAGCTTACACGTGGAAAGCAGGCGATTGATAAGAATGCCATTCATCAGTTCATTGATGGATTAAAGATCAGTAATGAATTAAAGAAGGAACTTAAGAAGATCAGTCCGCATAACTATACAGGCGTGACGGCCTCATTCTGATGCCTGCGAAAGCGAAGCATTTTTCTTCCTTCTTCTTCATATTCGGCTTCCAGATGAAAACCGCATTTCAGCAAAACCTTCTGTGAAGCCGAATTGGCCAATTCTGTAATAGCAGCTATAGATGGGTATTTCAGTTTTTTAAAAGCGTATCGCAACCCGGCTTCTGTTATCTCTGTAGCATATCCCTTTCCCCAATGCTCTTTCAGCAAAGAATATCCCAATTGCATATCGGCTGTGTTTCCTATGGGAATAATAGCGAACGTGCCTATCACCTGGTTATTTTCTTTCGACAAAAGAGCGATCCTCCAGTTGATCTTCGGGCCATTATACCATTCAATTACCTGTGCCAGAAAACTACGGCATTCCTCATACGATTTAGGCGCCCGGATATAGCGAACGATCTCTTCATCACCATTCAACCGGAAAAAACTGTCCAGGTCGTTCATGGTGAAATAACGGGTGTACAATCGTTCAGACTCGAAGAGCATTAAGCTGTTTCTTTATGGATCTCTGATGTAAAATGGAATTCAATATCGGGGTTATTGCTTCGCTCTGTGTTCAGGAACCATTCGCTTTGGGCCAGGTATACCATGTGCCCATCCTTGTCTTCCCCGATATTGGCCTGTTTGAAACGTGAGAACTCCAGCAGTTTCCCGGCATCATTGCTGGTAAGCCAGCAGGCTTTATAAAACGGCAATGAATTGAACACAACAGAAGCACCATACTCGTGCAGCAACCGGTACTGGATCACTTCAAACTGCAGTTCACCCACACAACCGATGATCTTTTTAGTGCCGCCAAACTGGGTGAACAACTGCGCCACGCCTTCATCCGTCAATTGCATCAGGCCTTTCTCCAGTTGCTTTGTTTTCATCGGGTCTTTATTCACTACTTCCTTGAATATTTCCGGAGAAAAGGAAGGTATGCCGGTAAAATAGAAATTCTCACCTTCAGTAAGCGTGTCGCCGATCTTGAAATTGCCTGTATCGAATAAACCCACCACATCACCGGCATAAGCATCTTCAATAATGCTTTTGTCCCTTGCCATAAAGCTGTAAGGATTGCTGAAGCGGACATCTTTGTCAAGCCGCACGTGATGGAAATATTTGTTGCGTTCAAACCTGCCTGAGCAAACACGGAAGAAAGCGATCCGGTCGCGGTGCTTGGGATCGAGATTGGCATGTATCTTAAATACAAAACCGCTCAGTTTTTCTTCTTCCACATCTACCAGGCGGGTAGTGGTTTCCCGGCTGCGCGGCGTTGGAGCAATATCAATAAATGTGTCCAGCATTTCCTTTACTCCGAAATTGTTGATGGCACTTCCGAAGAAAACAGGGGCGATCTTACCAGCCAGGTATTCGTCCACATTCAATTGCCCGTGTACGGCCTCCACCAGTTCCACATCTTCCCGGAGTTGGGCTGCATCAGTTTCCCCCAGTTTCTGGTCAAGCACCGGATCATTCAGATCGGAAATGGAAAGACTGTCCTCTTCACTGGCCTTGGTATTGGCCGTAAAAAGCAGGAGGTTTTTATCATGCAGGTTGTATACTCCTTTGAATTCTTTACCGCTATTGATCGGCCACGACATAGGATGAAGGGATATCTTCAATTCTTTCTCGATCTCTTCCAACAGATCGAACCGGTTCTTTCCATCACGGTCCATCTTGTTGATGAACACGATCACGGGCGTATCGCGCATACGGCACACTTCCATCAGCCGGCGGGTCTGCTCCTCCACACCATTCACGCTGTCCACTACCAGGATCACACTGTCCACTGCCGTGAGTGTACGGAAAGTATCTTCCGCAAAGTCCTTGTGACCGGGAGTATCCAGCAGGTTGATCAAAATATTCCTGTATTCAAAGCTCATCACGGAAGTGGCCACAGAGATACCCCGTTGCCGTTCGATCTCCATGAAATCGCTGGTTGCGTGCTTTTTGATCTTATTGCTTTTAACCGCTCCTGCCACCTGGATGGCTCCGCCAAAAAGCAGGAATTTCTCCGTAAGGGTGGTCTTGCCGGCATCAGGGTGGCTGATAATGGCAAAAGTGCGCCGGCGTTGTATTTCGTTATGATATTTCATGTCAACAGGTTATATCCATTTCAGGTAGTGACTCATTTTCGGAAGTCAAGGCTTTTAAACCTTAAACTCTTAAACTTCTAAACCTAATTCACTACCCCATTCCAGACAACAATTGCCCGGCTTTGGAAAGCCGCAAAGGTAAGGCGGGAAATAAAGCAAATTTTTATGTTTCCCTTAAAATTAAATTTTCCCGCCAAGCACGCCAAGCAGTACATTTGTTACATGATCCGCCGGACCATAGAAGTGATTATCAGCAGTTTTAAGATGGCTGTGCAGGAGCTCTGGAAAAACAAGCTCCGCACTTTCCTGTCGCTGTTCGGCATCACGATCGGCATCTTCTGTATCATTGGTGTGCTGGCCACGGTCAACAGCCTGGAGCAGAACATTAAAAACGAGGTAAACTCACTCGGCAATAACACCATTTATATCGATAAATGGGAATACACCACGGACGATGATGATTATCCCTGGTGGCGTTATGTGAACCGGCCTTATCCCAAATACGAAGAGGTAAAACATATCCAGGAAAGAACACCCAGTGCCAAATACACCGTGTACAGGATAGCCACCCAGGATAATGTAGATTATAAAGGCAGTTCCCTCTCCAATGTTAACCTGTATGGTACTACTGAAGATTTTGAGAACATCCAGGCATTGCAGGTACCTGTAGGCCGTTATATTTCCCCGTCTGAATTTGACAGGGGTGCCAATGTAGTGGTGATCGGGAATACGGTAGCAGAATTGCTGTTCGGCTCTCCTGAACAGGCGGTCGATAAAGAAGTTACCATACGGGGAAAGAAGGTGCTGATCATCGGTGTCATCAAAAAGCAGGGCAAGCAAATGATCGGTGGCTGGGATTTTGATCAAAGCGTGATCCTTCCTTATAAATTCGCGCGCACCATTATCCGTGAAGACCGGGCCGACCCGGTGATCATGGTGCAGGGAAAAGATAATCTCAGCAGTAAAGTGCTTAAAGACGAACTGGCCGGAACGATGCGGGCTTTGCATAAATTAAGTCCTACCAAAGAAGATGATTTTGCGTTGAACGATATCAATGACCTCACCGATTCCATCAGCTCTGCTTTTGTAAGCCTCAATATTGGCGGATGGGCCATCGCTGCACTCTCATTGATCGTAGGAATGTTTGGCGTGGCCAATATCATGTTTGTATCCGTTCGCGAAAGGACCAGCCAGATCGGGTTGAAAAAAGCGATCGGTGCAAAAAGCCATATCATCCTGACAGAATTTCTTCTTGAATCAGCATTCCTGTGCATTATCGGCGGACTGATCGGATTGACACTTGTATTTATACTGACACAGGTATTATCCGGTTTATTGAATTTCCCCGTATTCATTTCCACCAATAATATGCTGATGGCTATCATCATTTGCATCATTGTGGGAATTCTTGCCGGTTTTATTCCTGCCTCACAGGCTGCAAGGATGGACCCTGTGGTAGCGATCAGAAGCAAATAAGCATTTAATATATTCCTCCCAAGCCATTTATTGCAACGTTTACTTACAGTCTGTTGTCAGCATCAAAAAAAACGTATGCGCAAAACGATCCTGGGTTTACTGATGCTGGCAACAGTAGCAGCTTGCAATAAGAAAGATGATGGCTCACCTGAAACCACCGGCGTTCTTCAATTACTTGCACTGGACGGATGCACCTATATAATTGTATTGGAAAATGGCACCCGGCTTGAACCCGTAGGTAATACTTCCGGCGTAGACCTTCAACCCAATAAGCTTTTTGTATTCCGTTACCGTATTAAACCTACTCCAAGCATCTGCATGGCGGGTGAAACCGTTGAAATCATCAGCCTTCGCTACCTTTGAGACAAATTTTGCCTGCATGTCTGTTACCATTCTTGCGATCGAATCGAGTTGTGATGAAACATCTGCAGCCGTGTGTATGGATGGGAAGATATTGTCCAATTTCATCGCCAATCAATCCGTTCATGAAAAGTATGGCGGCGTAGTGCCTGAACTGGCCAGCCGTGCACATGCGCAGAATATAGTACCGGTCGTGGACACAGCCTTATCCTCCGCCAACTGTTCCTTATCATCCGTAGATGCCATTGCTTTTACACAGGCTCCGGGTCTGATCGGTTCATTGCTGGTAGGAGCACAATTTGCGAAATCCTTATCGCTTGCATTGAACAAGCCACTGATCGCTGTGCATCATATGCAGGCACATGTACTGGCCAACCTGATCGCAGATCCCAAACCTTCTTTTCCTTTTCTGTGTCTCACCGTAAGCGGCGGGCATACACAGATCGTGGTATGTGAATCCCCTACCCAACTGCGCGTGATCGGTGAAACCATTGACGATGCAGCCGGTGAAGCGTTTGATAAATCTGCCAAGCTGCTGGGCCTTCCCTACCCTGGCGGCCCGCTGATCGACAAATATGCTAAAGAAGGAAACCCGGACAGGTTTCAGTTCCCCGAGCCCCGGATACCAGGGCTTGATTTCAGTTTTAGCGGATTGAAAACATCCATTCTTTATTTTCTTCAGAATGCAGGTACCAGCCTGGTGTATAAGGAAGAGTTCAGAGCAAGTGAACAGGAGCGTTATCAATTCATCCAGGAAAATCTGAATGATATCTGTGCATCCATCCAGCAGCGCATCGTCACCATCCTGCTGCATAAGCTAAAGAAAGCAGCAAAGGAAACAGGCATCAAAGATATTTGCCTTGCCGGCGGTGTGTCGGCCAACAGTGGCTTGCGGAAAGCTTTTGAAGAAATGGGAGAACAGCAAGGTTGGAGAACGTTTATCCCGGCTTTTCAGTATTGTACGGATAATGCGGCCATGATCGCCATTACGGGTTATTATAAATACCAGGCAGGGCAGTTTGCCGGCCTGGACATTGAAGCTTCCGCAAGGGCAGAATGGTAATTATAATCATCCCGATGGCTAACAGTTATTTCCGCTTTAAACAATTTACCGTGCACCAGGAACTGGCTGCCATGAAGGTGACCACTGATGCCTGTCTTTTTGGCGCCTGGGCTGCAAAGAATATAGCTGCGCACGCAAAAGGAAACGACATCCTGGATATCGGAACAGGTACAGGATTATTAAGCCTGATGATCGCACAACAGGTGAATGCACAGATTGATGCCATTGAAATTGACAAGGCAGCAGCAGAGCAGGCAAAGGAAAATACAGCCAACTCTCCCTGGAAAGACCGCATCCATATTTTGCAGGGCGATGCCCGTGTGTTTGCTTTTAATAGGCAATACGATCATATCATCAGCAATCCGCCTTTTTATGAGAATGAACTTACTTCAGAAAACATCCAAAAAAACACCGCACACCATGATGCGGGATTACTGATCAGCGAGCTATTAAGTATTATTTCCCGGCAGTTGAAAGATGATGGCCGCTTTTATCTTTTACTCCCCTTCAAAAGATATGAAGAGATAAAAGCGGCTATTCACGCGCATAATATGAAATTGAAAAGAGTATGCCTGGTGAAACAATCCAGCACGCATTCTTTTTTCAGAGCGATGATCGAAGGAGGAAAAAAGGAAGAGACTACTATTATGGAAGAATTAGCTATCAAGGATAGCACAGGTGAATACACCGTTGAATTCAGCCGGCTTTTAAAAGAATACTACCTGTATTTATAACACCTACCGTACATAATCTTCCAGATAGGAATACAGGCTGGTCAACTTCCCTTCATTTGTCATTGTCGCTCTTTCAATAATAGCTGAGCCGCCCTTCACCAGGTCTTCCAGCACAAACTTGATCAATTGCTCCCCGAAATAACGTGAAGCATCCCTTGGCAATTCATTGGGAAGATTGCCTACGGCCATCACATCGATAGAGTTTTCCAGGTAAGGGGAAGTTTTCTGCAATGTGTTCCGGTCAACACCGTACACGGGGTCTTCAATTGTCTGATCACCGAGATTGATGGGCACAGAACCATCTGCATCGTCTGTTATATCGGCAATCGTCTGAATAATAAAATCTTCAGATGCCACATCTTTCTTTTCAAACAAACGGGGCACGTCTTTATCCCAGTAAATGCCGTTCATTAAAATATCCGTTTGCGCAGCATAAGGAAGGAACCGGCATTCGTATTCACCGGGGTGATCATGAAAGTCTTCCCGGTTATAAGCACCTGTTTTTTTATGACGGTACAGATCAGGCCCTTTCAGTTGCGTGTACACGGCATAGGAAAACCGGCGGCGCAGGTAATCATCCGGTTCCACTTCATGAATACCCATCAGGTTCATGATCTCGAGGATGCCATGTGCTACGCGGCCGCTGCCTGTAACAGCAATTTTGACATTGGGCAGCCGAAGTCCGAAATAGTGGTGGATCAGTTCACGAAAGCTTCTTTCTTTATACACCCTGTCAAGCGAATACAAACCGGTACGATTGCCATAAGCCATCATACCATTATGTGCGCCCACTACACCGGCAAAAAATCCAAAGCCGATGATGCGTTGCCCATCTTCATGTTCCAGGCACTCATAATCTATCAGCCGTATTTTTTTGTCCAGGATAGCCCGCAGCAGCCCCCGGTTATGCGGTTGTTTTTTCTTGGTATGGGAAAAGAACAGGTAGGTTTTGCCAGGAAGCAGTTGGGCTACCGGCACTTCTTTGATGCCCATTAATATATCGCAGTCGCTCAGGTCCTCTCTTACTTCCACGCCGGCGGCCGTGTATTCACGATCGGTAAAACAACGGCCGGGGGAGGTCTGTGCCACCACCTTTATATCAGGCAATTGCTTATGTATCCATTTACATTGAGCGGGCGTAAGGGCTACCCGGTTATCAGCCGGTATTTTTCCTTCACGGATCAGTCCGATTCTAATCATAGTCGTAAATTTGCAATCGTTCAGCGCGCAGCAAAAGTAGTTGGAAAATTCCGGAGAAGAAGGGGTGAATTATTCCAGCGGTAAAGCAGCATGACTGATTCAGCAGCAAAAAGGAAGATCATGGAGCTATTAAAGAAATTGTGGAATCTTGTCAGGAAAATATTACTGCCAAAGAAGAGTTGTTGCAAGTGAGCTTATCGGGCTAAAAAATATTTGCATTACACTTCACAGCAATGAGAGGAAAGCTGTAATATTGCAGCCCCAATCAGCGGCCCAGGTGGCGGAATTGGTAGACGCAGCAGACTCAAAATCTGCCGTTCGCAAGAATGTGCTGGTTCGATTCCAGTCCTGGGCACTTCACTGAAATCCCCCGAAAATTCGGGGGATTTTTCATTTTTGGATTTGCTTAAACCATTGTCTATCAGAGCAGAAACTAATTATGGTAAAAATCTGTAACTCTTGTATCTATCCTGCATTTTGAAGGACACAGCAGTTACTTAGGCTTCAATATATTATGCTTTGATAAATCAGATCTCTAAACTTATCAGGCAATTTGGTTTATTGTCATAAGCCTTACTGAATTTTTACTCAATAGTTGCTTTCCATTATACTTACCATCATTTAAAAGCATTTGAAGAAATATGGCATAATCATAAACAGTAGAGCTCAGGCCGGAGCCGCCTGAAAAATAGCTGTGCGGAACAAGCGGATAATTATTGCTTACACCTGGATACAAACCAAATGTGTTAAACTTTATCTTCAACTAACCTTTCCAAAAAAAAAATTTGATAGAAAAACCATTAATCGTAATATTGCGATAGATATGGGCCTAACAAAAACAGAAATCTTTAACGAAAAGCAAAACAAGCTCGCGCAAATGATGAAGGCATTGGCCCACCCGGCCAGAATAGCCATTATACAGCATTTATTGAAAGCTCAGGCTTGCATCTGTGGTGATCTTGTAGAAGAGTTGGGACTGGCGCAGGCAACAATCAGCCAGCATTTGAAGGAACTGAAAAACGTAGGGCTGATCCAGGGAACAATCGAAGGTACAAGCGTATGCTACTGCATCGATCCCAAAGTCTGGAAGCAATATAAAGCCGCTTTTGACAGCTTCTTCGTGCCCTATGTGAACAAGGATAGCTGCTGTTGATTTTTTTTACATCTATTCATCGCAATATTACAATAAATAACAAAACCGTTTATATGAGTACAGATAGTGAAATAAAAGAAATGGTAAAGCAGAAATATAGCAAGATCGCTTTACAGGACAAATCGGATAATACCGCGTCTTGCTGCGGCTCCGCTGGTTGCTCCACTGAAGTCTACAATATCATGACCGACGACTACAGCAATATGGAAGGATACAAAGCTGAAGCGGACCTTGGTCTTGGATGTGGACTGCCCACGCAGTTTGCAAAGATCAGGAAAGGTGATGTTGTGATCGATTTAGGCTCCGGCGCCGGTAATGATGCTTTTATCGCCCGTAATGAAACTGGAGAAACGGGAAAAGTAATAGGCATTGATTTCACGCCTGCCATGATCGGGAAAGCCAGGCAAAATGCGGAAAAGTTAGGTTTTCATAACGTGGAGTTCAGGCAGGGTGATATCGAGCAAATGCCGGTATCCGATAATGTGGCTGATGTCATTGTCAGTAATTGCGTATTGAACCTGGTCCCCAACAAAGATGGTGTGATCAAAGAGATATTTCGGGTATTAAAGCCGGGAGCACACTTCAGTATTTCAGACATAGTATTGGAAGGTAATTTACCCTCTGCCATTCAGCAGGCTGCCGAAATGTATGCAGGTTGTGTTTCAGGAGCGATTCAGAAACAAACATACTTAGAACTAATTCAGCAAAACGGGTTTGAGAAAATAACTGTTCAAAAAGAAAAGCCTATCCACATTCCAGACGATATATTGTCCCAATATCTTTCCCTCGAACAGATCAGCCAATTCAGAAACAGTAACACCGGAATCTATAGCATTACAGTATATGCCCAAAAACCAACCAAAGAAGCGAAAAACTGCTGCGGCCCTGACTGCTGCAATGGATAAACGGTATCAGAAACCACTTATCATTACTGTATCAGTCGTACTACTGAACCTGATTTTCGGTTTCGATCCTAAATTCACTATCATAAATTTAATCTGGCTGTTGCCACTCGATAAAAAATGAAGAAGATCTTAGTCCTTTGCACAGGAAATAGTTGTCGCAGTCAAATAGCAGAAGGTTATTTAAAACATTTTGCGCAGGGAAAAACTGAGATTTACAGTGCCGGCGTTGAAACACATGGTGTCAATCCCAGGGCAATAACCATCATGCAGGAAGATGGGATTGACATATCCGATCACACATCAAATAACGTCAGTGAATACCGCGATATTGATTTTGACTATGTGATCACTGTTTGTGATAATGCAAAGGAACGCTGCCCCTTCTTTCCATCAAGAGCGGAAAAGTTTCACCACAATTTTCCAGATCCTGCCAGATCGAAAGGAACAGAATCTGAGATCATGGAGGAGTTTAGAAAAGTACGGGACCAGATTAAAGAATACTGTCGCAAATTCGTTGACGACAAATTAGTAGTGGACTTCAAAAGAACAGTAAGACCATGATCCAAAATCACTAAATAAATTAGTGATTTTGGATCGTTGAAAACCTGGTAAAGCCATTTTATCTCTAAGAAGCTCTTGTCTTGTAGGCCACAAATTTAAAATAACTATTGCGGATGCCTGCCAAATTCATTTACTATTATATCAATAGTACCTGTAAACAGTTCTCCATTGCACAGAAGTATTATCCGGTCTTGTTTCCGCATGATCTTCCACTGCAATGCGGCCTGCATCATCATACCCATAAGTTTTGTTAGTGGTATAGGTAATCTTCCTGAAAGGTGCCATCGATATAGGGCTCCAGGTTTCAGAATGTTTTACAGGGTGCGGATCATTTTTACCCCAATACCCCATGCCGAAATTCTCATTGCCATGTGTTTCGGCAAGGTCAGTGTAATAGGTATATATTATAGTTTGCAGCCAGCGGTTTTGCAATAACCTGGTTTCACTCTGCCGCATACTGTCCAGTAATCCGGTCGTAGTGTTATAGTAATACCTGTTCCACTTTTGCCATCCATTGTTATCGGGAGCAAATAAAGTTTCAGTATGCCGGTCACTGGCATCATATTTATATTCCGTTCCATTAATGGATAATATCCTGCCAGTGGCATTTAGTTTTCCAGAGTATCTTTGAACCACATTGGTAGCAATTTCCGTGCTTTTAAAGAAGATAGAATCAGATGAGTAACTCACCTCCGTCCTTACTGCGCCATCCTCCGTTTTCACCATACGCCCTTCTCTATCGTATTCGTAGGTATACGTAAGGCCATTTATTTCTGCCGTTTTTACCATAGGGATGCGCCAGTTATTTTTAGAAGTACCTCCATTCTTTTTGCAGGACTGTAGTGACAGCCCCAGAACAACAAATGCAATAGTTTTAAGTAGGGTCATATTGGGTTATTTTCTGAAATCCTGATAAACTTTATCAAAAATGAATTCTCCTGTATAGCAGCACCTGGAAGAGTTTTAAAGGATATGCAATAACTGCCATCGCAGGGACTACATCAGAAGGGTTTACAAAAGAATTATAAAATTACCATTGATGTATGCCTATTGCCAATACCTAAAAAGAAAGCGGTAGCGTCCACTTCGTAAACGGTAAATTTTAATGGAGTGAATTAGAGAACGGTGATAAGAAATTAGGGAATGACAACGTGAACTCCTGTCTTTTACATTGCCCTGTTGACTTTTTCGAATAATAAAAAAGCACCGGTGCTAATGATCAACACAAACAACAAAATATATGCAAGATGCATGAACAATGAAGTGGCCTGCAGTACAGGCGGCTGATAGTTGAACACAGGAAACCGCTTAAAGTCAGCCGGTGTTAATCGCTTATCAGGGATATGAAAGTCATACAGGAAAGCCTTCCATTTTTTCTGGAAATTACTTTGCTGAAGGAAAAATTCCTGGTAAGCAGCCAAATGTGTTTCTCCCAGACTATTTAAAAGATGTTGTGAATACAAGGCAGGATTCCAATGGGAGATCAATTCAAACCGGGCATTCCGTTTCAGGATTTTTTGCTCAAAAGGACCGGTGATCCGCTCCATTCGCCTCTCCAGCAACTCATAATAACCGGCTACATATCGGGTACTCAGGTGCACCGTGTCTTTTTTGGGATCTATACTGGAGGCATATTGCGGGTTATAGCGATTGAAACTATCAGAGAGTATCCGTGCAGAAGTATTCCAGATCTCTTCTCCCTGATGTCGGCGGAAAGAAGCAATTTCGTCTCGCATGGGCAAGGGATCGGTTGATTGGATATATGAATTTACCAACGAAGGAAATATCACCAGCAGAAACAGCCAGCAACTGATCATATACAGACCCGAAATAACCGTATTCTTCCGCAAAGCTATGACGAGATAAGCGAGAGACATCCAGAATGCAAGATATAATAGCGTAACCAAACACCACCATGCCATTGACTGCCACGAAGGGGCTTCTTGCTTACAGGCAAATAAAAAGCCCAGCATATTTACAAACATAAGCAGGGCGCTCAGTACCACAAACCTGAACAATAACTTAACACGGATAAGCCGGTGGATGCTTCCGGCCTGGACCTTCAGCAGTGATAATGTACCTGATTCACTTTCCGAAGAATACACCGAATAACAATACGCCACTACCAATAGAGGCAGCAAATACACTATAACAAATGCCAGATCGAAATTGCCCGCAAACAGGGTCATGGGATTGCTTACCGGCATATCCGTTGTTTCATTGAAACTCCTGGTATATTTTACTTGCTGCTGCCATGGTTGTATATCCATCAGCCCAAGCGAAAGGGAAGCCAACGGAGCAGGCTTTTTGATCGTATTCTGCGGCAACCAAAAATTAATCATGACAGCCATACCCGCGTTTTTAGCTGCCGTCTTGCCTTTTGCATCCACTGTATCGGTAAACTTTTTTAACACCCCTTGCAAGTCACGCTGATAAGACTGTTGAATGCTATCAATCTGGATAAAGCGCTGCTTCACGGTAGAATTACCCACCATAACGGATGACATGGCCACCAGGATAAATGAACACAAACTGACTATCAGCCAGCTTTGTCTAAGCAGTTGCCGCAGTTCATTCCGGAAAACGGTATTGATAAAAGACATGACGTATTTACTTTAATCTTTTTGCAGAAAGAGCAACCAGTAAGATAATAGCGAGGGCCCAACAGGCTAGCGAGGCCCAGGACCGTTTATGGTCCGCCAATGACTTTACCAATGCAGGTTGCTGATAATTAAAATCCTTCATCTTTTTGAAAAACTCAGGACCCACTTTGTATGAATAAGAAAGATATTCAGATCCGCTGTTGGCCAGGTCCATGTTCAACAAACGGATAAACGCATCTCTGTAATCCTTTGACTGCTTATGAAAGTGCAGGTGATGATAGTAATCCGTACCAGCTATGCCCATCGACACCTGTTGAATGGCGATAAAAGGATCGAACAGGCTTACCATTTCCAATGATGTCTGCTGACGACGAATAATGTTTTCCACCTTTTTGGCATACGTCTCATATACCCTGGTGTTATAATCTTCACCATATTGCATCGACAGTCCATCAAAGTTGACCGGGAGTTGGGTTACAGAATCAACACCATATCTTTTCAAAGTTTCCGCTAAATATTTATTATACCGTTCTAATGAAGTACCATCATTGTTCATTCCCTTTGCATATCCCTGGCTGATGTCACGGTTAAGCTGATAACGTGAAGGCAACTGTTCACGCGCATCGATTGTTCTCATGGCCAATCTTGGTATCAATACAGCGATCAGGAACCAAAGGCCAATACTGCTGACGAGCGATGCATTCGAGGTTTTATGCCAGGAAGAAATAAGTACACCGATGCCGGTAAGCAGGAAGAAATAAACAAGATAAGCAGTACAAAAGAGACCGTATCGCAACAATGAATCTGTACCCTCATGATGGAATATTACAGGCAGCGCCATCAGTAACATGGCAGGAACTGTGATGGAAAGCACAATTAAAAATAAGCCGTATATCTTCCCCCAGATAATAGTAGCCGGAGATGTTCCCTGCACCAATAATATACGTAGCGTATTGCCTTCCTTTTCCCTTGTTACAGAACTGAAGCTTAAAAGAAAGATCAACAAAGGCATCAGCAATTGAAACACAGTGGCCGCTGAAAGTTCCCCGAATCGGAGATAACTGTCGGTAGTTTCCGCCTGCGACTGGTTTACTTCATGCTGTATGTGTGCCTCCACACGGTAGCTGATACCGAGGTAATTATTCAATCCATTATCATAAATACTCAAATAAGTGTTCGGCTTAAATAAATAGGTGCCGAAATGAGCTGCGGAATGCGGGTTCGCCTCCTGCTCTTCCCATTCATGGCGGAACAGGGAAGCGGCACGCTTCTTCTGCGCGGCCGCATCCTTGTATTTTTGCAAACCGGTTATCGTTGCAAAAGCCAGCAATATCCACACGATTGATGCGAGCACAATGGTCACCCTGTTTCGAAGAGCGGACCTGAATTCTTTCCTTGCAATAGTCAGTATTGAGCCCTGCCGTTTCATGTCTGTTTTGGTTTAGCGGAATGAGCAACTAAATGTAACCTGAATGTTCCGGGGCATTCCCGGCGTGTAGGAATTCGTAGCACCACTGGAGGCATAGCGTTTGTCGGCCAGATTGTTTCCGTTCACCTGCAAGCTATATTGCTTGTAACGATACCCGATCAATGCATCAAACACCGTGTAGGCCGGCATCTCCAGCACATTATTCACGTTAATCTTCTTGTTGGCGAAATAACGGCTGTCCACATACTGAAAACCTCCGCCTACAAATAAACCACTCATCCTGCCCTTCCGGAATGCATATTTCACCCAGCCATTCGCGCTATTCCTGGGAGAGTTAGAAAATAACTGCCCAATATCTTCCGGCTTTTTACTTTCAGTAATCTTTGTTTTGTTGTAATTATAGTTCAGGATCACGAACAGGTTGCTGAAGAATGTACCCTTTATACCCATTTCCATACCCCGGCTTCTTACTTCACCAATCGCTTCCTGCCAGTAAGGAAATCCATCGCGCGGAGCAGACTGAAGTACGTTCTTTTTAGTGCTTTGATAAATACTGATAAAGGGTTGAAACCTTCCCTGGAAAAATTCGCCCTTTGCACCGATCTCATATTGCTTGGATGTTTCCGGATCAAAAGGGCCTCCATTCTCTGCATTGTTGCTGTAATGAGGTGAGAATCCCTCGTTATAGTCAGCATACACAGATACGGCAGTGACCGGCTGATACACCAATCCAATGCGTGGAGAAAAGTTTTCTGTTCTTAACGGACGCTCATCATACACTACGGTACCATCAGCCCTGTCTGCAAAATATCTGCGGAAATAGTTATTATAACGCAGTCCTGCCAGCAATTTCCATTGTGAAGTAATTTCTATCTGGTCCTGGACGTATGCACCCAGTGTGTTGTAAGTAAATTTTTCCATCCTTGTATTGGTATACAGGACCATACCTGTCGTATCATAATGCTCTTCATGAACGGGGTTGGTCACCGAAAGCCGGCTGGCCGAATATTGCAGCATTCCATTCGGATAATTATTCCTGGAAAGCATCACATCACCACCGATAGTAAATTGATGTTTCACTTCCCATGTCTTCACCTTTACATTGGAGTAAAGGTTGATAACAGTTTGCGGTGAATTGATCTGTTGCCAGGTATAAGAGCGGGTGACCGTGTTATCAGATGGACGTACATACCCCGAAGCAGTATATTGTCTTCGCTCTGCTCTCGATTCATTATAAGCCGTAAGCAAGCCAATTTTCCAGTTGCCGGAAAATTCATGTTCGATAATCGATTGCAATTGAATATTGCTGCCTTTATACCGGCTGTCTTTACCAGGATTAAAATCATACGGTACCAGGAAGATGCTGTCCTTATCCTGACTGTTATAGATGGGGACCCTTGGCTGGTAATTATTGCTTGTATTATCATTTATATAATTGGCATTGATCTGCCAGGTGGTACGCGGCCTGATCTCCCATTTCAGTGACCCGTATAGCTGCAGGTTACGCCTGTCAAAATCACGGGTAAAGCTGCCTCCTTTCTGCCAGCCCATGCCGGCAAGGAAATACAGGTTTTTCTTCTTGTTGATACTTCCTGTCACGTCTCCTTGCGCACGGTACAGATCAAAAGAACCTGAGGTCACAGATGCATTCACCGCTGTGTATTTCTTTGGCTGCTTTGTTACCAGGTTAATGTTTCCTCCCATTCCGCCCTGACCATACAGGATTGCAGAGGGGCCGTGGATCACTTCCACGCTTTCAATATTACCCAGCAATGGAATTTGCCCTTCGGGGAAAGGGGTTCCTTTGATCCCATTGGTAGTAACGTCACCAATGCTTGACGAATAGCCTCTGGAACTGAAGCCGCCATAATAATTGGTGGACGTAATGCCGGCAACATTTTTAAATGCCTCATCCAGCGTGTAGAGTTGCTGATCGCTTAAAAGTGTTCTGTCTACGGATTGAATATTCTGTGGGAGGTCCCGCAACGGCGTATTTGTCCGGGTAAGAGCGCTACTGCTGAGTTTGCGGCTATGGACCACCACCTCCGTCAATGTTTGCCGGGAAATATCAAGTTGCAGATTCAAGGTAGTGACCTGGCCTGCTGTCAGCGAAACGTTCTGCTTCTTCGCTGTATAACCAATTCCCGACGCTGTCAATGTAAAATTCCCGGCATCAATTTGCCAGAAAACGAAGTTCCCATTATCATCAGTCACGGTCCGGTGGCGTGTACCATCGAGTTGAATAGTAATTCCACTGATTGAAGCGCCGGTCGTATCCTGTATAAAGCCTTTGAGGGTTGCGTTTTGCGCAAACGCAGAAAAAGATGCGGATACGATAAGTACCAGCATGAAGAGTCGTAACATCGTAGATGATTAATTAAATGAGCAAAAGATGAAATAAGAAAAGAAGACCATTCTCCGAAACACATTCGAAGTCCGTTCCTGTTCTATTCTAAAAGAATGAACAGCTATAAAATTCAATTAACAAATGGCGGGTGGGCCCTTATTAGGAAGGTTCGAAAAATTACCGCCAACAATCTTGTCATCCCAATTAACATTCAACTGAACGTTAAAACAGATACAGACAGGAAGAGGCTCAAAGGAAGGTTCATTTATAAAGGTGTCATAATGATGATCACATACCTTGCATAATTTGCTCCCGTTTTTGCCAATAGCCAATAGGCCGGCCTTATGCGTTTCATGCAGGGAATGATCAGTTATGCAGGAATGCCATACCGAAACCGGGGTTGCCAGGAAAAGATATACAACAAGCAGAAAGCTTGTCCAGGAGCGTATATTTTTCGAGAGCCTTAGCATTTTTGCAATATTGTTGCAATATTAGTGTCTTTAGATATTTATTCCAAACATATTGTTGATCACTGGTGATAAACCTTTTACTATTTGCATGAAGTTGATTCTTGCCAGTTGTTTTGGTTAAACGAACCGGCTTGTCATTAAAGTCTCTCCTGCTCTTCCGTTCTCTTACCACTACCCTTTAACAGATCGCTTCCCAGGTGATAATGCAGGGTGATACCGATCCTGCGTGAATCAGGTTTATCGTTGTAATAATAATTGCTGAGCAGGCTTTGTGATACTCCCCTGTACCTGTTTGTATTGAAAACATCACTAAACGTCAACTGCACATCAAACCTGTCTGGAATAAACGTTCGCTTTATGCCAATATCTGTATAGAAAGAAGCGCGTGTTATATATATACCGCGCAGCCCGGCTGAATAATACTGCGAAGAAACATCCATCTTTATCCCGGCAGGCAGATTGAAACGCTGTTGAACAGCCAGCGTGGCAAACCATTTTGACAAAGTCTGTTCACTGTTCAACTGAGGTATCGGATAAGACATGTAACTGATGTTGGGATTGACCTGCATTTCCCAGAAAGAAAAGAGTTGAAAAGGCAAGGCGGCAATAATATCAAACCGGCGCATCGTTCCTAAATTGGCAGACTGGCTTTTGACCGCAATCCCATCCATCGTCAGCCTGCGGCTGATGTAATTATTGCTGACATTATATGTCGCCGTTAAAATATACCTGTGCCTGAAGGTATAAGCTGTTGAAAAAACCCAGGCCAATTCCGGCACAAGTCCGGGATTGCCGGAATAATAAAAGAACTGATCATTGTACCACCGCACCGGGTTAAGATCGCTGTATGAAGGGCGATTGATCCGCCGGCTAAGTGATATATCTATTTCATCAGCCTGGCCCACTTTCTGTGCTATTGCCAGAGAAGGAAATAATTGTGCATATTCCCAGCGGTTGCTTACATCCTGCTTTACCGTATATCCATCCGCTCTTGTGTATTCGAATCTCAAACCTGCGTCCACACTGGTCGTCTTCATTTTCCTGGAAATTGAAATATATGCAGCAGCTATCCGCTCTTTATATTTAAAATGATTGGACATATCATCAACAGGAACATAGTTACCGCCTTTCAAAGAATCAAACCGGTATGGATTGTCATTCTCCACCTCTGCATATTTTAATCCTGTTTTGACAGGATATTTCCCGAAACGGAGATTCGCGTCCGTGTTAACCGATCTGATCTTGATGAAACCTGGCTGATTAACCAGCAAAATATTGTGGCCGGCCAGATTCCCGCCAGCATCATAGGTGCTGGTCGTTAACGTAGCGTCAGAATAATTGCGGTAATTGACATAATGAGCTTCTGCCCTGATATTCCTTCCGGCTGAATCGATGTCGTACTTATAACCGATATTCAGGGCATCATAATAATAGGGCTCTACATTTCTATATAGTGAAGCGGTTGATCCGGTCTTGTTGTGAACCTCATCGAAATTTTCCGTACCTGAGGTTTTAGTACTTTTCCAATCGTCTTTATAACCCAGGTAATCGGCACTCAACTGGTGCTTCCGTGACAGTTGCCATTCAACTCCACCATGCCATGTATAATAATGTGTACGCACATACGACTGATTTGTACGTTCCAGTATTGTTTTTTGCCCGTTAATGTCAATGGTATTACCGCTCCTGCTGTTCCAGGCATTGTCAGGCTTTTTATAATCCAGTGAGCCATACACATTGACCGCTTTTGTCCGCAGGCTGGCAGAAACGTTTCCATTAGGCATCCAGAATTTTCCTTTTGAAACTCCTGAACGGAAATCCAGTGCATACCCTTTTTTCAGATTTTTTTTGAGGATGATATTAACGATGCCGGCATTACCTGCGGCATCGTATTCTGCAGATGGCGTTGCATTCAACTCTATCTTATTGATATCTTCAGCGCTGATCCCCTTTAGAAAGGTTGTCAGTTGCGTGCCGGATAAATAGGTCATTTTACCATTCACCAACACATTCACCCCCGCAGAACCACGCAGTGTTATCGTCTCATTCTGGTCGATAGTAATACCAGGTAATCTTTTTAATAAATCAAAAGCAGTAAGTCCTGATGTGGTGGCCACATTTTGTATGTTGAAGACGATCTTGCCCTGTTGTATCTCTACGGGCTGCGTTCTTGCCTTCACACTCACTGCGCTTAATACAGTAGCTGTATCACCAAGTATAATGGGTGCCAGTACCTGCCAGGAAGTATCTGTTACCGTAAAAGAAAGCATAGAAGTTTTATAACCAATCCGCGTAGCAGTTAATTGGTAAGCTCCTTTATCAATATTGCTGAACAGGAAATTACCTGCTGTATCTGAAACGGCAAACCGTTGCCGTGTTGTATCATTGGCCTGCCTGATGACAATCGTAGCAGCAGGTAAAGGATCTAAGTGCTTATTGACCACCTTTCCGGATAGTGTAGTTTGAGCCATGCCGATAATACAATACAACAGAAAGAACAGTAAGATAATTAAGCGCATGATAAATTTATATATGACCAGGGATGCTGGTAGATGAATGAACAGATCTTCCCATAAAGTGAATGTGAAACGGAAATAAATCGCCGCTGAGGAAACGGTGTATACAGATGTATTAAACTATTGCAGGTGGACTTTTATTGGAGGAAAGAAAATGAGGTCTCTGGTGAATGAAATAAATAAGGTTACACATTGCTGCAATACACACACTTTCAGGTGCTATCTCCAGGTTGAGATCATATCGTATATAACCAGCGTATTGATGCGAACAGATGGAACAATGATCAGCGGCCGTGTTTGCTTTAGCTATGCCGGCCACCAGTTTTAGCTCCTTTTGCTGTTCAGAAGCAATCAGCTTTGCCGAACCCGTTGCTACCGGCAATGCATGACTATGCCATAGCTGCACAGGAGTTGCGATAAACGCATATAGCACAAGTAATGCAGCAGCGATCCAATTGCGGTATGAGGGAAACGAATGCAAAATAAATGCAATATTGTTGCAAAATATAGAATTTCCGTTGACTGTGAAATAAAATATAACATCTCCTTTTTGCAATGTTGTTGCATTTATGAAAATACCCTACATTTGCCACATGTACCGGGTTTTCCTTTATAAATTCCGGACATCGATCCCGATGTTCTTCCTGTTGCTGGTCTTAACGGTGCAGTTGGGAAAACTGTTCCATGCCCACCAGCATCATAACAGTATTTTCTGTTCAGAAGACCAGGATAAACACCACGGACCACAATTCGTCAGCCCACCCTGTGCCGCCTGCGAGTTTGAATATTGCAAGGACGCCTTACCTGAAACGACGATCAATATTCAAGAACCTACGGTTTTTATTGTAGACATTCCCACTCCCAAACCCGTATCTGCAAAATTTCATTTTTGCATAACTGCAGACTGGCGTGGCCCTCCCTCTGCCAGCTTCTCTCCTGTCTTCGCTTAGCAGTTTTTATTATGCGCGTATCACTGCACATGAATACTGCCTGACCAGTTGATCAAGCATCATTAAATACAATTATTCTGATGAAGAAAGTCGTTTGCTTTCTCCTCTTGTCTGCATTGCTTTCCTGTAAAGTGCAGCAAAAAGCTTCTGCTTTTCTCAGGCATCATGCAGCATTGGCCGATAGTTTATTGGCCGATGCGCTTGATCATGAAGCGATTTATACACTGTTGGATACGTTAAAGCCGGTCAGTAGCGTCCGGTCCGTCCGTATGCCTTTCAGTGAAATGGCAAATGACCTGACAGGAATTTATAGTACCAGGTTAGATACAGTCATGCTCTTCCAGCGATTATGCCGTGAGCTTAGCAACAGCCAAATAAGATTTATGACCGTGCCTTTTCGTGAGGTTTATAACAATGAAAAAATCATTGAAATATACGCCGTCAACCTGTATAAATTAAGTCGTAAAATAAAGGAATACCCCCTGTTCTTTACGCCACTGGGCATCTCGCCTGAAACTGATCCTGTCCAGGTCATTACGATTATCGAAAATGCAAACAAATACCAGCGCTGGCGTGGCTATGGTTATCTCTTCGGATATCCCGCTTATGCCGTAAATTTTTTCGTTGAAGCAGGAAAAAGCCAGGATTCTACCGGCCATTTCGTTGAACGCGACTTTTTCCAAATCCCCGTATATGCCGGCACACAAGGTTATTTTACTTATGCCATTCCCAAAGGACATCAACCAGATCAGCTTGATTCATCCATATACTATAAAGCAGAACAAACACTGAAAAACTACAGGAAGATTCGCGATAAGTATTCATCATCCCAGGCATATAGCGCCGTGGCATTATGGAATGACTGGCAAAAATCAAACAATAAAAAATAGCCGTAAAAGAATGGTAACAAAACAAAAATTGCCCGTCACCGTACTGAGTGGATTTCTGGGTGCGGGCAAAACAACATTATTAAACTACATCCTGCACAACAAACATGGTTTAAAAGTAGCCGTAATCGTGAATGACATGAGCGAGGTAAATATCGATGCGCAATTAGTAGAAAATGAACATACCCTCAGCAAAACCGAAGAACGATTGGTAGAGATGAGCAATGGTTGCATCTGTTGCACATTACGCGAAGACCTCCTTAAAGAAGTAGAACGACTGGCAGATGAACAACGCTTCGATTACCTGCTGATAGAAAGCACCGGTATCAGTGAACCCCTTCCCATTGCCCAAACATTCTGCTACCAGGACGAGCATAACGGTATCGATCTTAACCGTGTTGCCAAGCTGGACACGCTGGTTACTGTTATCGACTGTTTCAATTTTATCAGGGATTATTCATCGATGGATACTTTGCAGGACCGGCAACTGACAGATATGGAAGAAGACCGGCGCAGCATCGTTAACCTGCTGACTGAACAGATAGAATTTGCCAATGTGATCATCCTGAACAAAACCGATCTGGTCAATCCGGAACAAGTGGGCATGATCAAAAAATTGCTGGCGCAACTTAACCCCGGAGCAAAGCTGATCGAATCCAGTATGGGAAAAGTACCTCCTTCCTCCATATTGAATACTGGTCTGTTTGATTTCGAAACAACCAGCCAGCAAACTGCCTGGATTGAAGAAAGAACAAAAATACATACGCCCGAAACCGAAGAATATGGTATCAGTTCTTTCGTATTCCGCTCGCGCCGCCCCTTTCATCCTGAACGTTTCTGGCATTATGTCAATGATCAATGGCACAGCAACGTGATCCGCAGTAAAGGGATGTTCTGGCTGGCTACCCGGCCTGATCAGGCATTGACCTGGAGCCAGGCGGGCGGTAGCCTCCGTACAGAGCAGGCAGGTGTGTGGTGGTGCAGCATGCCCTTCAGCGAACGCATCCGTTATACATCGTTCATAGAACACCAGCAGGAAATTGAGAAAAAGTGGGATAAAAGATATGGCGACCGATACAACGAACTCGTAATTATCGGACAGGGCCTGGACAAAAGAACTATCTATCAGGAACTGGAAGCGTGTTTATGTACAAATGCAGAATTTGAAACATTGCAGAAAGGCGCTTTTGTCAAAGACAGATTTCCTGTTATGTAATGCTGAGGCTATTCAACACTGATCGCAATAATCTATTTGAAAAAATATGAAAAGAAGATCCTTTCTCCGCAATTCATCGCTGGTCATGGCTGCCGGCGCCTTGTTTGGTCCTGCACGCGCAACTGAACATTTTTTACCGATAAGCGGCCGCGGTAAAACTGCCCACAATATCATTTTCATGGTCAGCGATGGCATGAGTACCGGCACACTCAATATGGCCGATCTGCTATTGCAACGCAAGGAAGGCCGGAGAAGCGCCTGGATGAGTTTGTATGATGAAAAGAAAGTAGCGCGTGCATTGATGGACACTGCGTCCGCAAGTTCCCTTGTTACTGATTCAGCAGCAGCCAGTTCTTCCTGGGGCGGCGGCAAAAGGGTCAATAACGGATCGCTGAACGCCAATGCAGATGGTTCATTCAATCAGCCCATCCTGCAAAAATTCAAGGCTGCCGGCAAGGCTGTTGGTTGCGTTACAACAGTACCCATTACGCACGCCACGCCGGCAGGGTTCTGCGTCTGCAACAACAAGCGTGGCGACCAGGAAGAGATCGCCATGCAATACCTGCCCCTGCGATTTGATGTAATGATGGGCGGAGGAAAACAATATTTCTCTGCTGAAACCAGGAAAGATAAAACAGACCTGCTGCAGCAATACCGTGACAAAGGTTATGATACGGTTACAGACAAAAAGCAATTGCTTTCCGTTGCCGGCAATAAGCCCTTGCTGGGCGTATTCGCTGATGATGGTATCCCTTACAGTATCGATCAGCAGCAGGACCCGATTGCGAAAGACACGGTGCCTACGCTCGCCGAAATGACGCGCACGGCCATTTCATTACTCAGCAAACACAATAAAGGATTTGTATTGCAGGTTGAAGCCGGCAAAGTTGACTGGGCCGCACATGCCAATGATATCGGCGCATTGCTGTATGATCAGATAGGGTTTGATAATGCCATCAGTGAAGCGATCCGTTTTGCTTCATCCCGGGAAGATACGCTTGTGATCATCACCACCGATCATGGAAATGCCAATCCCGGATTGTTCTATGGCAATGAGGCCAACAGGAACTTTGACACCCTGCAGCACTTCCGTCAAAGCAATGACTGGATATTAAACGGCATTACCCGCAATTTCAGTACCACACAGGCGATCGAAAGGATAGAATACGCAACGGGCATGGCATTAAAAAAAGAAGAAGCCACCACATTACTGGGTTATTATTCACAACTCAATGAAACAGGGCTTTATAATCCGCGACATCTTCCCTTTAAATATCTCGCAGAACTGCAACGGTCTTACACATCAGTTGGCTGGGCTGCTATGGACCACTCAGCAGATTTCGTGGAGCTGGCGCTTTATGGGCCCGGCAGTGAATTGTTACCACCTTTTGTTAAAAATACCGATCTGCATTATTTGATGTTGCAGGCTGCGGGTCTGCCGGATAAAAAATATGCTTCATGATACAGACCAGACAACTAAGGTTCTCCTATCCTTCCCTTCACTTTCAATTCCCGGACCTTGTGTGTGAAGCAGGTGAAGCTTTGCTGATCACTGGTGGATCCGGGAAAGGTAAAACAACCTTGCTGCACCTGCTGGCAGGGATACAGAAGGCAGCAAGCGGTGAGATAATGATCAATAAGCAGGATATCACCCGGCTTAATGACCGCCGGTTGGACCAATTCCGCGGGCAACATATCGGTATTATTTTCCAACAGGCGCATTTTATTGCTTCACTGACAATCAAAGAAAATATATTACTGGCTGCCCGTTTATCCGGGAAACGAATTGGTGAAGGAGCCATACAAGTGTTATTAACGGAACTGGATATCGTGGCGCAGGCCAATAAAAAACCGGCTACGTTAAGCATAGGTCAGTTACAGCGTGCTTCTATCGCCCGCGCATTGATCAATCAACCGGCGGTATTACTGGCAGATGAACCAACTTCCAGCCTGGATGATGAGAACTGTCAAAAAGTAGCAGCATTACTGCTCCGGCTGGCCAGTCAGCATCATTCGGCACTCATTATTGTAACACATGATAACAGGCTTAAACAGATCTTTCAACGAACAATCGCCCTGCAATGATCTTTAAACTCGCCTGGAAGAACCTGCTGCATAAACGGCTGTCCACCGCACTGGCATGGACACTATTGTCCATTAGTGTTGCTACTATTTCACTCCTGCTTATGGTGAAAAAACAACTGGTGGAACAATTTGACCGGAATATACAAAACGTGGACATGGTGATAGGTGCAAAAGGCAGTCCCTTACAATTGATCCTGTCTGCCATCTTCCATATCGATGCGCCAACAGGCAATATAAAAATGGAAGAAGCAGATAAATGGATGCAGCATCCGTTCGTTGACCAGGCCATCCCGTTGGCTTATGGTGATTCTTACCAGGGGCATCCGATCGTGGGTACTACGCCTGCCTATATCAGCAACTTTCACTTATCACTTGCAAAAGGCAGCGCCAATCAGAATGATTTTGAACTGGTCATCGGCAGCACGGTAGCGAAAAAATTAAATCTTGCAATAGGCAGTCATATCTACAGTACACACGGAGCAGATGGGCATGGTGATAAACACACGGCTCATCCTTATACAGTGACCGGTATTCTACAACCAGCCGGCAGCGTGGCGGATAATCTTCTTTTATGCAATATCGCCAGCATCTGGAAGATACACGATCATGGACATGATGAACATCACGAAGAAGGGGAAGAAGAACACGACGAACATGTACAGGAACTGACAGCCGTGCTGATAAAGTTCCGGAATCCGATGGGCCAGGTGCAATTGCCGCGACTGATCAATGCACAAACAAATATGATGGCCGCCGTGCCGGCCGTTGAAATGAACCGGCTGTATACTTTATTCGGCACAGGCTTCCAGTTGCTGACAATGATCGGCATTGCTATCCTGCTGCTGTCAGCTTTCAGCGTGTTCGTATCGCTTTACAATTCACTGAAAGAACGGAAATATGAAATGGCATTGATGCGCACGATGGGCAGTTCAAGAATTTCGCTGGTGATGTTACTTGTTCTGGAAAGCCTGATCTTATCAATGGCCGGGTTTATAACAGGCATTTTATTAAGCCGTTTGGGTTTGATGGTCATTGCCTCAACTATACAAAAGGATTACTATCTGACTGTCGATGCCTGGAACGCTCAGTTGCCTGAAGAGATATATCTACTGGGACTGGTCATTTTACTCGCCCTGGTCTCATCACTGCTGCCTGCTATAAAAGCCTGGTCACTTAATATCTCCAAAACCTTAAGTCATGAATAAGTTAACAAGGCTATGTTGCTGGTCATTATTGTTTGCACTGATTGCCTGCAGCAATCTTTCCAATCTCTGCCGTCATGGAAATGCGTCTTCCCTCAGTTTCAGATTTAATAATGATGTTTTGATCGATGGTCAACAAAACAACCAGCAGACATATTCAGCCTTAAACCAGTTTGCTTATATCGATAACAGTAAAAACAATGCTCAAAAGATCAGTTGGGATCAGTTGGAAGATGTGACCTATCAAAAGCGCTGGAACAAGGAATACCAATTAGATGTATTGTATCCGGTATTTGGCAATAATGTAAAAAAATTAAAAGGAAAACAACTTTCCATATCCGGCTATATGATCCCATTGAACATAGAAGAAGGCCTGTATGCCATTTCCAGGAACAACTATGCTTCCTGTTTCTTTTGTGGCCGCAGCGGACCGGAGTCTGTCGTTTCCCTGAAGTTCAAAACAAAACCCCGGCGTTACAGAACAGATGAATATCTGACGATGCAGGGAACAATGGAATTAAACGATACGAATATGAATGATTTCATCTACATCTTCCGTAATACAGAAGAAGTTAAATAGCATTTTCCGCTCCTACGGCAATAATATATGTTCAGGCAATGCGCTGTGATGATGCAAGTTGCTGAAACAGGGATCAAAAGATACAGAAACCGTTCATCGGTCGCCTGGTTTAACAATAAACAACTGAAACCCACAATAAAAAGAAAGATGGGCAATGTTTTACGATGATGGCGCTTATACCCATGATAAAAAGACAACACGCCAAAGAGCAATGCGGCCAGCAGCAATGCCCATTCGACCCAGGCGCTCTCCAGTACATCAATTCCCAGAAACGGGAGACTGCTGATAAAGAGCGGCAAAACAGTGCAATGAATGGCGCAGGCAACAGAGGCAATTATACCGAGACGGTCATAGGAGAAATAGCGATTCTTTTTCATACAGATCCAATTCCTGACAAAGTTATATATTTTTTGCATCATTGTTGCATTTATTAAAATACTTTTCATGAATAATTCCAAACCTTTACTGATATTGACACTGTTTCTTGCTGTGTATGCTGTGACATGCGCACAGCCAAAGATCTCGGGCATCATCTCTGCCAATCACAAACCTGTACACGCAGCTACTGTTTCTATAACCGAAACCGGCAGCAACGGCATTACCGATTCACTTGGCCGTTTTCAGCTTTCCGTTCCGGCAACAGGGAATTACACCCTGGTTGTAACAGCAGCCAGCCATGAACCACTGACCAGAGTAATCACTGTATCCGGTGATACGGCACAGGTATTTCACCTGAATCTGACAGAACATATCACTGATCTGGATGATGTGGTGGTAACAGGTACATTGCGGCCGGTCAGCCGTTCGCACAGTCCTGTACCGGTAGAGATTTATACCGCTGCTTATTTTAATAAAAACCCCAGTCCTTCTCTGCTGGAATCCGTTGGCATGATCAATGGCGTGCGCCCACAGATAAACTGTAATGTTTGCAACACCGGCGATATACGGATCAATGGAATGGAAGGCCCTTATACGATGATCCTTATTGATGGCATGCCGATCGTAAGCTCCTTATCTACCGTGTATGGGCTCAGTGGAATTCCCTTGAGCCTGATAGAACGTGTCGAAGTAGTCAAAGGTCCTGGGGCTTCCCTTTACGGATCAGAGGCCATGGGCGGCATTATCAACGTGATCACCAAAGATCCTGCTAAAGCGCCCTTAATGAGTGTAGATCTATCTGCTACCACCTGGCGTGAGATCAACACTGATATAGCCATGAAACTAAGCGCAGGCAAAGCCCGGTCGTTAATAGGCATCAATTACTTTAATTATCAGCATCCCATTGATCATAATAAGGATGGATTTACTGATATAACACTTCAACAACGGATTTCTGCATTCAATAAATGGAGCATTGAACGAAAGAAAAACCAGGTAGCAAGCTTTGCTGCACGCTATGTCTATGAAGACCGCTGGGGCGGGCAGATGAGTTGGAATAAGTGGTGGAGAGGAAGTGACAGCATATATGGAGAAAGTATTTATACCAAACGGATCGAAGTCATCAGCCAGTACCAATTACCTATGCGTGAAAAGATCATGCTCCAGGGATCCTACAATTTTCATGAGCAGAATTCTTATTATGGTAATACTTCTTACCAGGCATCACAACAGGTTGCGTTTATACAGGCATTCTGGGATAAACAGATCGGCAACCGGCATACTGTTCTTACCGGCATTGCTTTCCGGTACACCGACTATGATGATAACACACCGGCAACAATGTTGCCTGATGGCAAAACCAATGCTCCTGTAAAAACTCCCCTGCCGGGGATCTTCCTGCAGGATGAGTGGGTGCTTGCCTCCGGATATACTTTATTGCTTGGCTACAGATTCGACCATGACCATAATCATGGCGGTATTCATTCCCCAAGGGTGGCTTTCAAATGGACGATCGATGATCACCAGACCCTTCGAACCAGTTTCGGTACCGGCTTCCGGGTAGTCAACCTTTTTACGGAAGATCATGCGGCGCTAACAGGGTCACGGGAAGTTATTATCCTGGAAGACCTGAAACCTGAACGCTCCTGTAATGCCAATATCAATTACGTGCTGAAAATACCGGCAGGCAACGCCTACAGCAATCTCGATATAACAGGTTTTTATTCCTATTTCACTAACAAGATCACAGGTGATTATGATAGTGATCCGGATAAGATCATTTATGATAACCTGAAAGGACATGCTGTTTCGCGTGGGATTTCGTTGAACATCGACATGGTATTCAGTTCCCCCCTGAAATTAATGACCGGACTGTCTTATATGGACGTATTTCAAAAAGAAAGGGATCTGTCGGGCAATATGGGATCCACAAGGCAACTATTTGCGCCGAAATGGTCCGGAACTTATTCTGTCACCTATAAACTGCCCAAACAGTTTTCCTTTGATCTTACAGGGAACTGGAACGGACCTATGCGGCTGCCGGTCCAGCAAAATGATTACCGCCCTGATTATTCCCCATGGTTCACGATCATAAACCTGCAGTTAAGCAAGAAGTTCAATGACAAGCTTGAAGTTTATGGAGGCATTAAGAATCTTCTGAATTATGTTCCCGGATACGCTTTAATGCGACCGTTCGATCCGTTTGATAAATCAGTGAACGATCCTGTTAATAACCCATTTGGTTATACGTTCGACACAGAATACAACTACGCTTCCCTGCAGGGTATCCGCGGATTGATCGGTGTCCGGCTTTTGCTAAAATAGATCAGTAAGCAGCCGGGTGATTAAACAAAACTGAAATGAAAAAGCTGGTCTCAATATTATTATTATTTCTGCAACAGGTATGCTGCGGGCAAAATACAACGTTTGAACAATTGGATCAGGCCCTGGCATCATCTCCAAAGCCAGTTGTGATACTTATACATACTGACTTGTGCATGTATTGCCGGCTTGAAGAACATGTGATCCGGCGGTTTGCTGAACTGAATGCATTGTTAACAGATAGCTTTTACTTTCTTAAACTTAATGCAGAAATCCAGGACAGTATCCGTTTCAATGATACTATGTATTACAGTAACAGTATGGATAAATTGCATGCCCTTGCTGAAAAGCTGGGAAGCATCAACAATGTATTGACTTATCCTACCTGGGTATTGTTGGACAGTCATCTCCGGAAGGCTTTTACGTTCCCCGGTTTCTTGACTAAAGATCAATTGTTAACAATACTTAAAGAATTCAGACAAACCGTTCGGTAATTTCAGCAAAACAAGAACTATCAGAACAAGAAAATATTTATCAGGTTTCGCGTTGCTATTAACATATCTATATCCAATTTACTGATAATTCCTGCTTTGAATGCCAGTTTTGTTATTGTGCATTATTCCCAGGAACAAAGAATCCCCGGATCACCCTGCGTCGTCACAACCGGCCCATTGCTGACCACTCCCGTTGACGGCGAATAAGAATAAATACCCACACCTGTACTTGTAGACATCCCGAAATACACATTTCCTTCATACGGCATTACACAAGCCGCATAACCATTGGAATAAGGGATATCCAGTTTGTTGATTGATTTGTTTGCCACATCAACTTTGAAAGCACCAAAGGTTTTATCCAGCACATAATCCGGCGGATTGCTCATCAAAGCCGGTATATTCCCCGTGCCATATACAATGCCATTTCCTGCATATTGCATGCGATGCAGGTAATCCAGGTGACTGCCCGGAATTCCGTTAATAGTGTAGTCAGTGATATTAAAGAAATAATCGGGATCAAATGCGGTCTGACCATTTTTGATACGCAAAAATCCACATTTCTGACCGGGCGCAAATCCCCAGGAAGCCATACATAATACATACAGGTCGCCATTCTCATCAAAGAACATGGAGCCAGAAGAAGAGGCATTACTTGCGTACGTGGTCCTTGCATCCGTAATACTTGTTATCCTGTTGTTATCCGCCAGGTCAATGATCAGCACCTGCGCAGGATGGCTGCTGGTAATACCATCAGAGGTCTGCAGGCAACCTACATATAACTTTCCGTTGCGGTAAAGGATCACACCAGGATCAGGGCTGCCATCTCCCAGTGCATAAGAAGTGAGATTGATCTCTCCTGTTTTTGTCATCGTTGATGGATTGATGATAATGATCTTTCCCACATTACCCAAAGTAAGGTAGGCCTTCGTTTCACTTTCGAATGCTATGCAGTAAGGAAAAGAAGAGCCGGGCATTGTCAAACCTCCTGCAGACTGAAGCGTACCATCTGTATTGCGGATGTATTTTATTACCCGGTCGCCGGTCCGGCCTTCCAGGAGATAGACAGCATCATTATGCACCTGTGCCAATGCGTAACTGGTCACTTGTTGCGCTTTGGTGTTATTATATGAACCGGGAGACAGGTCCCTGCGCGTTCCCAGATAACCAACTGGTGTGCTGCCGGTATTGATATTCGTGATCATTACTATCTTATCCAACCCTGAAGAGTTATCATCCGGGTCATCATTGTTTTTTGTACAGCCATTCATTGCCAGTGCCAGCAATGCAAGGAACAGGGAATTTGTGATCAGCTTTTTCATTTGTATGTTGATTTGATGTTATTGACCTGCTATTGTTTTAAGAATGTGCATGAGGTTTACTCAAAAGGAGATATCTTATCTTGATACGGAAGGTCCGGCCGGGCAAAGGCATGTTCCAGTTATTGATGATGATGGCATCAGTGAAATTGTTTATCTCACCCGCAATGGTATAGCGGTCTTTTTTGAATGACTGCTCAACAGCAAGATTATGTGCCACGTATTGCGGAATAAAGAAATGATCATACCGGCTTACATTAAAGCTGTAACTATATTGCTTGCTGTAACTTCCTTCATAAATAATACGTGTTTTTGTATCCTGGCCCAACAGGTTATTGGCATGATATTCCAGGTTCCAGTTTGCAAACAGTTCCGGCACATTCGGGATCTGGCGTTTATAGGTAGGGTTTTCCACCTGCTGCGTACCGGGTATATATTTGTTCATATCCCGCAAACGCTGCCAGGTGATGTTGCCGCTCACATAGAGCCCCCTGGTCAGATCATATTTTATTTCAGCATCCGCCCCCACGATATCGACATTTGCATAATTGACATAACCGGTTGTCAACCCACCTGCACCCGCCAGTTGGATCATATCGCCTACCTCCATATAAAAAACATTTGATTCAACCTGCAGGCGCTTCTGACCACGGCTTACCTTATCATATACGATCCCTGCTGTATAGTTATGAGAACGCTCCGGCTTCAGCAGAATAGAAGGAGTGATCAAGGCCCCGTCGCCAAACAATTCTGCATTTACCGGCAGTCTGACCGCTCGCTCATAACTGGCTTTTACCAGGAAGGCAGGAGTAAAACTGTAACGGGCCCCGATATTATATCCTCCCGTACTTACCGTATTCTTTACTTTCTCCGGATCTGTCGTTAAATAAATATTGGTATTATAGCCTCTCACCCTGCTATAATAATGCTTCAGCGCTGCGGAGATCAATAGTTTCTCTTCCAGCAAATGGGTTTCCAGTGTAAGACCGGTTACTGTATTGAATAAATTACCCGGCCAGTTAAATAAGTTCCTGTGTGCATATTGATTCCCGAGATCATCATTCGGCTCAAATTTTCCTGCACGTATCGTGTTGTTAAGATTCAGGGTAAACACCTCGTTCAGTTCATAGTTGAAATTGGCCATCTGGCGGAATTCTTTCTGGATATTGGTTGCCATATTCGGGCCTATGCCCAGTTCCCCTTTTCCATACACACTCGGCATCCGGTTGCCATACCAGTCATAGCTATAGGAAGAAGTGTCAGTAAACTTTACATTGATATTGGCCAGCGCTCCATTGTACTTGAAGGAAAGTTTATTGTTCAACAATCCTTTCTTTTTCAATCCGAGAATAAGCACACTGGTATTACCATTGTTCTCGATATGCTGGATATTCGTTTGCACGCCCTGTAGTTGTTTATCAATCCCCACATAGGCAGCTTCCAGTTCCACTTCATCAAACCATAGCTTGTGAAACCTGATGGAACCACCCACCAGCAATGACCTGAACTTATCATGGTCCCTTTTTATTTTCAACCCTGGCTGAAAAGGAGATTCCATTACATAATTATTATCGCTGCTATTGGTAAAAGCGCCGATGCCCATTTCAATACCGGCTTTATCAAATGATTTTTTCAGGATCAGTCCTGTGTTGATGGTATTGTAAGATTGATATGAAGCCGTAGCATCCACATAACTGACATCGCGATGGCGGATCACCACATTCACGGCACTGCCAAGCCCGTCACCGCCCAGCCAGGCAGGGATCGTGCCTTTATATATCTCGATACGCTCGATGATCTGAAGCGGAAGATCATTGATGCCAAGGCTGCCATCAGGGGTATTTAACGGGTTGCCATCAATGAATACCTGCACCCTCCTACCCTCCAACCCGCGTACAGAAATACGCGCCTCACTTCCCAGGCCACCAGTGCGGCGGATCTGCACACCGGTTTGCCTTGCCAGCAATTCGTTCAGGTTGCTGGCGCGGTTCTCAATTTGTTTGGCGGTAAGGATCGTAACCGGCATCACATTGTTGCGGACTTTCCTGGCGGCTGCCAGTTCATCTGCAATGCCGGTTACGGTTACTTCAGAAAGGCTGCCGGTAGATAAAAGAAGAGACACTTCAATATATTCAACGGTGTCTTTCACTCTGATCGTTTTCTTAAATGACTGATAACCCACATGCGAAACGATCAATACATACGATCCTTGTTCAAGGCCTGGCAACTCAAAGTGACCGGATGAATCTGTAAGAGTTGATTGACTTGTTCGCTCTAATTGAATTGTTACTTTCTCAACAGGCAGTTTGCTCTCTGCATCCATCACCCTGCCCCGGATGGAATAGCCACCGGATTGTGCAATGGCAGAAAATGCCGGCAACAGTAAAAAAAGACTTATCAGAAGCCTCATAAATTGATCAATGTTTTTAAAATACTTTACTATAAAACTGTCCATTGCCTTATGATTGGCATTTATTACAAAGCCCTTCAAACACTACATACCGCGCTTTTATATTGACCGATTGGTTGGCGGATGATCGATGATTTACTTTTATTTTATCTTTCAACAGCTCTGATGAACCACATTTTGTACATATAAAAAAAGCAACGTCTTGTTTGTCCGGCCGGTGAATTGCACTGCTGATGGCATAATGAGGGATACCACTTGCATTGGGAACTACGAACAATAAACCTTTCTCAAGAAGGAACTGCAAGGTCCTGTAAACAGACACCCGGTCCAGTTTGGTATCAGCCAGGCGACGAATATTGGCAACGCTGACTGCACCGGAACAATGCATCAATACTTTTAAAATAACGATCCTGTTCTGGGTCACATACACGCCCAATTCCTTCAGCGTAGTAGCGATATTATGGTCGCTTAGCAAATGCATAGTGTTTAAAGCAGGATAAGCTTAGGCTTACCCTGCTTTTTGAGTTATTGAATTTTAGTTACGAATGTCACTTCGATATCGGTGCCTGATTTAGGGCTGTCGATAGGATCACTTGCTGCTTTTCCAGGAGGATTGCCAGGGTAGTGACGAAGCGTTACTTTGATATTCCCTGTCGAGACACTGCCGGCCGTCCAGGTGCTATGAATTCCCAGCGGAATTCCGTTAGGATCATTGTCAAGATCACTTACTGTTATGTTGCTGCCGGCAGAAGGTTGATAATAGAACCGGTGTGCAGTAGCTTCTTCTTCCACTTCTTCGGTAACATCTTCCGCAGGATTTTCCGTTTCATTTAATAACTGAATGGACACATTATAACTGGTAGAAGGAGACAATACGATCTCGTCCTGAGTGGGAGCATCGCCACCGGGGCCATCCGCATCCCTGTACTGATAGGTTACAGCAGAACCGCCACCTGCCGGTGTAAAAGTCACCTTCATGGTGGTGATCACTTCTTCTTCATTCTCCTCCACGATATCATCATCTTTACTGCAGGCGGTTAACAGACCGGTAGTGAGAAATGCTGCGAATGCAATTTTTGTGAATTGTGTTTTCATTTTATGTGATTTTTATGATTACGCATTATGGGGTTATTTATCTTTCCCTAATAAAATTTTCAATCGCAGACTCACATTCCGTCCCATCTCATCCGTGAAATAGCGCATACTGTTAAGGTAATCGCGGTAACGCGTGTTGAATAAATTGCGAACACTGACTCCCAGCGTGAAAGGTTTCCCACTCAGTTTTATTGTAGAAGAAGCCTGTAGGTTCACCAGGTTATACGCACCCGGTGGCGCTTTATAATCCTGTTTGCCGTTTGCATCATCCGGCACACGGTGCTGGCGGTCTACCCAGGTCCATTCGGCAGAAATATAATTGCCAGTGAAAGCTCCTTTATCAGCCAACGAATAACTGATCTCGCCACTCAGCCTGTTTGCCGGCATCAGTATCAGCCAGTCGTGGGCAGTACGGTTATAACCATACAGTATGGCAAGTTTTGAATTGAGTTGGAAAGGGCCGGAAGGGTCCCACGCGGCAGAAAGATCAAAGCCGGTCAGCAAGGCATCTGTCTGCTTGTATTCCATCAGGGGAAATGCCCCGGCGATCGTCAGCACAGGGCTATCAGGCATTGGCTGCTGGTAAATAAAATCCTTTATGAAATTGGCATGCACCAGAAGGTCGGCCTGTATGGTCCCTTTGCGGAATTGTATACCGGATGACAACGAAAATGACCGCTCTGTTTTTAAATGAATATCCCCTTTTTCATACGTTGCCGTTCCATGATGGATGCCATCACTCAGCAGTTCGTTGACATAAGGCGCACGGCTGGCAAGACCCATGCCCACATTGAGATTCCAGTAAGACGATGCTTTATAATTTGCATTCAGCGAAGAAGCCAGTGTTGAAAAACTGAAATCATGATCGAGTGTATCGCCGTTATACTTCAGCCTTCTTGTATCGATCAGCTTATAATCATACCTGATGCCGGCCTGCAGTTCCCAGTTATGATGACTCCATTTTTCTATCCAGTATCCGCCAAAGGTGTAAGCAAAATAATTGGGAATAAAATAGCGGCCGGTGTAACGGTTACGCTGCTGCACCAAAGAAAGCCCAACCGTACCGGTGAAATTATTGCTGCGCGGATGTTCCCAATTCAGGTCTTCTGAAAGAGTGTAGATAGACAGGTCCATCTGCGGCCTGTTATTCGTACTGCTGCGGACGATATCATATTCCTTCCGGTGATTGAACTGGCCGGCCAGTGAAAGATTGAACTTATGATCGCCTTTGTGCAATACCGATTTTGATTTGACGAGATGGTGTATCACATCCTGGTAAGGGCGTTCAATACGGTAAGTATCCTGTCCAAGAAATACATCATCCGGTCTTGACGAATTAATAGCATGCTGCAGGTCCGTAAGATTACCGATATGAGAACCCTTGAAGATGCCCAGCTTCGTCGCAAACTGGCTGTAGAATAATTCTGTCTGGAAGTTTTGTTTTCTCCATGCGGCCGTCAGTGAAAAATTCTTTTCTTCCGATCCTGTATTATTCAACCGGTAATCAGGCGTGGCAGCATTGGCCGATTTTTTAAATGTGCCCTGTATGCGATAAGTGAAAGCAGGAAGCTGTTTTAACTGTTGTTCCCAGATGCCGGAAACCACTGCCTGCCTGTTATTGGTAGACCAACCGGTGTTCAGTTCAGCCGAGTAACCGGGTTGTGTTCTAAGTGATCGCGGCTCCACCAGTATAACACCGGCAATCGCATCCGAACCATACTTCAGTTCGTCCACACCTTTGATCACTGTAAGCCGGTCAGCAATAAAAGGATCAATTTCCGGTGCATGCTCATTGCCCCATTGCTGCCCTTCCTGCCTCACGCCGTTATTGATCATCAGGATGCGGCTGCTGTGCAGTCCATGGATCACCGGTTTGGAGATCGTTGATCCTGTCTGCAGCATGGTCACACCATTCAACCTGCTCAATGCTTCAGCCAGTGACAATCCACGGGTCTCTTCCAATTCTTTCCTGCTCAATTCTTTTCTAAATCCGGTATTGGGAACGCCTTTCCTTGATTCGATCACCACCTGTCCCAATGTTTTGAAGGCATGGGGAAGAAATACATCCAGGTGTGTCGTTTTCCGGATATCCATTTCTTTCACCACTGTATCGCAATCAGCATGTGTTATAATAATAGTATAACGGCCGGGGCAAATGCCCTGGAAAAAGAAATCACCATTTTCATTTGTGATGGCCTGATACTTCTCACCCTGTATGATGACCACTGCAGATGCAAGCTTTTCTTTTGTGTTTGCATCTTCTACATGGCCTGAAAAGGATAAATCACAAACCTGTGCAATAAGTAAGAACGGCGCAACAACCAATGTTACTGCCAGAAAAAAACATTTCACTCCTGTAAGAATTGAAGAAAACAAATAGGCGAAGTCCTTTGGACTTTCGCCGCATCAATTGTTTACACAATAGCAGGAGGTCCGCGAAGAAGTTGATCTGTAAGCTCTGATAAATAAAGTGAAGTGAATGGAGACAGCGCATATTGCTGATAAACCGGTAATGGTTCAGGCAATTGTATCGCTTCTGTTTCTGTAAACGGGGAAGTTGCCAGGTGATTATACCAACCGCAATTGAAGCCGCTTTTCCCGACCTGGAGATCGTCTGAATGGTTAGCTGAAGTTAGAACATCCTTATGATCAGCGAATATATCATGCCAGTACTTTCGGGGAGTAATGCCCGCCAGGAACACCAGCAGCAAAAAGCTGCTGAGCATAGCCCGTATGGTCTGGTTGGTTCGCACTATCAAATGCAATATGGTTGCAATTTAGGATTTTTATGATGATTAACAACTTTAATTTGCCACTCCTGCATATTATATTGTTTCCAAATAAAGTTTCTGTAATTCGTTTGCGGTGATATCTTTCGTGAGCACAGTATGCACCAGATGTCCCTGTTTCATAATACCGATCCGGGTGCCGACATTGACAGCATTGAAAATATCATGCGTTGCCATAAATATCGATTTTCCGCCTGCAGCAAGATCCTTACAGATTTTGGTAAACTCTGCCGTCGCCTTGGGGTCCAATCCACTGGTCGGTTCATCCATTAAAATCACATCGGCATTTTTCGCCAGAGCGATAGCGATGCCTACTTTTTGCCGCATCCCTTTTGAATAGAAGGAAAGTCTTTTACCATGAGCTTCCTGCTGTAAGCCGGCCTTTAATAAAAAACTTTTTAATAACTCATCGGAATATCTGAAACCTGCCAGCCGGCTAAAAAAGTCGAGATTTTCTATCCCGTTCAAATTGCCATATAATTGCACGACCTCCGGAATATAGGCGATATACTTTTTTGTTTCCGTGTTTCCAGGTAATACTTCTTTCCCTTTTATCAGTGCTTTACCAGTTGTGGGTTGTGTAAACCCTAAGAACAGATTGATGGTAGTTGTTTTACCGGCTCCATTTTGGCCCAGCAGGCAAAAGATCTCACCAGGTTCAATTGCCAGCGTAAGAGCATTTAATGCAACAGCATTATCATATTTTTTTGTAAGCCCTACGGCTTCGAGTGCATACGACATATCATACTTATTTAACAAACTTTGAAAAAGGAACTGGTTCCGGCTAAGGACTTATTATATATAATATGCACAGGGAGCATCATAGTGATGAGTACGCCTAAGCATTATTACGATGAACGTAATACAGGGACCAGCGATCAGTGAATAACAATCAACTTAAAACAGGAGGTCCTTTGTTAGCGTGAGTAAACAAGGGCTGAGAGATCAGCCTGGAAATGAAGAAATCATCTGTATCTGAAAGAAGCTGTTGAAGTAATTGCCAAAAAAAAGTTGTATCACTGGTATATACAGCATATTGATGAGCACAAATAGGACAGTCGTCAGTAAAAGAACCTGTATGCCCAACCGAAAATTCTTCGGTTGAAGAGACAACGGCAGATACAGGTTTGCCGGAAGCATGCCGGTGCCAGAACCCTGTTGGTGTTACGATAAACGTGTAAACAGCCAACAGGAAAGCAGCAGCGATTTGGTTATATGTCCTGGTACAGGTCAATGATTTTTTTCAACGTTGTTGCAAATATAGGGAGGTTTCGTCCATATTGTTATTTATTTCAGCTTTCGTTCGCTATCCCAGAAGAACATGATTGAACCCAGAATAAAAAACAAAACCCGCTACTGTACTGAAGCGTAGCGGGTTTCTCTTTTACACAGGTCCGTTTTCACCGTAATACCTACTGCATATTAGCATATTCAGATCCGGGATTCTGTTTCAGATTGGGATTAGCCCTTAAGGCAGTTTGCGGGATGGGCATTATGTCCACATCATTTGTTGGATAAGCCGGCTTTTCCCAACGGGCTCCTTTTGACAACAGATCAAAACGACGCATGTCCATCCGGGCCCGCATTTCTCCAAAAAACTCCTGCCGCTCTTCCTGCAGCAGTCTTGCTTCGGTAAGATCACCGGCAGTCAAAGGTTTGGGTGTTGTAAAACTTCTTCCCCTTATATTATTGATAATGCCTACAGCTCCATTTACATCTCCTTTTCTAAATAAACATTCAGCTTTCATCATCAGAATATCTGCATACCGGAATATGGGAAAATCATTGTTCATCCCAAATGGCTCCCCACCTGGCTCATAAGTGTATTTGGTCAACCGGGCTCCATCATAATCTTTCGCATCCAATGTAAAACCTGTAGCTCTCAGGTCAAGCGGATTTCCATAACCATCCAGTATAGGTGTACCATTGGGATTTGTTTGAGGGCCGTATACGATCCCGTTTTTAAATCTCAGGTCATCGGGATCAAAACTGGTAAAGAAATCAGGCGTGATCACCACGCCATTCCATGCGGAACCGGGAGGGTAGCCAAATTTTGCAGTGATGCTGGGATGCAAATGCGTCACATCGATATAAAGGCCTGTTCCATTTTTAGCATCATAGGGAACGGTAAAAATGTTTTCTTTGGAAGACTCATTATTATAAGTGAAGTTCTTAAAATAATCAGGTTCTAAAATATACTTGCCTGAGTTAATTACATTATCACAGGCCTCAATGCATTTGTCCCATTCCGGCTCCTTCCATGTTGATGCATTGGTTGACTCACTTTTAAAAATATGGGCATTCAAATACAACCGGGCTAAAAAAGCATAAGCACTCCATTTTGACCAGCGGCCTGCAGTTGACGGATTTACTTCAGTGTTTAAAAAAGGTATGCTCTCTGTTATCTCCTCCACCAATTTATTATAAACGTATGGCTGATTTCTTTGCTCAGGCAATAAAGTGCCATCTGCATTATAAGCATCGACATAAGGGATATTTCCAAACAGGGACAAAGCCCAGAAATGAAACAGCGCGCGGTTCATACGGGCTTCTGCAATAAGAGAATCCTTACTGGAAAGGCTTGTTGAGCCAATTGCGTCTATATACCAGTTGCAACTACCGATATTCTGGAACAACCAGTTCCAGGTAATCGTTTCATAATAACTGTCATTGTAATCCACCTTCAATTGATACAGTCTTTGGTGTACCCCATTGCCATCGCCCCAGCCGAAACCATCTCTTACGGGAGTGGCCATGTTGCCGCCCTGGTATTCTGTGATGCTATACAAACCGCCATTGGCATAAATATCAAATAAACCCCTGAGCCCAATATAGGTGGAAGCCAAACCGGATATGGCTTCTTTTTCATTCTTAAAAAAATTATCGACAGTAAATCTGTCAGCAGGCGTCACATCCAGTTTGGTACAATTGGTGAAAAGCATATTCACCATCATTATTACCGTTGCGATAAATAATGTTCTTATATTTTTTGAGGTCATTTTCGTTGTTTTTAAATAAAGGAAATCGCTTGATCAGAATATAAAATTCAATCCCACACTCATTATCCTTGTTTTCGGATATATGTAGAAAACATAAGGATTCGTCTGGGTATTTCCTGCAGTGCCATCTATACCCGGGGTAAGACCGCCACTTGTGTACACTTCAGGATCTACTCCTTTATATCCGGTAAAGGTCAACAGGTTCAACCCGGAAATACTGGCCCTCATACTTTTGAAAGCCGCAGATTTTAATTTTAAAGTATAGCCTATGCTTACATTATCCAGCTTCACATAGTCTCCATTTTCCAGGTAATAATCAGAATATACAGGTCTTTCTCTCAATGGAAGATCAAGTGCAGATTTCAGGATATTCAAAGGCAATTGAGTGACATTCTCAAAATACATTCTATATAAATTCAGCACCTGGTATTTGAAGGCACCTCTCAGCAAAAAGGAAAGATCAAAGTTTTTGTAGCTTACTGAAACAGTAAGACCTGCATTCATTTTAGGAATGCCATTACCGATGATCTGCTTGGTGGCATTACTGATATTTCCCGGATGTCCGTTATTATCCAGGATCCATTTGCCATCTTCATCAAAGCCCAGGAACTTATATCCGTAAAAATTTCCCATTGCCAATCCTTCCTCAAGCCGGTGTGTATTTGTGGCAAACACATCGCCGATGTAGCCGACATCTGCAAACTCCAGTTTATTGTACTCGTTTGAAAGGGAAACTACTTTATTGGAATTATGTGAGAAAGTAAGTGTAGTATTTATATTCAGATCCTTTGTATCAACCACATTTGCTTTCAGCAAAAGTTCAATACCGGTATTTCTCATAGATCCAACATTCAGGGTAGAAGTAGGATAAATATTTGGAGGAGTGGCCACATAATAATCGTAGATAAGATTACTGATCTTCTTATTATAATAGTCCAGGCTTCCGGAGAATTTGTTTTTGACGAAAACGAAATCCACGCCTATGTTCAATTCAGCATTTGATTCCCATTTCAAAAAGGGATTATAATTCTGTGTTGGTGCATAAGCGATGGTGTTCCAACTGCCATTATCGTAAAACCGGTTACCCAAAGCAGCTCCGGCAGGAGCCAGGGTATTTATTGTTACTCCATTATAGGCAGGCTGGGTGCCGGTTACACCATAACCAGCCCTTAATTTCAACTCCTCAAACAATTTGGAATTACTCATGAAGCTTTCGCTCGATATCACCCATCCTGCTGAAACAGCAGGGAATAAGCCCCATCTGTTTTCAGACCCAAAAACAGATGATCCTTCCCTCCTTAAGCTTGCCGAAAGCAAATATTTACCTGCGTAATTATAATTTACCCTTCCAAAAAAGGCAGCAAGCTTGGTCATGCTGGCACTGCTTCCGATCATTCCGCCATTGGCGGGTACGCCGGCCGTGCCTGCTCCAATATTATTCCAGAGGAAAACATCATTAAAAAAGCCGGAATTCTGAATGATGCTGTTGTCCCCTTTCAAATCCTGGTAGCTATATCCGGCAACTGCATTAATAGCATGGCTTCCTCCGATGCTTTTGTCAAATTCCAATGTGTAATTCAGTGTCCGTTGTGTGCTGCTCCAATTTTGGATTTGTGCAGTGCCTGCCAATCCGGAATTTATACTGGCTGCTGAATTTACAAATTGATAAGAGCCTGTGTTCTGGTTCCATCTTTGCCAGCCATACTGAAGCGATGTTTTTAACCCACCAACGATTCTTAAAGAAGTGTTGGTATTAATTAAAAGCGTGTTCCCCTTTTGCTGTGCTTTCCTTTGATACAATGCGGCCAACGGGTTTGGGTTGGGTGTGGACTGGGCAGCCAATTCGTAAAAGCTTCCATCGGGATTGTATGCGGGAATAGTAGGATTCCGGGATAATACCGGCGCCCATACGGATGCAGGCAAAGCGTTATCGTAAGAAGAGTTTTGAATGGTATAGTTCAGCGTTAACCTGTCATTTATAGCGCTGGTAATAAAATTCAACCGGCTTGTAATTGTTTTATTCCGGGTTGTTTTAATAATCCCCTCATTATCGCGGTAAGTAGCTGAGCCGCTAAAGCTCGATTTGTTCCAGCCGCCGGTCACAGAAACACTATGAGAGTGCGTAAATGCTTTTTGGGTAACAGCATCCATCCAATTCACGTCACCACCATAATCTTTCATATCAGCGGCATCAGGAAGGCGGACAAAATTGTCGGCTTTATGCTCATTGTACAGATCCCTGTATTCCTGGCCTGTCAGGAAATCAGGTTTCTTAACAATAGATTCAATCCCTGCCCAACCATTATAATTTACTGTCGTTTCTTTTACGCCTTTGCCTGATTTTGTGTTAACGATGATCACCCCGCCACTCGCCTGACTGCCATAAATAGCAGCGGCCGATGCGTCTTTTAAAACATCTATCGATGCAATATCTTCAGGCTGTATGGATGCCAGGCTGGCATTGGGCACTCCATCAATAATGACCAGGGGGGAATTGGCACCTTTAATGGAATTTATCCCACGCAGAATAATTTCCGGGGAAGCATTGGGATCACCTGATGGCCTGTTAATGGTAAGACCGGCAACTTTACCCGCCAGCAACTGCATGGGCGACGTCACCGGCCCCTGCACGAAATCTTTTTCTTTAACGTGCGCAATAGCACTTGTGATCTCTCCCCTTTTCTTTGTTCCATAGCCAATCACAACCACATCTTCCAGCGAATTCTGGGTCCTTTCCAACCTGACATCTATAGTGCTTTTGCCATTAACAACGACTTCATAGGGAACAAATCCAACATAAGTAAACTTCAGCGTATTACTGGAAAGTACTGAAAGGGAATACTGACCATTTGAATTGGTGGTCGTGCTTTTATTCGATTCCTTTTCCGTTACGGTTACACCTAAAAGCGGGGCGCCATTCTCATCTGTTACAGTGCCTTCAACTTTTATGGTGTTCTGCGCAACAGTTGTTAAACTAATAAACAAGTTTACAATAAGCCAGGTGCCCCATATAAGACCCCTGGTCCCTTTTAAGAAATCCTTTCGATTCTTACATAAAAGGCAAATTGGAAGCAATCTTTTTCCCATAATAATTTTTTTAAAATTTGGCTGTTAGATTTTTGGGTGGATTAATCTTTAGGCGCTATTGCACCATTATTTTCACAGCAGGTTCATTATTTAACTGGACTAAATACATGCCCGGGCTGGGTTTCACGCCCCAGTCTATTTTAATAGCTCCTCCATTATTGTTGGAAACCGTCTTTTTTAAGATAATTTCTCCAGAAGCATTGCTCACTTTAACAGCAAAACTTTCACCCTTTATACCATGTGGCTTGATAAAAAAACCTTTTCCGGTAACCGGGTTAGGATAAACAGAAGATTTGGATATTGATCTCGACGAGCCGGAACTCCCTGTCTTTTTAAACTGGAAAGCATCAAAATAAGCTCCATTGCCATTAACAGGCCCTAAACTCACGGCTGTTACAATTGCCGAATCCCATGAAGGCCCCAAATAAGAATGGTTCAGCACATCATCATGAATATTCCTGGTGTATAATACCCAACCGGTATCAGGAGGAGTTGAACTGATCAGTTGATAGGGCAACTGTGTTACAAAATCGCCACCGATCTTATAATACAGCTCCTTTATTTCTTTTGTACCCGGATTATATAAGGTAAACCCGAACCAGGTAGCGGTCGCATTATTAGGCTTGATGGCGACTTCAAAATTCTGGTAAGTATCAATAGGTACTCTTATAGCTTTAGTGGAATTGGTCGTGAATTTGATTTTCCCATTGGTAACCTTAACTGATTTGGTTCCCTGATAGGCTGTATTTGACAATTCCCAGCCAGCTACCGTATTCTCAAAATAGTTTTGCTGTTCGATAATGCCATTGTCCTCAATGACGGCCACTGAATCAGCATTTTTATTAAGGCTGTTGCCTCTATAATCGTAAGAGAATTGAAGGTCAGTAAATGTTGTAGCAGCGGCGCCTGGCGCTGATGGCAGATCAGGGGTCAGGTTTGAAGTAAATACAACGGTACCAAATACATCAAGACTGCTTATGCTGACCTCATAGCTGGAACCGTTCTGGGTGATGGTCAATTCTGTTGGGGTCTGGTTATTGGGGTTGAGCAGATAAGCTTTGTGTAAGCTCATACCGGCCGGAGGAACAACACTAATGGTTGCAGATGTAACAGTCGGGCTGTAGTTAGTCGTATCCCATCTTAAATTCACATCATTTCCATAATTGATCAGGTTAACAATTATCGCATCAATTTTCCCTGTCCTTTTATCCCTACGTTCATATGGTTTAAATAAGAACCCGGCAGAAGGGCTGCTTGCAGTAATCGTTGATGCAAGAGGTTTGCGTATACTATAAACAGGATTGGTATAATAAAAGTAACCACCATACGCTTCAACAAACTTATTCCACTTTGAGATCAATGCTAAATTAGTATCAGGATACCTGGCAGCATGAAAAGGCACCGGGTCTGTAAAGCTCGCCACTCCATCTACTACAAGAGCAGATGGGAAACCTCCTGCAGACAATATCGTGGCATATTGAAAATTAATATTCGCTAAAGGCCAGCCTTGCGGCACAGACATATTCGGCTGGGGATAGAAATTTGCAAATAAAGCTTTGTTGGGGAACCTGGTCCTGGCATCCAAAACATGGTTTGACAGATCAGTGTACTTTTTCCCCATTTCAGGCCAAAGCTCTAAAAACTGATAATCGACGACAGGCGCTATCTGCTGATTAGGAATATCATTGTAGGTTGTCGGCAATTGCAAAGTAGTAGTAGTGCTATTGATATCTACATTTTTGACTGCTTCTTTTAATCTATCGGTCATTCCTGCAACTTCATAATAGAAATTACCGATAGTTGTTCCCAAAGCGTCACATTTGTATTCAGCAGGATACCCATACCAGTCCCAACGCCAGCCATTCCAATTATATTCCTGTTGCCCTTTGATTGCCTGGTCGATCAGATACTCACCAAAGTTTTTAAAATTCGTGCCATTGATAGTATACTGATGATTGGCAGATTCATTGACCGACATCATATACAGGTACTCTCCTGCAAACTTCATCAGTTCATTTGAGTTGATATCCCGCATTACCCAGGCGGGATATTTATAGGCAAATGCCGGGGTGGCAGCATAGATACCCGTGTAGCAGATCGCTTTCCCTCCAATTGCCTGGAATTTCGTGATCTTTTCTTTCATTTTTGCGTTGCTTGTCCATAGCCGTTCATCACCTGCATATGCATTCCAGCTTTCACTGCCGGGAACAAGTTCTTCATGAGCTCTCATCCATGGATGAAATTCCAAATAATTAATGCCAACATCTTTCCATGCCTGCACCCATTTATCTACATTCAGGGAATCATCATATATACAAGTCCAGCCATGCCGCAATTTTACATCCTCAGAAAGCTCCGTAAGGGGGGGCATGGTTGCAGTAGTTGGCCGGGACAGGTCCACATCTTTTGCCTGTACAGCAACAGGATCTGAAACAGCAGATAAACCATTCACCGTCAGATCAACGGTGCCATAAGAACCAAGTGCTCCATATCCCTCTAAAACCGGCTTGCCTTCACTGTAAAGGTTAACGTAAGTTTTATTATCAGTTTTTCTATAGATGGCGATATCATCATATCCATCTCCATTAAAATCTCCTGTAACGGGTGTATCGGCCACCAGGCCGAACATCAATCCGCTGACGTAAAAAGGAGTGCCAAATGATGGGCCTGCTCCTGTTGAAGTAACAATAAACCATTCCCCTATCCCATTCTGAACAGGTCTGTAAACGGCTATATCGTCGATACCGTCGCCATTGAAATCACCTGAAACGGGGATATCAGTATCAAGACCGAAAATCCCTTCCACATCAACTATACCATCAACAGGTGCATAATCAATATACCATTTATAAAGTGTGTTGCCGTTAACCAGGTCCTGGTCCCTGACAACGGCAATATCCATCTTTCCATCTCCATTGAAATCTCCGGTTACAGGCCGGTCATTAGCTGAAACGCCAAAACTGTGGCCGGCACCTGACGTGCCCCAACTGCCTTGCTGGTCATTGATCATGAAGTACCAGGTGCAATAAGTGCCCTGTTGGTCCACTTCTATCAGATCACTGAATCCATCTCCGTCATAATCTCCAATAAAAGCATGAGATATTCCCGGAATTCCTGATTGGTAGGTTAAGTCAGCGGTTTGATTATTTCCAAAATCGATATACCATTTACCACTCTCCCGGTAAGCTAAATCAGCCTGGGCAAACAATTTCATAGCACTGATCAGAAAAGTTAAGCTTATCAATATCTTACTTCTCATTGTGTTATTTTTTGGTTTCAAGATTCATTTGCAAGCAAAACAGTACTGGTACATACTGGTACACAATATTAAAATAAAAATCAGTAACCCAAAAAATTTATTTTTCTCTTTTTGTCTTTTTCTCCTATAAAACAACTGTTATTGACCCATTGTTAGCGGTTTAGCTAAATTTGGACACAGGCGATATCCGGGAAGGGCTAAATTTAAAAAAATACCGATTTTATGTACCAGTATATACCTGTTTATTTTATATTTGCTCACCTTTACTCTTTTAATGTATGAAAAGGAAAAAAACAATAACCGAACTTATCCAGATTGACAATTCACTTGCTACACCCGTTTACAAACAGATCGTTCAATCCATTCACCGGAATATCGATAATGGTATCCTGGAAAAAGGGGACGTACTTCCCTCAGTAAATAAAATTTCAGAAGTGTTTTCGCTGGCAAGAGGCTCCGCTTTCAGCGCTTATAACGACTTAAGGGCTTCCGGTATCATCGACTCCATTCCCGGAAAAGGCTATTTTGTCAAAAGCACGGACACCAGGCAAAACAAGCGCATCTTTCTTCTTTTCAGCACCTTCACTCCCTATAAAGAAACCCTTTTTAATGCATTATTGAACAGCCTACCAAAAGATTGCACGCTTGATATTTACTTCCACCACCACAGTATTAAAATGTTTGAATCGCTTATCCAGGAGCAGGCTGGTTATTACAATACCTTTATTATAATGCCTGAAGTAAATGAGGCAACATCTTCGATACTCGCAAAGCTCGATCAGCGCAATACATTTCTGTTAGACGTTGGCTTTAAGGAATACAGGAAAGAATATCCCGGCGTTTACCAAAACTTTGAAAAAGATATTTACTCTATCCTCCTTTCGAATAAAAAATTGATCACAAAATATAAAAGGCTGTTCCTTGTCTTTCCAGGATCGGTCCGCACAAAAGATATCATAACAGGGTTCAATAAATTCGGGAAAACAAAAACCATCCCTACAGCGGTAGTGAATAAAGTGACAGAAGAGGATATTAAAAAGCAGGATGCTTTTATTGTTATTGATGATAATGATCTTGTTCAGATCGTCAAGTTTGCCAAATCGAAGGACTGGCAGCCTGGCAAAGACATCGGCATTATCTCCTACAACGAAACCAATTTAAAAAGCGTGATCGGCAACGGCATCTCAACCATCACCACCGACTTTGAAGCAATGGGCCGCTCAATGGCTGAAATGGTCGCTACCGGCAACAGCAATGTAATTGAGAACCCATTCCTGATGATAGACAGACAATCATTTTAACTTATACAATAATATTATGAGCTTAGTTCTTGAGCCGGAAATAACATTTATCAATGAAAAATTAGCAGGGAAAAACATTGACCGCATTGACAGAAGAATAAAAGACCTGACAGATATTTTTTTTGATAGATCAGCATTAAAAAAAATGGACCCGGAAACTATTGTATATGAAGTTGAATCCTATTTCCCGGTAGCGCAGGATACAGAAGGCGGCCTGTTTTACGGCATCACCTATATTCATCCCGGCCTGGTAGGCAATGAATACTTTATGACAAAAGGCCATTTCCATAAAATAAGGAACCGCGGAGAATTCTATTGCACACTACAAGGTGAAGGAATGCTGTTGCTGATGGATGAGAACAGGAATACCTGGGCAGAGAAAATGTTTCCCGGCAGCATCCATTATATCAAAGGCAATACAGCCCACCGTACGGCCAATACAGGCAACTCCATACTGTCTTTTAGCGCATTCTGGCCCTCTGACGCAGGACATGATTACGCCACAATAAGTGAACATGGCTTTTCAAAGATCCTTATTCAAAAAGACGGCAAACCGGTTTTAGCTGACAGATAATTATTAAACGATTGCAATGAATGATTTCTTTATTGGTATTGATTTGGGCGGCACCAGGGTTAAACTCGGATTGATCGGTAGCAATGGTCCGGCAGGCAAAGGCAGCCTGATCGATAAAAGGATGATCCCGGCCCAATCGGCAAAAGGGCTCGCAGCAAGCCTTCCCGTCATAAAAGAGCATATAAACGATCTGCTTCAATCAAACAATATTGATAAAGCAAACTTCAAAGGCATTGGCTTTGGGTTTCCGGGCCTTGTTGATCCTCATTCAAATAAAATACTTAGTACCAATGCAAAGTATGATGATGCCTTAGATATCCGGCTTGACGATTGGGTAAAGGATAACTGGAACATAGATTTCTTTATGGACAACGATGCACGCCTTGCTGCTGTTGGAGAATGGAAATACGGAGCAGCCGGCGATACGAACGACCTGGTTGTAATGACCATAGGAACGGGTATCGGCACATCGGTTATTATGAACGGGCAACTGATGCGGGGCAAACATTTTGAAGCTGGTTGTCTTGGAGGGCATATTTCAGTGGTGTACAATGGCAGGCAATGTACCTGCGGCAATAAAGGTTGCGTAGAAGCTTATGCAGCAACCTGGAGCTTAAAGGAAAGAATACGGGAACACCAGGCATATCATAACAGTTCCCTGTCCACTGTGCCTGTTATAGATTTTGAGACATTATTCACTGAAGCAGATAAGCAGGATGCACTCGCCATCGAATTCAAAAATGATTGCATCCAGCTATGGTCAACAGCAATTGTAAACCTTATTCATGCTTATGATCCCGAAGTAGTGGTTATCGGAGGAGGTGTTATGCACAGGCATGAAGAACTGATACCCCGCATAAAAGAACAGGTGCATCAACATGCATGGACGCCATGGGGAAAGGTGGACATACAATCATCAAAGCTGCTGAGTGACGCAGGAATTTACGGCGCTGTGTACTGTTTACAGCACAAAATATAATTCAGATTTCTATTCATCAAAATACTATTGGAGTTTCAATGAAGACGTACATTCCGAACTATGACAAGTTCCCTGTTGTTCAGGTAAAAAAAACCAATGCTGTATGCGGCGAAGGATGGGACCAGACATGTGACATTATCAATGATCGGATTCAATCCATCCCGAGCACAAAAAAGATCATCGCTATTGAATGCTATACTGAAATACTGGATGAAGAAGTTTTGACCAACCTCCAATCCAGGGTTAAAGGCGATTATATACTTACAAAAGATTACTTCCTGCCTGAAGATACCATAAGCAAAATGGTGTATCCTGATGTTACGGACGATGCCGTATTTGGTTATATAACCCGGTTAACATTAAAAGATTTTTTTGATACCAATAAGGTAGAAAAATTCCAGCAGCAGCTTAACAGTAAAGAAGGGATTGTTATTATCTATGGGGTTGGCGCTACCCTGCTTGCACAACAATACGATCTGTTGGTCTATTTCGATATGACCCGTTGGGAAGGCCAGCTCCGGCAACGCAGGAATGAGGTCAGCAATCTCGGAGTAAACAACAAAGAACTCAAAGCATCCCTGCAATACAAGCAAGCTTATTTTGTTGACTGGCGTGTTGTTAACAGGCATAAACGTACCCTGATGCAGAGTTGGGACCTGGTAGTTGATACCGTTAAGAAAAACAATCCTAAAATTGTTGACGGAAAAGCTCTCAACAAAGCACTGGAGCAAACAGCGCACCAGCCATTTCGTACGGTACCATTTTTTGATCCCGGCCCATGGGGCGGCCAATGGATGAAGAAATACTGCGATCTCGATAAAAATGAAAAAAACTTTGCCTGGTGTTTTGACGGCGTGCCGGAAGAAAACAGTTTGTTATTACAATTCGGCGATATCATCTTTGAAACACCTTCCATCAATGTGGTTTTTGCGCAGGCAAAACCTTTACTGGGCGATGTTGTTGAAGCAAGGTTTGGCGCAGAATTCCCCATACGCTTCGATTTCTTAGATACCATGGAAGGCGGTAATCTCAGCCTGCAGGTCCACCCTACCAATGAATATATCCGGGAAAAATTCGGTATGTTCTATACGCAGGATGAAAGTTATTATTTTCTTGATGCAGATAAAGAATCCTATGTATATCTCGGTTTAAAAGATGGCATCGACCCGGCACAAATGATCACTGAGCTGAATGAGGCTCAAAAAGGAGAACAGCCCTTTGACGCAGATAAATTCGTTAATAAGATCCCCATTAAAAAGCATGATCATGTTTTAATCCCGGCAGGTACCATTCATTGCTCCTGCACAGGAAGTATGGTGCTTGAAATAAGCGCCACACCCTACATTTTCACTTTTAAGCTATGGGATTGGGGAAGAATGGGCCTGGATGGCAAGCCCCGCCCTATCAATATAACACATGGGGAGAAGGTAATTGACTGGACGCGTACAACAGACTGGACAAATAAGAACCTCGTAAACACCATAAAAGAAGTAGCAAATGGTGATGGCTGGCGTGAAGAACATACCGGCTTGCATAAAACAGAATTCATAGAAACAAGAAGGCATTGGTTCACCAAAAAAGTTCATCATTCCACCAACGACAGCGTGAATGTACTGAACCTCGTCGAAGGCCGTGAAGCTATCATTGAAAGCCCTACCAATTCATTCGATCCGTTTATTGTGCATTATGCAGAAACATTCATTATTCCTGCATCTGTAAAAGAATACACAATTCGCCCTTACGGAGAAAGCGAGGGCAAAGAGTGTGCAACAATAAAAGCATTCGTAAAATTTAAAGCATAAAATATATGAGTGAATATGAAACAAAACCAATTCCCGGAACAAAACCTGATATTGCTTTTGTATCGAGGCCCTGGGGCACATTCAAACAATACGCATTCAACCAGGAATGCACGGTGAGCCTGATGAGCGTGTTGCCCGACCAGCGTTTAAGCCTTCAATCACACACAGGAAGAGCAGAGCTCTGGATCGTAATCGATGATGGCGCAACCGTTCAGGTGGGTGATAATATAAAAGAATATAATGCCGGCGAGGAGATCTGGATCCCCGCCAATGAAAAACATCGCTTATCCTGCAAAGGCGATAAGCCTGTACGCGTGCTGGAAGTTGCATTTGGCAACTGGCAGCAAGCCGATATTCAGCGATATGAAGACGATTATAAACGTCCGGAAACAGAATAAATCAACATTTGTATTTGCCATATGAATTTCAATAAAAGAACAAACTATATCTGCTTTGCAGTAGCACTGGGCGGCTTATTATTTGGCTTTGATACAGCCGTTATCTCAGGCGCCCTCAGCTTTGTAAAAACACAGTTTTCTTTAGATACCGTTTCTGAAGGCTGGCTGGTAAGCAGTGGCTTGCTGGGCTCTATCATCGGTGTATTTACAACCGGCATCATAAGTGACAGGATCGGCAGAAAGAAAACCATCATTATTGCAGCCATTATGTTTTTACTGTCAGGGGTTGGCTGCGGGTTTGCCTCATCATTTACCTTGCTGGTGGTGGCCAGAATGATCGGCGGGATCGGTGTAGGCATGGCTTCAGTTATATCACCCATGTATATCTCGGAATTTGCACCAGCAGATAAACGGGGCAGAATGGTTGCCTATTACCAGCTTGCGATAACATTTGGCATTCTCCTCGCCTACTTCTCCAATGCTTATATTTTGTCTGTATCAGGCAACAGCAGTAATGAATTACTGGTTGAACCCTGGCGTGGCATGTTCGTAGTAATGTGCATTCCATCGCTGCTATTTTTATTCATGCTGTTAAAAGTACCTGAAAGCCCACGCTGGCTGGTGGAAGTAAACAAACAGCAGGAAGCACAGAACATTCTGTATACTGTTCGCCCCAAAGATGCGGCAGACAAGGAACTTGGTGATATTGAAAACGCCAAGAAAAGATCAAAAACAGCATCCGTTTCTTTACTGCATCCGTCCATCCGCATTCCGTTAATTATAGGAATTGTGCTGGCAATGCTGCAGCAGTTTTCCGGCATTAATGCGATCATTTATTACGGGCCCAATATCTTCCAGTCTGCAGGGCTTGATAGCAGCAATGCTTTAACATTCCAGGCAATTATCGGCACTGTAAATTTTTTAGCGACCATTATCGCTATTGCTTATGCAGATAAATACGGAAGAAAATTCCTGCTGAAGATCGGCTTAACAGGCATTATTATCTCACTCGTGCTGTGCGGCCTGCTCTTTTACACCAATCATACGCAAGGGTATCTTTTATTAGTGTTAATGATGATCTACATTATTTGTTTTGCTTTTTCGATCGGCCCTGTAACATGGATCATCATTAACGAGATTTTCCCTACACATGTGCGTGTAAAAGCGGTTACGGTCTGTACCATGGCTTTATGGATCGCCGTATGGTTAGTGGGCCAGTTCTTTCCCTGGCTATTGGAAAAAACAGGGCCTGCATTTACGTTCTGGGCATTTGCGATCTTCAGTCTGATCAACCTTATATTCAGTTTAACGGTCGTAAAAGAGACCAAAGGCAAAACGCTGGAAGAAATGGATACAGCTTTTGTGGCACCGCATTAAAATATCACCATAAAAAACTTATTTGTATGAAACTACTTTCATCGGGCAAACTATTTTTGCCAAGTTTATTCCTGGCAACAACATTCTCCTGTTTTGCACAGGACCCAATGCAGATAGATCATCGCTATTCGCCAGCCTGGTGGCAAAGTCTTGCCAGCCTGCCGGATGATCCTGTAAAAACACTAGTAGGAAAAGAAGGAAAGATCTTTGGAGATTATGGATATAACGGGCCACGTAATTTCTCTTTCTCCATCATGTTCGACAGCAAGCAGCCATCCACCTGGAAAAGCCAGGTTTTACAATCTGCATTGTCGCCCATGACCATTACACAAAAAGAGGTGGACGGCATTAATATCACAGAAAAAACATTTCTGCAGATCCCCGGCGAGCAGGCATTGAATAGCATTGAACGGTATGATAGCCGTCATTCCGAGTTTGGATGGAGCAAACCAAACAAAGCATGTGATGCTTCTTTTAATGATGTAGCCTATGGCAGGAAAGGCTTATCAGGCGAAGGCATTGTTGAATTCCATGTTAAAGTGAGACCAGGTGCAAGCTATAATGCCGTATTAGGATTTTGCGAAGGCAAATACAATACAGCAGGTATAAGACCAATGCGTATTTATGTGGAAGGCACCGAACAAAAAGATATAGATCCTGTCGCTGATTTTGGCGCTAACACACCGGGTGTTTATACGCTGCCGGCAAAAGATGCAAACAATGATGGCATATTAACGATCGTTGTCAGCAATAAGCCAGGTGCAAAAGACAGGGATGCGATCGTGAACGGATTGTGGTTGTTTAACGGCAAAATACCTGATGCTGCATCCATCATTGCAGGCCGGGAAAATAAAAAAGCTGCTTTATATGCACGTTGTGCTTATGTACGCATGCCTGAACGCCGCTATCATGATCTTATTACTTTAAAAAATACGGGCACAGGAGACAAAACGTTTTATCCTGTTATAAGATATGAAGGTATAGAAGAGATCGATCTCAAAGGAAATGAAGTAAAGGTTGGCATGGAAACGGTGATCAACAGTTCTGAGGCGATCGACAAGGTCGATAATGAATCAAAAAACATTTACACCATCAATCTGAAACCTGTAACGTTAAAAGCCGGTGAAACAAAACAGATGACCGTAACGGTAAGCCGCTTTTTTGCACCAGGAACAAAGTATACTGCCCGTGTTGAAACCTCTGCTAAAGAAGAAGCCACAGCAATTGACTGGTGGAATAAAAATTGTCCCTCTGCCACAGCTATTTCTGTTCCTGATAGCGGCATACAAGCCATAGTCAGTTCTGCATTGCGCAATATTTTCCAGGCAAGGGATATCCGTAAGGGGAATACTTCCTTTCATGTCGGCCCTACTATTTATCGTGGTCTGTGGCTTGCAGATGGCAGCTATTTACTCGAAGCAGCAACCATGTTAGGTTACGTGGATGATGTTCGTAGCTGTATAGATTATTTGACCCATTACCAATTACCGGGTGGAGGTTTTGAAATGATTGAAACCTTTCACAAAGAAAATGGCCTTGTTTTATTCATGTTGACCCGTCATGCCATGCTTACACAGGACAAAGCCTGGCTCGAAAAGAACTGGAGCGTGATACAGGGTTGTATAAAACGCATCAACTACCTGCGTTCGCGTGCCATGCAGGACAGCACAAAACCTTATTATGGCCTGCTTCCGAATGGCAATATCGATGGCGGCATTCAGCATGGCAATGATTATTCCAATACGGAATACTGCCTGGGCGGAATGAAATGGGCGATTAATGCGGCAAAATGGCTGGGCAAAAACGCTGAAGCAAAAGAATGGCAGGGCCATTACGATACCCTGTACAAAAACCTCATGGCAAAAGCAGTAAAGGACATTCGCCAGGATGAATTTGGCAATCCTTACCTGCCCGTTATGATCAATAATGAACAATGCCAGTTCCCCCAAAGGGGCCAGTGGGCATTTTGCCAGAGCGTTTATCCCGGTCAGGTTTTCGATACTGATTCAACCGCCCATAAAATAGCACAGGAAACAGTGGATATGCTGGCATCACACAAATCTGAAGGCCTTGTAATAAGCACAGGCTGGATGACCGGTGGCTTATGGACTTACTTTACATCATTCTATGCGCATGCATTGCAATGGCTGGGCAAAGGCGACCAGGTGCCGCAATTATTATATGATTTCGGCAATCACGCTTCTCCCACCATGGTGTGGCGGGAAGAACAAAAACCGCAAGGCAAGGGTGATGATGAAGTGGGCGATATGCCGCATAACTGGGCAAGCGCTGAATTTATAAGAATGGTAGTCCACATGATCCAGCTCGATCATGGAAAAGACCTCCACTTGTTTGAAAGCCTGCCTGCAAAATGGGCACGTGCAGGTGCTGTAACAAAGCTCAACGGCATCCTGACCCCCTTTGGAAAAATAAATCTGAGCTTTACAATAAATAATACAGGTGATGCCGGTAAACTGCATCTGGAATTTTTAGACAATGTTGCCCTTCCTGAAAATATCAGGATATATAAAAAGAGCTGGGCGAACAGTGATGCTGTACAAAACGTGAAACCTGCAAAAAATATGGATATAGATGTTTCATTCAAATGATCATTAAATAAACACTCATCCAGCAAAGACCTTGCTGAATACCCTGAAAGGGCAATGTTTTGAAACATTGCCCTTTTTGCATTATCCCACTTCTGCCCCTGTATGATTTATCTGAATTATCATTATTTTTAAGATGATATGCAATTCCTGTCGTGTCCGATCTTTTAACCAAAATATAAAACAATGACACAGACCATTTCAAAAACAATAAAAAAAAGCATCAGCTACTGGTGGCTTTTTCTTATAACCGGCCTCCTGCTGATCCTTGCAGGGATATGGATCTTTACATCGCCTGCTGAAGCGTATGTTTCATTGAGCATTTTATTTGCCGTCAGCATACTCGTCATTGGGATACTTGAGGCATCGTTCGCGATAACTGCAAGAAGATCACTTGATGGCTGGGGCTGGACGCTGGCAAGTGGGATACTGGACATTGTGATTGGTACTTACCTGCTGGCATATCCCCTGATCTCGATGCAGGTGCTTCCCTTTATCCTTGGTTTTTGGCTGTTGTTCAGAGGAATTTCGGCCATCGGTTTTGCATTTGATATGAGATCCTATCACGCAGCCAATTGGGGCATGCTTTTAGTATTGGGTATCCTGATCATTTTTTTCGGGTGTATGGTTTTGGCAGTTCCGGCATTCGGTGTGTTGAATATCATTGTTTGGACGGCACTCTCATTTATTGCAGCAGGAGTTTTTCGGGTTGTACTGGCTTTCAGGCTGAAGAAACTATCACATACGGTTTAAATGAAGTTTTGAATAAGTTTATAAACGATAAAACAGCATAACTATGGCTAACACTAAACCAAGCAAAAGCGAAGTTGCTTCCTTTTTGGGAGAGCTTATCTCCTTTCGCATGTCCTTAAAATTAATTCACTGGTCCATTACAGGCAAAGGCAGCTATGAAGCGCATATCTCGCTTGACCAGGCAATTGATTCACTCGCTGATACCACTGACCGGCTTGTAGAAACCTCTTTTTCACTGGATGGGACCCTGCCTATTGTGATACCGGAAACGGCAAGGCCCAAAAACCACATCAAGCACATAGAAGATTATTACAAGCATGTGGAGGATACAAGAAAAAAATTATTCCCCGAGTCCTTTTCACAGTCCATTATTGATGATGTACAGGAAGCTATTCAACAATTACTGTTCCGATTGAAAAGGTTGGAGTAGTGCCTGGTCAGATGAAATAATAATAACAGAGAGATCGTTCCAAAATAATTGGAACGATCTCTCTGTTATTATTATACGACTGCACTCAACAAAGAATCACACCATACTTCATTCAGCTATCTGTCCAATACGTACTTTAATAGCATGCCCTCCTTCCGGACGTGCAGCAGAATTAACCACCATTATTTCTTTTTTACCGCTTTGATAAATGGAAGGCCATAAAGTCCTGTTCCAGGCAGCGCTTGTAGTATGCCAGTGTTTTCCATAATCATCACTGATGGAAATATTGCTTTTGTTGGAAGTAACGATCAGCCGGCCATCTGCCAATGACAGGATATACGGGCCGGCCCATTGATTCGGGACCGGCGTACCTAATCCAACCGGCCATGTAAAGCCATCTTTGCTGGTCTTATAATAGACATTACATTTTTCAGGTCCGCATATTTCATATACTACGATGTACTCACCGTTCTTCATGCGTGTCCACACAGGCATGCCCGGTCTTGATTCCGGATGGCCCGGCTCATAAGCCACCCATATTTCAGGCCCCCATGTCTTTCCATGATCAGGCGATATTTTTTGTGAAATGATCTGGCTGTAGGAGATACTGTCTGTAACATGTTTTTCACTCGCATACATAACAGCCAAACGGCCATCGGCCAGCATATAAAAATGCGGTTCATATACGCCTTTATCAGGTTTGCCCAGTTCACCGGGTCTTCCTTCATTGGCATCGATAGTGCTAAGCTTTGTCCAGCTAAGACCATTGTCCGTACTTCGATAAACATAAAGGCGGTATGATTCCTGCCAGCGTACTGACCGGCAGGACAACAAAATACTTTTATCAGATAACCGGATCAATTGTGCATTGTCAAGGTCTCTGCCGGGATCGGAAAGCGTAGCTATAGCTTTCCAGTTTCTGCCATTATCATCACTGCGGGCGATTTCCAGTTCCAGTCCGCCATTGGGTTCTTTGGCATAACCATTATTGCGGCTTATGGTATAACCAGCCAGCCATGTCCTGCCTTTCAAGGGCAGCAATCTTCCATATTGTGCACCATATCTTCCATGACTGCGCCCGCTGGTCCCGCCTGCTTCAGACACTTTTCCCTTGTCTTCAAAAACAGGAATATTCCGTACATCAACCGAATCTGTCCAGGAAATAGAAGAGCCGGTTTGCCGTTTTACAACAGGCCAGCCGTTTTTGTATTCGACAGGATCGATCAGGAACACACGTATCTCTCCTGTTACTTTTTCTCCCGGCTTTGCAGCAATGGCATGATAAGCGATATAACGATTGCCTTTTGCATCGGTAAAAATGGAATTATGTCCAGGCCCTATCCAGTGCTCATTCATTTCAAGCACAACACTGCTACCAGTCTTGCTTTCTTCGCCCAGTGTAATAAAAGGCCCTTCGGGTTTATCAGCGCGCGCTACCAGCACAGCATAACTGGGATTGGCCCCGCAACAATTATCTCCGGAATAATACAGGTAGTATTTACCCTTGTAATAATCCACCCAGGCACCTTCCACCAACTGATCATATTTTTTTTCGCGGGCCGGAAAGATCAGGTCTTTCGGTGAAGAACCTGGTTTGAAAGCGCTCCAGTCGTCTG
>Ga0182746_1000166_pt1 | contig 112265 bp, 94 predicted proteins | sample eDN3rd30CBELigOP_FD_128881 | JGI IMG/M metagenome (GOLD analysis project Ga0182746, IMG submission 128881) | Enriched Organic Plus compost microbial communities from Emeryville, California, USA - eDNA 3rd pass 30_C BE-Lig OP (version 2) (version 2) ...
AAGCATTTGCCAATACGGGTAACCCCCTAAACCTCACAGTATTCACCACCCACTCAGGGTTTAGTGCGATACCATTCCTACCGGTCGGGTTATACAGCCAGTCTATTCCATTTTCAAACGTATGTGTGACTCCCTGAAAGGTATACGTTCTGTTCAGCAGCGCTTCCGCAGCAGCCGGTTTGGTACTGCTGGTCTGCTGTGCAGGTATACCCAGGACATTCTCCCGAAGCGCCTTGTTTCTGATGAAGTACGCGCGCAACTCTTCGCCGGCTTTCGGGTAATCTCCTATATCTACGGCATCTTTTACGTCCTGCATATCCAGGTACTGCAGATTCATGCCGGAATAAAAATCCCCGATATCCGTAGAAAAAACAGGATAATTGTACACCGGAGTGGTCGTATACACCTTTGCTTCAGCATATAGGCCTGCTTCCCGTGACCCTAAATAGCCTCCGTACAGACTATTCATCAAAAAACAACCGATAGAAAAAATCAGCATTCTATATCGAAGGGATAAACCTCCTGTTATCCTACCTTTGTCGCTCACCATATCTAATTTATTTTAACAGGTTGAGAAGTCATGTTGTAGGGGGAAATCCTCCAGGTAGCGGATGCCCCTACAACATCTTCATGCCTCCGACCCGGTACCGCAGTCCGATCTCGTGTGTACTGTTGGTGATACGCTGATTAGCAGATCTGCTGCTCACATTGAACTGGTAGCTGTAACCAATACCGAAATCTTTGATATTGAATTGCAGCAGCCCCGACAGGTCTCCTTGGTTCTGTACCCCCATCCCTACTCCAAATCTTTGTGCAAAGAAAGCCAACGCATTGACATCAAAGCGGGTCTCTATCCCTTCCATGTGACTCAGCATAAGAGAAGGTTTGATATGAAATCCTTCATTGACTTGAAACAGGATACCCCCTGTAGCATAATATACCTGGCGAAAATCGTAATCCTCTTGTTGACGTTGCTTATCCAATACCAACCGTGGAATAGAAAAACCTATATACCACTTATCTTCCTTAAAATAGGACGTCCCCAGACTCATCATACCCTGAAAGTTACGGACATCATCCCGGAAAGCAGGATCGGTCATGTCCAAATCGAAAAAATCGGACTTATGGAAGAGCAGACCACCACCCACGGACAAGCCTAGGTATTCATCCTTGGACAATCGTACCTTTGAGGCTATATAGCCCCCTACCTCACTGTCACGAGTAGCACCGAGCCTAACTTGTTTTACATCGACTCCAATCGTGATTCCCAAAGACTTGACACCTACATGGCCACTCGCCCAATACGCCCGTGGGGCACCATCCATTCCAATCCATTGCAGACGACTCAGTACAGTTGCCCCTCCCTGGGGATCCATCATACTCAGCGAACCATTGAATGAATTTCGAAATTGACCGAACTGGTTGTAGCTCAGGCCGTGTTGTCCTTTCCCCACATACGGCAGAGAAAGCAATATACCTACAATGATAAGGGTTATATGTTTTTTCATTAGAATAAATTGTTTTTTTGAAGTGATCAGTGATCAGTTTCTTAGGACTGACCACTGACTACTAACATCTAATTTTTCCTTTTCAGTTCGAAGAATCCCTGATAATTTCTCCGCTCGCCATTGACTGTCACACTCACACGATAGAAATACGTTCCGTGACGGAGTTTTTCTCCTGTGAATATATTCTGGTGATTGTCATATCCAAATATGCGATCCAGCACCTTGCCCGTACGGTCAAAAATTGTAACCTGATTATCCGGGAATTTCTCAATGCCTTCAATCCTTAGGAAGTCATTGATACCGTTTCCATCCGGCGAAACTGCAGGATGTACACGTACTAGATCATCTATTATCCGGATTGTTGCCCGCACAGGCTCCGCAGGTTCATACATACCATTGCCTTCCTGTGTAGCCGTTACAATGACTGTACCGATAGTATGCAAATTCAAGTTGGTTCCCGACAGGCTCGCTACACTAGCATCATCTACTACCAACGTGACCGGAAGCCCACTGCTTGAAGATACAGTCAATGCAAGTACACCTGTACGCAACTCTATCAGCTCGGGGGCATCAAAGGTGATCTCCTGTGACAATCCATTGATGGTAAAATTCTCTTCCACATAACGCAGCGTGTAATTTTCGTTGCCCTCTACTATAGCCAGTGTACCTTGTTCTATCGGATAGGTTCCTTTATCCTCTCCTACCTGTCTGGTCAGCGTCCCGGTCAGTATATCTGCTGGCTGATCATTGTTGACCAATCCTTCTACCGTAAAGGTAAGTGGTGGGTCATTTTCGCCATGTGCTTTGCTAACGGCATCGGCCGTCACGATCAATTCTTTAGGTACTATCCGTACATCCAAAACCAATATAGCCTCTTCAAAATCATTTGTTTCCGCAGAAGTAACCGTCAACTGCCCTGTTCCAATAGTAAGAGCAGTCGCTTCGGCAGGACCGGTTGCAGATGATAAGCTCAGCAATGGATCGGAAACCATCGTCGGCACTGCGTCGCCGGTGGTGGTTACCGTCAAGGTACCTTGATCACCATAGGAGAGCTCCAGTCCAGTAGACGGCACAGCGTCGCCGTTCCAGAATACCCGCAATGCAGGAACAGCAGATGGTATGTGCTCATAAGCACCCAGATCCACCGTATTGGTCAATATCCGGGCTCCACCGGCCAGATCTGTACCCCAAGCGGCATCCGCCAGGTTGCCGGGCATAGGATTGCTATGGCCTTCCGCGAGCTGTATGCCTTCCCACAATCTCTCATTGCTTCCTGCGTCGATGGCCAAGTTGCCTGCCAGCAACGCATAATTCCCGTCTGAGGACGCAACGAAGATATCGTCTACCGTCAATCCCGATGGGATACCGGTAATATTACCAACACCGGTAGCTGTAGTCTGGATCAGGTTATGACTGCCGACATTGACCGTACCACTGTTTGAATTAGCCACAACAACGCCATCAAGATCTAAATTGCCCCATACAATACTGTTGTGAACGGTAAGATTATGAGTAGCAGGGCTTTGCAGCCCCGGCCCGGCACCAGCGGCTCTATTGCCCACGATCGTCACATTGGTCAACGTAAGCTTACAGTCCTGACGGCCACGTACCCCTCCACACCCGGCACTCCCAACTGCAGTATTGCCATACACCAAAACATTGGTCAATGTGCTTTCTGAGAGACCCCAATCCTGGAATCCACCTCCATGAGACGCCGTGTTGTTTGCTATTTCAGTATTGACAACAGCAAGTTTACCTCCTGTTATATATATACCTCCTCCATAAGCAGCAGTGGCACTGATACCTCTGTTATTTCTGATCTTAGAACCGGTCAGCTTGGTGATTCCTCCCGATATATATATACCTGCTCCGTGCCCGTCACTTTGGTTTCCACGAATGTCCAGATTCCTCAATGTAGGGCTTCCTGTACTATTGTAGATCCCTCCGCCTGTTTTTTCTGCGGCAGTATTACCTGCCGCTGCATCATCAGCGCTACCTCCCGTGATTACGAAACCATCCAGTACAGCCGTGCTACTGACACCGGAAGCTGTTACCACAGTGTAACTATTACCACCCTTAATCTGATTTACCGGATCGGTGATGATACCATCTGTGCCCGTGTCGTCGCCATCGATATCTCCCGATAAGACGGTCACATTGGTTTCCCAGTTTCGTCCGTCCAATGTAGACTCCGTACCGACAAAGCCACCATACACTTCTACACCATTTTTGAGTAGAAAAGTAGCCTCACGATTTGCCGGATCGGCCGTAGGCTTGTACACACCTTTGGAGACCCAAATCTGGTCACCACTAGAGGCTACCGCCAACGCTTGTTGTAAATCCGCAAAAGCTCCTCCCCAGGATAGACCGTCCCCAGGGCTGGAATTGGAAGCATTTACATAATATGTGTTCTGCGCTATTGCAGACAGGCCAGAGCACAATACCATGATCACCAACAATACGACCGAGACAACAGCATTGCAACGCTGTACACCCAGCCAACGAATAGGTCGGTAAATTCTTGGGTAATTGGTTTTCTTCATATCAGTTAGTTTTTATTTTAGTTATCAGTGGTCAGTTATCAGTTGGCAGTATTCTCAAATGACCCAATTTTCAACTCTCCATTTTCAATTATCAATTAATCTTCCAGCTCATGATGAGCCTTCAGCCGGACGATAAACTCCGGTGAAAGCTGCACGCTTTTGTTTTTAAGATAGCTCAACACATCCTGTCCCAGTCTTGTCCCCAAATGGTTAAATCGGACTTTTCCATTGATTTTCATAAAATCACTATATAAAGTAAGCAAATCCTCCGGAGCTGTATCCGAATATTGGGGTAGAAACAGCTGGCAGTTCACAAAACTGGTACCTAAAACTGTATCCAGTCTCAGTACTTTGTCTTTTGCATAATACGGCCGGAACTTGCAGTTTACAAAAGTCACTGATCCCTGGTACTTTTCCTCGCCTCCCAAGCTCACATGGTCGATAACACTATCTTCCAACACCAGTTCTCCTAAGTTCCTTCCCATATTGCAGATCACATTGTCACAATCCTTGATCCTGACAAAAGGCACCAGGCTTTTTTCATCCGGTGTTCCATTCAACGGATCGAAAGAAATATGCGAGCCACCGAGAGAGGTATGCTCCAATTGGATATTCTCCAAAAGAATCTTCGCATTGCAAGACAAAAAAGAACCGTCATAGGAAAACTTCTTTGGCAGCAAAAAACTGTCAGGAGAAGGTACTCTCATGATCCGTACTCCTTTTTCACGCCCCTTCACAGAAATGTTCTTCAGTACAATATGATCAGGAAAAAACAACTTTCCACTCTTGTCGTATGACTTTATCGCGGACACAGCGATAAGCCAAAAAACGGCACTGGACGCTGCATTCTTCTCGTAATCAATCTTCACATCCTCAACCGTGATACTGCGACCATACCCTATATTGTACATATAATCTACATCTCGAGTTGCATACCTCAACAAGGCACCTGCACTTACTCCCGCGGGATAATAGGTACAATTTCTGACCAGTATATCACCGTCCCATCTGGAACCATAATCGCTCCTGAATGTGATGATAGCCGATCCACGACAAGAACTATTTTCTACACGCAACTCCCCACCTCCAGTCACTGTAATGCCTTTTGCCCCGATTTGCGAATCTAGAATATGAATATTGTACCCATAAGAATGCACATCAAATCTATTTAAAGTACACTTTTCCAAACGGATATTTTTCGTATAATTGGTACCAAATACTCCCCAGTGTATCCTTCCCGCCTCTGCTGTGATATTGCTAAAGAGCACATTCATAATGACATTGCCCGAAATGCCATACGTACCCTGCGGTACATTCGTTTCTTTTGTTCCTCTCGTCTTTTCCCAAGGAATCAAGCGAACATTTTTTAGCTGTAGATCGTAAGCCCTCGAAAAGGAATAAAAACCGCTCCTGGAGAGCATAGCAATATCTTTGTTTCCAGGCTCCACACCCACCCACTGATTCTTGATAATGGTTCTGCTACGCTGTACCTGTATACCATTGGACATATAACCTTTATCCAATACATCCGAACTATGTCCACTGAGAAAAAACGTACCGCCTTCTATGGTCAGATAAGATCTTTCAGCAGGGTAGGCCGTCAGCGAAGTATAGTCTTTGAAATCCAGAAATACCTCTCCCAAAATCCGTCCATCTTCTTCTACCACAAAAAAGTCTTGCTTATTTCTACCGGGATGAGCATTTCCCCCTTGACGAGCCCCTACCTTATCATTAGCATCCACAATGACGATCAAGCTATCTGCATATCTGGTCAATGCCGGGATGTTGGTATCTTTGTTTTTCAGCGCTTCCAGCACGGCTTTTTTGTCCGTATCAGATAATGTTATCTTTACACTTTCCCGTCGTCCGGTGACCTTGAACCGAGCTGTGCGTGTATTCTGTCTTTCATCAATATGAAAAATGGTCTTACCCCAATGTACATCCGTCTGTATGACGATGTCATCCGTTTTTCCTATCCAGAAATCCCCTCTTGTATTCTCAACAGGAATATCGTTCTCATTGGCATAATGGTGTGCGGCTTTGATCTGCTCACCATCGTCATTCTTCCCATCCGATCTGGCGCCAAACATCTTGTAGTTCACCTTATCCACATTGATGAGTTCTGCCGCCAAGCCACTGCGCAGTGCAATAATCCCTCCTTCATCGGCCTTTTCCGGTGATTTGATCACCTGGTACTTGGCATGTCCTCCATCTCCGGCTTCATAATAACCCTTGGTCTCTATACAGTCTCCTTCTTTGAGCGACCGGTCTTGCTTCATTTCCACGACACTGTCATAAAAAATACAAGGGCTCTTGTCAGCTTTCTTTTGTATTTCCTTCTCACGGGCAACAGCCGTGGTAGACATGCCTGATAGTCCTGCGACTCCCAGTACGGACAGCATTTTGCGACGGCTGAACAGCCCTTCTTGATCTTGATTATGGAAAGAATGCTTCTTCATCTAATTATTTTTTATATCCGTCAAAAAAATTAATGACTGTCTCTAAGGTTTCTGGTGAAATCCAATTGATGTCCCGAGGACGATACAGCTGTAAGCCTGCATCTTTGCCGTACAAAGCGTATACATTTTTCGCTTTTTCTACGGATTGTATAATAGATCCGGTATCTCCATAACGGTCTAAGGTAGGTGCCACCACCATCACCGGTCGAGGAGCGATACAGGATAAGATCTCTGCCATATCTACCGGAGTTTTTTCGGGTGTATCCGCAAAGAGTCCCAAGCGCGGAATGAGGCCATGCAAATGCGACATACTACGGAGGGATTCATACTGGCTGTTGGATGTGCGATAGGGTGAAAAACCCGATACCGAGGCCAAGGCCTTTACCCTTTCGTCCAAAGCAGCCGTATATAGGCCTACGGTGCCACCAAGCGTATTGCCCAATACGAAAATATTGTTTTCATCTACTTCAGGGATTTTACTTAACCCATCTAATACGGCCTTCACATCATCCACCATCTTACCCATCTTGGACCAGCCGGGAATCCGATTATAAAATCCAACCGCCTCTTCCATTCGGGTACCAAACCCAAATTGATCAAAAGCTACTACCGCATAGCCTTTGGCCAACAGTTGGCCAAACAGGATATGATTGGACGGACCTCCATTCAGTTTGTTATACCCTTTGGAATAACCTGTAGAATGGGCATATTGGTGAAGATATATAACTACGGGATATTTCTTTTCTTCGAGTTTTCCCTGCGCGTTTTTTGGATAATAGATCCTGACCGGCAAATGATCGCCAAAAGCAGTATAAGGACCATAATATTTTGCTATGCCGTTTTTCGGTTCTGGTCGGCCAATAATAGATTCCAGCCAGTCATATCTGGACTTGATAGAAATATCTACCCTATCCGGCAGGACACTTCCCGGCCTGTCTCCCAGCAACCATTGAAGATTCTGTTTTGCCGCTGTCCTGTCCCGTTCAAACTCCTCCATATTTTTATATGTAGGTTTTACCGCGACCGTTTTTAGATTCTGGGCCTCTGCACGTAATGCTTTATTGCGGGCAAACCATGCATCAAAATCATAAGCATAAAACAATCTATTGTGCCAAGCTATATCATTTCTTTTGAAATGTCTATCTAAAAAATCTAAAGTAAACTCCACATCCCGAGCTGCTACCGCATGTTCTCCTCTACGGGTATGGACGCCGACCCGATCTCCTTCACCAAAAAAATCGTACACTTTCTTGACCGAATAGTAGTTTTGTTCATTTGCCCAAGCATTCAGTCCCCGTTCTGTCACCGAATAATGAAATAGTAAAGGACGTGGTGCAATGAGTGCCGCCAAGGAATTTTGGTCTACCGGCAATTTATCTTCATGACCAAAGAAAAACCGTAATCTGGGGTGAAACCAATGTACATTGGCCGCAACGACCAGATCCAGTGTTTCGCTGGCGTACTGCGGATCTCCAAATCGCCAGGGAGCATCCCCTCCGGTACTTGAGCTGCTGCTCACGACAGCCCCGATACGCTCATCAAACGCCGCAGCCCAAAGCGACTGTTTGCCGTTTCGGGAATGTCCGGTGATGGCAATCTGCTCTTTATTGATTTCGGGTCTTGTATAGAGATAATCCACCACACGTGAAGCCCCCCAGGCCCTCCGCATCAACATGCTGAAATCATAATCGGGATAGATAGCTTGAAATGCTTGCGTATCATCCCAATTGTCACTAGCTGCATAAGTACATACAGCATATCCTCTTCGCAGGGCCAAGCGCCCCCAATCCAGGTGTGTATATTGGGTCATGAAGACAGGTAGATTTTTTCCACCAAGCGGTAGCCACAGTTCCATATGCAATTTAGCCGCTTGGGATGGCCCAAAATTCAATCTGATTTTTTGAATACGAACTCCGTCACCGACCGAATCCAGCAGGATTTCGCTACTCATGTTTTTCGGAGCTTCTGGAAAGTTTCCTGAAATCCAGTATTTGTACTGTTCCCTGATCCATTGTTTTTTGTCCTGCCATTCTTCCTTAGTCTTGATGGGATACTCCTTTCCGTCCTTTTCATAGACCAATGGATCGGGCAAAAAAGGTGTGGATTTCATCTTGGAGAAATCGGGTGGCAGCTCCCCACTCCTTTCCAACCACTCTACCCAGGTACTGTCTTGATGGGTAGCCCTACGTGTATTGGCCTGAAACCGTTGATCAATAATAATATGTTTCAGATCGGATAAATATTGCTGTCTGATCGTACGATCTTCCTGCCCATGCACATGATTGACAAATGAAAACGCAAACAACATTAAAAATGCATAATAGATCTTTCTCATTACTTCCGTGTATTTTTTATATTGCTTTTTCCATTAATGAGGATACATGATTTTTGTTTCTTTTCCCATGAGACGAAAGCTTATTTAACTAACCCATAATCTATTCCTCCGGCAAGATAGTGATCTCCAATTCCTTCACAACCTGCTTTGTGTCTGATATGGTCGCATTGGTTGCAATAAAGACCACCTTATACACCCCTGGCTGTTCATAATAGTGAGTGTGTGATTCCATCGGAAAGTCAGTATATTGTTTGAGCGCAACACTATTGTCCGCTCCAAGGTTAATGTCTGTACCGATCTCAAATTTTCGGGACACCCCCCACATTTCATAATCTTCCCGATAATATGGACTCGCCGTACCGTAATAGGCAAATAAGAATATGGAACTGGTAATGACCGTCCCACTATTTTCAGCGATCTCAGCCGGAGTCAGAAAAGGATGCACCAACTGCCATTGCATGCCTGCATAATTGGCCAAAACGATATAATTCTGTCCCAGAGTTTCTACCATAAGGGAATGTCCTTGTACCCTAAAGTTTCGGGATACAGATCCCGTAAACCCTCCGGGGGAAGTCACCCTATAAGCAAGGTAAAACGGCTTGCCCGACTCTAGATCAATAAAATCAGTAATTGCCTGCGTACCCGAGTGAGCCCACACGTTTTGCCACGTACCTCGCTCTCCCCAATAATACAAATCAGTCAGTGGCGTCCAGGTAGCTGCGCTCACACTGGCATAATCGTAATTTCCGTTAAAGTCCGAGGAAATAAAAAGATCATGGTTTACGTCGTTTTCAGCACCAGGGGGTGTATTGTGGGTACGGAAAGAAAAATGCACATCTTTCACTTCGTCTACCCGGTTCTTGTCTCGATACTCATAGGCATTGCCCAACTCTCCGGAGTAAAATGAAATCTGGTTCGCGTCGCCCCCGGTAATCGTGAAAACAACGGGCTCTCCTACCTTGAATGTCGTCTTTTCTACCGATACATCAAAGGTAAGCGCCTTTTCATAATCAAATTTTTGACAGGACATTATCCATGTCAGTGATATTACGGTCCATGCAAAAAATATCTTTTTCATAATTGATAAATTTAATATCCATAATTCTGCGGCGTCAGCCCTCTGTTCCAAGCCATTTCGTTAGATGGCAGAGGCCATAGCAGATCTTTTCTACCCGCATTCTGATAATATTTCCGGAAATTATTTCCATTGGTAGAAAGATCGGGAGCAATCCCAAGGATAGGATCCCCAAAAACAAAATCAACCCTTATCCTCTCCATATACTCTTCATATTTGCCCCATCGCACCAGATCTCCTTTTCTCAACAGTTCGAACGCAAGTTCACGCGTACGTTCTTCTTCGATCAGTTCCTGAAAACCTTCATAACTGCCGTATTTGGCCTCATCAAACTGGTAGTCGGAAGTGCCTCTGCTACTCACATAAGCGGTAGCCCTGGCTGTAGTACCCCCCGAAATCGTAACGGTAGGTGCCGAAAAATAGCCACTGCCGGGGTTGGTCACTTTGATATGCGTCAAAGTTCCATTGGTAGGATGTACGAATGCGATCGCCTCAGCACCGGTTCCTCCGCCCCCTGTAAGTGTAATCGTAGGAGGCCCCGAAGGGAAAGCACCGGTCCCGCCATTTTGACCTGAAGCTGTACCTACGATGATCATCCTGACCTGCTCCCCGGGCAGGTCTTTTCCATAAGCTCTCCTTCTCACCTTGTTTACAGCATCTTTAGCGGCTTGGGTCGGCATACTATGGATTTGGTTTTCGGCCTCGGCAAACATCAATAATACATCCGAAAACCGCAACAAAGGAAAATTGATTGGCCCGGCATTCTTAGCTTTCGGAAGTACGGTTTCCAATTCCCGGCGCCATTTGGCACTTGTTCTTGAGGCTCCCCACTTGACACTGATATTGACCCTCGTTTCGTAAGCCGGCGTACCTGCTATGGTATAGTTGGAAATGGTCCAGTCCCTTCGCTCATCCGGAGAAATATACGATTCAGGTTCCGGATAGCTATACCAGGTACGGGCTGGAATGTTATAGTAGCCATAACTGTACACATGCCCCTTGTCGTCATCTCCTGTGTACCGTATTCCGTTGTTGCTACCTACCCTTCCGGTCTCTGAATAACCACCGTCGTTAATCCCATTGCCGTAAAACTCTACTTCCCAGATAGACTCCTTAATATCATATTGATCGGTACAATAGTTGATAAATACCTGCTCAAAAGAAGGGTTGAGATCATGCTGAAACCCATCATCGGGATCGGGCTGCATCACCTTGTAAGCATAATCGCGGGCGTCCTCATATTTTGTGCGGTCTCCGACCGGATAACCTGCCCAATGCAGGTACACCCGGGCCAGAATGCCTCGCACAGCAGACCTGTTGACTCTCCCACCATGCCCTACTTGCGCAGCTGTCTTGACCAGCTTCTCTGCTTCTTTCATATCGTATTCGATCTGTTTATACACTTCTGCAGCAGGGGTACGCTCTGCATAGACTTTAGAGGGATCCTCGATGGAAGCGGTCATCAGGGGTATGTCTCCCCAATTCGTGACCAGAAAGAAATGATAATAGGCTCTTAAAAACAAGGCTTCTCCACGGATCACTTCCCGTTCCTCATCATCCATATCCGCCCGGTCTATATTTTCCAACAAGAGATTGGCTCTGTTGATCCCATCGTACCAGGTACGCCAATTGGCAGCCACTAAGGGATCTCCCGGAGAGGCGAGGTTGTTCTCCACAGCATTTGTGTTATGCGCTCTGTAGTGGGATTGGTCTGCATCCAGTCCCATCCGGCCGAGCATATAGTTCCCGTAGGTTTCCGTCTTTCCCAAGACGTCGTAGACGCTCGCCAACGCGGATCTGACCTGGGGGCCATTGCGGTAAAAATTCTCCCTTGCATTGTCGGAAAGGGGTTGCTGATCCAAAAATTTACTACACGAACCAAGCACAGATACGACTAAGATCGCTATGAATACATGGGCAGTTTTTATAGTCTTCATAATGTCCATCATTTATTTTCCTAAAAATTCAATCTTGCTCCAAATACAACTGTCCTGGCCTGTGGGTAAGCCGAAAAGTCAAAGCTAGGGGTCAATACGGAGTTTCTGACAGACACCTCCGGATCAAACCCGGTATAGTTGCTCCATGTCAGGAGGTTTTGGGCCTGCACATTGAGTGTCAAGCCGGATATCCTGTACCTGTCCAGATATTTCTTTGGAACACTATATCCCAACTCTATTGTCTTTAACCTCAAAAAAGAGCCGTCCTCTATTGTCTTCGACGAATACCGCCCGCCCGGACCCCATCCTCCTGCACGATAATGTTCATTGGTCTGGTAATCCGGTGTCCATCTATCCGCATAAGAAGCGAATTGGTTCAGATTTCCCGTCGACCCACCTTCGAAAAGCATCCTATTGGCGTTAAAGACATCCCTACCCCATACCCACTGCAACAGCACGCCAAGCCGAACCCCCATATACTGTACACTGTTGTAAAAACCACCGGTATGTATAGGTGTACCGCGCCCGATAATGGTCCGGTCGCTATCATCGATGATACCATCGCCGTTGAGATCCCTATATTTGATATCACCGGGCTGTACAGCCGCTTCTGTAGCATTGTTGGCCGGGATCCCAGGCAGCAGCTGAGAATGATCGCCTTCTCTTCCGCCTACGAAATCCTCGTATTGATAATTGCCTTCCCAAATGTACCCGTACATCTGACCGGCCGGCTGTCCCACTTCTGTGATATAAAGAGGTATGGAGGTATAGCTATTGTGCCACGAAACAGTCTCCAGCCATATATTTTCTCCTTCGGTCAGGCTCAAGACTTCGTTCCTGTTAAAAGTAATATTGAAATTGGATTCCCACCTAAAGTTCTTTTTTCGGACATTCTGGGTAGTCAGTGTGAATTCCAATCCACGGTTGCGCAAGGCACCGATATTCTTAAAAACAGTATTGTACCCTGTATGGCGAGGCATATTAGCATTGAGCAATAGGTCATGTGTAGTACGGGAATACCAATCGAACACAAACTCAACCTTGTTTTTGAGCAGCGAGAGATCTAATCCTATGTCAAATTGCTCCGTAGCTTCCCATTTGAGGTCAGGATTGCCCAGTCTAGCAGGAACAGCACCTATGATAGGGCTGTCATTTCCCCAGGAATAGGATCCACTCTGTTGAAAAGACATGATGTCGTAAGGTGCAAAATCACTCACCCGGTTGTTTCCCGTCATTCCCCAGCTCACCCTGACTTTGGCATTGTGTATCTCCTTTATATCCTTCATGAAAGACTCTCGCTTGAGCTGCCAGGCAAAAGCGCCCGACGGAAAATATCCCCACTGGTTTTTCTTAGGGAACCGAGATGAACCGTCCGCCCGTAAAGTTGCCGTAAAGAGGTATTTGGAACGATAGTTATAGTTAGCCCGTCCGAAGAACGACGACAGGGTATACTGTGAAGAAGTACCGGCAATGGTATAAGCCTCTGCCTGTCCAAGACCATCAATCCCCAGACTCTCATCCGGCGAATTGATCCCCACAAAACTACCGGACTTACTGCTGCTTTTCTGATTGGAAAAACCTAACATTCCTTCTACATTATGTTTTTTCTCAAAAGCCCGCTTGTAGGTCAGTATATTCTCATTGGACCAGGTCAGCCTTTCTGACCAGCTTTTGCCACCCCATTGCCCACGTACATTCTGCGGATTTATCTCATTTCCCCGACGGGTCTGGGAATTGTAAAAATACTCTCGGTTGTCCGTTCGGGTGTTGATGGAGCCCTGTGCTTTAAAAGTCAGGTACCGTCCTATCTTGTAGGAAAAATGAGCATTGCTGACCAGATCGTTCATTAACCTTTTGTTATACTCGTTTTGTGCATCCAATACTGGATTTACACGATAATCGTTAAGAAAATCAATATCATCATCCAAAATATCATTCACCAGATCATCCTCATCAAAATCGATCCGGGTCGTAACAGGCCTATATCCCCATAACGAGAACAGCAAATAAGCCGTCTGCGAGGATGTACCCGCCCCACCCGCCGCGGCACGGGAACCGTAAGAAGACCTGCTGCTGTAATTCAGGTTGATACCTACATCGGCCCTTTTATCTATTTTTTGGGTCAATGCAAAACGTCCCTGATATCTATCCTGGCCGGTGTTGATAATGATCCCGTTATTGTTGAATACTGAACCGGACAAAGAATAGTTTGTCCCTTCGGAGCCACCTCGAATAGCCAGTTGATGGATATGGGTCTTACCCGTTCTCAGTACCTTGTCCTGCCAGTCAATACCCTTGACATTCCGGTAATCTTCTAATGTCCTGCCTTCTGTGAGGTATCCCGCGCCATTGTTCCGATCTATCTGATAACGGACAAATTCGTAGGGATCCATCACATCCACCGATTGCACAATATCCTGCATACCGAAAGATGCTCTATAAGATACTTGAGGCTTGCCGATACGTCCTTTCTTGGTCTCGATCACGATGACTCCTCCCGCTGCCCGTGCACCGTAGATAGCTATAGCCGACGCGTCCTTGAGGACGTTTATAGACTCTATATCGTCCATATTCAGCGAATTCGGATCGAAATGCTCATTGGGAAAGCCGTCAACAACAAACAGTGGCGATATATCCTGTGTGAGCGAACCTGCCCCTCTGATCACGATTCCAGTACCTTCTTCTCCGGGCTGTCCATCGGAAAGATTGACCTCTACCCCTGCAATACGGCCTGCCAGAGCCTGGTCAAAAGACATCACCGGAGCTTCTGCCATCTGCTCTACATTCACTATACCTACGGACCCCGTCAGATCTTCCCTCTTTTGCGTACCGTAGCCCACGACTACGACCTCCTGCAAAGAGTTGGTACTCAACTCCATATTTACAATGATCGACGCCCGGTTTCCGATACTGACCTCCTGCTCTTCATAACCCATCAAAGAGAAAAGCAACACATCTTTGGGGCCTACCGATAGGCCAAACCGACCGTTCGAACCTGTAGTCGTGACAGTATTCTTTCCTTTTACTCTTACGGTTACACTTTGGAGAGGTTCGCCAGATCGACCATCATAAACCACTCCTTTGATAGCTTTGGACGTCTGGGAAAAAATAGGTTGGCTGGCAAAAACCATAAACATGAGCAAGATCATCTTCAAAAGCTCTACGCCATTTACTCTTTTCTTCATAATTATAGATTTAATATCTTCTAAAATATCTATTGGTAACGTAAACGAAAGAGTATCATAAAAAACTAGCACTCACAATTATGTAAAATAAAAAGCCAAAAATTAGGTTTAAAATGCTTTTGTTTACGTTACCGTAAATATAGGAATTATATATTTATATATTACAATTTTTTTTAGAATTTTTAGAGGATAATATATTTTTTTTCGTAAACTTTAGGAAAAGCTATTCTTTACAGGTCTATTAAATAAAGAAATCTTCCGAAATTTAAAAAACTTCGGCCGTCTGTATGCGCCAGCCTAATACCATTACTGTACATTATTGGGCAGTTGCTGACAGTATATCAGCACCTTGTCTTTTGACCGCTTCTCTACCGTCAGTCCTACCTCGCCTGTCCGATTGTATACCAATGTCCAGTTATTGCCCTGTGTATCTATCAACTTTAAAACATCCTTATTATCAACCCTTTGATCTATCGCTGTATGCACCAGACTCTCTTTATCATCTCCGGTGGCTTGCAGAACATGCAGAAAATTAGTACGCTCCCTCGAAGCGGCATCACTCACCTCGACACGCCATTTTCCGGTCAATTTATAGGTTTGATCCCATGCGTCCCTAAGTGGAAGTTCCCAATTTCGACCGGAAGCCCAAAACTCTTTACCCTCCCCTCCCACGACATGGAATCTAGGCTTTAAGGGAAGAACGGTCTTGACCATCAATTTCCCGCCATTTACCGAGCCCCATTCCAATGAATCGGATGAAAAATAAGGTTTGTTTTGGAAATGCAGCAAGAACTCCTTTTTCTGGTCTGCCTCAACAGATACTACCCTATCGTAAACTACAAAAATATCGGGCTTCAAGTACAAAAACTGCCTGATGACCTCTTTTGATTTTACGAGAGAATAACTCTTGGAAGCGTCCCCCACCGCATAAATAAAATCCTCGCTACCAGTCAATGCAACAGGCTTAGCTTTATCCTTAACATACTGACCACCATGGTTATAATAGGTACTCCCATCTGCCTTGAATCCTGCCGGTTTCCAAAAGTGTGGCATATCCTCTTTCGGATGGTGTATCAATAAGGTATTGTGTGCTACGCTCTGCGCCGCAAAATTGTGATGATGTGCAGTGGTCGTTCTGCTTCCGGCATCCAGGGCCAGAAAATCTTTCTTATAGATGATAAAACTCAGTTCATCGTAATGTTGATGGTTCCCCGCAGAGGCACCCATCCTAAAACTTGCGTAGGTATCCTCTGCTTTTTCGCCTGATCGCATCAACAATATCCCATAGAAGGGAGAATAAAAATAAGGAAGATATTTTTTGGTGTATTGGTTCTTTTTCACTTCGCCTTCATCAAAATGGATCAATATATAAGGTATAAAGGGGAACAATCCTCCTACGTTGCTACCTACATTATTGTCGACCAGGTCTTTCATATAAGCATATACATATGCTGCTTTCGCAGGATAGCTCTTGGAATACAGATGGGCTATCTGTGCATAATGTGAATACTGCTGCCGTACGGCAAAAAGGTTATTTTCATGACTAAGGTCTCCTATTCCGTGATACAACATCCGTCCGTTTACAAACTTGATCTTGGCCCAGTCGAACCAGATTGGAAAGTCCAGCATCTGTGTCCATTTTTTGGAGAGATCTTCACCAAAGGCGGATTGCCAGGTATGGAAAAAATTAAAGGTGGCATGTGGATAGTCACCAAAAGAATAGGTCACCGTGGCCGCCCCCAGCACACCCGATCCAGCCGCAGATTTCTCCCTATGGTTGAGCATATTTACAAACAGCTTTGCACCGTCTTTTATAAATTGTTCGGTCAGACTATCATTCACACCTTCTCCATGCCCCGCAAGTCCTGCGAACCATATCAATGCATCTTCCCCATAATTGCCCGCCGCGGCACCACCAAATGTTCTTTTGAATGTAAATTCTCCTTTGCGTCGGGAAGCTTTTCTCGTGTATTCGAGCATAGGATCCAATATTTCTTTTTTTTCTTCTACAGTCATACCGGAACATATCCAGTCGTATGCCGTAAAAGCATTGATGCGGGAATATCCCGTGTGTTCCATTTTGAGACCGTTTTTAGAAGTCCAGGCAAGCACCTGATTGAAAAGACGCAGATAGGATTTGGCTTTCTCGGCGTATTTTTTATCACCTTTGACTAGGTACACCAAAGCCAGTTTGACGGCCTCTTCACCTCCATGATACTCAAAATGACGAATCCCATAAGAACCTTTACCCAACGGCACTTTCTCCCCGGAAGGAAGTGTCTTCACCAAAGACTCCTTCAGCACAAAAGGTGCCCTATCCGGCAGCTTATCCACGTCTTTGACCAATTTATCAAAACGATCCTTCTGCTTCGTTAGGACATATATCCGCATTGCTGCCAACGTACTATTATTGACAAACATACGGGGATGTTTTGTATCTAAATTGTGTAACCAATCCTCCCCTTTCATCCGGTCGGGATATAGCGGGATGAAGTCCTGCAGCCCCATCGGTATAGAGGATACGGTGGTCGCTCCTTTAGCTTGCTGCTCCCATAAAGAAATACACATCAGCACAAAAAAGGTAAAGAAGACACGAAGTGCATTGGGCATCATAATCATATTTTGTCTCACTTTTAGATTAGACCTGCCACCAGACGAAAAGGAAGACTAAAAGTCTTGCCGTCGGTGCCTAACGCATTGTAAAAAGCTGTTATTTTTTTGTCATTTCAGCTATCTGATAAGCCTGCGTTGTGGTGTAATATTTCGCCAACATATTATGACATTCCCATCTGGACGGCGGGACAATCTCCTTTTCTCCATCTATCTGATTTTTCTCAGACGAAATACGCCACCCTTTCTTTTCCCGTGACAGCGAAAGATACGGATATTTCATCTTGATTCGTGTAAAATTGGCTTGCAAAGCTTCTTCGATGCCCGTGAGGTCTCCTCCATTCGGCTCGATAAACACATCTGCTCGGTTTCCAGCTTCGATTCTCAATGTTGCCTTGCTCCCCCTTATGATGGATTCATACGAATCTTTCTCTCCTGCTATTGACTCAAATCCCCAGGTAGAAATAATTTGGACATGCGTTCCTTTCAATGTATAGTCAATTTCACCATTTGAGTGAATCTGCAGAACACTATCTTTTGCATATTCGTTGAGGTAATCGGGATAAGCGTCCATTGCAGTTGCTTTTTTGAACTGTGCCGGCGTAATTTCTGTTGCCCATGTTTTGGCCGAAGTAATATGAATATCTTTACGATAGTCTATCGGTGTTTCCGGAAAACAACTCCATTGCACAATGTCCACAAGGTGTGTAGTGACATCTGTCAAACCATTGCCCTGCTGTTTTACATCAAAAAACCAAGCGGGTCTTTTGGATCCTTTCCAATACAAATGGTTGTTCTTTTGTATCACAGCTGGGTTTTCTGCTGTCCCTTTGATCAACACTCCGAAAACTTCGGGAGTAGCTATGAGTTCTTTCTGTAAGATATAGGGCACAAATCTACGCATACTCATACTGGGCAGATCCGATATATAATTGCCTTGTCGCTCGGCAACTTGAAAGGCATTCTCCAACATTTCAAAATCGCTGGCAGTCAATGCCATAGGCTTATCGGCCAAAACATTTATGCCCGCCTTTGCTGTCTTCAATATATAGGTGGATTTGAGTTGGTTATTGCTGGCAATAAGGGCTATGTCACCTTTCTTCTCCTGCAACATTTTTTCCAGATAATCTGCGCCCGTGTAGATCTGGAGACGCCATGCATCTTGTTCCTTACTTTTTTTGTTGAAGCGCTCGATATAGTCGAGATAACTAGTCTGCATATCGGCCCTAGAAGCAGCATATACGGATACCTCTTTGTGAAACAGATGACTAAAAGCCTGTTGAGTATGTACTCCATGAGGGTGTGCAGGAGATAGCACGATCAATTTGAATAGAGGGCCTTGTCCGGCAATATACCGTTTTACCACAGGCATAAATCCCAATGTGAGGAACAAAACCGCACAGAGAATGACAGTTGTGATTTTCTTTTTCATCCTTATGTTTTTAGCATTTATTTTTAAACATCGTTACCTGGATATATTCGCTGCTTGATGGAGATCCTCGTCCGTCAGCATATACCAAGTTACGCCATTGTCTTTTGATATTAAGTTGATACGTGTTTTTGTATCTTGGTTTCGTTTTGAATCGGAGCGATAGCTTTCCCGATATGGAGACCACGTGGACCAATATTGCATGCTTACATATAAATAATCCCTACGGTCTCGCGTGATTCGATGGCGGTATACGCTATAGGCAGGCAATGCAGGCAGGGCAAATGCATTTGGTAGAGACCAACCGTTCTTGTCTGGGGATTTATACTGATAATAAAGCGCAGTCTGAAACAATCCCGGAAAATTGTCGCCACGCTGCCAGATACGGTAGAGAAGATGGATACCGCCCGATCTGTCCGGGACAGCGCCGACATAGGTCTGCTCCAAATCAGATACGTACACAGGAGCAGTCCAGCTATCGGATCCTTTTTTGGCAGCTCGATAGACAAAAGGATGGTTGTGTGTACCTGTAATGATGTGACGTTGCTGCTGGCCATCCATCAGTATGGAGGGTGTGTTGTGCGCATCGTTCACGGGTGGTGCATACGCCACAAATATCTTTTCCGACAGTTTTCGGCTTTTCCGGTCATAACTGGCCGTATATACAGGTACACCCGGGGCATTGTCTTCGGGGTAACTGACCTCTCCCCAGACCAAATACACCTCATCTTCATCAGACACAACGAGGTTAGGCCTGCCCGAATGCTGACTCACACCATGGCCGCTATGGCTGGCCTCAATAGATGGCGGTACATGCAACTTCCCGTTCCGGATCTCGGGAACAATGAGTTCCACCGTATGAATAGCTGTTTTTTTAAATATATTTTTCTTTGTCCTGTCGCGCACCTGCCTGACAATGGCCGGCGGAAACTGTGTATCTATCGAAGTACCTGATGTTTCGATAGAATATGCACCTCCGCTGGGAAGGGCGACGATCTCTGCCTGTAATGTTTTACCATCAACGCGGACTATATGTGGCTGCTGTTTCAAATGGGCAATGCCATACACATATCCATTGGCATCTGTTCCCAATGCACTCAACCTAAAGTCCACTTCGTCCGAGGCATATCCCGGCAGTGGAACAAGCCGCCATTCCCCATTTTTCAGTGTTTTGAGTCCTGCGGAAGTAACTACCCAAGGATTATTTTCTGTATCGAAATAAAACTCATTATCCCGAGGGTAATCTGGCTCATAAGCAAACTGGAACTGATCGTGTTCAAAAAGCCTATACTGCAAAGGAAGTGTGACCACTGTATCGGCTTTCTCCCTTGTGACCCGGAGTTCACCGAGAGAAAATGCTTGCATATGCGTCACCGAATCCGTAACGACAAGCGCAAACTGATATGCCCCATCTCTACTTTCCTGATCCAGTTGGTACTCTACATATACGGTATCCACAGCCTTGGGGGAGACCTGAATCTTGGAAGCAATCGTATTGACCTTGCCCGGAAAACCCGGGTCTGGCCGAACGGCAAGATCATAAGTGATCGATTTCGACTGATTATTGGATACCGAAAAGGCAAGTGTTCCCTGCTCCCCCGGTTTCAGACGCCGAGAGAGCCTCCGCGGGGATAATAACCAATGTAAATTTTCGAGATCGAAATAACTGGATTTACTTGTTGACCATATCGGCAATACGGTTTGCCCGGCTTCAAATTCGTGGTTAAATCCTTTTATAAGAATTTTACCTCTGGCTATAGGCATTTTTAATTCCCATATTCCTGCTCTCACATCGGTTATTTCTTCCGACATGACCTTACCTGTCGTTTCATCAGATTTCCAAACAATCTTGCCGGTTGGATCCCGCAACTCGATGGTGCCTGCTCCCGCAGGTATCTGTTCAATAGATACACGTAGCGCCGAAGCGGTGGGCTTGAAAAAAATCGACGTAGGTTTCCGCTCGCCATACAGCAAAATTGGCTCTTCTCTTCGGCTATCGGTATGTCCCGTACCGGCATTGATCACGTAACGATGAGCATTGGTCGCAAATCCCCAGGCCTGGTTTCGACGCAGATATGGATCATCATGGCAGGTGATGAGCACCGTATAGACACCGGCGTGCACGACGTCGGTCACAAAACGAATATGCTGCAATGGACCTTCCTTCCCTTCCCATTGTCCGGGAGGTGAGGCTATACGTTCTTGGGCCAGCACTGAGCCATCGGGTCCTGTGAGAAAAACTATTGCCGTACGGTCTATCTTTGCATTGGTTTTGAAATCACGTTTATATACATCCACCGTAAGTGGTCCCGGAAGTGCATACATGTGCAGCGCTCCGGTATGCTGCAGGCCACCAATGACTCCTTCCGGCCATTTGGATTGTGCAAATGCACCGCCCATATATAGCGCTAGAACAAGTACGATACTTATATTCAGGATCCATCCTCGATTTGCCATAGCTTTTTTCTTGAATGAGTGGGAGCTTGTGTATGGTCCGTCGGTAGCTTACCGGATACATAACCGGAAAAAGGTAGCCAATCCGTCCGTTAAATCGAATACTCGGGTTTCCAGTACTGAATGCTTTTTGTTTCGATAGCATCCAAGCCCATGCAGATGGCGATGGCGGTATCTTTGCCCGTCTCCACATTGGACAGAGGTGTCTTACCGTTTACCACACAGTCGTAAAAATTCTGTAGTGCATGAACAGTGGGCTCGACATATTTTTCCCCAGCTTTCAAATAAGGTAACTCTACTTTTTTGCCCGGCGTCTCATTGATCACCGTAGCACCGGTCACACCATCGACAATGCCAAAGCTCTTTTTGGTAGGTCCGGCAGACAGATAGGCTTTGTTCCTGCCTATTTCAATAGACGCTTCGTTGCCAAATATCTTGATTTCGTAGGTATTGGTCGTATTGACCAGACTTGAAGCATAGGTTGCTTTCACACCGTTCGCATATTCATATATCGCCCTGACATTGTCGGTCGTTCCCCGGCCGTCTTTAAAATAATCCGTTCCTCCAACACCTAAAACCATAGCAGGATGGCTGCCCGTGATATAATTGATGATATCGATCTGATGTGCGCACAATTCGGAGAGAAGACCTCCGCACATATCCCTGTATAGTCTCCAATTGATCGTTTTTTCCAGTTTGGGATCTTTGACCTCCAGCTTCCAATCCGAGCGTCGGTTATAGTGACACTCGATACTATATTTGTCTCCTACCCCACCTCTTTGTATGAATTCCTTTACTTTGTGATACAGCCCATAATTTCTGTATTGAAAACCGACCTGTAGGACCTGCTTGGAGTTTCTGATCCTTTTCACCAGATCCAGTGACTGCTCGATCGTGAAAGTCATAGATTTTTCGACGTACACATGTTTTTTCATTTCCAAAGCTGCTATGGACATGGGGTAATGAAGATACAGAGGTGTGGACACGATCACCGCATCAATATTCTTGTCTGTCAGCATTTTTTCATAATCGGTGTACCCTTTGGCTTTGGGCCCTGCCTTGGCCAAGGCAGCATTAAGGTTGTCCGGAAGGATGTCACAGCAAGCTACTACTTCTAATCCGGTTATTGTTGCCATGGTATTGATCAGCCCCAACCCTCTCTTGCCTGTACCTACGATCCCTATCCTCACGGTCTTGTTGGAAGAAATATCCTGCCCTGCAAATACAGATGGAACTGCCACAAGACCACCAAGACCTATAACAGAACTTGCTATAAACTTTCTTCTATCTATCAGATTATTTGACATAACTGTATTATTTTAATGATTCTATATTTCTATAATTTACTGTCCTTAGACTTCCATAGGGTGTCTAAGGACTTTTGTATGATGGAGGTGTCTAAAAGTAAAGCAAACCGTTTAATTTGTCATTCTGAGGCTTGCCGACTGCGTAGCAGGCATCAAGGACGTGTCGGTGGCTGTGGGGCTGATGCAACATTAATCTAAACATTTGATTAATAGCATAATTTTAGATTCCCCCTATCGTCGGAATGACAAAAAGAGGCATACCATACTTTGTTAGACACTTTCTTTCTTTATTACCTATCCTTAGTGCGCTTCGCTCAACACTAAGGATAGTATGGGTCAACTTACCGCCTTCTCGACAGCCTGTCATACAGCAAATTCATTTTTATGATGCGCAACTCATTATCTATAGCCAGCTCCGATGCATAAAACACCTTTTCATTCAAAGCCGTGTACTGCTCATTAAGGCTTTTGGTCTTTGCTATGATTTGCTCCAGCCTCGGCAACAAAGATGAAATCTGAGAGGCCGTAAAATCCGGAGCATTGGCCAAATGCTCGATATACTGATATTCCACATACAATGCTCTGGTCTTAGCCATTAAACGATAGTGTTCAAATTCCTTCTCATTTTTCAACGGTTTCAGATTGTCAAAAACCTGTTCAACGATCTGTACACTATCCAATAACTGTTTGATAGAAAAATTATCTTTACGCCTTACCTTTCCTTGTCCTATTTCGTAAGGAACAGCCGTCAGGGCCGTAAAAAACCTGTTGGACTGTTCTTTATTAAACCCATATTTTTCTTTGGTATAATCTTCCACAAACTGCCCTATATCCAAAGGCTCTTTTGCGTGTATAGCCTTTAGATAAGCTTCCAGCAAAAGATTGAAGCCAGACAAAGGGTAAACTCTCCGGACGGCATATAGATCCACCATATCTGATCCACTTTCCCGTACGTAAGAATATACCCCCGACGTCGACCAAGAGGTCATTACCATACCTGTATAGCCTAGCGCTCTTGCCTGTGGAACAAAGTCCTTTATATTGGTAAAATGTTTCTCCCAGGTCGTCAGGTTGTAATTGTCTGGACTGGAACGCAATGAAGGTGCTCCCCAAATCTCAAAACCAGCTTCGGTCAATTTTCGGGGATCTCCAAACCGATTCAGTTCCCAGCCATAATTCCAATCTACAAATACTACCCCTTTCGGAAGAGATGCCAAAGATTCAGGATATTTCAGTGCGATATCCGCCCACAATACCGGTATCTTGCCCATGTCCAGGACAATATCACACATCAGTTTTACATAGTCACCGTACAGTTTTCCCACACCATATTTTTCTACCTTTGCTTTGCTCTTGGGACTATGCCCCAAAAGCCTTGTCTCATCACAACCTATATGGAAATATTTGGACGGATGCAATGCAGCCATCTCATGAAAAAGATCCGTAAAAAGCTCCTTTGCCAGTGCTTCCTGTATAGGATTGACCTGAGAATAGTCCGTATTGGATTCTCTCAATTTTGCATATTTCGGAAACCGAAGGATATACTCCACGTGTCCAAAACTCTGCTGTAACGGAATAACGTCAATTCCCAATCCACTACAGTACTGTACAAGGTCTGCTATTTCAGCCTTGGTATAGGCATATCGATTGGGAATAAGCGGGTGCTTCTCAAAAGGAAAAGTAGCCTCATACTCCATGATCAATGTATTGACACCCGATTTGCTCAGTTGCAGGGCAAACTCTTTCAAAGCTTCCAGCTTCATGACCTGTATTCGCAAGTCCAAATGAAACCCTTTTATCTTAAAATCATCAGCATGCTTTGTGGAGCCTTGCGCCATTAAAACAGTAACGGATGTCACCATGAAAAGCATGGCTAACGAATATAATCTAATCAGTCTGAATATCATTTTATATATATTTTTTCGAGCAACTCTATTTATTTTTTCCCGTGCGACACCATAACGCCCCCATCAACAATCCACGTAGTAGAAATAATAATCGTTGACATGTACACCCCAGAAAATCGTCAACGTTAACGATTTTCACTACACAAAAATTGTTTCCATGTACATAAGATGAACCATAATAATAGACTTATTTCTCTCTAGGTGATCGTTATACCAGCATATAAAAATGCCAAGTGTAGCTTACGCCTGTTGGTTTTTTACTTGTCCAGGAATCATCACCATCTACATCACTCATATATACAACATTCCAACCTTTTTTTAGGGTAATATCATAATTAGCTCCACCGGATTCTCCCTTAATAGTCACATCTCTATCGGCATACCACCAGGCGGTACGGTACATATCATCGTCCTCTTCTGCTAACAGATAAAAAGATCCGATTTCTTCATCGTCCGCATTGTAGCCGGAGATGTTATCCACATAAAATATGGTAGCATTTTTGTCACTTACGCTGACCCCCGACGGTGCCTCTCCCAGGTCCAAGTTCGAATATTTGGCATCCACTGTCGCAGGAAACTCCACTGTAAATCCCTTGTTTGCAAATGGTGTTTGGGCTATTACATCTCTACCGTAATCGCTTCCATCATCCCAATATGCAAGAGCTTTTACGATCTTGACTTCAGCACCACCATGGACGGTTACATTGGTGGCTGTAATCTTGAAAGCTTTATCTCCACCATCGTTATCATCTTTGCGACAAGAATTAAATACTGTCGTGGTGAATACCAGAGCCAAAATGAGCCCAAAATTCAAAAAATTACTCTTCATCTTTTCTATAGATTTAAACTGCGCCTCCACTTTTCGGCTCTCGGCTTCTCCGTTGTTCACTGTAGATTTTCAAACGTAGATAAATTTATAATCTCTGTTCTCAATTTTCATAGAACATATAGTTTTCGATCGTAATGATATCAATAGGCATAGGTTTAAAATCACCTACCTCCTCTTTTAATAAAAAGAACCTATAAAGATAATTCAACGCAAAATAACCTTGCTTGTCCGGACGTTGGCATATCAAAAAATCTACCATTCCTTTGGCGAGATAATCTACATTTTCTTTCAAAAAGTCAAATCCTACAATATAAGGTTTGATCATCTCCGGATGCTCATAAAAGAAGCGTCCCACTATCGATACACGGGAGTTGGTGACAAACAATACATCAGGCATATATTTTTGGACATTCAACTGCAATTCCTTTTCAACCTCATCGTATTCGTTGAATGGTATATCCACCACATCTATTTTAAAGTCTCTGTTCAAATTAAAGAGATACTCTTTATATCCTTCTATTTTTGTATCCAGATATTTATAATTTTCCAATCCCTTTGCTATATTGAGTATAAGTATCTTAGACCCTGCCCCTATCAGATAAGAAGTCAAGTTACCGGCCAATCGTCCTGTACTATTCAGGTCGGGACCTATATAGCCCAATGTAGATTTGCTCGGTATATCCGAGTTGATGTATATCGTCTGTAACTTCCTTTTATGGCATTCTTTGACAAAATGTTCTGTCTCGTTAATAAATATAGGAGCGATGACCACGGCATTGAATTTCCCGTTCAATATCTGCGCCGATGCTTTTGCAAAAGTATCTACATCTTCCTGATCATAGAGAAACACCGTCGTTTGGATCCCGAAAGGCTCCAATTCTTTGATCGCTTTATGGATACCATCCAAGCACAATTGCCAATAACCGGTCTCCAAAGATGTTTTTGGTATCAAGACCGCAAAGTTAAGATTGTTCTTGACCGACAGCGATCGTGCATAGATATTGGGTTGATAATTGTATTCTTTGATAATATCTTTGATCTTTTTCCGTGTGGCATCAGACACATCCTTCCTGTTATTCAGCACCCGATCCACCGTAGCAATGGAAACATTTGCTAACCGGGCGATATCTTTGATACCAAAATGTTTTTTTCCCTTATCTTCAGACATGATTACTTCTCTACAATATTAGTTGAAATGTATTTATCAAACTTAAATAAATTTACTTTTATATGCAATATATAGTTGAGAGCTAAATAAGGCACAAGTGGACGCTTGCGCTAGTGCAAAACAAAAAAAGGAACCTTTCGGCTCCTTTTTCAATATCTAACAAACTGATAACGGATTAAAACTTTATTTTACTGCGTCTACAACTGCTTTGAAAGCATCCGGATTGTTCATGGCCAAGTCAGCCAAAACCTTACGGTTCAGACCGATGCTCTTGGCGTTGAGCTTACCGATGAATTGTGAGTACGAGATACCGTGCTCACGCGCACCTGCATTGATACGTTGTATCCATAAAGCTCTAAACTCGCGTTTTTTGGTTTTACGGTCGCGGTATGCGTACTGTAAACCTTTTTCTACTGTATTTTTAGCAATAGTATATACTTTGCTACGTGAACCGAAATAGCCTTTGGCCATTTTCAAGATTCTTTTTCTTCTTCTTCTCGAAGCTACTGCGTTAACCGAACGTGGCATAATTTTAAAAATTTAGTTTGGTAAAAGGCGTTACGTTTTTCAGTAATCTTACGACCCAATACCCGGTTAAAAAATATTGTTAAATAAAAATAAATGAAAAGGACTATTTACCGATAGCCAACATGCGTTTTACATTACCCAAGTCGCCATCAGAAACGTAGCTTGTCTGTGTCAAACCACGCTTTTGCTTTGTCGTTTTCTTTGTCAAGATATGGCTTTTAAAAGCATTCTTTCTTGCAATCTTACCTGTTCCAGTCAATTTGAAACGTTTTTTCGCACTGGAATTGGTTTTCACTTTTGGCATAATACTAAATATTATATGTATATCAATTTGTTAGAATTCTTATCTTAGTTGTCAGTGGACAGTGTTCAGTTATCAGTCACACACTGACTACTTACGACTGATTACTGATCACTTAATCACTTCTTCGTTACCTTCGGAGCTAAAGTCAAAAACATACGCTTACCTTCCAATTTAGGCAGCAATTCCACCTTACCGTAATCTTCCAAGGCCTGGGCAAAACGTAACAATAAGATTTCCCCTTGTTCCTTAAATACAATCGCACGACCTTTGAAATGTACATACGCCCTAACCTTTTCCCCTGCTTCGAGGAAGCGTATAGCATGTTTCAGTTTGAAGTCAAAATCGTGCTCGCTCGTATTGGGACCGAAACGGATCTCTTTGATAACCGTCTGCTTCGCGTTGGCTTTGATCTCTTTTTGCTTTTTCTTTTGTTCGTAGACAAACTTGCTGTAATCGATGATCCGACACACCGGTGGAGCAGCATTTGGCGAAATTTCCACTAAATCCAGTTCCAACTCATCAGCCAATTCTAATGCCTTGCGGGTAGGATATACTCCCGGCTCAACATTATCACCCACTAAACGCACCTCTGGCACACGAATATGCTCATTGATACGGTGATCTGGTTCTTTCTTTCTCATCGGTGGTCTTGGACCACCAGGTCTTTTTAATGCCAAATGTTTAAATTTTTAAACGGTTATTTCTTTTATTACTAAATCCCTGAACTCTTCTTTTGTCATTGAGCCCAAGTCTACCGACCCGTGCTTACGGACAGAAACGGTACCGCTTTCTACCTCCTTTTCACCTACAATAAGCATGTAAGGGAGTTTCTTGACCTCGGCATCACGTATCTTACGTCCGACCTTTTCGTCGCGAAGATCGATTAGACCGCGAATATCGGAATTATTTAGCGATTCCAAAAGTTTTTGTGCATATTCTTCGTATTTTTCCGATACAGGCAAGATGATAAACTGCTCTGGCGCAAGCCATAACGGAAACTGTCCTCCGCAATGCTCGATCAATACTGCTACAAAACGCTCCAGGGATCCAAACGGTGCCCGATGTATCATGACAGGCCGATGTTTTTGATTGTCACTGCCTGTATATTCCAGTTCAAAACGCTCGGGCAGGTTGTAATCGACCTGAATGGTACCCAACTGCCACTTACGTCCCAAAGCATCCTTGACCATGAAATCCAATTTTGGACCATAGAAAGCCGCCTCACCGTATTCTACCACTGTAGGAAGCCCCTTTTCGGCCGCTGCTTCGACAATCGCCGCTTCGGCCAGTGCCCAGTTTTCGTCCGAACCAATATATTTCGTCCTGTTTTCGGGGTCACGCAGGGATACCTGTGCGGTATAGTCCTCAAAACCCAATGCACCAAACACATAGAGCACCAGATCGATGACCTTTTTGAACTCGTCCTTGACTTGATCCGGACGACAGAACAAGTGGGCATCATCCTGTGTAAACCCTCTCACGCGTGTCAGACCATGCAATTCGCCAGATTGCTCATAGCGATATACCGTACCGAACTCCGCAAAACGAACCGGAAGCTCTTTGTACGAACGTGGTTTTGTCTTGTATATCTCACAATGATGTGGACAGTTCATCGGCTTGAGGAAGAATTCCTCCCCTTCTACCGGTGTTTTGATCGGCTGGAAAGCATCTGCCCCATATTTCTCATAGTGTCCCGAAGTGACATATAATTGTTTGTGACCAATATGTGGAGTCACTACGGGCTCATAGCCCGCCTTGATCTGTGCCCTTTGTAAGAAATCGATCAACTTTTGGCGCAGAGCAGCTCCTTTGGGCAGCCACAGAGGCAAGCCCATCCCGACTTTCTCCGAAAAGGTAAACAGCTCCAATTCCTTCCCTAACTTACGGTGATCCCGTTTCTTTGCTTCCTCAATGAATTTCAAATAATCCGAAAGCTCCGAAGCCTTGGGAAAAGAGACGCCATAGATACGTGTCAACTGTTTGCGGGTCTCATCCCCGCGCCAATATGCACCCGCTACATTGGTCAGCTTTATCGCTTTGATAAAACTTGTATTCGGGATATGTGGTCCACGGCACAAGTCTGTAAAATCCCCTTGGGTATAGAATGTGATCTTGCCATCTTCCAGATCTTTGATCAGGTCCAGCTTATATTCGTCTCCTTTTTCTTCAAAATAGGCCAATGCATCCGCTTTGGAGACGGCCTCGCGCTCAAAAACCTCTTTACGTTTCGCGAGCTCCAGCATCTTGTCTTCGATCTGCTTGAACTCATCGGACGAAAACTCACGGTCGCCAAAATCCACATCGTAATAAAACCCGGTCTCGATCGACGGACCGATACCAAACTTGATTCCCGGATACAGGGCTTCCAATGCCTCGGCCAACAAGTGTGCTGAGGAATGCCAAAAAGTGGACTTACCTTTGTCATCGTTCCAGGTCAGCAATTTGACCGTAGCATCACCTTCAATGGCACGGGATGCGTCCCACACTTCACCGTTTACTTCGGCGGCCAATACATTTCGAGCTAATCCTTCGGAGATCGACAAGGCTATCTGCATTGCAGTAGTGCCTTTTTCATACGGACGGACAGAACCATCAGGGAGTGTAATGTTAATCATCTACAATTATGATTTTTAATTTATGAAATAAATGGAGGACAAATCGGATACAGCATGTACAATTATACTGTTTTTCTACCCGACAAGGCCTATTCGTTAAAGATACAAAGGTACTTAATATTTGGGAGTTATAAAAAAGGTTTTTTGCAATGTAGGGGCGAAAAATGTTTCGCCCACATGATAGATTATTTGCCCCTACATCATTTTAACCGTACCTTTGCAAAAAAGGCCAATATGTCAAACAAAAACAAGCCCGTATCTTCACTGCACCCGAGAAATAAACATCAAGGCGGATACGATCTACAGCATCTCCAATCCGTACTACCTAACCTCGAATCTTTTGTCTTTGTCAATGACTATGGAAAAGAAACCATTGATTTTTCCGATCCAAAAGCTGTATTTGAACTAAACAAAGCTTTGTTATTGGACACCTACAAACTAAAATATTGGGATATTGCCAAAAACAGTCTTTGTCCGGCTATACCCGGCAGAGCCGACTATATACATTACCTGGCAGATCTGTTGGCAGAAGCCCATCAAGGGTCGATCCCTACCGGCAGCCAGGTCCATATCCTGGATATCGGAGCAGGATCCAGCCTGGTCTACCCGCTGATCGGGGCTCAAGAGTACGAATGGAACTTCACAGCCTCCGAGATCGACCGTACCTCTCTTCACTATGCCGAAGTCAATATCAATAAGAATCCTTGGTTAAAAAAGAAAATACAATTGCGCTTCCAAAACGACAAAAACAATATTTTGGAAGGAGTGATATACGAGAAAGATCAATTTGACGCGGTCATGTGCAACCCTCCATTCTTCAAATCCCGCGAGGACAATTGGAACAGCAGCACCAAGAAATTCAACAATCTCAACAAAAACAAGAATATACCTACGGTACAGAATTTCGGTGGTCATGCCAACGAGCTGTGGTGCAATGGAGGAGAAAAAGCCTTTATTACCCAACTTATCTACGACAGCCTCAAATATAAGGACCAGCTCAACTGGATCTCTTCACTGGTAGCCGACAAAGATCATCTCAAACCGCTATTGGCTGTATTGGAATACCACAAAGCGGCCGACATCCGGCTCATCCAGACCAAGCAAGGTCAAAAGCTATCCCGTATATTAGCCTGGAAATGGAAATAATTTAAAAATTACAACAAATTTTCATTAATAAAACAAATTATTACCTTTGTAACGTATACCAACCAAATAACAAAATGAAAAACAAAACATTATGCATTATTGCACTGGGAATTGCCCTGTGCACAATTCCTTTTGCCAAAGTTGGCGCACAGGAAAACCCTAATGTGGTCAAGCTGAACTTACTTCCTTTGACGACAGGAACAATTGCAGTAGAGTACGAACGCGCATTGACCGACAGGTTTACTGCCGGAGCTATGTTCAGTTTCCGTGGCGGCAACAGCAAACTTCCTTTTTCTTCGACTATCAATTCTTTTGTCGATGATGAGGATGCAAAGAATATCCTGGAAAAGACGACACTTGGAGCTACTTCCTTTGCCGTCGAGGGACGTTATTACACAGGCAAAAAAGGAGCATTCAGAGGTTTTTACCTGGCACCTTACCTTAAATACGCCAATTATGCGGTAGGCACACCGATTCCGGTTGACATAGATCCCCCTACAGGCTCAGGATATGAAAAAATAGAAGAAGTGATGGCCAAAGGTAATCTTAGTGCCCTGACAGTAGGTCTGGGGGTCGGTGTACAGTTCAAGCTGGCAAAGAATGTTGCCCTCGACTGGCGCATTATAGGCCCCGGGTACGGTAGCGGTAGCGGAACGCTGAGCGGAACTCCAGATAGGGAGCTGACACCGGACGAACAACAGGAAATACGTGAGCAGATCGACGATCTTGACGAAATTCCATTCGTTAAAATCGTATCCAAAGACGTGGATGCAAACGGAATAAAATTCAAAACAAAAAGCCCTTGGGGCGGTATCCGTACAGCTTTGTCTATCGGATATAGATTCTAAGGCATTTTGCATCATTTTAATTGTAGAGACGCAATGCATTGCGTCTCTACGTGTTTATTATCGGATAATATCCTCGATCTCCTTCATAATCTTTTGTGCAACTGCCTCCGCAGCTTCTTGCGTCGGCCCTTCCGAATAGATACGGATAATCGGTTCGGTATTTGACTTACGCAAATGCACCCATTCCTGCGCAAAGTCTATTTTCAGCCCATCAATGGTCGAATGGTCTTCATGTGCATATTTTTCCTGCATTCGGGCCAATAAATTGTCAATATCCAGATCCGGTGTCAACGTGATTTTATTTTTGGACATGTAATATTGGGGCAATCCAGCACGGTATTCGGAAACCTTTTTACCCAGCTTTGCCAAATGGCTCAAAAAGATAGCGACCCCCACCAGGGCATCCCTTCCATAATGTGAAGCCGGATAGATCACGCCCCCGTTTCCTTCGCCCCCGATTACTGCATCGACTTCCTTCATTTTTGTCACGACATTGACCTCACCCACTGCGGCAGCGTAATATTTGCCTCCATGCTGCTGCGTAATATCACGTAAGGCTCTTGTCGAGGACAAGTTGGAGACGGTATTGCCTTTCTGATATTGCAAAATATAATCGGCTACGGCCACCAGCGTATATTCTTCGCCAAACAACTCGCCGTTTTCCATCATAAACACCAACCTGTCCACATCCGGATCCACAGCTATACCCAAGTCCGCACTGTTTTTCAGTACGGCATCAGACAAGTCTGTCAAGTGTTCTTTTAAGGGCTCAGGATTGTGCGGAAACTGACCATTGGGTTCGCAATGTATCTTATAAATCGTTTGCACCCCTAAAGCCTCCAGAAGAGCAGGAATAAAGATACCCCCGGTACTGTTGACCGCATCCACGGCAATCTTAAAATCAGCCTTTCGGATAGCTTCCACATCCACATATTCCAAAGCCAATACAGCGTCTATATGCTTCTGCAGGTAGCTGCTGTCCGCAGTGACCCGTCCCAAATCCTGCACTTCGGCAAAATCAAAATCCAGGCTCTCACCCAAGGTCAATACTTCCTTGCCCTCTACATCTGAAATAAACTCGCCCTTGTCATTGAGGAGTTTGAGGGCATTCCATTGCCCCAGATTGTGTGACGCCGTCAGGATGATGCCGCCCGCAGCTTTCTCCAAAGGCACGGCAATCTCCACTGTCGGGGTAGTAGACAGTCCCAGATCGACAACATCAGCCCCTATGCTCTGCAACGTCCCTACGACCAAATGATTGACCATCTCTCCCGATTGACGGGCATCCCTGCCGACTATAATTTTTTTATTACCTGTCTTTTGGATCAGGATTTTGCCAAATGCAGCTGTAAACTTCACGATGTCTATCGGTGTGAGACCGTTTCCTGTTCTACCGCCTATCGTCCCCCGAATTCCAGAAATTGATTTTATTAGTGTCATTTTATAGATTAAAAGTAAAAGCGTATTCTTAGCCTGTATCCATCTCAAATCAAACTAAGACGTAAAAATAAATTATTTCAACAGAATAGCCAACCTTAGTTGACAAGTATTTCATGACACACATTAAATTTTGCACCTATTCGAGTAGAGAGGCAATTAATCGCGTCTCTACATCGCCAAGATTATGCAGTATTGCCTTTTATTGTAATCGATAAAAATAAACTATTTCAAATTAATCATCAACTATACTCGATAAGTATCACAGAAAAAAGCTACCTTTGTTGCAACATTGTGTATTTTGATACAATAAAGAGATTTTTCATATTTTTGTATTTTTACTTTTGACTTTGCAAGCATGTTGCAAGAAATAATACATATCGACAAAGAGCTTTTTCTATTGATTAATGAAGGTCTAGGATCTTCCTTCCTGGATTGGTTACTGCCTATCCTACGCAACCCTTTTACCTGGGCACCGTTATATCTCTTTCTGATTATCTTTTTTATCAAGCATTACGGAAAGATGGGGATCATCATTGTCGTCTGTACCCTAGTCAATTTTGGCATATCGGATGCCATGTCTTCCCATGTTATCAAAAACACGGTCAAGCGCGTACGTCCATGCAACGATGTTGAACTTAAAAATGATGTCACGCTACGTGCACGCTGTGGCTCAGGCTATAGTTTCACCAGTTCGCACGCGACCAATCATTTTGCCATGGCACTTTTTTTTATTGTTCTGTTCAGAAGAAAATGGAAGCATGTCCTATGGCTGGCTATTCTGTGGGCCGCATCTATCGCTTTTTCACAGATCTATGTGGGCGTACATTATCCGCTCGATATTATATGTGGTGCCCTTTTGGGAACACTGATTGGCCTGTCAAGTGGATGGGCTTTCAAACGCTTCTTCCCTCAATTCTTTGAAACACAACCTTCTGAAAACACCCTTGTATGAATTCATTTCTTATCATTTTAATTTTATTTGGTTCTGCACTGATAAGTGGCCTTGCTGTATTTTTTGTCAAGAGAGACAATACCTCTTTTCTCAAACTCATCCTCTCATTCAGTGGAGCCTATCTTTTTGCGATTACTGTTTTGCACCTGATACCACATGTGTATCATGGAGGTAGCACAAGCCCCGAAATCATCGGGCTATATATCTTAGGAGGTTTTATCTTTCAGTTGCTGTTGGAACAGTTTTCCCAAGGCATTGAACACGGGCATATCCATCACCACAATTACAGCAGTTTTCCTTTGGGCATTATGATCAGCCTGTGTCTGCATGCTTTTTTGGAAGGAATGCCTTTAGTGGCTGGACATCAGACACAATTGGTCTTTGGCATAGCCGTACACCATATTCCGGCAGCCTTTGCTTTGGGTAGCTTGTTGATCAGTACCTCCTTGAAAAAACAAAATATCATTCTGATGCTGGTTATTTTTGCCGCCATGACTCCACTGGGCTTCATGACGAGCAATGTGCTCAGTCAAGGACAGATCGGCGATATCTCACAGCATTTTGACAAGATTATGGCTATCGTGATCGGTATATTCCTACATATCTCGACAACCATACTCTTTGAATCCGGCTCTGCTGATCACCACCATTTCAACAGGAAAAAAATGATTGCTGTATTTCTGGGCATAGCTGTATCCCTCACAAGCTTTTTGATGCCCCATGATCATGACCACGGACATTCGCATGACCACCATGAGCATCATCATGACCATGATCACAACCATGATGGCGAACACAAACACAATCATCATGAGGATGGTGGCCATGACCACCATAAACATTAAAAACAGATTTGTGAAGACGCAAGATTTTGCGTCTCTACTAGAGATTAGCATCCAGCCATTCAATTCTCTTGCTCAACCAATCTTTGATTTGACTAACCTCACCTTCGTAGGTATAATAGATCTCCGGGTTAGGCCAAACTTTTCTATCTAATATCTGCCATAGCGCAAAATTTTGTTGTTGGGCTAGATTCAGTTTTTTCGCCTGTAAATCAATATTATGCAACATTCCTTTGATCTGATTGTTCCTGACTTCCCGCCATCTTTTTCTTACTTTTTCGACAAAGACAGGATCCTGGAATAAACGTGTAAACCACGGACCATGTCTAACCCACCAGCCCAGAGGATCAGTGGCTATGGAGTAATCTACGTTGCCCATACTCAGATCAAAATCCCACAAAGGACCCATGCCCAGTTTTCCATTTCTATCTTTGTAATAATATATGCTGCTGTAACTTTGCGCGTCCTGGTTTTTTACAAGTTCCTGCACGAGAAACCAATTGATAAAAGACTCTACATTCATGTACTTCGCATATCCGTTCACGGGATCTGCAAAGTCTTCGCCATAGATCGCATTTTCCGTAGCGATCAGATAATCTTTGATATAGTTGTATTGTTCTGAGGTCACATCATCGGGAGATTTGATGGCAAAAGGTAGTTTCCTTATGTCTGTCTTTACGATATAATCCTCATCCTCCCGCTTGTCCAATTCCACCAGATACCCGCCTGTGATTTTATCGCTTCCAGTATCATTAGGCTTTAATTCTGTAATTTCCACTCTTCCTGGATTCACTTCGATCTGCTCGGTAAGCGTGTAGGTCCCTAGATAGGAATCATTCATAAATACTTCTACATGTCGGTATTCTGGGGTAAAGTCTGCGTGTATTGCTCTACCCAAATCGAACACAACAGCAGTTCTTAATAAGGTTTTGTCCGAATAGTTAGCCAATAAAACCCAATTTTTGGCTTCTTGCAGCCCCAGCACCTTTGCCTTTTTCTTAAGCTTGATACGGTAAGGTTTCTTTGGCATCCCCCAAGTGGAATTCCCTCGCCCTCTAATTTCCATGGGCAGGTCATTATCCTCCTGTTCAAAACCGAGGTTCGGATTAATGGAAAGTGTCCCATTGAGATAAACCTCCTTTGAAACAACGGGAGCCTTTCCTTCTGTATTTATACTAAAAACAGGAAGTCCTGTAAACTCCTTAACCTGAAAGATAAAATCTCTTTCTTCACCATTAGAAAATACCACATGGTATTTCAGCGGTTGGGTAAAGTTATTGGCAGACACCCCGCTTACCTGATCCCTTCCGTTTACTTTGACAGTTGCTAAATCTCTATGACCAAAAGATAGCACGAGAGCTTCTTTATCTGGGTTCAACTTCGGAATAACTGCCGTAATCACATCTCCGTCAAACTCGCAAATAACATCTTCATCAATAGCAGCATTATTCTTAGCTTCAAACTTAAGTTCCAATGATGCCAGAAACTCAGGGGTTATTTCCTGTTTTATTCTATCTTTATTACAACCGGCAAGGGCTGTAATAAAAAAAAGGCAACAGTAAACTATCTTTTTCATTTTATTAAAGGGGCTATGTAATACATTAACTTAAAAAGAGGTCAAATCCAAGATACCTCGAGAAGAGTAGCAGTTTTATAACTTCTGGTACACTTTGACATAATCAACGTACATTTTTGCTTCTCCATTGCTTAATGCTGTAACTTTGTCAATGTCCCATATCCCTGTAAAATTACCGCCTACTGCCAGATTAAGCAGGATAAAATAATCCTTATGGAAATAATGTCCGGGTGATTTGTCGTCTGTCTTATCCGAGATATTCATTTCGAAATAGGGTTTTGCATTCGGATATTTGTCCAAATCCAGAAACATACTTATTTTCTGATCATCCCATATCATCGTATACAGATGAAACTCATCCTGCAAACCGTATTCTGAAGTATAATGCTTCGCATAATTAGGGTACGCTCCATTATTCCAACTTGGTCCCCAATGCAAAGCTCCGTTAAAATATTTGTCCTGTATTTTGTTGGCGATACCATAGGTATTCCCGAATTCCATAATGTCTATTTCACCACATTTAGGCCAACCTACAGTAGCGTGATCAGCACCAAGCATCCAAAAAGCCGGCCAGAGACCATCGGCCGTTTTAGGTAATTTGATACTCGCTTCGATCTTCCCATACTTTACAGCAAATCTGTCACGGGTATTCAACCTACCCGAAGTAGCGGTTTTCCCTTTATAATTTTCTTTTTTCGCAGTAATGATAAGGCAATTTCGTTGTGTCACCGGTTCTTTTCCAATACTGATATTCTCATTGCGGTAATATTGCAGTTCAGCATTTCCGCCCCCGTCCCCGTTGACTTCTACATACCAGTTTTTGGCATTCAGTTCTGTACCATTGAACAAATCCTTCCAAACAACCTTATACCCATCGGTTTCACCCGAGCCATTTTCTTCAAGTTCTTTATTATCTTCATCGCTTATTCCTGCATCCTTATCTGCTGTTGCACTACATGCCGCCGTCACGAACAGCATGAGGATAAACATTGCTGTCAAGCTTATATATTGTTTCATATCTTATAGAATACGGATACCAAAACCCGATTGTCGTGGGCAGGTATTAAATTTCATACTAGTAACTAATGAATTATTTCTTCTGGTACATACGCACCCAGTCAACCTTCATTTCGACTGGATTGTCAAAGATAGTATCGTCGATCGTGCCGCCCCAGGTGCCGCCTATCGCAAGATTTAATATCACATGAAAATCCCTGGTAAACGGCCAATCTTTAATATCCTCCGAATTTTGATAGGCACGAGCGCTTTCTTTACCATTGATAGAGAAGATAATGCAGTCATCGCCTTTATCAAGATCTTCTATCCACTCCATCGTATACACGTTAAATTCGCCTTCTACTTCTCCCGGATACTGTCTGTTATGCCAATTGTTGCCTTTCGAGCCATTCCGGTGGTAAGTATGTAGGGCATGTGATATCATAGTGGGATCTGAGCCGACGTGTTCCATGATGTCTATCTCTCCATATAGGGGCCAACTCCCCGTCTCGGGCAGCATCCAAAAGGCGGGCCAGGTACCTTTGCCCGAAGGAAGACTGATACGGGCTTCTATCTTGCCGTATTTTACAAAGCCTTTACCTTTAGAATTGATCCTTGCGGACGTATATTGATATGTCGAAGTACTGCCAGGTGGTGCATAGCTTTCTTTGAGCGCAGCGATGACCAGATTTCCGTCTTCTACACGTACATTTTCTACCCTGTCCGTGCAATATTGCTTCTCTTGATTTCCAAAACCGGTGCCGGTAGTATAATTCCACTTGGACAGATCCAGAGCTGTTCCCTCAAATTCATCAGACCATACAAGCTGGTATTCTTTCGGTGTGGTATCTTCCGGATCTTTATCCCCGGGATCCGGATCACCTGCTTTACCACATCCCGACAATACCAAATACCCCAACAAAGTCCAAAGAATCTTATTTCTGTTTCGCATACCTTGCAATCCTCTCCTTATTTTTATAGAGAAGAGGTGCCTGAAAAGATTAAAAACGAGCCCCTCTCAGGCAGCCTCTTCTACATGAATAGATTATTACTTCTTCTTATAGATAAATACGGCATCTATATCCAATGTCGTGCCTGCCGTTCCACCACTCAACACAGAAAAAACATTATCTGTAGTGAATCCTCCCTCGCGGAAGTTCAACTTTCCTGTCCCCATAAATTCTGACATAGGTATCTCTATATGGTGCCATTCGCCATCCCGGGTAAAGTTTTTGTAAGGCTGGAATGTATTTCCACCGTCGACAAAAGCGGTCGCACCGATAGCCAATCTGAAGTTATTGGTACCATCACCCAAGCCGATCATGTGCGTCGCATTATCCTTGCTCTTGATCGCAAAGTGAAAGGTATGCTGTGGGGTGACTTTGCTCAGATCGATTGTAGACGCGCCTCCGGGAGAGATACCCATTCCAGACCACCCCACACTACCTACAACCAAAGATGTCCAGGCCTCTACTTCTCCAAAAGCATTTGGACCAGTTGGGTTTCCTGCAACATAGGTATTGTCCCATACGTATAAAAATCGATTAGCCTCATCTACCCGATAATCTTTGGTAACTTTACTTTCGATTTTTGCCTTTGTGATTTCATCCAGCGAGATGAGGTAATAATCGCTACCCTGCAGATATTCTGCATTAGATCCGCCACCGTTGCCATCACCATCATCGTCTTCATCTTCTATTTTAGGATCATTGTCTTTGCCGCATGATGTCACTATGACAGTACTGGCAAAAAATACACTTAATAGGATAAGTAAAAGTAAATTTTGTTTTTTCATCTTCGTAAAATTTAAATTGTTAAAAAAAAATATAATTATTGCTCTCTATAATTCTCCCGATTAGTTACAGGCCTTACCGATTTCATACTCGAATACTTTCGTAACGGACATCCCCCCTGCAAAAGCAAATTTGCAAGCCATCTTAAACACGGTTGTACCCTCATCTACGGTAAATGTTTTCGTGTATCTTTTTGGATTGTCGCTGACCATATCCATTTGCTGTTCTGCAAAATTGGGATTGTACAACCATGCAAAGGCAACCACACCCACTTTATCGTCCAGCAATTCAAATTCGACAATGACATCTTTCCCGTTTTCGGCAGTCTTGAACGAGTAGGTATACCCAGCGGCATCAAAACCAGGCTGACCTTCCAAATGTGCTGTCGAAGTTCCTGAACAATCGCCACCTCCTGAACCCGGACTCTCCACCGTAAAGTTTATGGTGTATGTTTTTTTGTTAGCTGTATTTGTTTTTTCAGCTACAACAATAGTCGCAATACCCGGCAATGCTTCAACCTGTGTCACGGTTACTTCTGTCAAAGCTGCTGCTACAGCGGTAGCAGCAATTTGAGGGATATCTACTGTCCCCTCAGGCAATTGTATGTCATAGGATAAAACATCTGCCTGAAAACCCTCGAGCACAATGCCTCCATACGTGATACTCGACAGATTAAGATCTACCGGTAGGACCTCTTCTTCGGTCACTTTCACCGTACAATTGGCCGAATAAGCCCCTACTGTAGCCTTGATAATAGCTGTCCCTTTAGCAACTGCGGTAACTACTCCTTTGTCATTTACCTTAGCTATATCCGACTTGTCCGAAGTCCATTTGACCGTCCCTATAGCATCTTTTGGGGTAAGTGTTGCCACAAGTGTTTCGGACTCCCCTACCTTTAGCGAGAGCGTATTGTCCTTCAACGAAATCCCCTTGGGAGCCAAGACATCATTCTTGTCGTCCTTGCTACATGATATCGTAAAAACCACCACGCCTAGCAATAGAATAAGTAAATTTTTCTTTTTCATAATTATTGTGTTTCAATTAATAAGTTTACAATTCTCCCAATTTCACTTCCTCTTCCGGCAGAGGAAATGTCTCATGCTTGCCTGCGATAAAATCCGCCATATGTGATCGTGCTTCCGGCGTTTCCGCAGCTTTATAGGCGTCCATAGTCTCTTTGGCCACTCCCCATCGCGTCAGGTCGAACCAGCGGTGTCCTTCCATAGCCAGCTCGACACGTCGCTCATGGCGTACAGCCTTACGGAGATCGTCCTTGTTGTCAGCATAAGAACCGTATGGAAAGGCCGGAAGGATACCCGTATCTCCATGTCTTGCCCGCTCCCGTACTTTTTCCAAAGCCCATTTTGCCTGTGCAGTATTATTGTTTTCCAGACAGGCTTCGGCATACATCAGCAGTACATCGGCATAGCGTATGACCTTATTATTGATAGGCCCTCTACTGGTATGGCTCAATGGGAAAATAGCACCTCCCGGGCCGTCATCCATCATCGCATACTTCCGGCTCACATACGTACTACCCAGGTAGGTTTCCTGTTCGGGCGTTTCCATTTGGCTACCGGGATCCAAAATCGTGACATCTCGTCTCGGATCACCGGCTTCATATGCATCGTACAGGTTTTTTGTGGGTTTGTTGAATCCCCATCCTCCCCCGAGTACGGACGACCGGGACCGTGTAAGGATGACGGTAAACGTACCCCGGGTAAAGCCAAACCCTTCACCGAAATCACTTGTCGGATCTTCCATATATTGGATCTCAAACACAGATTCGTCGCCATTCTCCCCGATCAGTTTGAAATTATCGGCATAGTCGGCCAATAAAGCGTATTCTCCCTCTATCTCCGCCTGATCGACAATTTTTTTACCCCACTGCTCAGCCTGTGGATAATCGTGCCGAGTCAGGTATACCTTCAGCAACATGGCTTGTGCGGCCCCTTTTGTTGCTCTTCCTAAATCAACGTCTTCGTAATCGCTCTTCTTCCAAAGCTTGGTTTCAGCATCTTTTAGATCTTCGGTTATGAGATCATAGATCGCATCGACCGTAGCCACGGGCTGCTCCCAGGAATTCACACTTTCGATGACAAAGTCGACCTTCGGCACTCCACCAAATACGCGCACCAAACGGTAATAGTATAGTGCCCTTAAAAATTTAGCTTCGCCAATGAGCCGGTCTTTAAGTTCTTGTGACAGACTCTCGTCTACCTCCATTGCCGGCACTTGATCCAGCACAAGGTTACAGCGGGATATGCCTTGGTATTGCGCCCGATAAAATTCTAGCAACAAAGAGTTGTTAGCCTGGACTTTGAAGTTCTCCAGATCATAAGCCGCAGCCATATCGGTAATCCCCTGCCCTCCTTTCAACGCATCGTCCGACACGATATCACCGATAAACCACTCGCTAAAATAGGTGTTGTTAAATTCCCACGCCAACGGCACATAGGCCGCATTGACCGATTGAATGGCCGTTTGTCCCGATGTAAAGAAGTCCTCCAATTTGGTGACGCCCGGAGACGGTTCTGACAGCCACTTATCACAAGAGGACAATGTTAGTATACCTATGCAACTTATTGTCCCAAATATTATTTTATATATACTTTTCATATTCGAGTTCGATTTAGAAATTAATATTCGTACCAATCATAATCGTCCTGGATTGCGGGTAGTTTCCAAAATCTACGCCACTACCGATTTCCGGATCATAACCACTATATTTTGTCAAGGTCAACAGATTATTTCCCGCCAAATAAATGCGACATCTATTTAACCCCTTGATGGTGGCGGGTAGTGTATAACCGATCTGCACATTTTTCAACCGCAAATAAGAACCGCTCTCCACCAAACGGCTCGAAGCAAACCCGTTGACTGCACTATACGGATTGGGGATATCACCCTTCGGATTGTTGTCCTTATGCCAGACATTCCGCATCGTCGTACTTAAGGTTGCTTCGGTTCCCGTTCCTTCGGTACGGAAGCGGACGGCATTAAACACCTGGTTGCCATGAATTCCCTGCAAAAACACCTGTGCATCAAAGCTCCCCCAGTTAGCACCGACGTTCAATCCGTAGGTGAGCCATGGAAAAGGGTTACCGATTTTGGTTTGATCCTTGTCATCGATCAAGCCATCACCGTTGATGTCCGTATACCGGGCATCTCCCGCATGATAAGCGATCTCATTCGCCAAATATCCAGTGAGGTGGGACAAGGCTTCTGTATCGGATTGGTATATACCTTCATATTGATAGCCCCACAACGAAAACAACGGCAATCCTTCATCACTCAATGTGTACGTTCCGAATACGCGCTGACCTCCATTTAAAGCGGTAAGCTCATTTTTGATAAAGGAGACATTTCCCGTAATATTATAGCTCAACGCTTTATCAGCCAATGTCTTGCTATCTCTATAGGTCAATGTTAGTTCTACCCCTTTATTTTCTACCGTTCCTACATTGGCAACAGGATCATACCTGTTTCCGACATGGGCCGGAGCCTTCACACCCAGCAGCATGTCTTTTGTGTGGCGTACAAAAAGATCCACCGTACCCGAGAACTTTCTTTGATACATATCAAAGTCTACCCCGAAGTTGTACTGTTCCGTCCGTTCCCACTTGCCTCCCTTATTGACATACGTCAGTATCGTAGCCCCATTGACCAGTTGCTGGTCTTTCCCAAAGACATAGCCAACGAACGAAGGCCCCTCATTAAACATTTTCAATACAAAATTATCGGCGTTGATTTTCTCATTTCCAATCTGACCATAGCCTACACGTAGTTTTAAATCATTGAAAAATGTCGCGTCTTTCATCCAGTCTTCCTCACTGATCCGCCATGCCAGGGCTGTGGACGGGAAGTATCCCCAGGGATTTTCCTGAAACTTACTCGATCCGTCGGCGCGGAAATTGAAGGTTGCTAAATATTTACTATCGTAAGCATATTGCAGACGGCCCAAGAGCGAAAACATGCGGGTGCGGGCGACATTATCGGAAGAGTAGGTGCGATCTTCGGTGGTCTGTGCGAGATACCAATTGGTAGGGACAGGGTTTAGTATAGCTGCTCCGGCTCCCCCTACACTATAATAGTTGTATTGCTCCGTAACCTGACCTCCCATAATAGAAAAATTATGTCTATCGATCTCCTTGGAATAGGTGAGGATATTTTCGTAGCGCAACAGAGCCGACCGTGCCATGCTACTCGACAAAAAGTTCTTGTCCATCTTATCGTAGCTTGAATATTCATAAGCTGCCTTAAACAAGCGATTCCGATTGTTGTTCATGTCCATGCTGACACTGGACCGCAAGCTCAGGCCGGCAAGGGGTTTGAGCTCTACATAGACATCCCCTACCCAACGCTCGTTCTTGTCCGATGGATACGAATTGCTTACCATGGAAAAAGGATTCGTCACATTCCTAAAGTTAGAGGATGCACTGATCTGTCCGCTCAAATTCTTGCCATCTTTGTTTACGGCATCTACCGGATAATGGGTAGGATCCCACGGCGCCATAGCCAAAGCAGCCGACAAGATAGATGCCCCGGGGCTTGCATTGTTGTTCATTGCATTACGCCCTTCTGAGGAAGAAAAAGTAAGATTCTGGCCGACGGTCAACCAATTTTTCAACTGATGACTGGAATTAAACCGAAGGGTCAACCGTTCAAAGTTTGATCCGATAATGGTACCATCCTGATTGAAATAACTACTGCTCATGGCGTAGTTACTTTTCTCACTCCCCCCGTCTACAGATAGATAATAACTTTGTATGGCTGCATTTTTATGAAATACGGCGTCCTGCCAATCGGTTTCGATTCCTGCATAATTTACTCCGTCCGGATTTGTAGACGAACGGATAACAGGATAATAGGGAGAGTTTCCCAAACGGTAGGCGGACAGCCATCTGTTGAATCCGTATTCATCGTAATAATTCTGCTGGGATTTGACACCATCCAGTTCGATAATCTTTTCCGCAAACTCTTTGCTCTCCATCAGATCAAGCTGATTCCAACGATTTTGTATGCCGAAGTAGCTATCGAACGAGATGTTGGTACGACCGGATCTACCTTTCTTCGTCGTCACCAGAATAACACCATTCGCACCTCGGGAGCCGTAAATCGCGGTCGCGGAAGCATCCTTTAGAATTTCAGTGGTCTCGATATCATTTGGACTCAAGAAAGATATATCGCTAAGGATCACACCATCCACGACATAGATCGGTGAGCTGTCGTTTACTGTTCCGATTCCTCGGATGCGCACCACTGCAGGCGCTCCGGGCTGTCCGCTATTGGCATTGACAGTCACTCCCGCCGCCCGTCCTTGCAGGGCCTGATCCAGATTGGCGGCAGGCGTCTTTTTCAGATCTTCGGCTTTCACAGATGTGACAGCTCCGGTTAGATCGCTCCTCCGAACCGTTCCATACCCTATTGCCACGACCTCGTCCAGTACAGTGGCATCTGTATCCATCGTGAGGTTCAGTTCCCCTGTTGTGTTCACCGACACTTCTACAGATCTGTATCCCATATACGAGAATACCAAGACCCCTGGTCCGGACAATTGCAATCTGTACCGTCCATTGGTGTCTGTTGAAGTGGATTTTGTGGATTTACCTTTTACGGAAACGGAAACCCCTGACATAGGTGATCCGTCATCAGATGCCGTAACTGTTCCAAATACCTGCAACTCCTGAGCGATAGCACTCTGTAGTGCACAACAAAGAAACATACAGCAAAGCAATATAATATTCCCTCTCTTCATTTTTATTTATAATTGTTGCTTGTTTATAATTTGGTTATACAAAAGTCTATTATGCTTGATGGCTTCCATTGGTATAACTCAAGACAAATATATAGCACCAAGAAACATTGCACACTATTTTAGCCCTGCACAAAAACACAACAAAACCATAAAACCACCTATACAAAACCACTACAACTTAAACATAAACAATTGTAAAACAAATAAATACACATAAAAAACAGTACAACATTAGACTTTCACATTTGCATCAAAAACCGCATTCCAAAAGACAAATAGTACTGCCATGATCCGCGATCCACAATGAAATAGCGTCAATTTGCCCCAGAGATATTGATACATCGCTTAAATTTTGCTTTCTTTATATCATATTTAGATTATGAACTTTCGAAAGCCGGAAGCAAACGGCTTGCAGATGAAGGCCAGATCATTCATAAATCGAAACAGTAAAAAGATGAAGCATTTTTATGTACTTATATATATATTTATATCTACATGTACCGGCCTATATGCCCAAAATCCTATAGGAGTCCCTGAAATAAGTACATACGAAACATTCGATTATAAAGGCGGCGACCAAAATTGGGATATAGATCAGGACAACCAGGGGATCATGTACTTCGCAAATAATGAAGGTCTGTTGACGTTTGACGGTAGGCATTGGAAATTGCATCCTTTGCCTCATAAGACCATCGTCCGATCCATCAAAATATCCACAGACGGCAAGATATATGTAGGGGCCCAAGATGAAATCGGGTATTTCATCCCAGAAAAAAATGGCAACCTAAACTTTGTATCGCTCAAAAATCTAATACCGGAAAAAGAGCGGGATTTTTCGGATATATGGGACATCACTATTATCAAAAATGAGATATTCTTCCGTACAACGGACAAAATATTTCATCTGAAAGATAATAATATGACCGTCTACATACCTGAAAGACTTTGGGAATTCATGAGTGAAGTTGACGGTAAGCTCTATGCACAGGACATCGGCAAGGGATTGCTTGTCCTCAACAACGGTAAGTGGGAAGCTACCCCCTACACTTCCCATCTGAATAAAGATCACATCACTTCTATACTGCACTATGCGCTAGACACCCTATTGGTCACTACACTGAAAAGCGGCATGTTCCTGATGGGAAGAGATTTCGTTATAGAAAAAAAAGGGAGATTTGACCATCTATTCAAGACGCATTGGCTATATAAGGCCATAGCAGTCAGTGACAATCGCTATGCGTTAGCTACATCTTCGGGAGGCTGCTATATCATCAACAAAAAAGGGGATATCATACAACAATTTTCATCTGCTGAAGGCCTTTACAAAAACAAAACCCGATCTATCTTTATGGACAAAAACAAAAATCTGTGGATCGGTCTGGATGATGGAATCAACTTTATCGCATTCAACAACGCTATAAAGTATATATATCCCGACAAAGACAAGCAGACCAGCGCATATTCCACGCTGATCCATCATAACAAACTATACGTAGGAACATCCAATGGTGTATTTTACAACTATCTGAACAGCAAAGCTTCGGACCTAAGCTACTCCAGAAAAGACTTCAAGGAAATCAACCAGACTGCCGGACAGATATGGAACCTCAATATCATCAATCAACATATCATAGCCGGACATGAAGACGGAGCCCTGTTGATCGATCAGACCACAGCGCGACCTATTTATAATGGAGCGGGGACATGGCTTTCGATCCCATCTTCCTTGTCGGATCCTGCCAAAGAAATAATCATGGGTACATATCAGGGATTAAGGCTCATCGAGTATGAAAATGGTAATTTCACATTTAAGAACCAGATAAACGGGCTCAATGAGAGTCTTCGCTTCTTGATATATGACCAGAATGTATTATGGGCATCCCATCCCTATAGAGGGATATACAAAATGGTACTCTCCGCAGACAAAAAAAGTATTGCCAAATCCAAGCTTTACACTGCAAAAGACGGTTTACCGTCTTCGCTCGGGAATCAGATCGCAAAAATCAAAAACAAAATCGTAGCAGCTACCCAAAAAGGTATTTACGAATTCAACAAGGCGACAGACAAATTTGAACCATCCGGCAGCTTATATCCTATTCTTGGCGATCTCCCCTATCATTATATCAACGAAGACAGAGAGGGTAATGTATGGTTCATCAGCAACAAAAATGTAGGCGTCGTAGACTTCAATACCAAGGCACCAAACAGAGATTACAATATCGTACACTTTCCCGAACTAAGCGGACAAATTGTCGCCGGATTTGAAAACATTTACCACTTTAATCGTCAGAATGTATTTATTGGGGCAAAAAAAGGTCTTATTCATATCAATTATCAAAATTACCTTGACAATATAAAACCTTTGAACACGATATTATCCCTGGTCAAGGCAAGCGGTGAAAAGGATAGTATAATATATGGTGGTTATCTGGTAAAAAGAAGTACGTCTACACCCCGAAATGAGATCAACGCCGAAAAGGTGTCTATCCCCAAGGAACTCAATTCCCTATATTTTGAATACTCATCTACTCTATTCGAACAACAGAAAAAAGTCGAGTTTAGCTGTCAGTTGGTTGGCTTTGACAAAGAATGGTCAGCGTGGAGTTCGAAAAGCGAAAAGTACTATACGAATATCCCGCACGGGGATTATGTATTTAAGGTGAAATCCCGGAACAACCTGGGCAACGAATCTGACGAAATATCTTATGCGTTTACAGTCAGACCTGCCTGGTACGAAACCTACTGGATACACTCGCTATATGTACTCATACTGGCTGGATTTATCGCTGTGCTCATCCTTAGGCAAAAAATAAGGTTCCAAAAGGAACAGGAAGACCTCAAAAACAAACACCAGTTGCAAATAGAGCATAACGAAAACGAGATCGTCAGGCTTAAGAATGAGAAACTGGAAGCCGAAGTGAGCTTCAAAAACAAGGAACTAGCCACGACAAGCATGCACCTCGTCAAGAAAAACAAATTGCTCTCCAAAATAAAAAAAGAGCTCTTGCCCATCATAGACCTAAATCCCAAAGATCAGCAATCGCATGAGCTAAAGAAAGTAATCAGACTTCTCAATGAAGCTGAAAAATCGGATACGGACTGGGAACAGTTTTCAAAACATTTTGATAGCATACACTCCAATTTCCTCAGCAAATTGAAGGAAAAATTCCCCAACCTCAGCGCTAATGACATGAAAATGTGCGCTTACATCAAGATGAACCTTTCCTCCAAAGAAATTGCCCAATTGATGAGTATAACGACGAGAGCAGTAGAGGTCAGCCGGTACCGGCTAAGAAAAAAATTAAAAGTATCTCCTAACACCAATCTCTTCGATTATTTATACAATTTCGTTAATGAGGAATAAAAATGGTACAGCGTTGATTTTTTTATTCCACCAATTTTTCCAAAGCCCGCTCTACCTTTTCAAAACCGAACCCTGCCTTTACTTCGGCAAACATCCGTTCGATCTGATCGTTGCAAAGGTTGCCTATACTACCTTCATGCGTATGGTGTACCTCCTTGGAGGGTTGAAAATTCCCATTCTCAATATCCAATCCGATCTGACGGTAAGCCTCCCGGAATGGAACGCCTTGCAAAACCGCATTATTGACGACTTCTACACTGAACAGGTAATCGTATTTAGGGTCATTTAAGATATCCTCCCTGACCGTGATATGCTCCAACATAAATGTAGCAATCTCCAGGCAATCGCTCAAAGACTGGAATGCCGGAAACAGATTCTCTTTCAGTAATTGCAAATCACGGTGGTACCCGATAGGCAAGTTTGTCGTCATCAAAGCGATTTCGTTGGGCAGGGCCTGTATCTTGTTGCACCGCGAACGGATGAGTTCGAATACATCCGGATTTTTCTTGTGCGGCATGATACTGGATCCTGTGGTCAGATGTGCCGGAAAGGAGATAAATCCAAAATTTTGGTTGATGAACAAAGTGACATCCATCGCAAACTTGGCCAATGTCGCCGCTATGGAGCTCATGGCTTGCGCCAGAATACGTTCGGTCTTACCCCGTCCCATCTGCGCATAGACCACATTATAATTGAGGTCTTCGAAACCCAGCAGTTCTGTCGTCATCTTACGATTCAGCGGAAAGGAAGAACCGTATCCTGCGGCTGATCCCAATGGATTTTTGTTGCAAATATGCCATGCCGCTTTCAGTAGTTCCAGGTCATCCACCAAGCTCTCTGCATAAGCCCCAAACCAAAGTCCGAAAGAAGAAGGCATCGCAATCTGCAAATGCGTATAGCCCGGCATCAACACACGCTTATGCTGCTCGCTCAACCTGACCAATTGCTGAAACAGTCCTTCTGTATGTTGGAATAGACTTTGTATCTCCGACCTAAAATAAAGCTTCAGATCCACCAGCACCTGATCATTGCGGGATCTACCGGAATGAATTTTTTTACCGGCCTCTCCCACCCGTTGCGTCAGCATCATCTCCACTTGCGAATGCACATCTTCTACACTGTCTTCGATCTGAAAGTTGCCTTCCAGGATTTCACGGTAAATATTCTTAAGTTCTTGCTGCACCGATACCAGATCTTCATCCGTCATCAAGCCTATACTATTCAACATGCGCGTATGCGCCAACGAGCCCAACACATCTGCCGCCGCCAAATGCATATCCATTGCACGGTCATTGCCCACCGTAAAAGACTCCACAAAGGAATCTACATCTATATTTTTTTGCCAAATTTTCATTTCAGTGAATTAGGAGCACAAAAATACCATATTTTATTTACAAACTTTTTCTAAAGTTCGAAACCTCTTTGAAAGTGTCATAAAAAGAAGAAAACAAAACCATCACTCCATGTCTTGAAACCTATATTTTTTCACCACAAAACAGGATCTGATAAGTTCATTCCCTTTGTAAAATGACCTATTCACTCAGTCAAACACCCTTTTGACTCATTAGCCAACGATATCTTCCCATCAAACATTAATTTTAATCCATTGATCATCGTGGTCATCATAAAATATAATAGGCAGAATCATCATGAACAAACACACACACTTTTTATTTTTGACAATCGCCATTTGCACAGTGCTATATGGTTGCAAAAAAGACAAATTAGAGCAGCTTCATATGTATCAATTGTCGGACATATCGAATGCAGCCGTACAGAATGCCAGATGTGGAATAGATCTAGCCAATGGTAGGCTCTACGGCGTAGTAGAAGGACGTGATCATCAAAATGACATTGACATTGCATATGGCTACATGAGTTCGGAAGGTGTGGAGACCCGTTGCTTTTTAAGTCTTAGTTATGCCGGGTGTTTTTGCGGAGGATCTTCCTATTTTTCGTATGGTGACCAGACCGGAGGAGGAGGAAGACAAGGCTATGCATCCTATTCGATCTTGAATAACACCAAATTGGCAGCCGGCCAGCCAAATATCGATTTCGATGGTGTAGCCGAAGCAGGGACAAAAGCCGCGCTAGACGCGGTGTTCAACGAACATACTCAAAACTATACGAACGAGGTATTACTGGCAGACAAGCAGGATAATCTTGTGACCAGATTCGTATTATTCAAAACTGTAAAGGGAAAACGAGGTATCATCAGAGTGAAACCCTATACCAAAAACACGTCAGCGAACTATAATCTGCAGGAGAACAGAATCTCTATAGAGGTCATCGTAGAGAAATGACCTATCTTCAGATGATAGTAGTCGAAACATAAAGCATGCAAGGATAGTGTAAAGTCCCGACCGCTATGCGTCTAGAATTTTATCAATCAAAATTCCGTATCTTTAATCCATAAACAAAATAAGAAGAAATGAAAATAGAGATCTGGAGTGATATCATGTGTCCTTTTTGCTATATCGGCAAGCGTCATTTTGAAGCGGCATTGAAACAATTTGACCATGATAAAGATATAGAGGTCATATGGAAAAGCTTTCAACTCGACCCGAATATACCTCAGAATGTTGAAAAGGGCTTGACCACTACCGAATACCTCGCCCAGCGTAAAGGAATAGCTATAGAGCGTGTACAGGAGATGAACGCACATGTCACCCAGATGGCTTCGAATGCCGGACTGGGATATCGTCTGGATACGGCTGTAGTGTACAACTCGTTCAAAGCTCACCGTATTATACAGCTGGCGAAGACAAAGGGCTTAGGTGACGCTGCCGAAGAGGCATTTTTTCATGCACATTTCACACAAAACAAAGACCTGGGAAACGATACCGTATTAGTGGAGATCGGCAAGGAAATCGGGCTTAGCAAAGCTGAGGTAAACGATGCGCTGACCGATGACCAATACGCTCTATGGGTACGTCAGGATATCCAGGAAGCCCAGCAGATCGGTGTCACGGGAGTACCTTTTTTCGTCTTCAACCGCAAATATGCCGTCTCCGGCGCACAGCCGTCAGCTGTATTTTTAGAAACCCTTCAAAAATCCTTTGCCGAATGGCGTCAAGACAATCCGATCCCGCCCCTCGATGTCATCGAGGGAAATGTATGTACGCCCGACGGGGAGTGTGGGTAATGGTTCAAAACAAAGTAACCATGAAGGATCTTTTCAAACCTTCGCATAAAAAACAGAAAGTTAAAAAAATTGTTGATATACTTGATATCTCAGAGATAACCGTTTAAGTACATATCCATAGCACGGTCATTGCCCACAGTAAAAGACTCGACAAAGGAATCTACATCTATATTTTTTGCCAAATTTTCAGCCTCCCCCTCCCAACACTCCTTCCTATCGCCCCCCTCGAAGAGGGGATATGCATACGTACTACCTGTATAATGTCTAAACAGCTTCATATTCGTGTGTACACCATAGCTACCTGTTATTGCCAAAAGGTGCTTATTTATGAAGGATAACGCTTTTTTGTTCTGCTTTAACTAAAGTGTAAACCCCGACAGATTTCTTCGCCTTAGCTCCGCAAACCTATAGGGGTTTATTTCGGTATAGCACCGAGTCCTTAATGGTAAATCATGATAAAAAACTAGTACCCCGGATTCTGAACAAGGCCAGTTCCTAAGGCAATCTGCTTTTCAGGAATGGGGTAAACGAAAAAATCCGCATCGGTCAATGAATCGTATTTTTCCAACGCCAATCCGGTTCTACAGTAATCAAACCATATCTCGCCTTCGAAAAGCAATTCTCTCTCTTTCTCTTCCTGCACCGCCTTGATAAAGCTATCCAAATCCGTATAATCAGAAATAGGCTTGGTGATATTTGCCCGATCCTGCACGGCTTTGAGAGATTGGTAGGCCGCATCGCTGACACTGTTGTCTATCCTTGCTTTAGCCTCGGCATGTATGAGATAGATCTCCGCAAGGCGTATCAAGGTAGCATTTTGACTGGCCGGAGAAAAGTTGGGGAGCTTTCCGATATAATACCTTTCCAATGTATCGTTAACCACTTCCTTTTTGATGCTAAAATCCCCACGTATGTCCCTATCTTCAAAAAGATCTAACACGACGGTGTCCTTCGCAAGAAAGAGGGCGCTTCCTCCATTAGAAACTGTCGCCAAAGGATTGGTCGCTTGGTCGTCAAATTGGAGTTCAAATATAGCCTCGTTTGTATTCTGTGTCGTCCAGATCGTGCTGAAATCAGACACCAGACCGAAGACCTCCGAACGGATGACCTCCTCGCTCAGCTCCGCAGCCTTTTGGTATTCGTTGGTAAAGGAAGCCTGATAAAGATAAACCTTGGCCAGAAGGGCTTTGGCAGCCCAATGTGATGCCCTACCCCTAGCCGCATCTCCGGTATAGGGATTTTCCTGCGGAAGTGCTTCAATCGCCTCTGTAAGATCTTGGATGATCTGTGTATAGACTTCCTCTGTCTCGGACTGTGGAATATCATATTCGCTGCTTTCCGTCGTATATGTAAGTTTCAACGGTAGCCTCCCAAATGCCCGTACAAGAAAGAAGTAGTTTAAAGCACGGACAAACTTAGCTTCTCCGACAAAAATCTCTTTTTTACTTTGCGAAATCATGCTTTCTGTCATCTTAGGGACTTCCTCGATGATCTGATTGGTGGCATTGATCGTAGCATAAGTGGCTCCCCAGATATTCTCCGTCCATGGATTCCCCGGCTCCACCTTATGCGCCACAAATGTTTCGTACTCCGGATAGGAGGACGCGTGCCGTACGTGCATGGCCGAAAATTCCGGCACAATAATCATGGACTGTCCATAGGAAAATGAGCTCATCATAGTCCTGTACATGCCCATGAGAGCGGCATTCGCATTGCTTTCTGAATTAAAAAGTTCGTCCTGGGCGATTTGCCCTAAAGGATTGCGGCTCAAAAATTTATCACAACTGGTAAATAAGGTCAATACCGCAAGGATGTATATAGATAATATGCTATTTTTCATGTCTTTGTCTTAGATGTTAGAAAGTAAGGTTAATACCCGTCGTAAATATGCGCGGCTGCGGGTAACTTCCATAATCGTACCCGTAAATCAATCCTGTATTGGCTCCACCATGACTAGAGCTTACTTCGGGATCGTATCCTCTGTATTTGGTAAACACATAAGCATTCTGCACGGTCACATACCACCGCAATCTTTTCATCTTGACCTTTGTCGACAAGTCTTTGGGCAGGGTGTACCCTAGGGTAATGTTCCTCAAACGGAAGAAAGAACCATCCTGCACAAATTTGTCGGATATGGCTCCATTGTCCAGGTTTCCAGGCGATGGTCGGGGCACATCGGTAATATCTCCCGGCTCACGCCACCTATCTACAAAATCTACAAAGGCATTCGAACTGGCATTATATCCTTCCAAACCCGAAGCCAGGTTATAGTTAAAAATATCATTGCCGTATGAGAATTGTCCCAAAATACTTAAATCGATATTTTTATACGAAAAGGTATTGCTGATCCCACCAAAAAAATCAGGGTTAGGGTCGCCTATTCTTATCTGATCATCCATGTTTGACGGCTTCACCATAGAGCCATCGGCTCCGAGATAATCGATCATCCCCGTCTGCGGGTTGACCCCCACGGCCTTCCAACCGTAGAACACACCCAATGGTTCTCCCGGTCTGGCACGGTTCAGATTGCCCACACCTCCCATCATTTCTTTTAATGGATAGGGCAATGACAGGACTCTGTTGCGGTTGAATGTCATGTTGAGCGATGTCGTCCATTTGAAGTCTCCCACAAAATTTTGGCTGGTCAGTTCAAATTCAAAACCTTTGTTTTCAATGGTTCCGGAATTAGTAAACTTGCTTGTGTATCCCGAACTGCTCAAGATGGACAAACCGATCAAAAGATCCGAAGTCTTTTTGTAATAGTAATCGGCCAACAAAGTGATACGGTCATTAAATAGTCCGATATCCGTACCGATATTCCATTGGCGAGTAGTCTCCCATTTCAACTTGCTATCCCCCAATATATTGGGCACATAGCCTGTGCTTCCCATATAGTTGTTTCCGGCCGAGTACAATGACCGACTGGCATAGTTGCCGATATTTTGGTTTCCTGTGATCCCCCAGCTAGCCCTCAGTTTGAGATCACTGAAAAGTTTCGAATCCAGCAAGAAATCTTCTTCACTCAATCTCCATGCTCCGGCAAGTGAAGGAAACGTTGCCCAACGATTGTCTGCACCAAAACGGGAAGAGCCGTCCGTCCGCAAGTTTGCGTTGAGGATATATTTGTCCCGATAGATATAAGTCGCTTGGGCAAACCCCGATGCAATCGCCCACTCTTCGGGATACGAATTGGCTCCCGAGACTACTCCTCCACCTACAATATAAGGAATATTGTCATTGGGAAAATTACTGCGCTGACCATGTACAAAGTCAAGCCGTGATTCCTGGACGGAGAACCCGGCTAAAGCTTTGAGGCTATGGCCACCAAAAGTCTGATCAAAATTCAAGGTTGTCTCATTGATCCATAGCTGATCTTTGGTATTGCGCCGTGCGCCGATCCCTCCTTGGGTGGCGTAGGAACGAATGCCCGTCGGCGGCATGAAAAACGTTTCATCGATATAGCTTATATCGGTTCCGAAACTTGACTTCAACAACAAGCTGGGCAAAATATTGTACTCCGCACTGACATTGCCCAAAACCCGAAACGTATTGGCCTCGTTGGTGGGAAGTTCCAGCATGGCCACAGGGTTTTCGCGGTTCGCAGACACCATATCATACACCCAATTTCCATTTTCATCATAGACCGTAAGGTTTGGAGGTGAAAAAATACCGGTTTTGGTAGACCCTTCTTTAGAATTTTCCTCCTGCACACGTTGGTTATTGACACTGGTGAGATTGACAGAGGCCGCGAATCTCAATTTTTCACTGTGCTGATGGTTGAGGTTCAGCCGCCCGCCTATCCTATCATAGTCGGAGTACCGCAGTACACCCCCTTGCCGCATATAGCCGATAGAGGTATAATACTGTGTCTTGTCGCTCCCCCCGCTCGCCGACAGCTCGTAGCTACGTGTAGGAGCTGTCCTAAAGATTTCTTTTTGCCAATCGGTATTTACGTCCGGATTAGCCAAAATCTGATCGGGGACTGTAATCGTTCCCGTCGGGTTCTGCTGCTGAAGGATGGCATAATAGTCCCGCATGTAATCCTGGTACTGCTCAGTGTTCATCATTTCGTAGTACCTTTCCTTAGGGACATGCGAAAATCCCTCATACATATTGAAATTGAACTGGCTCACCCCTGCAACACCTTTTTTGGTCGTAATCAAGACCACTCCATTGGCCGCTCTGGAACCGTATATAGCCGATGATGCGGCGTCCTTCAAGATTTCGATGGATTGCACATCGGAAGGGTTGATAGAAGACAGGACATTGATCCCCTGGGTACCACCACCGAAGTCAAATGTAGAACCTCCCGTAAAATTTGTCGCACTGTTTACAGGTGTGCCATCCACGACATACAGCGGTTCTGAACTGGCATTGATCGAGGTTGTTCCCCGCACACGTATACTTATCCCACCACCGGGCGACCCGGATTTTTGGGTCACTTGTACCCCACCCGCTTTACCTTGTATAGCCTGAGTGATACTGGGTAGTACTTCGTCTTCGATCTGATTAGCTCCGATACTGGATATCGCCGTTGGCAGGGTAGCCCGATTCATCGTAGTATATCCCGTCGCCACAACGTCCACGGATTGTATGGTCGTAGATTCGGCAACAAGAAAGACTTGTATATCCTTTTGGTTACCTACTGTCTGCGTTACGGGCTTATAGCCTATGGACGAAAATCTGATTTGGCTGTTTGCATTTGCTTCAATCTGAAATTTTCCGGTTTCATCTGTACGTGTAGAAATCGGACTTCCCACTATTGCAACCGTCACATCGGACAATGGTCCGTCAGGTCCGGCCACCGTCCCTGTGATAAGACCTTGTGTTGCAGAGGCAGAAGGATTATCCGATCCGCTTCCCTGCACAGGACGGACAGGAGCCGATGCCGCAGAAACTTCGGCCGTCTTTGCGGTGTCCTTGGCAACAGCAGTCAAACTATCGCCAGTCGTACCAATACTGCTCGATTGTGTACCATCTTCCTGCTGTGATGATCCTGCGACCAACATGACATCCAACTGCCGGCGATTGTTGACCTGCTCTTCGTGCGTCTTAAATCCCGATTTCAAAAAGACTAAAACACTACTCGGATTGACGGAGATCTTATATGCTCCATTTACATCAGACAATGTACTGTTTGTTGTCCCTTTTTCGGTAATAACTACCCGCTCGATGACAGATCCTACCGAATCGGTCACCTTTCCGGCAATGCCCAAAGAATCTAATGAATGTTTGTCGGGGGGGATAGTAAGTGTTAGTGTTGTTGAATAGTTGTGTGTGTGTTCTTTTATACTAGAGTGCCCGTTTTGACTGTAAAACATAAGCGCACACGCTAGCAAAAAAGAGTGATAACGGAAATGCATCATACTTTAAAAATATTAGGATCATCAAATAATTACAAATCACTCTAAACAAAAATGAAAAACGTAAGGGGCCTACTTGTGTGTATTCAACCCCCTTGTATTTATATCATTCCTGTTACAAAATACATACGTAATAAACGTAACGATCCAAATTTTATTATGATACACTATCTTTCTTTTGCAGAAAAAGGACTTTGCAAGGCTCCACGAAAGGCTTAAACCGCTTCACAATGAGTGACTTGATCAATAAAGGAAATAATAATATTTTAGAGCAAATCAAAACAACTTCAACTGTGGATTGTCCAAAGACTGGATATCATTTTCATAAAAATTGGAGACTGTCACACCCAATAGCCTTACTTTTCTTTCGGTTGTATCCACCTTATCAAACAGCTCTTGCACGACCTCATAAATATCTTCCACTCCACTAAGATAATACGAAGAAGTCTTACTACGTGTGATCTGGGTAAAGTCTGAGAATCTTATTTTGACAGTCACCGTACGGCCTTGCTTGGTCTTGTTCCCCAATCTCTTTTCCAATTTATAGCACAGTGCTTTCAATTCCTGTAACATATCCTCCCGTTCTTTGATATCGGTTTCGAATGTATCTTCGATACCAATAGATTTTGAAATCCGGTTGGGCTTCACGGGACGAAAATCCTCTCCCCTGACCATGTGATAGAAGAACTTTCCTGATTTGCCAAATTTTCGGATCAGCTCATGTTCGGCAAACTGTTTTAAGTCCTTTCCCACATGTATCCCCATGGCTTTCATCTTTTGGGCGGTCACCTTGCCCACACCAAAAAACCGGTCGATCGGCAATTGCTCCAAAAACGCAATAACCCTGGAAGGGCCAATAAAAGTTAAGCCATCCGGCTTGTGGTAATCCGAAGCAATCTTGGCGATGAATTTATTGATGGATACCCCGGCAGAGGCTGTAAGTCCCAGCTCTTCCTTAATAGCCAGCTTGATTTGCTTTGCAATCTCAATTGCGGATCCCACGCCGAGCTTGTCCTCCGTGACATCTAGATAAGCTTCATCCAAAGACAAGGGCTCGATCAGATCGGTGTATCGTCTGAAGATCGACCTGACACTGTTAGAAACCTCTTTATAAACCTCAAACCGTGGCCTGGTAAACAACAGATGAGGGCAAAGCTGTATCGCTTTCCTGGAGGACATGGCTGACCTTACCCCAAACTTGCGCGCTTCATAACTTGCCGTAGCTACGACTCCTCGTCCATCTGGAGATCCACCGACTGCCAGTGCTTTTCCTCGTAATTCCGGAAAATCACGTTGCTCTACCGATGCATAAAATGCATCCATGTCGATATGGATTATTTTTCTACGGACTTCCATAACAGCCTTTCGCTTTTTTACAAAAGTAAATCTAAGGATTAAGATTCACCTTCTAACGAAAAACTGCTTTTAACAAAAAAAGAAATTAAAGTCCTTTTTTTCCCTGAAGCCAATAGCCGTGATGCTTCACCCGCGCATTGCTCTGCTTTTTTATTACTTTTCTAAAATTTTGTACAGATTTCACATTTCCGGTAAGGACATAATAAGCATCCGACCAATCTTCCGTTTTGAAAATAGTCAAATCCTTAATCCAATCCGGATTAAGAAACAGCCCTGTTTTTGGGAACACAATGCTATTTTTCAGTCCTAATAATCCGGGAACATGCTTATTTTCTTCGTCCAACTCAAGAATAAATTGATACGGCTTATTTTGTTCTTGCATAATTGGCAAAAAGGAGCAGGCCAATGCCAGTGAAGTTTCATCTCCAAAGAACACAATTTTTTCTGCCGATTTATCGTAATACTTTTGTTCCGTCCGTGGCTTGTTGAGGGTGATCTTATCACCTATTTTCAGATTGTCCATGAAGTCGCTACCACACCCATTGCCATGAATATGAGCAATTAATTTTAAGTTGTCTTTTTCTGTGTTTATCTCCGCAACAGTATATCTTCTGGCATCGGTATCCGATACACGTATATCAAAAAAAGCACCTACAGAAAACTGTAATTTTTCTATGGTTTTGATTGATGAGTCTCTATATAATGGATTAATGTGCGCTCTACGTTTGCTATATCCTGTAGTACTTCCTTGTCATCAAAACGTATAATTGTGAAGCCCATCTCTTGTAAAACTTGCTCACGTGCTCGGTCTTTCCTATAAACTTCTTCGAATTGATGTGTAAGTCCATCAACTTCAATGATTAACATCAGTTCTTTGCATAGAAAATCAGCAATATAATTACCTATTGGTCTCTGTCTATTGAAACGATATCCCATCAGTCGACGACCACTTAATAAATATTTCCATATACAAGCTTCCGCTTTGGTCATGTCTCTACGGTTGCGAGTGGCAAATGTTCTTAATGTAGGATTATAGTTCCAATGATTAGAGTTATTGGCTTTTTCCATATTACTATATTTTTACCAAACTTAGATAAAGTTGCTTTTATATGCAATTATAATCACGTTCAATAAAAAAGCAACTTTATAGATCTCTCCTCTGCCGCTGAGAGACGACTTTTACAGAGGAAATGTTTTCCTCCCCCTTTCCCCCTCCAAAGGGGGACACATAAACGTGCTACCTTTCTCAAGCCGATACACAGCCTGCGTGTGTACACACAATAGGAGAAATCGGCATCGACCGCTTATAAAACTGTATAATTTATTCCTCCCTTTTTTACCCCCTCTTATAATTGTCACTTGAAATCCAAAAAAAAATCTTATCTTCAAGCCGCTAACCAATTTCTTGAAGTATATGGTCATCGAGTATACTATACCTCATAGACTAGAGCAGCTTCCTGTGAGGGAGCATATCATACCAAAAGGACGATATTTTAATTTTCTACAAAAGGAACACATCCATATCGGCACAGAACATCTATATATAGCCAGCCGCAAGGTAGACGGGCAGATATTCGTAGAGATCAAATGCGCTTTGGACAAAAATTGGCGTATACACCTTCGCCAAGCACCCACCACATTCTGGATGGCTTTTCAGTTTTTCGGCAGTTCCTCTCCAGCTCCATCGGAAAAACCCACACTAGGTCATCAGCAATACCTGGGATTTTTCAGTGAAAATGAGGATATGTGCTATCACTTCAAAGCAGGCAAAGTATGGATGGTGCTGATCGGTATGGAACTGGAAGATCCCCTGCAGCTTAGCCAAGAGTGGCACACGCTGGTCTACCCGGATAACAATAGTCTCCACCTGCTTCCAACAGTAAATATAGCCTTTCGAAACAGAAAGATACTGGAGCAGATCCAACGCATCAAGGACACTCCCGTTTCGCTACGCTACCAATTGCACTACCAGACCATCCAACTGATCGAAACCTATCATGGAGACCTCTTGCAATACCAAAAATCAGCAAAAAAAGAAGATATTTCACTTTTTCACCAGGCAAAAGCATACATCGTCGCCCATTATATGGATGAGAATATAGACATCCGGCTGATGGCACAGGAATTGCTAACCAGCGAACGTACGCTCTACAGGATCTTTCAGGAAAACGGACTGACCGTCAACTCGGCCATACAGGCTATACGCATCCACAAGGGCCGGGAAATGCTACGCCAAACCAACGAATCGGTGGACATGATCGCCTTTCACCTGCAATTTTCGACAGCCAAGTACTTCATCCGCCAATACGTCAAATATTTCGGGCATACCCCTGCTATGGAAAGGAAAATGGTCGCCCGACGACAGCTGGAAGACTATGTAAAAGAGGATAGGGATCAATGTTGTTAAATATCAGTGATCCTAGCACACTATCACGAGTTCAACAGGCTATTTCCGGGATAGACATCCTTCAATCGTAAGTTTACTTCGTCTAGATCGAAACCATACTCTTCGTCGTAGCTCTTTACTCCGGACAGCCCCGCCCATTCTAACAGATCCTTGTCGTCCGGGCTTTTCCTTTTCTTTTCCAGAACATCCAGCAAATGATAAAATCCCGGGATACCCCCACAGTCTTCGATGGGGGCGGCTTGTTGACCTTTGATACATACAGGGACCAATACCTCTGTATCGGGCTTCTTCAACACAGTGATGATATGCAGCCAGTCATCCCCTAGATCGTAGATGTAATTCATCTTCTTCTGCCTCCCGTTGAAATAATCGGACAAATAAGTCTCGGCAGCATTGTATTTTCTGAACGTGCTTCCGAAGAAAGCATCAAATTGATCATCCTCCTCATCGATATAAGTAATTGAATCGCTGGCATAAGGTGCACCGATATTAAACTGGTATAAATGACTGTTGTCCCAGTTCATCACACACTGTATCACGAAATGCAGCTGATCAAAGGTGAACCTCTCCGGCACTATCACCGTCCTGTAAATCTTCGGATCCGTGTAGCATAGTTCTATTTTGAGTTTGTGAGCCATATCGTTCGCATTTTTATTTTTCGCAAATGTAGCAAACCGATTTTGAACGAAAAATTGGAAATGAACAAATTTCAACTTTCTGCTTTTCGTCGTCTTAGAGCCTGATCGAATCGCTGGCGTAAGGTGTGGATTAATGCTTGCCTTACGGTAGACCAAACTGGAATGAGCAGTGGCACTACCTTATAGATGAAGTGATTTAAATATTGTTTGACAAGAGATAAGTCGCCCAAAAGCTGTAACTTAGATTTACGGCACTAAAAAATACAGACAGATGAACTGCAAGAAAGTATACACATCTGTATGATGTTTTATTCTTTTGGCGTTACAAACGCCATTCTCAAGCATCCCGATTACAAACCGAACGAAGTGAGTTCATGAATGCCTTTGAAAACAAACATTATCATTCATAATCGGGACGATTAAAAATAGAAAAGTAGTCGTCCTCGTTTGCAACGAGGATGTAACGAAAACTGCGATTTCATCGCATCTATTTGAACAACAGTTGTGTACATATTTATGTACACACGATAGGGTATGGTTTGGTACTGTCGACACTGTTTATTAAATTCAATTTACTATGAGAAAAATTACACTATATTTATTATTGGCTGTTTTTTCCGTCCAAGTGCATGGGCAAGCTTCGCGCCCCGTATTGGACATTATGTTGACCAATTATGCTTATCCGTTCGAGGTAAATTATCTGGAATTTGTAAGTCAGGGACAACAGCTCAAAATGGCTTATATGGACGTGCGACCACAGCAACCTAATGGCCGGGCCGTGATGTTGCTCCATGGGAAAAATTTTAATGGAGCCTATTGGAAAACAACCATCGACGCCTTAACGGCCGAAGGCTACCGGGTGATAGTTCCCGATCAGATCGGTTTTGGAAAATCATCCAAGCCGGTAGGTTTCCAGTTTACCTTTCAACAACTTGCATTGAATACCAAGGCAATAATGGATACGCTCCATCTCGACAAAATATGTTTGTTGGGACATTCTATGGGCGGCATGTTGGCGACACGGTTTGCCTTGATGTTCCCGGAAAGGGTGGAGAAACTGATCCTCGAAAATCCAATTGGATTGGAGGATTGGAAGCTGTACGCACCATACACTAATATCGATGTGCACTATCAAAATGAATTAAAAGCCAATTACGAAACAATAAAGAAATATCAGTTGGATTTTTATTACGACAATAAATGGAAGCCTGAGTACGATGAATGGGTGTATCTGCTGACAGGCTGGGTCAGACACCCGGATTATCCGATCGTCGCTAGAGTGAATGCCCGGACGTCGGATATGATCTTTACCCAACCAGTTGTCTACGAATTTCAAAACCTTTCTGTTCCGACATTGTTGATCATAGGGACGAGAGACCGTACGGCTATTGGCAAAAACAATGTCAAAGATCCGGCCGTCGCGGCTAAGATGGGGCAATACCAGCTCTTGGGCAAGTCAACTCAGCAGAAGATTACAGGATCGGAACTGGTCGAGTTGGACGATGTGGGGCACTTGCCGCATATAGAGGTATTTGATCGGTTTATAGCTCCGTTAAAGACGTTTTTAAGAAAATAAGGGAAGGTAAGCTTTTTATGAAATCCACCGGCAAGCTTAAAAGCATGCTCTGAAGGGGCCATGAACTTTAATATAAATTCCGCTTTAGTTCATGAAAAAAAACAGTTTTATTCAAAAAGTTAAGCATTCGCGTGCCGCGTGTGCCTTTATTATCTACTAATCTAAAAATCTAATGTATTAAAGTTAGCGAATGAGGGCGTCCCCTATGTTTGTATCAAGCAAATGTAGGAGACACTTTCGGGAGCAGAAGCTGTTTACTTGCGGAAGTAGGGCATATGAAGTAATTTTACAATAGCAATCATATACAATAGTTAGTTAATATTTAAGCGGCCATAGTGCCGTACAGTGATAGTTCATTGACATGTTTCTGATTTTTTCGCAAGTGTGGGTCTATCCCAAAGGTTGAAAAAAATCTATCCATCAGTAAAGCGTTGTGGTTCATGGTCTTTATATCGGCCATCGAGAACGAGGCGCGCTGCTCCCTGGGTATGCTTATCCAGTGTGCGGCCTTGGCGACATTCGTTGCGGTCAGTGCCAGGTTGAAGTGGAAGTTCAGTTTGTTCTCGCTCCTTGCCTGGCAGTTCTCCAGTCCGGTAAACTGTTTTGCGTCGCGGTAGAGGAATTCGATCTGGAAGCGTAGCCTATAGTATCGGACGATGGTGGCCGCTTCCATCTGGGTATCGGTTGAGAAGTACAGTTTGTGGGTCTTCCCGGACGGCACCCTTACCATGCGGACGTTCCGCTTGAGCGATACGGCATGGACTATGGCCGTTGTAGCTTTGACCCCGTCCTCCAGTTCCACCTCATGGAAATATCCGGCCTTGATGTCCCTGTGGTCGACCTTGCCGTCGTACACCCTGGGCCTTCCGCGGCCGGGCTTTCGCAGTCCGGTGTAGAGGTACTTCAGGTTGGCGTCATCGCGCATCCTGCCCACGAACTGGAAACCGGCCCCGCAGACCGCATCGATGAACGATTTCTTGGTAAACCATGCGTCTGCGACGGCGATGCGGGACAGTTCCAGAAGTTGCTTACCGTGGCCGGAGAACGAGTCCGCGTAGATCTCGGCAAGCGATTTATCCAGATGGTTGCAGGGCAGCGTCTGGCAGGCATCCAGGTGGAATCCCGTATGGTTGTCCACGTCGATCGCCGCTATGCCCAGCATCTCCAGCCCGAGTTTGGTGCGTGCTGCCTGGCCAGACCAGAAATAGCCGATACCGGGTGTCTTCTTTCCCGATTTGGAGATGAAACTGGGGTCAAGGGCGATGATATAATGGCCGCTGCCGTGCTGCCGAACCAATCCGCTGTTGAAACCCATGAAATCAAATGGCTTTCCGAATTGGATACGGTAGCGCTGTTCGCTATATTTGCCGTACCGTTCCAGCTGCTGGAAATTGATCCTGCCCTTTATCGAAAGGAACAGGGTCACGGCCTCGACCATGAAACGATACTGAAAATCAAGGGTTTGTTATAATTTTTCAGCCTTTATTTGTCCACTTATTTTGCTGTAAATCAGAAATTTGTCTCATTTTTTAACGGAGTATTGATATAGAAAGTATGAGAATAATAATTCAACACAGCGTATGTTAAAGAAAATAGATAATTCAAAAAGGGCTGGAAATAGTCATATCTCCATTTTATATCCGGGGTTGGACCTTACCGATAATGATACCGGATACTACAGCATAGGACGTATAGACCATGCTAACATCCACAGCGGTGCGGTGATAAAAATGCACCCTCACGTTAATGACGACATCCTTTCTTATTTCCGTAAAGGAAAGGTAAAACACACGGATAGTGAAGGTTTTGAAGAATTTATAGTTCCCACAAGGCTGATGTTGATGAAAGCAGGAAAATTATTTCATCACGAAGAAGCCGTTCTTGAAGATAATGAGGGTTTGCAGATATTCATCCGTCCCGGAGAAAGAGATATAAAACCTGAAGTAATTTTCGACGAATTAAACGAAATGTACACTGAAAACAAATGGCGCCTAATTGCATCACCTGATAAAGAAAAAACAAAATTACAGTTGAGCAGCCAAACGTGGATATATGACGTACAAATAATAACCGGAAATTCGATGCACTTGCCTGAAAGGCCTAAACCGGCTTTCGGATATTTATTATACGTATATCAGGGAAGTATTGCAGTTAATGAAGACATCACTTTGACAAAAGGCGAGAGCCTTTTCATTATGGATGAAAATATTAGTTTCAAAACGGAAAATGAAGCCAATTTGGTACTGTTCGTAACCGATACAAAAGCACCCTATTACGATGGCGGAATGTACAGCGGAAACAAAAAGTAATATACCGTCAAACAAGTAGCTTGTATCCAAATTTATTTTAATTAAATTTTCTTTTGTTCCTAATATGCTGTAATTTTGTATAAATGAGCGTAATAAAGGATATATCGCAAATCTTTCCCAAACATTTATTTTGGGATGTCGATCCGAAGAATTTAGATATTCTGGACGACAGGGATTTTATTATCCCGAGGGCGCTAATTGCTACAACTGAAGAGACGTTTGCTAAAGATATCCAATCCTTGGAACAGCTTTATAGCAAAACGCAGATTGTTAAAGAATTGCAAAAAACAAAAGAACGCATTAGTAATGAGGTATGTAAACTTGTTGCTCGTCGTTACCATGTTCGGCAATTTTTACGTTATCAATAATGTCTGCTATTTCTCAAGGTCTATTAAAGACTATTCGTGAAGTACAATCTTTTGAAAGTTTTAAGGGGTCTGCTTTAGGTGGAGGTACTAACTTAGCTATTCGATATTATCATCGGAAATCCACTGACATTGATATCTTTTTCCCACATATTGTTGGAAAAGCAGGTTTTGAAAGAATCAAAGACGAGGTTGAGAATTTTTATGGCGCACGTGTGTTTGGATTCCAATTTCCATGCGATATAGATGACCAATATATTTTTCTTCGTTTTTTTATTATATGCGATGGAGAAACGATTAAGGTAGAAGTTCTTCAAAATATGAAAATGCTCGATAACCTCGAAGATATAGATGGTATCAAATTCGTATCGGAACTGGATATTGCCTTATTTAAGATGATGTCAGCCGCAAATCGCGCCACTCAAAAAGATATTTATGATCTTGACCTCCTATCTGAAAAATTCCCATTGATACACCTTTTTGATCAACTTAGAAGAAAACGTTCTCTATTTTCAGCAGAGCAACATCGTACCATTTTTGATCTCGATGGAGAAACCAGTCCATTAGATCAACCTCTAACTTTATTGAAGTTTGACGAGGGAGATGTACAAGGTAGAAAATCAAGACCTCACCATTCACAAAATAGAGTTGACATTATAAAAGATCAAAAGAGTTGGCGCGTTGCTCGATCAAGTTGGCGAAAAAAGGTTCGCACCCTATTTGATCAATTAAACATGATATTTCCAGGTCCTTCTTCTTCTTCTTCTTCTTCTTCGGATTTAGAAGAATAGAGCCTTATTAGTTATTCCATAAAAAGTTTCACAAGCTAGTGTCGGAGTTAAATGGTTTTGAATTAACATTTTAGAGTTCATCGCCGAGTTTTTAAACATTTGGAGTGTCGGAGCATATATGTGCATATTCCAAAAGAAATTTAAAGTGAATTCTAGGATCGTACGCAATAACCTCCTATGATTTTAATAGCCTATTCACAAAAAATGGAAGTCACGGCGTTCATCGCCGTTAATCGTACTGTATGCAAACTTAACAGAAGGTTTTCCTGCAAGTGACCTGCTTAGTAACTAAGCCACTCTATTAGAGATCGAAGATGCGCAAGTTGAAAGTATTCATGATCGAGTTCAGGAAATGTTATCTATACTTTCTAATCATATGACTAGACAGGATTTGGTTGATTCCATGGACCTGACCAACCAAAGTAAAAACAGAGCAAAGTACTTGGATCCTTTGATTAATTTGGGGTGGGTAAGCCAAGATTATCCGGGAGAAAAAACACACCCTAACCAACGGTATAAAATTACTGAAGCTGGCGAACGGATTTTGAAGCTTTTAACGCAATAGCCTTTATTAAATATTCCAAAGGTAAATTAGAATTACAAATCACAACAGCTATCTGGAGTTTGTGCAGCAGCAGAGAAATTAGCTAATAAAGTTGCCAAAGATGTGTGAAGCATACTGTCTATATGTCGATAACCACCGCGCGACCAAAATGGAATTTCTGCCGCGACGACCTTTATCTTGTGTTTATCATCTAACCCCGAACTTATATGGAATCTGTTATCTTCTTTAATCTCATCAGATTGATTGGGATATAAGAGAAGTACGTTGCTGCAACCTCTTCGGAATGCATAGGATGTCATCTGGTAAAGATCACTTTGCGCTATCCCTTTTTTCTTGTCATCTTTGAAGTTACCTCGCAACTTATACTTGGTGTCGACGATAATTTTAATCGATTTATCTTTCTTTGACACTAAAAAAATATCATGCTGCATCTGAAATACCTTTTCATCCGTCAAGTACATATCTGATTTCTGATATTTCACTTCCCAATCTGCCGAGAAATGTCTTTCTAAAAAACCTGCGATAAAATCTTCAAATACATATTCCATGGGTAAAAGCAACGACCAGTATTTTGTATCTTCATAATGGTGGTTGTAGATATGTTGCTCTAATACCATTCGGCAAAGCCCGATGGTCGTTTGGTATTCCTGATAAAATGGACTGATTGGAATATGATCTAAAAAAGAGGAGCTGCACATCTGATCCTCCACTTCATCCAATATAAAAATAATATCGTCGAGTTTCTGACGGGTTTCGGGAAATCGGGATTTGGACAGTAATAACCGTGCTACATATTTAATGGCCCGATTAAGCCGATTATCATATTCCATGGGTTGATGGTCACATTCTAATACATGAAAATTACCATTAGCCATGCTATTTGAAATATAACGGCTAAAGTTTAGCGAGCCTTTCGGTTTCAGCATAGCTTCTTCCATATCCTGATAAAGTGAAATCGGATTTGTGGAAACAACTCCGTATAGCTGATTGGCAATCAAATTTAGAATCAATTCCGGTAGATCGATATCTTGTAAATTACTCAGGTTTACGTCCGTGAAAGGAAATTTCCACTTTCGGCAATAGTCAAACCAATAGAAGAGATGTTTAAGCATCATACTCTTCTCCATATTAGCCTCACGAAATATTTTTGGATATATCTCGATGGATTCATACTCGCTTTGAATAAATCCAATAAAATTCCGCGCCCGTGCAGTATTGCCATCAAACCGAAGTATTCCTTGTCGATTAACATAATCCTCACGCTGACTAAGTGAAGTCGAAGCCTCATCTTCATAGCTATATTGGGCTTTCCAAACCGCACGCAGATATCCTTCCAATTCATCTCTGGAAGTGATGTCAAAAGATGGTCCAAATTCGTAGCTAGTTATGCGTTTCATCGAGCGTAGTCGCATTGATATGCCACCTATAATTCCACGTACTATATTCAGCGTTGATATCTGCGGCTTTTAAAATTTCCTTTACTTCTTCTGTGCGTCCGGAAAAATACTCCATCAGTAGTGGAATAACCTTCTTGAGCAATATCGTCTCCAATGGTTCCGTTTTCATAAAGTAGCCATGCCCGATAAGAAAATCAGCCGTTTTCTTTCGTGTATAGATGGCTTCATTAATCTTTTGTAAGATTGTTAACGAGGGTTCAGTAAGCGCATTATAATCTGGGTAATATCCTTCAAATTCAAAACGCCTACGAAGCGCAATATCTACTAGCGCAATGGATTTATCGGCTGTATTCATCGTACCGATGATGTGTACATTAGGAGGAATACTGAAATCGGGTTCGCCATTCGGTAAAGTTAAGGACAGTGCATTTTCCGCTCCCATACGCTTATCATCTTCGAGCAGCGTGATCAGTTCACCAAATACTTTCGATATATTGGCACGGTTGATTTCGTCAATAATAATGATGAAGTTCTTCAACGGTGTTGGTGCAGCCACCGGTCGCTGACGCTCATGGATTAACTGCACCAATGGCTTGTAGTAAACACCAAGACCAGAATTAAACTCTCGTTTCCCTTCTACGATAGCTTTCAGTGTATCGACACTCAACGTATGGCGATCGGAACCGTTTGGCTTTTTAAAGCGGATAGTGCCATTGTCAACATCTGTAATGGTAAAAGCATTACCTCCTTTCATCGGAATCTCGATCGTCTGTCCATCTTCAAGTGGCACGATCAATTCTTCAAAGACAGCGTCGAAAGATGTTAATTCCTGCTTCTGATCTTTATGCGCAATATAATTTGCTTTTGCACGCTCGACCAACCGATAGAAGATCCCTTTATGCGGTTTAAAAGTTAATTGCTCCGTGTCTGTATTTGGCTTTATGCCGACCATAAAATCTTCATAGGAATAGCCTTGGTGGAAGGTCACAAATTCGATCTGTCCTTCTTTACGAAGTCGATCAAACTCAACTTTATTCTCGGCGTGGGTTCCTGATTGACCTGTTGCTATCTTTACAGCTTTATCTATGCTGTTATATGTCTTTCCGGTTCCTGGAGGGCCAAAAAGGATTTGGTTTAGTGGGTGGTGCATGACAGATTGATTCTCTATGGTTAATTCCTCTTTAGATTCTATAAAAGGCTGAACTTTTTGAAGCATTTTTTGAAATTTAGCTTCATCAATCAACATTTTTTCCAATCCTAAATCTTTCAGTATACTGTCTAGCTTGGGCTTTTGCTCATTTAAGAAAAAATGTAAATCACTTATTTGAGTCGTCGGCTCAAAACGCTTTTGAAAATTTGTCTTCCCGGTCTCGGCGAAGCCCCCAATAAGCTCTCTCAGTTGCTCATAAAAGTTTAGAACAATTGGATCAGCTTCTTCATTAAAGGCATTTTCGAGCTTTATACCAACCCCATCAAGTGAGCGGTCGAATACAATACCGACACTTCTGGTCATATTCGTACCACCCCCTCTGTCATAGAGTCCAACAAAGGCATAGTTTTCATTTCCCTGAAAAAGGAAACCGGATTTAAATTTATCTTCTCCCCGTTGTCGAAACCAAAATGTAAAGTCAGGATTTGACTTTTTATACTCCATCAGGAAATTGTAAGCGAATCTATGTAGTTCTTTGCCAGTCATATTATGATATTAAAATAATTCAGGTTGATGATAGTGGGTCATTTTTTTGACATACTCCAAATACGTATCCCATCCCAATGCAGGTGCGACAATAGTGTAGTCGTCCATACGTTCCCAAGATGAGGGCAGGTGATCATTAAGGATGTCATTGGTTAAAAACAATAGGTCATGCATCTGATTGCTATTCTTACTTTTGTTAAACAACAATGCATCATATTTTTTCAAAACGTACGAAACGTCGGCAGTAACGAGTTTGGCCGTTTTAGCATTTTCACCTTCACCAATTTGCAAAACATGGTCACTTTCGCTTTTTGGTAAATTGTACAATACCTGCTGTATAAGCTGTTCGACACGTATTTCCCAACCGGCTTTCTCCATATCAATCTTGGAAAATGCATACTCACCTAGATAATATTCCTGATTGGCAGCAAAGAAGGTGATAGCTGTTTGATACTGATTCGCTAACTGATAGACCAACTCTGCATCTCTTTTGAAATACCCAGTCAATTCATTCGTCAAGAAAACATGTACGGTTTCCACCACCTTATCGTCAAGCCGTATAAAAACATCCGGAGTATTTATCCTAAAGAACAGTGCGACACTATTTGCTAACTTGTAGTCCGCAGGATTGGCCAATGTCGTCAGTCGGACTTCATAACCTATATCTTCTCTGGAAACGTCAATACCACGAGTAGAGTAACCTTTGCAGTAAAAGTACAAGATATCCGGCGAGCGACCTATCCCAACAACGGATCTGTCTGACTGCCACAGAAAATCATAAAGTTTCTCAAAGTCGATACGGGATCGTGTTTGTATTTGAATGGTTTTGCTCATGATTTATCTGTAGAAGTTGAATGACAAAATCTCTCATAATTATGTAGCAGAAACTGCAAATACCTTAGTTGCAGTCGATTGATTGGGTCATTATCATTGAAATCTTTAAGATGATCAGCTACTTCATCACGAAATGAGACGAGTTCATTTCTAAATACAGAAATAAACTTATAAGTAACTTTCTGATGTATCTCGTTCACAGCTACGAAGTGCTCATCTAATATAGCCTCGATGTTTATATCTTTGGGTTGCAAACTTAGAAAAGGCTTTGCGGCTTCTTTAGAAGGTCTATGCCCTTGAGAATTAATATATTCCTCGACGTCTGCTCTGTTTATACTTTGGAAGCGGTGCATATATATTTCACCACTCTTCTCCTCTTCACGACCAATGCCTTTAGAACGTAATGGATACATTTGTCGATGAACTATCATATTTCGCAAAAGAATGACAAAACAGGTAAGATGGGATTTCTCAAATATATCCACTTCTTTATCCAAAAATGATTTTATTTCTTGATTGATATCTTCTCGCTTTTTTATTTCTTTGAGATACTCAACATACGACCGAAAAGAAACGATCAGATTATGAAATGAACGAATTATGGCTTTTTGTTTTCGCCATCTCCAAGCGTCATTGAATCGTACAGCGCCATCCACATCTCGATATTCTTTACATACCTTTCTCCAATCATAGTAATTTTTGTAGAAAATAGAATGCGAACCTTTGATTACCAATAAATATTTTTTGAAATACCTGCATCCCACGTGCTCCCGTAATTTTCGCTTATTAACCAATCTGTATACCATTTCTTTAGTAATCATCCGCAAAATATTTTTGATACTGTTTTGATGTACTCTATTTTCTTGTTTTAGATCTGTATTTCGACTGAGCTAATAACGACTTGTGATGCGCTCACCCTTCGACTACGCTCAGGGTGACACGCCGTTTGTCACATTGAGCAAAATTGTTTGTCATGTTGAGCGAAGTCGAAACACGACAAACAAATTATTTTCTGCATATCCTCTACTTTCTCTTCCTTCCCTTCACTTCCTCTTTCAACGCCATAATCTCTGCCAACAGATCCTTTGCATCGCCATCCGTAGGGAGCTGAGGAACCAACTCACCTTTGAAGGCTTTGTGTAGGATGGCTTGCGGTAGGCTGTCTATTTTTGCTTTTAGCATTTGATAACGTTCTACGATAGCATCAGCTTTTGCAAATAGGCTTTCTACGCGACGAACGATTTCTTGTTGTTCTTGGAGCATTGGAATATTAATTTTTAAGTTTTCAATTTGGGTTTTAGATATAGCTTCCATACCCGCTCCATATTTTACCGCTTCAATAAAACTCTGAACGAGATTGGATCTCAAATAACTTTCTAAAAATTTAGGATAGACAATTTCTTTATCAGCACGAATGATAAAAACGTGCTGATTTACTCTTCCTCCCGTAACAGACTTGTCAGCTAAGCATAAGCGTCCGATTGAGGCTCCGGTTATATTTAATAGAATATCTTCAAAATGAATTTCTACATTTTTCAATGCAGCTGCTTGTGCTTCGCTAATAAACGCTAAGCCATCCAATTTTAGTCCGCCAAATACCACATTCATAGATCGAACAAGAGGAATGCCTTCAGAAAGATACTTTGCACTCCCTCCACGTGGAGTTGATCCACTACCTAATTTAGTACTAATTTCCTTCACAAGCCGTTTGTCCCACTCTTCCAAATCTTTCCCTTCGCGCCATTGTTCGGTAAGTCTCCCTGTGACTGCCTGCGTCAATACTTGCTGCCGAAAAGCTTTCAGCAATTGCGGAATGCGATCAAGTGCTTTTTTTATCTTCTCGTGCTGTGCAAAGAGTTTATCAAGCTTAGCGACAATGCGTTCTTGTTCGGGGAGTGGAGGGAGAGGGAAATGAACTGTATAAATCTTATTCCCCGATATTGCTTTGAATGTTGTTCCGGTACCCAAACCATCTAATACACTTTCAATTGACCTTAAGTAATATAAAATAAAGTTAGTTGGCAGTTTATTGGAGGATAAACCAGCCAACCCTCTACCAATACACATTTGAGTATTTGCAATATTAGTTGGGCCAATCGGAGCCCTCACTGATAAAAGAACTGTTCCCTTTTCTACTATTTTTTTTGGCTCAGTTGTATACTTTATAATTGTTGGGAAAGTTTTTCCAAACTCTGTTTTTCCTTGCATAAATGGGGTTCCTATTCCTTCAATATTATAGGAATAACTCGGTGGCGATTGCCCCATTTCAATGTCAAGAACATCACCCAACTCCGTTTCCACCCACCCCTTTGGCAATGACTTTTCCATTAGCTCAACTCCTTTATCAAATCCTCTAACTCTTTGTTAATTGCTTGCAGTTCAAGCATGGCTTCACGAGCAATATCAATCGGTTCGCCCAGATCTTCGCCGTTACTCAATGCACTGTCTGCTATTAACCCAATATCCAGCGAATCTCCTTTGTCTGCAATAGCTTCCCGAGCGAATACTTGCCAACGGTTATCTTCTTCGGCTATTTCGGCACGTTTAGCGTCATCGATATCGCCTTGCCAGTTATCTTTGACGGCTTCGATGGAAATGCCGCCAGTATATGCTTTTACAAAATCGGCAAATGCTGCACGGGTGAATGGCGTGCGTTTACCAAAGCTAGGTGCATTGGTACGCATATCGTACACCCATACGTTTTTAGTGTTTCCGGTCTCGGTCTTGCCACGGGTGAAGAACAAAACGTTCGTCTTGACACCGGCCGCATAAAATATACCCGTGGGCAAACGCAGTATAGTATGAAGCGTGCACTTATCCATCAGGTCACGACGGATCTTTAAACCGTCACCATCTTCAAACAGCACATTGTCCGGTAATACTACGGCAGCTCGAGCTTTGCCATCTTTTTTTAGAGAGCGGTAGATGTGTTGTAGAAAGTTCAGCTGCTTGTTTGAGCTGAGGAATGTCAGATCCGTACGTGTTGGCCGTTCGCCTCCTTTTTTTGTTCCGAAGGGTGGATTCGCCAATACACCATCGTAGTTTTTAAAAGCTTCGCCTTCTTGACTAAGCGTGTCGGCTAAAGCTATCGGCGATTCGATGCCATGCAGTTTAGCGTTCATCAAAGCCAAACGGTGGGCATCCTGTACAAGTTCGCAACCGGTAAAGGCCTCGTACTTTTGAAAGTGCCTTTCTTTCTCGCCCAACGTAAAATAATAATCTGTTTTCTGTTTGAGGTAATGATCGGCCGCAATCATAAAACCAAAAGTTCCTGCAGCGGGATCGTTCCATCGTTCGCCGATTTTGGGAACCAAGAGATCAACCATCACATTGATCAGCGGGCGAGGGGTAAAATATTGTCCCGCTCCGGATTTCTTTTCGTTGGCATTTTTCTCCAACAGTTCCTCGTAGATGGTCGCGATCTGGTCTTTTTCCGTATCCTCAAACCAATCGATCCCGTCAATGGCTGTCACTAGCGTACGTAGATTGACCGGTTTACGTAGCATGCTCGATGCATTGGTGTAGATTTCCTTAATCGTGGCATTCTCAGTCTTCGCAGAGATCGTCGCCAGTAACTCGCGATAGGTATCGTATAGTTCCTTGTTGTCTTTTATCGATTTAAATCTTTCCCAACGGTATTCTTCGGGTATTTCCTGGTCAAACTTCCGCACCTCAGAAAGTTTGAGGAACAGAATGTAAGTTAGTTCATTTAAATATTGGTGATAGGTCACTCCATCGTCACGAAGGACATTACAGAGGTTCCAGAGTTTTTGTGCAATTTCTTCTGCGCTCATCTTTTTTAGTTATTAGTGATAAGTTTTTAGTTGTTAATTATCAGTTGTTAGTGGTTAGATTTTTTTTAGTGTTTTTGATGATAACGGTGATTATTTTTATCAATTCGACTGCGTCATTATTCAAACTTTCAAATTGATTTTCATCTATATAACCTGTTTCATGCAAAAGCTCTAACCAGTAAATCGTTTCATTTATCTCCTTTTGAGCAATAGCAAATTTATGGATAAAATCCGCTTTACTCTGTCCATGTTCGGCCTCTCTAATCATAGCTCCCACAGATGTTCCGCTTCTCAGTATTTGTTTAGAAAGTATATACTCTCTTTTTTGCTCCGTTACGTGTTGATACAATCGTACCACACGAACCGCAAACGCAAAACTCTTGTCTTTTATGTTATTCTCCTTCATACTTCTTACAACTAACTACTTACAACTAACCACTTACAACTAACCACTTACAACTAACCACTAATTCTCTTCATAATAATAGGAATAGTCAATTCCCTTCATAAACATTTCCCGGCTGTGGATATCATCCGTCAACGCATGCTCTAATGTTACTTTGAGGATTTGGCTATCTATTACACTTTTTATCATGGCCTGGTGATAGTCGTTTTTTGAAATTTTACTCCAATCCACACATTTTTTCAATTCCTTTTTCAGCATCAGGTCAAGCCAAATACGCGTACTTCGACCATTTCCTTCCATAAAAGGGTGTGCAATATTCATTTCCACATACTTGTCTACAATCTGATCAAATGTATCTGCTGGCATGGCTTCTATATCTTTTAACGTATCCGAAAGGTATTGTGCCATAGCAAATTGAAATCCACCTTTAGCAATATTCCTTGTGCGGATTTGGCCTGCAAAATCATACAGCCCACCAAACAAATAGGCATGTATCTGCTGTAAACCTTTGACAGTACCTACTTCTATACTATCGATAAACGAGCTTTCGAATAAGGCATAAGCTTTATTTTTACTTTTACCATCTATGGTCTCCTCACTATAAGTAAACCATTCTATAAATCGGTTTGCTTTAGTTGCAGGAAAGGTCTTACCCAATGCGATAATACCATCATAATCTAGCACATCGGCCTTATATTTTTTACCGTCTGCAGCAAGGAGCTTCAGTTGGGTAGTAGCACTAACCAACTGATTGTTTTCTTTCTTTAATTTTGCTTTGAGGTATTTCCAATAGTTTCGGGTTTTAGTATAGTCATCTTGATCCGTCAGTACCGCCACAATGTCCAACACCGAAAACCACCATTTGCTTTGCTCATCGTCCCAAATAGCACGTACCTCTCTATCGTCGAAAAAGCGTATGGATATTTTAGACATAGTTATTAGTGATAAGTTGTTAGTTGTTAGTTGTTAGTTGTTAGTTGTTAGTTGTTAGAGGTTAGATTTTTTTTGGTGTTTTTGATGATGGTGGTGATAATTTTTATTAATTCGACAGCGTCGTTATTTAAACTTTCGAATTGACTTTCATCTATATAACCTGTTTCATACAAAAGCTCTAACCAGTAAATCGTTTCATTTATTTCTTTCTGTGCAATTGAAAATTTATGGATAAAGTCCGCTTTACTTTGTCCGTGTTCCGCTTCTCTTACCATAGCACCCACAGAAGTCCCACTTCTAAGCAGTTGTTTAGAAAGTATAAATTCTCTTTTTTCTTCTGACAAATATTGATACAGTTTTACGATATGCACCGCAAAAGTAAAACTTTTATTCTTTATATTATTCTCCTTCATATCATCTAACAACTAACCCCTCATACCAAATAACTACGAGCTAACCCCTAACCACTAATATCTAACCACTGATACGTATAAATTCTTTGCAGGATATCCGGCAATTGATTCTCGAACCTTTTATTGATCCGCTCAAAACCACCCATCTCGTCAAAAGGTTCTTTATCCAGATCTTCGACAGTGACGATAGCCTCGGCGATCATTTGCTTCTCAATGCGTTGAAGAAGATTCTTTTGAGGGACTGTCCAGTTTTGCTCTTGGTACAATTTGTCAAACGCGTGTTTGACCCGATCTTCTCTGCTTACCAAAGCTGACCCTAACATCAATGTACGAATATAGGCTATAATATCCGCGGCTATATCCTGCCTTTTGGCATTTTTCCATGCTTCACGTAGCGTTCGAAGTGTATATCCTTTGGTGTCCAGCAATAAGATCAATTCTTTTAAATCAGCTCGCTTTAGCTGCGTGGGTGCTGTCGCAATGAGTCTTAATGCAGCAATCTTATTTTGATTTTCTTCCAAAAACTGCTTGAATCCTTCGATATAATCTTCGGGTTCCTGAGCCTCTCCATACCCGACAGTCACATCCCGTATGACGTCTATATGGTTGGAGTAAAACTGATACCCGGGAGTCGGCTTGAATTCATCTAAGTATTTCCAAAGTTCGTTCGTTTCCGATAACAATTCAATTTGTTCCTTAATTGGCTTTTCCCGGATGTTTGCTATAAAACCATCTAAAGAATCGGATCCGGTAAAATACTTTATCTTCTCCCCATCTAAGCCTGCCGCGCGCTTCTTCCGCTGTAATTTAGCAATGATCTGATCGACTTGCTGCGCAGCTCTTTCTTCCGATTGTATATACTGAAATTCACTACATAATCTACTGAAATCGGTCGAAGGATTGACGACAAGAGGCTTCATCTCTGTATAGTCCTTGATGCTTTCGTAGAGGTTGACGGCGTCGAATACCCGAAAGCTTTCCTTATTGATTTCAGGACATAGCCGCGTAGCACGGCCGATCATCTGATCATAAAGAATACGCGATCTGACACGGCGCATAAACACCAAGTTGCATATCTTGGGCACATCAATACCGGTGGTCAATAGATCTACTGTGACGGCGATATTGGGATATTTCTCGTTTTTATAACGTTTGACCTTATCTTCCGGTTGATCCGTTTTACCCGTAATCTTTGCTACGGCATCATCCGGCACGGGTATACCCGCTTCGTTAAACACTTCCTTAAGAATTTTGACGATCATATCCGCATGTTCATCTGTGGCCGCAAAGATTAATGTCTTCGCTTCACCATCGGGGTCTATATGGTTCACCAGTTCATGTAATACCGTTCGGTTAAAGTTCTCGGTAATGACACGCTTATTGAATCCCGAAACATCGAACTTCAGCTCATCCTCCAATTCTTCCAGTTCTACAATTTGATTACCTTCTTTGTCATATACTGTAGGTTTTTCACCCTTTTCCCAGACAATACCTTCCTCGGACAGCTTGGTCGTAATCTTGATCGGAGGATCCTGATCTACCAAGTAACCGTCTAACACCGCTTCCCGTAAACCATAATTGAATACCGGTTTATTGAAAATTTCCGTGGTATGCAATGCCGGCGTAGCCGTCAACCCGACGGCAAAAGCATCGAAGTAATCCAGCACCTGACGGTACTTGCTGACATAATCGTCCTGATTCTTGAACTCCATCTCCTCGTCATCCATTTCTTTGTCCAATAAATATCCCCGGTGCGCTTCGTCGACAATAATACAATCATAAGCGTCTATGCTCAAGGCTCTATCTTCCACATCATTGTAGTAAAGTCTTTTGACCATGCTTTGCACGGTGGCAAAATGAATGCGGCTATCGATATCTGGCCAAGTTGTTTTCAGTCCGTCAATATGGTAGATATCACTAAAGCTTTTGAGATCATCCACCTTGTAATCCTTAAATCCATCTAAGGCCTGTTTGGCCAACAGTGTGCGATCGACCAAAAAAAGAATACGTTTGAAACGGTTGGTCTGTATCAGTCGATAAGCCAATCCAATGATGGTACGCGTTTTACCCGTTCCGGTAGCCATAGCCAGTAAAGCACGGTTTATATCAGGATGATGGATAATCACATTTTCAACAGCTTGGATTGCCCTAATCTGATAGTCACGTAGGCTAAGCCCTGTTTTGAGCTGTAGGAAATCCAAGGAGTTCTCCTCCAGTTTTTTATTGGCAAGGGCGATATCCTGTTCAAACTTTTTCTGTAAATCCTCCGGACTGTGAAATCCCTTGATAGATCTGGAGTTGTTATATTTTTGACGAACATCCAAATACCAAACGCCACTTTTGGTCGCTATCTGTTGCAGGTATTCCCTTCCATTGGTCGAATAAAGGAATGGTACTTTGTAGCCATCCCAATCACCCAAAATATCTATTCCATCCTGTGGCATAATATTTAATGCATACCGTTTACTTTGATCGAGATTGGTGGAAATATCTTGTCCGTACTTTTTAGCTTCGATAACACCATACAGACTAGTCCCAATGAATAGTGCATAGTCCGCATAGCCACCTTTGACTGGCCATTCCGCAATGGCCATATTACAGCCTCTTTCTGGCTGAGTTTTATGGATTTTAGCATTTAGCAATTTGGTATCTGCCTCCCATCCCATCTTGCGTAGATTAACATCAATAAGCTCACGTGTTTGCGCCTCATCCATAACAAGCTTGTTCGCAGATTGCTTGGCTCTTTCGGTAAAAGCTTGACGTTCTTCTGCACTGACTGACTTCTGTTGTATGATGGCCTGTTCATATTGTTCTTTCAAGGCCCTGTTTTCTTCTTCAAGAATATGCAAAGCATGACGAGCATCCAGGTTCTCCGGTTGGCTGAACCGAAGCGTCGAAATATCTCTATTTTTTACAGAGTATGACTCATAAAACCATTTCCCTAACTTAAAAGCCGAAAACAGTGATGATGTAGCATCTTCTGTGGTTCCTGTATATTCATGGACAGCGTCATTGCCTTGTTTACGAAGAATGGTAAAATGGTCGATCACATTACTTGGAAGAATACCTTGATTTCTCAGCACATATACAAGGTTCTGAAATTTCGTGTCTTCCGGCAATTCCATTCCGTACGTTTCGAATATCTGCTTGGCCATATATTCACCATACTGCCTCAATTTGAATAAGGATGTAGCCGCATCTTGATATAGGTTGTACTCGGCAGCCTGTGCTAAGTTATAAAGCAAGGCATATTCTTCTTCTAAAAATTGGAAATTGGATCTGGCCATGTTCTATACTGGATTGATAGTTCAGTTGAAACCAAATATAGTAATATTAGTAGATAAATTCCTGTACAGTTAGTGTAAACGTATTATAATCAGGTTTTGTATCATATAATTTAACGTGAGGGTATCGACTCTTAAGAATGGTGATTAAATTTTTCTTTTTTTCAATACAAATAGCGAAACCAAATTGCACTTCTTTGATAATTTCTGTAGGTATTTTAAAGCAAGATCTATTATTCTCGTCAAAAGTAAGTGGACGCGAAATTAATCGTATTTCTTCTTCGTATCTCCATACTGCATTTTTAGTGCGAAACCATGCCATCACGGCGTCCATACTTGAAAAATTCTTGAGAGGTGTAATTTTCTTCTGGTAATCTACCGGCAATAAACAGGACTCTTTATTTTTGGCAGTAACATGCTCTCTAAGGGCCAGAAGATCATAACCTATACATACACCAGTATGATTATCCGCATAATGTGCCCACATCAAGAGATTTGTGCTGTTTTTGGAAAAGCAGGTTACTCCTCTGTTTAAATTTTCACCTTCAAAAATTTTTTTCATCTCTTCACGTGCAACCTCGGTAGGTTTCCGACTAAAATTCCGATGCAACCGAAATCTTTCATAAAAATCATTGCCCTTGTGCTTTTTAATAGTGTTGATATTAAATTGCTTTATCTCCTCTTCGTTAAATTCAAATAAATTTACATTGCAGTCAAACGGATCATTGAAAACGCTCGGGTGCGAAAATTGTAGTGTGTCCTTAGTGAGAACAGTTAGTGCTGTGTCAGCACCATAATATTTGTAGTTTATTGGCTGCCCACACAAATGGTTATTTAATTCAATCAAATTTTCACATAACATATTATTATTCTCCACTTTTTTTACTCTTTTATTGATTCTTGTAAAGCAGGTTTATAATGTAAAACAAATTAGTATATCGGCTGAGCCGTCGACCCTTCGACTACGCTCATGGAAACACTGTCCCTTTGCACGGATACTCTTGAAACCCACATGCACAAACCCGTTACAATTCTTCCATTTTTTCACTGTTCTGTCGTGCTATAACTTTGTCAACACGTGCCGAGTCCTGATAGGTAAGGGCAATATATCCCTTCGGACGAATCTCTAATGAGATGGTATTAGGTTCTTTGCCATCCGTTCCTGCGGTATTTTGCCCCATCCAATAGGTCGTAAACTGAGCTTTGCCGATCCGAATAGCCGTCAGCTCATGACCATCGCCTTTTTCGTAAGGATAGTCATAAATTTCAAAATCCTGACCTTTTCCGTACTTCATTCGCACATCGTCAGAAATGCTTCGGTACATACGGATCAACTGGGATTCCAGATCAGGCGTAAACAATACAATGCCTTCAAAAAGCTCATCATCTACAAATTTGAAAATCATATCGACCTCTTTGTTTAGGAATTTTACCTCCTCATACATGAGGGACGTAGGATTATTATTTTTTGGCTTATATCCTTTGTTGGTCATTTTGGCCATTACCTGTGCCTTCGTTGATCCGAATTTCATACCATAGAATTCGCTGATGGGATCCTCCTGTGCTACTGCCACACGGATAGCCATGAGCATAAGCAAAATTGCTGTTAGTTTTTTCATGCCTTTTATTTATTTGATATACAAATGTATTTATGCACTGTGCACTCCATGTGCACAGCTGGTATTATTCCACATATCTTTTAACATTCGCTTCAAGTTTTTGACGAATTACAGCCCGTGCCTCCATTGGCTCTAAGATCTCCACTGCAGACCCAAGCCCCAGTATCTGGGCATAAAATTCATAATTGGGGACTACCTCCAACTGAATCGTTGTGTACGTGTCTGTTCGCTCCATTACGGTTTGAGAGGGATGTAATGGCTTGGAGTCAATATATGGCCAAAGTGACTTATCAATTTTTATTATGATGAACTGGCATAGTGCATCTAAAGGCTTACTCACGCCAATAATATCCTCGAAATAGGCATCGTGTGTTTCTGTCGGAGGAATAAATGCGACGCCTTCTGCTGCTTCAAAAGTGACCATACGATCAAGAGCCAGATTTGTCCAGGAGTCGAAGCCATCACGTTGCCCAAAGAGAAACCATCGTTTGTTATATTGTTTCAAAAAGTACGGATGGATTAAAAATGCCTCTTCTTTATCTTGGTTGAACGATTTGTACTCCACGCGTAATACACGTTTCTGCTGTATGAATTTAAGCAAATCGCCTAAAAGATAGAGGTTCTTGAGGTATTCATTTTGGTCGAAAAAAATGCATTCGTCCAGATCTTCCAGTTGAAAACTCTTTTTGAGTTTTAACGCCAGTTCTTGGACAAAGTCAAACTGAGGCAAACCTTTAAATCTACCTAACATATCCAGTGTCGTTTTTAGTAGATCGGCTTCGACTGGATTGATCTGCTGCATGGCTAATGAATAGTTCCTGTCCGAGTACCGGTAGTAGGTCTTTTTTCCTTCTTTACAAGATGCTATCGGTGCACGGAAACCTGTTTCGCTGCGCATAAAGTCCATGTCTTTCAATATCTGCCTGCGGGAAATAGAAGAATCTTTGCCTGTATAGTCCGTTAACGCCTCGGATACATATCGGATCAGGTCGTCGATAAAAAACTTACGCCCTTTATTGGAGAAGCACCTGTCTAAGGCTTCGTAGCGGATCACTGCATGTTTGTTGGTGGCCATTGGCTAATTTATTGATCTATACAAAGATAAAATTTTTGTGTGCATTGTATGTGCATAGTTGGCTGCCAACGTGTGTACATACAATGCACAGGACATCATTTACTTTGTGACAAGTTTAATCATCCAGCTATTGTATTCCTTACGGTAACCCGTAAAGTTTACTCGAATAAGATGGATATGTTTGCCAAAATTTTTTAAATATGTATAAAACACTGCTTTCCGGATTATTAATCTTAACGTTAGGTGCATGTAACAGCTATAAATACGGCACCGAAGGAACTGCCGAAAAAAGCAACCTGACCATGGGTATGGTCAAGAGCAAGGTCGTCAAAGGGGAAACAACACAAGACGAAATCCTTAAACTATTCGGTTCGCCGAATCTCGTTTCAAAAAACAAATCCGACCGTGAAGTCTGGAGCTACAATAAGATGTCTGTTGAGAACAAGGCGGGATCAACCGATTTCTTTGCCGGGCAACGCGCCAGCCAAAGCAGCAGCAGCAAATCTTTTGACCTGATTATCACATTTGATGAAAACGATATCGTTGCGGATTACTCCGTCGTGTCCACAGCTTATTAACTATAATATATAAAAATGAAGAAAATTATTATCCTATTGTGCGTCGTAACGCTATTAAATTCTTGTGCTACACAGATGGTTACCAAATCACCTGCAGAGGTGAAAATGATGACTACCAAACAGTTTGATTCAGAACAAGATCTGGTATTTAAATCGGTTATCAGTCTGTTACAATCCGAAAGCTACATCGTAGATCGCGCAGATAAAGAAACAGGTCTAATAAACGCCAGCAAGCGTATAGAAAATAAAAACGCCAATATACAGCGCGCCTTATGGGGTAGTTCTAAAGACGCGAATACTTCCAAAGCTATGTTTTATGTAGAAGGGGTAAACGAAGCCGTGACGGAAGTGAAGATCACCTTGTATGAGGGTGCTGAATCAAGCCGTAGCGGTTACTGGGGCCAAGTCAATAAGGATATAAAAGAACAAATGATCTATGAGCCCCAAGTCTATCAAGCTTGGTTCCAAAGCCTACAGGCTGAAATCGAGCGCCGAAAGGCATTGGGAAGATAACTTTGTTGATAAAACAGCACTTTCGAACTTTTAAAACAGTTTCCGTTCACAAAAAAGGTGTGTTCATTCCTGCTGAACACACCTTTCTAGTGAACAATAGAATGAAAAACTCTATTTCCCTTCCTTCAATTTTTTCACTTCATTAGTGAGGTCCAACACAGCTTTGCTTAATTCTGTAATGGATTGTGTCTTGGCACGATCTTCCTCAATAAATTTTTCAAGCAGTGCTACCAATTTGTCCGATCCATCATTGTTAAAGGTGGGTTGTGTATGTTGACTAGAATTGGTCGAGTGGTCAACAGCATTGTCGTTAAATGTATTGCTATTGTTCTGTATATTATAAATTACATTCTCATCTTTAAAAGATTTAACAAATTCGGGTGTAACACCCAAAGCGGCAGCCAACTCTTCTAAAAGCGGTTCATCCAGCGCTACCATATTTTCAAAGTCCGAAATCCTTTGCTGAGAATACCTATTGCGGCAAAGCTGACCGAAAGCTTCCTGCTTGATTCCCTGGATCTCACGGATGCGTTTTATATTATGACCGATATGCATGGTTTCGTTTTTTTCTTTAAAAATAGTATTCATAATTAATGTAAATTATGGACTGGTTTTTTACCGGTAAATCGGTAGAATACCATGCCCGAAAATAATATGTAATGAAATAACTTTGGTCTAAAGTTACGGATTATTGTAACGAACAGCAATAGCTGGATGTTCTTTGATGTGTTGAAACCAATTTAAAAATTAATATTGATATATAATTTGAGGCTACTTGTATAGCCGTAGGGTGAGGGGCTGTCCCACTCACTAAGTATCTTTTTCTAAGAGCCAGTACATAGTATAAGGCATCTGCTGAATAATTTGTTCTTGAAATGTTCATACGACTTCGTGAGCCCGAATAACCTTAATGGAAGATTACCTACAATTCAAGTCTCCCGAGTATAGGGATGACCAAAGATCACATGCAACTCTGTTCGTCAGAATAACTTTAATAGCAGAAAACATACAATTCAAAAGTCCCGAGTAGAAAGATACGAAAGATCACATGCAACTTACTGCTCCCGAGCAACTTTAATAGAATAGAAGAAAACATACAATTCCGAAACCCCGAGTAGAAATAAAAGAAAAGGTAGCATACAATTCTCAGCTCCCGAGTAGATGAATATGACAGCTGATTTGACGTCCATTGGTTTCAACATGTTCAGGGACGGCCCCAGCTTTTACAATTGATTATTAAACCAATGATTCTTCAATGGAAAAAATTTCTATCAAAAAAAATGCACAGCATTATGTGGAATTACTCAACAAAGGAGAAGAAAAAGGTCTCAGCTATTTTTATACACATTACTCACGCAAAATCTTTTTCAGAGTTTACAATGCTGTAAAAGATGATTGCGATGCCGACAGTATTGTTCAAGAGGTACTATTTAAGTTATGGCTATTCAGGGAGAATATCGAAAACATTGAACATGCGCTTACCTTTATAGAAAGACAAGCGACGGAAGCAATAACACACTACTACAACTTAACGAAAACACGTTTTAACAGAAGTCTCTTACAGCTAGACGGTATCGAAGATTACCAAAGATTTATGTTGGGATATTGGGATGATGATCAGGAGGAGGATTTGGAATACCTGGACATGGTGGACGAACAAAACAAAGCCAACCTAAAGAAAGTTTACGATATTCTTCCATCATTGTGCAAGAAGCAGCAACTATTCATAAATCTCTGTTTGAAATATAGCTTTAATTATGAAAGGATAGCGTGGCATCTGGGTGGTATAAGTGAATATACAGTAGCTCATCAGATAGAGCAGATTATAAACAAACTACAGATCTTATTGAAAAAGGTGGAAAACCTTGATTCACCAAAGCTAACCGGCAAAATTGTTTTGAGCGGAGGCCTATCGGAGGAACAGCAACAGGTGCTCAGCATCAGGCATGAGCTAGGGCTTACCTTTGAGGAGATCGCAGAAAGATTATCCCGCACTCCTGCCGAGGTGAAAAAACTGTTCTTAGAAGCCCATTTGACCGTCGGTAACAAAACAGGTTAAAACCTTAACAAAAGTATTATGGCTGATAGTACAATCATACTAAAAAGAAAAGTACAGATCTTTATTGATTCTGATATTAAAGCAGATAGAGAGCGGTACTATGAAAAGCTTTTTTCGTGGAGAGATATCGTTTATAAAGGAGCGAATCTCGTCATATCACATCTTTATATCCTGGAAAAGCTTCAGGATATGGTGTACTTGGAAGAAGGCACAAAGATCAAGTTGGCAGATAGACAAAAAGAAGAAAACGGAATCCTAAACTGCTCCAGGATGGGAGCCAGTTACAAATTGCTATCCAAGCTTTATCTTAAACAGATACCAATGAATATCATGGCTTGTGTAAGTCAAAAGGTCTTGCGTGACTTTGCCACGGACAGACAGGAATATTGGTTGGGCAACAGGTCTATCCGCAATTATAAGAGAACCATGCCGATCCCATTTTCAGGAGATGTCTTTACGATTAAAAACGATGAATCCAATTATGATTTTAAATTCAAATTGTTCAAAATTCCTTTCAGAACATATCTAGGCAAGGATAAATCGGACAAACGTGTCTTGCTTAAAAAAGTCGTAGCAGGCCAAATCAAAGTTTGCGAAAGTGCTATCCAAATTATTAAGGGGAAAATTTTCATGTTGATCGCCCTTGAATTGCCGATTAAAAAGAAAGAGCTTGATGGATATCAAATAGCGGAAGCTGCATTGGGGATCGAGCACCCTATAACAGTTCATGTCGGAAAAAACAGCCTTCAAATTGGGACAAAGGAAGAGTTCATGTACAGAAGGTTGGCAATACAGGCTTCTCGACAACGGCTGCAAAGGTCATGCAGGTACACAAAAGGTGGAAAAGGAAGAACAAAAAAGTTAAAGGCATTAGAGCAATTTGAAAAGAAAGAATTGCAGTACATAGACAGCAAATTACATCTTTACTCCCGAAGGCTGATAGACTTTTGCATAAAAACACGATCCGGCAATCTGCTCCTCACGGACCAAAAGGCTAAAGAAGAAAAAGCTAAAGAGGATGATTTAATATTACGCAATTGGAGTTACTATGGACTGATCGAAAAGATTAAATATAAGGCCAATATGGCTGGTATAAATGTCATCGTAGAATGAGATTCTTTCAGCATCAAAAATGCTGAATCCATTATCCTCATTTGCAAACAAATGATGTGCAAAAACTTATATTACTAATGTAAGCAGGTATCACATCATACTTGTAAACGCACATGTACCTGCCCAAAACCTCGAAGGATATAAAGAGAATCCTGAAAGACTTCAACAAAACCCCAAAGGTGCGTGCAATTTTTCCGTGGGAGACCGGTCATATCCCAAAGGAGAATCATCTGCGACCTGAGTATATACATATCCTCCCTGAGGAAAAGGGGAATACGCCAGCGGATATTTTGTATACCCCAAAGGGTATGCAGCATTTCCCTAAGACTCTTTACCATATCCCGAAGTATATGCAAGCGATACCGACGGATATAGACTTTTGCCCTTGGGATCTGCAAAACTCCCCGAAGGTCTTGTATCCGTGCCTTAGCGCAAAACCAAATACCCGGAGGTATATGCTGAATACCCTCAAGGCCTGACAGCGTTTCCATAGGGGATAAAACATTTCCCTTCGGGCGAAGCCTCATATCCCTTGGGAAATCTTGAAAACCCCAAGGGAAAAACAAAAATTCCCTAGGGTTTACCTCGGACAAGCAACTACACCTAAATACATGATAAAACGCCTTCAAACAATATAAACCTCGTTTTTTACGGCACAACCTCTTCACATAAAACCAAAATAGGGGTAAAATCCTGCCAAAAAGATTTTTGTACTCCGTGAATTTTGGCAGGATTTTACCCCATCCATGTGGTGCCGCCTGTCGTATGTTTGTATCGTTGCTAGCACAAATAATTATTTTTTAACCCTTTAAAAATGTAAAGACATGAACAAGTTAAAACTAAACGAAAAAGGACAAAGCGATGTGCAGTTGATGCAGACTGCGGAACAGATCCTTTCGAAGATGGCACAGGAAGCTACACTCTTCCCTACGCCGGTTCCCGAACTAACGGCATTGGAAACCGCACTGACCGCCTTCCGCAACTCGGCAACCGAAGCTGCCTACCGCGACACCCGGGCGATCCTGATCCGCAAGCAGAAAAGGAAAGAACTGGTGTATGTGCTCAAGGAGCTGGCCAAGTATGTGGATACCATCGCCAATGGCGACGACAGCATCATACTGGCGGCAGGATTCAGCGTACGCAAGGAAAGCGACTCGTACGGTGGACTGGTCCCCAAGGCGCAACGCCCCATCGCCGAACCCAGCGAAATCGGCAGTGGACGTATACTGCTGAAGACCGAACCTTGGGCCGGCGCACGCATGTACGATTTCCAGTTCAGGATCAAAGGAAGTACAGAAGCCTGGAACTCACAGCTGAGCTCAAAAAGCACTTGCCTCATCGAAGGGCTAGAAACGTTCAAGGAATATGAATTCCGTGCGACGTACATAGGCATCGACCCTACGCCAAACTTCAGCGACGTTACAAGCAGCTATGTGCTCTAGGAAACTGAAACAGGCGTCACCCAAATGTGGGATCCGGGTATCCCCATCCTAAGGGGTAAAATTTATCGGAACAATAACGAACTTCCGGCAACGGAAGTAATAACAGAGCGTACTTAATCGCCGAAAAATGAATCTATTTGAAAATAACACCGTCATTTCCTATCTTGACACGAGAAGAAGCAAAAAGCATAACACCGGATCAAAGATAGAAATGACGGTTGTTTCTTCTTCGTTGACACCAAATAGCCGACTATCATGAAAGAAATCGTCAAAGAACATCCTCTGAGGTCCATCATACTCCAATTTGAATTCAATAAGCCTCAACTGGAATTTGAAAAAAAAGGTCTGGAAGCCCATTACCTTATGCACGACCTGACCTGGGACATGCTGCAAAAACTCAAGACACATCACAAGACTTTGGAAGAGATCGACTACGATGTCAGCGAACTGGAGTATCTTCTATTGCCCATAGAGCAGGATCTGGATATCCTGGAAGTATTCCTCAAGATCAAGGATCCATCCGTATTGCCTTTTGATCTTAAGGATGGTGAGGTCGAGATCAGTATCGATCTTAACGGATTTTACCAAAGTGTGCGTGACCACAATCAAAGCATGCAGGCACTCCACACGCATGTCAGCAAGGAATACGATTGGTTTCAAGGGCATTTTGATATGATCTACGAAAAGGAAAGCTGGATAGACGAGGGACTGTGGGACGACATCCATCAGATCTACCGTAATTACCTACAGGCACAGGTCGATATTGTCACCTTAGACCGGGATCAGGAAGAATTCCGGGGAGCATTGTCCGAGGTGTTCGATTTTCAGAATACGTACATGGAATACGGCGAAACTATTTTCGAAGCGTACAACGAACTGCAAAAAAGATCCGATGAGAGCTACCGCCGTGCTGAAACCGTCAACAAGGCGTTGAATGACATGCAAGATCAATAAAAAACAAGGTAATTATATATTTCTTTAACCAAACTTTGTCGTCATTTCGATGAGGAGGTACGACGAAGAGAAATCTATGGCTAGGTAGGAAATTAACCCTATTAATCCCTAGATTTTACTTCGTAAAGCTCGTTTCACTCGGTTCTCCTCATTCTTCGTCGAAATGACGGGGTGGTTGCTAAAGTATATAATTACCAAAAACAAAAAGCGGCAATGTTTCCACTGCCGCTTTTTTATGAATTTTCCAAACCTGACGATTATCCATTCGAAAGGGCTGCTGCCCCCGATACGATCTCCGTCAGCTCCGTAGTGATCGCCGCTTGGCGAGCTTGGTTGTACGACAATTTCAATTGACGCAACAAGTCTCCGGCATTCTCCGTAGCCTTGTCCATCGCTGTCATACGGGCCCCATGCTCCGAAGCATTGGAATCCAATACGGCCTTATACAACTGTATTTTTATAGCCTTAGGAATAAGTTCCTCGATGATTTTCTCTTTCGAAGGTTCGATGATATAATCCAATTCAGCCACATCTTCGTTTTTCTCTTCGGGCAACAAAGGAAGCAACTGCTCAGATGTCAAGATCTGTACGGCCGCATTGCGGAATTGATTGTACACGACCTCCACACGATCCACACGACCTTCCTTAAATTCAGTCATGATGTACTCCGTCACTTTAGAAACGTTTTCAAAGCTCAGGTTATTGAACAGTTCGTTATTGTCACCGATGACGTTAAAACTGCGCCTGGAGAAGAAATCCTGACCACGCTTACCGATAGCAACAATACTGACATTGCCTTTGGCAAACTGATCTGCATATTTCGAAGCAATCAGGTTGTTCGCCGTTTTGATGGCATTCGCATTGAATGCACCGGCCAATCCCCTATTCGAAGTAACGACCACAACAAGTACTTTATTGGGTACCCGATCCTGTGTAAAAGGAGAATCATTACCTTCTACCGAAGCAGACACTTGTGCAAGGATATCCCGCAACTTGTTGGCATAAGGACGCAACTGAACGATAGCATTTGTGGCACGTTTCAATTTCGCCGCAGACACCATCTTCATCGCTTTGGTAATCTGTTGTGTCGATGTGACCGACGTAATACGATTTCTTACTTCTTTTAAATTCGCCATCTTTGTATTTTGGATTTACGATTTTGGATTTACGATTTTGGATTTATCTGTCCAATCAACAATCGTCAATCAACAATCGTAATTCGTCAATCAATATTTATCCGCTAATTCCTTAGCTACAGTCTCCAACACATCTGTCAATTCATCCGAGAACTTGCCTGCTTTCAAAGCTGACAATACTTCGGGATGACGTTGTTCCAATTGTGTCAGATACTCTTCTTCAAATTGTTTTACTTTATTGACAGGTACATTACGCAACAATCCTTTGGTACCTGCATAGATGATAGCTACTTGCTTTTCTACAGAAACCGGAGCAAACTGACCTTGCTTCAAGATCTCTACGTTACGTACACCTTTGTCCAAGACCGCTTTGGTAGCCGCATCCAAATCCGAACCGAATTTTGCAAAAGCTTCCAACTCACGGAATTGAGCTTGATCCAATTTCAACGTACCGGATACTTTCTTCATGGATTTGATCTGCGCGTTACCACCTACACGGGATACCGAGATACCTACGTTGATCGCTGGACGGATACCCGCGTTGAACAGGTTGGACTCCAAGAAGATCTGACCATCCGTGATAGAGATAACGTTGGTCGGGATATACGCTGATACGTCACCCGCTTGGGTTTCGATAATCGGAAGAGCGGTCAATGAACCACCACCTTTGACCAAATGTTTGATGGACTCAGGCAGATCGTTCATGCTGCGTGCGATTTCGTCCGAAGCATTGATTTTTGCCGCACGCTCCAACAGACGGGAGTGCAGATAGAATACGTCACCCGGATAAGCCTCACGGCCCGGAGGACGTTTCAACAACAGGGAAACCTCACGGTATGCTACCGCTTGCTTGGACAAGTCATCGTACACGATCAAGGCCGGACGGCCTGTATCACGGAAAAACTCACCAATAGCCGCACCGGCCATAGGCGCATAGAACTGAAGCGGAGCAGGGTCTGCTGCAGAAGCCGCTACGACAACTGTGTAAGCCATGGCTCCACTCTCTTCCAATGTACGCACGATATTTGCTACGGTAGAATTTTTTTGACCTACCGCGACATATATACAGAATACAGGTTGACCTGCATCATAAAATTCCTTTTGGTTGATGATCGTATCGATACAAACCGCAGTCTTACCCGTCTGACGGTCGCCGATGACCAACTCACGCTGACCACGGCCGATCGGGATCATCGCATCGATAGCCTTGATACCTGTTTGCAGAGGCTCAGTGACGGGTTGACGAAAGATTACCCCCGGAGCTTTGCGTTCGATAGGCATTTCGTAAGTTTCCCCTACGATTGGGCCTTTACCGTCGATAGGCTGTCCCAACGTATTCACGACACGGCCCAACATACCTTCACCTACCTTAAGGGAAGCAATACGGTTGGTACGTTTAATGGTATCACCTTCTTTGATTTCGTCCGAAGGTCCCAAAAGAACGACACCGACATTGTCTTCTTCCAAGTTCAATACGATACCTTGTAGTCCATTTGCAAACTCAACCAATTCTCCTGATTGAACTTTTGTTAAGCCATAAACACGAGCGATACCGTCACCTATCTGCAATACGGTACCGACTTCCTGCAATTCGGCCTCTGACTTAAAGCCCGACAATTGCTCTCTTAGAATTGCCGAAACTTCATCTGGTCTTACCTCTATCATTTTACTTTATATAAGGGGTTTTAGATTCTATTTTCTTTTTTACTGTGAATTCGTCTAAAATTGTTAATTCGTAATTCGTAATTCGTAATTCGTAATTCGTAATTCGTAATTAATCAATTCATAATTATTTACACGCCTTGGCTGATAAAATGTCTTTCCAATTTATTCAACCTGCCGGCCAGACTCGCATCGATCTGCCTGTCCCCGACGGTCACCACGAAACCACCGATCAACGACTCATCGACCTTATTGGCCAAGATGACATCAGCCTGTATCTGTTCTGCAATACTGGCACGAAGAGCCTCCAAATTGGTAGCAGAGAGTGGGGCAGCCGAGGTTACCTCTGCATGGACAATGCCTTTTACTTCATTGTACTCACGGATAAACTCCAACGCAGTGGCATACACCAATTCGCTACGGCCTTTTCGAACCATGATATTGAAAAAAGCCAAAACCTCAGGTCTAACTTTGTTTTCGAACAAAGCAGCCAATATTTTAAGCTTTTTGTCTGTCTTGACTATAGGATTATTCAGAACAGCCTGTAGCTCCGTACTGGATCTGATGATCGCCACGATCTGCTCCATCTCGCCTTTGACCTCTTCCAAATGACCTTGCTCCTTCGCTAAGTCGATCAAAGACTTTGCATATCTGGAAGCTACCTTGAATACTGACATATTAATCTTAAAATTGAGTCATCAGTAATCAGTTGTCAGTCATCAGTATATATACTGTCCACTGTCCACTGTCCACTGACCACTGGTTACTAATTCAATTTGACATCTTTCAACAAGTCGGACACCAACGCCTCTTGCTTGCCTTGATCTTCAAACTCTTTGGCCAATACCTTACGTGCAATATCCAAAGACAACGAAGAAACCTGGTTCTTCACCTCAGCCAAAGCCTTTGTCTTTTGATCTTCGATTTCGCGTCTAGCTTGGTCGATCAATTTAGCGCCTTCTACCTGCGCGTGTTCTTTTGCCTCAGCAACAATCTTGTCTTTCAAAACCTTGGCTTCTTTCAAGATGTTGTCACGCTCTTCACGTGCTTGTTTAAGCAACTGCTCGTTCTCATTTGTCAAGCGTGCCATTTCCAACTTTGCCTTTTCGGCAGAATCCAAGGCATTCTGAATGTTGTTTTCCCTTTCTTTGATGGCTTTCAGTACAGGTTTCCATGCAAATTTTGTCAAGAGGAACAAAAGGATCAAAAAGCTGACCGTGTGCCAAAAAATCAAACCAATTTCAGGAATCAATAAATCCATATAATGTATCTTAAGATATTGTGTACAAAAATACTTTTTCTTTTTTAACTTCTACTGTTGCAAAAAGGAGTCTGGATGGCAACCCCATCCAGTTCCTTTTAAAGCTTTGTCGTCAATTATCCGTTAGAGATCATTGACACAACCACTGCGAATAACGCAACAGCCTCGATAAAGGCGGCAGCGATCAACATAGCAGTTTGGATTTTTGAAGCGGCTTCTGGTTGACGAGCGATAGATTCCATTGCAGAACCACCGATCTTACCAATTCCCAATCCAGCTCCGATAGCAGCTAAACCTGCTCCAATTGCGGCTAATGTACCAGTCATAGTTTTAATTATATATAGTTAAAAAATATTTTTCTCTCCAAAAACAATTAGTGCTCGTGGTGCTCCTCTATCGCCATACCGATAAACAAGGCCGAAAGAATGGTAAAGATAAACGCTTGGATAAACGCAACCAACAACTCGATCAAACTAATAAATATCGTGAATATTACCGATCCACCGGCTACGGCATGTGCATTGAACACAAATGGTAGACACAGCAAGGACAACACCAGAATGTGACCGGCTGTAATATTTGCAAACAAACGGATCATCAAAGCAAATGGCTTTGTGAAGATACCGATGATTTCTACAGGAATCATCAAAGGTTTCAACCACCAAGGCACCGGAGGATTCAAGATATGTCCCCAGTAATTTTTGTTACCGTTTGCCAAAATGATAACCAAGGTAAAGATTGCCAATACCATCGTAATCGCAATATTACCTGTTACGTTGGCCGATCCCGGAAAAAACGGTACCAAGCCCAACATATTCATAAACCAAATAAAGAAGAATACGGTCAATAGATACGGCATAAAACGCTCATACTTGTGTCCCAGGTTAGGGATAGCGATCTCATCACGTACAAAAAGGATGATAGGCTCCAGGAAAGACTGTATGCCTTTGGGTGCTTTGCCCGCATTTTTTCTGTAGCCTCTGGCCACAGCAGTAAAGATCAATAGTAGTACAATAAAACCGATAAAAATACTCAACACATTCTTCGTGATCGAAAAATCCAAAGGTCGTTTGTTGGTGGCATGGTGCTCGTCGTCATAAACAATGTATGCACCGTGGTCATTCACCTGGTCAGCGGCATAATAAATCTTACCGTGGTATTTCACCAATTTTTGGCCTTTCTTCTCGACGATCTTCGTACCGTCATCATTTCGCGCAAACTCACTCGAACAGAAAGTCACCAAACCATTGTCCGTATAAAGAATAACGGGAAGATAGATACCTACCCAATTGGTCTTACCTTCTTTGTCACCGCCCCAGATCGTAAATTCATGTCCATCGCCGATATGGTGGAAAATAAAGCCCGTGATATCAAAACCTTTTTTCTCTTGCTCGTGTCCATGATCGGCCTCGGCATGGTCATGGTTTGTATTTTCGGCATAGGATTTAGGAGCAAGAAAGGAGAATGAAGCAAAAAAAACGCACAAAATCGTCAATGTCTTGATTCTTGCTGAAGTTAAAAAGTGGCTAATTTCCATCAATACAATATTTTTACCTATTTTATTTTGCGCCGCAAGTTACGTAACAAAATCATAACTTCAAAGAACGACATTAAGAAATATATACAAAAAAAATTCAGCCCTAAAAGCATGCGATTTTCGCCCGGAAAACGATACATTAAGAAGATAAAAAAGCTAAGCGAAATCAGCATTTTCAGTGTAATTCCGCCCAAGATACCGTACACCCCAAATTCCGGATTCTGCACCATACCCAGATACGAAATCGTATAGGCAAAAACGGTCACTCCATACAAAAAAACACAGAGGACAATGTATTGACCGCTCAAAAAAACAGCATCTACCTGTTGCTGCAATCCATAGGCACCTCCGAACAGTAATACCGCTCCTAAAAACAGGACTGTAGCGAACGAAATTATATGTTTAATTCTTTCCAATGTTTTATCGTTTTACTTCCCTTTCTTATCCATACCCTGCACCTGCCGGATCAATTGATACAACGACACCAATACAGCCAACAGGGTCAGGCCTATTGTCCACCATGGCTTTTCAAGATCATACTTCCCATCAAGCCATGAGCCTAGCCAATATCCCCCGAATATCGTCGCCACCATCTGGAACGGCACACCTATCCATCTTGCCCAATTTCGACGGGTATTGTTTCCCTTATTGTTGTTTTCTTCCACGTTTTTTATTTTTGAGTCCGGTATTTGTCAGAAGCTAGCGCACGAATCCTTTCGTGTGCTCGTTTTATTAGGCACACGAAAGGATTCGTGCGCCAACAAATACTAAAATAGATTATTCTCCTTCCAACTCCAGCACCTTCTGCCCTATCTTGATCTCCGGATACGAATAGGCCTCACCAAGTATCATCTTTATTTCCGAAGAAGGTTTTCCCTTATGCTGTTTCAGCACATCCAGCATATAGGCCAATTTGTCCGGAGAGATCAGCTCCTCCGCATCGATCCCATCCCCCACAAAATGGATAAGGTGTCCATAAATCGTTCCCTCTACCAGCCCCCTCTTTGCCGCTATCTGCGCAATATCCAATCCATCCTGATACATTTCAAACGAAATTTGTTTCGTATCCTCCTTATCCCCTCCTTTGACAGAAGTAGCCTTTTCCTCCTCATCTTTCACCTTTTCCATCCGTAAGACCACATCTTCCAGACCTTCTTCCTGCGTGAGCACCTGTGCAATGGTCAGACAATGCTTCAACACCTCGTATTTGCGCTTAAAATCCAACAAGAGGGATTTCATCTCCTGTATATACTTCTTCGTACGTTTGCGGATTTTCCATTCCTCAATATGTACCTCAGTAGCCTTGACCAACTCGCTCTCCATCTTAGGCAAAAACCACTGCACGGCAGATTGCGTACGTTCGCAGATCTTATCGTAGTCAATAGACTGTGAGTCAGCCAACATCTGGTACAATTGACTGATAAATTTGTGTGCGACTGCCTCCTGCTGTTTGATCCGGGTAGACAACTGTGCAAAGAATTGTTCAGCCCCCGGCTTATTGTCTATATTACGTTCGGCTAGGCTGACATGCAATTCTTCCACTCCTGTACTCAATTCCGTCCAACGGAAACTCTGCAACAAGATCTGCCCGAGGTAGGCACGTTGGCATTGTTTCAGCACCTCGCCCACTTGATCATCCTGCATCAACCCCTGCATGAAAGACACCACCTGCGCATCCGTGCGAATAGCATGCGTCGGAATCCTGGAGCGGAGTACAAGCCCTTGCAATCCCGTCAGCCTACTCAATGCCACATACACCTGTCCCGCCGCAAAAGAAGTACCCGCATCGATAATGGCTTTGTCAAATGTAAGCCCCTGGCTCTTGTGTATGGTAATGGCCCAGGCCAACCGCAAGGGATACTGTGAAAATGTACCCAATACCTCTTCTTGTATGCTATCGTCTCCTTTATTATAATTGTATTTGATATTCTCCCAGGTCTCTCGACGCACCACTACATCTTCGGAGCCATCTTTGAAACCCACCAAGATCTGCCCTCGATCCGTGTCTATACTTTTGACAACTCCGATCTTGCCATTGAAATATTTCCTTTCATCCCCACCATCATTCTTGATAAACATGACCTGAGCCCCCTCCTTGATCGCCAGGGTTTCTTCCGTAGGAAAGGAACTTGTCTGAAAATCATCCTTTACCACCGCCTTGAGGTTGTGCAATCTTCCACCAAGGCGTTGCAGCTCCTGTTGATTGATCTGATCCGCCAAACGATTATGAGAAGTCAGAACAATGTACTGATCCCGTTCTGTGGGAACAAAGTCCGGTTTATAATAGGTATTCAGTATTTCCAGATCTTCCGTAGTACATTGGTTGTTTCGGATATTGTTCAGTATGGAAATAAATTTCTCATCCTGTTGTCGATATATCTGCTGCAATTCCAGCTTGACCAAAGCATGCTCACGCAGAACCTTGGCATCGAAAAAGAACGGACTGGAATAATGTGCACGGAGCACCTGCCACTCGTGTTCACGCACGACAGGGGGCAATTGGTACAGGTCACCGATAAACAAGACCTGCAATCCGCCAAACGGCCGCATATCCCGACGGACAGACTTCAATATCACGTCGATCATATCCAATGTATCTGCCCGTACCATGGAGACCTCGTCTATCACGAGCAATTCCAGCTCCTGCAAGAGAGCCCGTCGCTGCTTGGTCAGCTTGATCGTACTGAAAAGCCGGCTCTTATTGTAGATATTGGTATCCGTCTCATCCCAGCGCAAGGGATAATCCTCGATAAAAGTTCCAAATGGAAGCCAAAACAGGGCGTGCAACGTCGTTCCTCCGGCATTCATCGCCGCCACACCCGTAGGGGCCGTGATGGCCATCTTCTTATAGCAATTGTCCCGGATATACCGCAGAAAGGTGGTCTTACCCGTACCTGCCTTACCTGTCAAAAACAGGTTTTGATTGGTCTGGTTGACAAAAGCGGCAGCTTGTCTAAATACCGCATTGCTATGATCGATTTTGAGAGGCTCCATTATTGGACAAAAATAGGGAATTTTAAAGACTTCCGAAGTTTTAAAAACTTCGGAAGTCTTTAGTCTCCGTTATCTCAAAAAAATGTGACCAATTGTTTTGCTAAAATTCACAAGATATAGTATCTTACAACAGAAATTTAAACGCAATTAGCCATGACTTATATAGACAAAAGTGAATTATTCAAACAGGTTGAAACAAAGTTAGCCGACTTAGGTCTTACCATTGAGGATGTCGATCAAGCGAGACCCTGGGGAGGCTTCTTTGTCATCAGCGAAGAACAGGCGCAGGAGTTTGCCAATCATTTTTTTGAAGGCTTGGACATTCAGGGACTCAAGATATCCGGAAAATTAAGCCCTAAGATCCTCATCGTGGCTCCCAGCAAACGTCTATCATGGCAATACCACCATCGCCGTGCTGAAATATGGCGTGTCATCCGCGGCGAAGTGGGTGTGGTGACCAGCCCCAACGATGATGAGCACGAGCTCAAGATACTCAAAGAAGGAGACAGTATCCGTCTGGCTCAAGGCGAACGCCATCGTTTGGTCGGATTGGGCGAGTATGGTGTAGTCGCCGAAATATGGCAACACACCGACGTTTCTAACCCTTCTGACGAAGACGACATCGTAAGGGTTCAGGATGATTTCGGAAGAAGTATTTAAGAAGCTAAATATTTAATTTTGAGATTATATATTTCATTAACCAAACTTTATCGTCATTTCGATGAGGAGGTATGACGAGGAGAAATCTATGCCTAGATAGGAAAATTAATCCAATTCATCCATAGATTTCTCCTCATTCTTCGTCGAAATGACGGGTAGGTTGCTAAAATATTACGATTTATACACGATCGTCTTATTGCCATTGAGCATGACCCGATCTTCGACAAGCAGCTGTATAGCCCGGCTCAAGACCGATTTTTCGATTTCTTTTCCTGCCGTCTTCATGCGGTGCAGATCATAGCTATGATCTATTTTTTTGATATCCTGCGTAATGATAGGCCCTTCGTCCAGATCATTGGTCACGAAATGAGCTGTCGCACCGATAATCTTCACCCCTCTTTCCTGTGCCTGCTTATACGGATTGGCTCCAATGAAGGCCGGTAAAAAGGAATGATGAATGTTGATCAGTTTATTTTCAAACTGTTGAACGAAATCGGGAGAGAGTATACGCATAAATTTGGCCAAAACGATATAATCTACCTCATATTGATTGAGGACTGTTGCCAATTCCTTTTCAAACTCCCCTTTGCTTTTGTTTTCATGTGAAACCAGATGAAAAGGAATATCAAATTTATCAACAAACTCAGCTAGATTATCGTAATTACCGATTACGGAAACCACATCTGCCTGCAAGGTATCAAAATAATGCCGCACCAAGATATCGGCCAAACAGTGATGCTCCTTTGTCACAAGAACCGCTATCTTTTTCTTACGCGAGGGATTGATGACAATATCTGCATTCGAAGGGAGCCTATGGCTAAGATCATGCGCAAATTCCTCTGCATTGTGCGGTTCACCCGAACATACCACCCGAACGAAAAAACGCCCATGCTCTTGATCGACATACTCACGCATGGTGACGATGTTCAGTTGATGTTCTGCTACAGTATTGGATATGGTAGAGACCAATCCAACCGCATCCTTACATTTTATAAGAATTAAGGTTTGTTTTTGCATGATTTAGTATTGCGTATAGCGATATGCGTATTGAGATTCTGTCTTATACCGATCTATCTTTGTTCTTTGCTCCTTAATCACATCACCCGGCCTGCTGCGCTGCCAATGCCAGTTCCTCTTCCAAATCGACCTCTATCCGTAGATTGTTCACGATATGCTTTTGACGATCCGGTGTATTCTTGCCCATATAGTATTCCAGCAGTTGTTGCAACCTGTTATCCTTGGAAAGAATGACAGGTTCGAGTCGAATATCCTCGCCGATAAATAATCCAAACTCGGAAGGTGAAATCTCGCCTAACCCTTTGAAACGTGTGATTTCCGGCTTACCGCCCAATTTTGCGATGGCACGTTGACGTTCCTCGTCCGAATAACAGTATATCGTTTCCTTTTTGTTGCGCACCCGGAAAAGCGGCGTCTGTAAGATCGAAACATGCCCTGCCTTGACCAGATCCGGAAAAAACTGCAAGAAGAACGTCATCATCAGTAGCCGTATGTGCATACCATCCACATCCGCATCCGTCGCGATGACGATGTTGTTGTAGCGCAATCCATCGAGGCCATCCTCGATATTCAATGCGTGCTGCAACAGGTTGAATTCCTCATTTTCATAGACGATCTTTTTGGTCAAGCCAAAACAGTTGAGCGGCTTCCCCTTCAGACTAAACACCGCCTGTGTCTGCACATCCCTGGATTTGGTAATGGAGCCACTGGCCGAATCACCCTCTGTAATAAAAATGGTCGTCTCTTGATTACGTTCATGTTTATCACCAAAATGTATCTTGCAGTCACGCAATTTTCGGTTGTGCAGAGAAGCCTTCTTGGCACGTTCATTGGCCAGTTTCTTGATACCGGCAATGTCCTTGCGCTCCCGTTCCGATTGCAGGATACGTTTCAGAAGTGCATCGGCCGTAGCAGAATTTTTGTGCAGATAATCATCCAAGGCTTTTTTGACAAAATCATTGATAAACGTACGTACCGTAGGGCCTTCCGGACCTATACTTTGCGAGCCCAGCTTGGTCTTGGTCTGCGATTCAAAAACCGGTTCCTGTACCTTGATGGCTATGGCTGCAATGATGGAAGACCTGACATCCGAAGCATCAAACTCTTTCTTATAAAACTCACGAATAGTCTTGACTACAGCCTCACGAAAGGCTGCTTGGTGTGTCCCCCCTTGCGTGGTATGCTGTCCGTTTACAAAGGAATAATACTCTTCCCCGTATTGCTGTCCGTGGGTCATAGCGACTTCGATATCCTCCCCTCTGAGATGGATGACCGGATACCGCATAGATTCCGTATCTACATTCCTTTCCAACAGGTCCTTCAGCCCATTTTCGGAGACAAACTTCTGACCATTAAAGTTAATGGTCAACCCCGAGTTGAGGAAAACATAATTCCAGATCATGTTTTCGACAAACTCTATACGGTATTTGTAATGCTTGAAAATGCTTTCGTCCGGGTAAAAAGTGACTGCCGTACCGTTGCGTTGAGACGTTTCTTTCTGCTCGTCATGAACCAACTCTCCTTGACTGAACTGAGCGATCCGGGTCACGCCCTGCCGATAGGATTGTACAACAAAATTAGTGGACAACGCATTGACGGCCTTGGTACCCACACCGTTCAGACCGACCGATTTTTGGAAGGCCTTGCTATCGTATTTACCACCGGTATTGATCTTTGACACGACATCCACTACCGACCCGATCGGAATACCCCGGCCATAATCCCGCACAGATACTTTGTTCTCATTGACCGTAATATCGATAGTCTTGCCTGCCCCCATCACAAACTCATCGATGGAGTTGTCCACCACTTCCTTGAGCAATACATAGATTCCGTCATCGTAAGCGGATCCATCTCCCAATTTACCGATGTACATCCCCGGGCGTAACCGGATATGTTCTTTCCAATCAAGTGATCGTATGCTATCTTCGTTGTATGTAGTCATTGAATGGTTGCTTTGCAAACAAAAATAAAAATAAAATATCAGACTTTCGAAGTTTTTAAACGGCGAAGCCCTCAACTCTGCCATTAAAAAAATATAAACAAGACAAAGTTAAACTTCGAAAACCTATTCACCTCCAAATATAACCCTCGTCACTTTTCGATATAGTCCCCGTTACTTTTTTATCAGCCAAAAACCCTCATCTTGTCCTCCAAATTTTTAATATTATCCATGGGTCATACTTTTCATATTCCAGTTCTTGGCTTAGCCTTTTCCGTAGATAGTCCAATAAAGGTAGCGCGCTTTGGCATCTCTTCGGTCATTTCGATCGTGGACGACGAGCTTTTAGAACGCATGAGAGCCTATTATTGCAATATAAATAACCTGGCTTACCAACTTATTCATCCCAAAGAAGAAGATTCCCGGGCGAGGCGTATTACAGCCTACCTTAACTTGGTCAATGATCTCGTACACAAACAGATTGCACGCATCAGATCAAGTAGTTTTGAAAAATGCGAAGAGCTCGTCAGGTATTTTGCCTTATTGCCCGACCATTCGGAGGCAAAAAAACTATTCAATTGCTATAGCTTAAGTACCGATGAGATCCATAAAGGAGATTTGGAAGCAAGGCTAAAAAGTTTTATCAAACCTGGAGATATTGACGTCAACATCATGTCCAAGGTAGACAAGACCAATATGGACAGCGAAGGAAACCCTTTGTCTGCCAACTTTTCAGATGCTTCCGCCGCATTGAGGGGGTTTGCATTGAGCAATCTGAAATCTTCGTTGGTCATTTCCGCCGGGCTAAATCCCCGATTGTTTTCCTATATGGCTGAATTTGACCAATTCCTGCCCGATGCCAATGGGCATTTTACAAAAAAAGTCATCTTAAAGGTCAGTGACTATAGATCTGCTTTCATACAGGCCAAGATATTGGCCAAAAAAGGCATTTGGGTATCTGAATACCGCATCGAATCCGGCCTCAACTGTGGCGGGCATGCCTTTGCCACCGAAGGCTACCTCATGGGCCCGATACTGGAAGAATTCCGATCAAAAAAAGACGAGCTGCACCAAGAGCTGTTGCCCTTATACACAGAAGCTCTTGCCCAGCGAAACATCACATTGCGCAACACCCCAGACATGAAGATCACGGCGCAGGGGGGAATTGGAAATGCCGCCGAGCAGAATTTCCTATTGCAGCATTATCAGGTAGACCGTACAGGCTGGGGTTCTCCGTTCCTGCTCGTACCCGAAGCGACTACAGTGGATGAGAATACTCTGGATGCTATTGCCCAAGCAGACAAAAACGATTTTTACATCAGTGAGGCCTCTCCATTGGGTGTGCCGTTCAACAATTTCCGCAAGAGCACGGCCGAAGCAAATCGGATAGAGCGTATTGAAAGAGGACGGCCAGGTGCGCCTTGTACAAAGAAATACCTGGTATCCAACACCGAATTTACCGAAGAACCCATTTGTACGGCATCGCGACAATACCAACATCTCAAAATCAAAGAACTGAACGCCGCGGACATTCCTGAAGACGAGCGTCAGCGGCAAATCGAAAGTGTGACCGCCAAAACCTGCCTATGTGAAGGACTCGCCACGTCGGCTTACCTCAACTATGACATTGTCAAAAGCAAGGAAAACACGGCTGTCGCCATTTGTCCAGGTCCCAATACGGCCTATTTCGACCGCAAATATTCCTTGACCCAGATGGTAGACCATATTTATGGACGCCGGGACCTATTGGCCGGAAAGGACAGGCCCCACATGTTTATCAACGAACTCTCCCTGTACATCGAGCACCTGCGCAAGTATGTGAAAATGAACCTCGAAAAGCTGGACCATAAAAAAGAGAAGTACATCAACAACTTCAAAAACCAGCTGGAGCAAGGGATTGCTTATTACGCCGATTTAAAGGAACTACATGTACGAATGGCTCCCAACGAATTGACAAAATTTTTCGAACAGCTGAGATCGTCTGCACAGCAACTGAGGATGATACAGACGAATCTGGTGGTGGTGTAAGAAAATTAAAATATACGTCATCCTGACCGCAACGAAGTGGAGCGGAAGGATCTCATCTTCAAATTCAAGACTCCTCAAGATTCAACGAGATCTTTCGACTACGCTTCGCTCCGCTCAAGATGACGAGCTAAAAGAATATAGGCGTCTCTACGACAAATTTTTTCTAAATTTCCCAAAAACACCCAATGGCAACTTAGGACCTGCTGTGGCTTGTAGGTACAGTTCGCCTATTTCGAGGTTCTCGACCTGTGGAAAAGCCGTCTTGATCAGATTTTCGACAATAACCGACGAAAAGCCCAACGAATAGGTATTCAGTATAAGGAAATGCTCTTTCGGATCCAGAAGCTGCACGACGTCCTTCATCATTTCCATGATATGATCTTCCAACTTCCACTTCTCCCCTTTTGGCCCATGGCCGTATGCAGGTGGGTCAAGAATAATACCGTTGTACGTATTTCCGCGCTTCAATTCCCGCTTTACAAATTTCAAGGCATCCTCCACGACCCAACGGATATTGGACAAGCCCGACAGTTCCTGGTTTTCATTGGCCCAGGTCACGACCTGCTTGATCGAGTCTACGTGTGTGGTATCTGCTCCTGCTGCTTTTGCGATCAAAGAAGCTCCACCGGTATAGGCAAAAAGGTTAAGTACCTTTGGATTATTGCTCTTGAAAGAACGTACCGACCCGGAGATATAATCCCAATTGACGGCCTGCTCGGGAAAAATACCTACATGCTTGAAAGAAGTCAACCCCAAGCGGAACTTGATGGCCACATCCTTATTTTTGTATTCAATATGCCACCTGTCCGGTATGTTTGGATTTTTTTTCAGCCAATCACCACTGGTCGCCGAACGGCCTTTAAACTTGATATGATAACGCTTGTTCCATTCGGCATCACCCAGAGCTTTAGGCCATACAGCCTGTGGTTCGGGACGGATAAGCACCAGTTCGCCAAAGCGTTCCAGTTTTTCAAAATCCCCACAATCGATCAGCTCATAGTCTTTCCAATAGTGTGGCGTGAGTAATTGTATAGTTGTTGTCGACAAAATAATTGCTGTTTTGTGCAAAGGTAATAAGATTTCATAACCAGTAGATGGCAAAATCAGAAATAGCACAAAAAAAGTAAATCACGACATGTTTTTTACTTGTTGACTTTTCGATTACATTAGCCAGTTATTTATTTCAATATCTTTGTGTAAACGTTTTTACACACATTATCTATATCCAAACGTTAATGTATACTGAACAGACCCGTTTCCGAATGAGAAGAAAAGTGTCCATCTATCTGGCCCTTGCGTCCTTGTTGCTCACGGCTACCTGCCGCAAGCCCTTTCAATATTCGCTGCTCGAGGTCAGGCCTTTGGACAGGGACCTGAATATCAAAGCCATCGAGCAGATCCGGCAGCTTTCTCCTAAAGAGAATTTCACTCTCCTGTTCATATCCGACAGCCAGATCGGTGTCAACGAGCTGAAGGATTTTGTCTCCCACGCCAACAAAACGTACAGCAACGACGAGATATCCTTCGTACTGCACGGGGGCGACATCACAGATTTCGGAGCCAATTACGAATACAACGATTATTATAAATATACCAAGGAGCTTAAATTTCCCGTTGTTGCTACTATTGGCAACCACGATATGCTGGGCAACGGTCCCGAAATCTATAAACAATATTTCGGGCCAGAGAATTTTACGTTTGATTACGGGGTGAATAGGTTTATCGTATTCAATTCCAACTCCAGAGAGCGAAAATTCGACGGTAAAACACCCGATCTGGATTGGATAGCAGAAGAAATAAACAAGGCCGACGATATCCCCACTGTAAGAAACATATTCTATCTGTCCCATGTTCCGCCGTCATCAGACGACTTTGATCCCGATCTCATCCCCGGTTTTTCACGGCTGCTCTCCAGCACGCCCAAAGCGAGACTCTCGATGAACGGACACGTGCATTCGTTCAATCTGTCCGAGCCTTTTGAGGACGGGCTTACCTATGTCACTACGCCTGCTATACACAGTAGGTCGTATGTCAAAATCTATATCGAAGGCGAACATGTCACTGTTCATAATATTTTCTATTAATGAAGTTCTATATATATACGATACTCTTTTCGTTACTGCTGCTTGCCCTGCCTCTTTCCGTCATCCGTGCGCAGGACACCGAAGAACTTGAAAAAAACAGACCATCTGTCTGGTCGCATATCCGTCCAGACAACGTCAAGATCCAGTTTGCCGGCAATATCGGCATGTTTTCGGGCGGGCTCGGCTACACCTCTCCGAACAATCATTGGAAAGGAGATCTCCTATACGGATTCGTCCCGCGAAAGTATTCCGCAGACAAGCCCTTGCATCTGCTTACGCTAAAGGGAAAATACGGCGCGATAGACAGAACATATTGGGACCGTATCCGGGTACAGTGGCTCAACCTCGGCATGTGGACAAACTACACTTTTGGTGAACAATATTTCGTAAAACTACCCGACCATTATCCCAACAATTATTATCTGATACGACCGGGGCTAAACATCGGAGCGTTCGCAGGCAGCGAAATCCGCTATAAGCAGGTGGGCGCCTACTATGAAATAGGTACTACAGAAAAGCATCTGATCCATTTCTTCAAAAACATCAAAGCTATTTCTCCTACTTACATCTTCAATACGGCTATCGGGATAGTTTACTACCTGGACTGACGCTTTTATACCTATGGCAGAGTATCAGCCGAAAAACAGTAAAGTGCACTTCTCTGGCCCTATAGCCCCCTCAGTTTGTCCAATAGATCACTGAGCATCAGGGCCTCTTCCTGCGTAAGATTCCGGCTCAGCAGGCTTGACAGCATCATATCGTTTTCCAGATCTTCCAACAATTGCAGCCCTTTCTCCGTGATCTTGACATCCACGGCCCTTTTGTCTTGTGTATTCTGTGTTCGCGACACCAATCCTTTGCTTTCCAACCGATCGATCAAGCGCGAAATATCCGGGGTACTACTTATCATCCGGCCCTTTATCAAGCTATTTGATGCGGAATGAGGATGCTGTCCCCTTAAAATGCGGAGGACATTGTATTGCTGTAAAGTAATCTGGCAACGATGGGCCCGTTGTTCCAATATTTTGACCAACCAATTGTTCGTGTACAAGATATTCACCGTGGCCCTGTGGTAATCATCTGCAAAACGCTTCACTTGGATACATTCCTCAATCTTCATGTGGATTCAATCTAATTAAAACAAAAGTGTGACATGGAGCCTCCAAAATAACCACTCGTTTTGACTATCTTTGTGGCATTTGGTTATTTTTATATCTAAGGTACAAAATAGGTCATGCAAAATAAAATCTCACTGGATAAATTAAAGAAAGGAGAAAAAGCAACCATCGTTTCTTTTCACAACGATGAACTTCCTGCAAAATTCTATGAACTGGGATTTATGCCGGGTACAACAGTACAAATCAAACACAAAGCCCCACTTAATGGACCTATCTGTGTCAACGTCATAGACTACCAAACGCTAATAGCCATACGAAAAACCGAAGCTGCTTTAATATTGACGGACAGACTATAATGAAGAAAAGCACCATCGCTCTATTAGGGAATCCCAACGTTGGAAAAACTTCTCTATTCAACCGCATCACAAAACTAAATCAAAAGGTCGGTAACTATCCGGGTATTACCGTCGAGAAAAGAGTAGGAACGGTCAAAGTTCACGACAAAGAATACACGATCGTCGATCTACCGGGCACTTATACGCTCTATCCAAACTCTTTGGACGAAGAAGTGGTATTCGATACATTGAGCAATAAAAACAACCGAGACTACCCTGATCTCGTCGTTGTCGTCTCTGAACCGACCAGCCTCAACAGAGGGGTCATCCTCTACCAACAGGTACGGGAACTTGGTCTCCCGGCTATCTTCGTCGTGAACATGGTAGACGAAATGGAGATGAAAGGATTGACTATCGACCATGCCGCCTTGGAAAACTACCTCCAAACGCGCGTCTTCACGACCAATGCCCGTAGCGGAAAAGGAATCCATGAGCTACTCAACCACTTGGAATACAGCCCTGCTCCTTATTTTGATGGACTATCATTACCTGTCCAGTATCAAGAGGCCTTGGCAGAAGCGAAAGCGCTTTTTCCATTGGATACTGAGTACAAGACCTGGCAGCTATTGGCACAGGAAAGACCTGCAGGTGTCGCTAACGAACAACATACACAGTTGGATAGCATTCGTGCCGCACATCAGCTCAACACCCAACAGCTCCAAAAAGACGAAGCGCTATTGCGCCATGAGAAAGTGGACAAAGATCTTGAGACTATCATCCAAAAGTCTACAAACAAAAAACTGTCATTCACACATAAGATTGACAACCTACTCATACACCCAATATGGGGATATATCATCTTTTTCGGGTTATTATTCTTGATCTTTCAGGCGATTTACACCTGGTCCGGCCCTTTGATGGATGGTGTGGATCAGCTTTTTGCCTTTTTGGGCGAAAAGGCAGAAGCTGTATTGCCCGAAGGCCCCTTAGGCGGCCTTATTGTCAACGGTGTCATAGCGGGTATAGGGGGGATCGTGATATTCCTGCCCCAAATCGTTATTCTCTTTTTATTCATCTCCCTCATGGAGGAAACAGGGTATATGAGCCGAGTCGTATTCCTGATGGATCGTTGGCTGAAACCTTTCGGACTGAATGGCAAATCCGTTATCCCGCTGATGTCGGGTGTAGCCTGCGCCATTCCCGCCGTCATGTCTGCCCGCAATATCGAAAATCCAAAAGAGCGCCTCTTGACAATGCTGGTCACACCGTTTATGACATGCTCCGCCCGGTTGCCCATTTATATTGTGATCATAGGTCTGGTCATTCCCGACAGGGATTTCCTTGGCTTCAACTTACAAGGTATTACTTTGTTTGGCATGTATATATTGGGTATCGTCGGTGCATTGCTATCGGCACTGGTGCTGAACAGATTTATCAAATCCGTACGCAAGTCCTACCTCATCTTCGAACTGCCGACCTACAAAATGCCCGATTGGAAAAATGTAGCCAATACTGTTTGGGAAAAATCCTCCGGCTTCCTTATTGATGCCGGTAAGATCATACTTGCCATTTCGATCATCCTTTGGGTTTTGGGAAATTTTGGGCCAAATGATCGTTTCTCCGACCCCGAAAAATATATTGTAGAAGAAAACCCCCACTTTACACCCGAGGAGATAGAAAATGAAGTGACCGCCTATAAAACAGAATATTCTTTTTTGGGTTATTTAGGTAGAGGTATCGAACCTGTCATCAGGCCATTGGGCTATGATTGGAAAGTAGGTATAGGTCTATTGGCATCTTTTGCCGCACGTGAGGTGTTTGTGGGTACGATGGCGGTCATCTACAGCCTAGGTGAAGATATCGATATCGAAGACGACGGCCAGAAACAAACATTGCTCGACAAGATGAAGTCCGAAATCAACAGGAACACGGGAAAACCCACCTACAATTTTGCGTCAGGCATCTCCCTGCTGCTCTTTTACGCTTTTGCGATGCAGTGTATGGCTACTATAGCCATTGTACGCAAAGAGACAGGTTCTTGGAAGTGGACTTTATTCCAGATTGTTTCCATGACAGGTCTGGCTTACTTTGCGGCTTTGATCGCCTACCAACTTTTGAAATAAAGCGGTGGAGGTCATGGGCGTGAAAAAAGTGATTTTTAAATAAAGACAAGAAGGTTATGATAACATTACAATATATCATCGTCGCGATTATCTTTATAGCTGCTGTAGCCTTTATTGTTCGGAAATTCATGCCTTCCAAAGGCAAAACCGAGGGATGCAGCAAAGGGTGTGGTTGTGATGCGGTGGAACAAGAGAAAACTATTTAGAACGCTGGCGCACGAATCCTTTCGTGTGCCTAATAAAACGAGCACACGAAAGGATTCGTGCGCTAGCCAAATAATTAAGGAATAGGATCTATCTACTTCATCAAGAACCCGCCACCGATCAGGTCATTGCCTTCGTAAAAGACAGCAGATTGCCCCGGAGCAATACCTTTTACGGCATGCGAAAAGTCCACTTGCATGACGGATCCCTGCTGTGTGAGCGTAGAGATTGCGCCCGGATCCTTGTAACGTATTTTTGTAACAGCCTCCATCGGGTGGTCAATCGAAGCATATTTCACCAGATTGATATCCCGCACAAAAGCTTGTGTCTTTTCCAATTCGTGTTCTTCTCCCAGCACGACGGAATTGCTTTCGGGTAGGATTTCGATCACAAACATGGGCTTACCCAAAGCAATGCCCAAACCTTTGCGCTGACCTATCGTGAAATAGGGATAACCTATATGTTGTCCTACGACTGTACCATCCGATAAGATAAAATTTCCAGGGCCAATCTCTTCATCCAGAGTAGGGCGTTTATGACGTAAAAATTCCCGGTAATCGTTGTTGGGTACAAAACATATCTCGTAGCTTTCGGACTTATTGGCCAACTCATGTTGTCCCATTTCCAAAGCCATGTGCTTGATTTCTTCCTTACGGAAACTCCCCAAAGGAAACTGCGTACGGGCCAGATTTTCCTGCGAAACGCCCCAGAGCACATACGATTGATCCTTATGCTCGTCCAGCCCCTTGGATACAACATACCGTCCATTATCATGCAGACGTATATTGGCATAATGCCCTGTAGCGATAAACTCACAGTCCAGTTTGTCGGCCCGCTTGATCAATGCCTCCCATTTGATATGCGTATTGCACAGCACACAGGGATTGGGCGTACGTCCTGCAATATATTCCTCCACAAAATTGTCGATGACATAATCTCCAAATTCATTGCGGATATCCAGGATATAATGTGGAAATCCATAGTAGACAGCCAATGAACGTGCATCGTTGATACTGTCTAGGCTACAACATCCCGTTTCCTTGGACGATCCTCCCGAAGAAGCATAATCCCAGGTCTTCATCGTGATACCAATGACTTCATACCCTTCTTCATGCAACATCACAGCGGCTACGGAGCTATCCACCCCCCCACTCATCGCGACCAATACTCTGCCTTTTTTACTCATACCAAATAATAAAACGCAAAGATACCCTAAATTCGTCGATTAACATGTTTATTTCATGTAATTTTATCTCAATCAAAATCAATAGATTGCTATTTCGCCCGAAAATATTTAAGGCAAAAGTTTCAGATTTGAAAAAAAGAAACTACATTTGCATCGCAACAGCCGAAAGTGTTGTGAAGAGGTGCCATAGCTCAGTTGGTAGAGCAAAGGACTGAAAATCCTTGTGTCGCTGGTTCGAGCCCAGCTGGCACCACCTCCAAAAATCTGAACGTAACAGATGCAAAATAAAAACGTCAAGGTGCCATAGCTCAGTTGGTAGAGCAAAGGACTGAAAATCCTTGTGTCGCTGGTTCGAGCCCAGCTGGCACCACAGGAGAAGCCTCACAAATGTGGGGCTTTTTATTTCCCAAAACTTCCTAAAATATTTGCACTTTACAAGATTTCATCGAGAAATACTCCGTAGATGCAGCACCTCTCTCTATAACATACGTCTGATTTCTGCAATGAGTAGCGAAGCGTCGTTGATCTGTACCACATGGCCGCTATTTTCTGCTTTTACCAAACGACTATCGGAAGATAGATTCAACAGGTCACGCTGCCCCTTATTCACCAACACACGATATTCATCCCGTATATCCGCATCTTTGATACCTGCAAAACGAACCTCATTCGTACCCATGATTACCGTCAAAGGGATGCTCCCAAAAGAAGTATATTGCTCCGCATCTTTAAAATTCAATTCGTCATTGTCCAATTCTTCCAGCACCTTATCACAGGTCCGATAAAAGAAATCTCGCTCTTGCCTATGTAGAGGATGCTGTATAGGAATTTCAGGGGATAAAGGAACAAAAGAAAAAAGCCCTCTATAAATCCCGGTATTCAGGACAAATTTAATCAACCAACGTGGTGGTTGACGTAAAGCGTTTATCAGTTCAGGAGAAGACTCGGTTATCTGCCGCGGATGCGCGGTTTCGACGAAGACAAGACCGGCGATATCTGCTTCGTTCCGGCTAATAAAAGGACGAAGATAGATCCCTGCCATAGAATGGCCGACAAGGATATAGGGCTTGGGACATTTGGTTTTTTCCAGATGTGCTTTTCCTGGCTGCAATCATTCTCTTTTCAATAATCAAAATATATTTATAGCTCAAGTTTGTCATATAGAAAGTGCTAATATAGGTGGAGAACGCTTTAACTCCGCAAGCAACAATGAGCAAAGACGATCTTTTGAGAATCTCATAGTACTATGTTACGAGCATCATAAAGTAACAGACAATGTTACTGTTTACACAACAGAAAAGATGAGAGAAATAAAGGCTAACTGTAATCTTCCCTTAGCTAGCTACATTCAAAACTAAAAAATTCCAATCAGATTTGCTATTGCTATCCTGTTGGAATGTGGGAAACTCGGAGAGTTTTCCATATTTCAACAGGAACTCTGTCGG
>Ga0182746_1000167_pt1 | contig 112062 bp, 110 predicted proteins | sample eDN3rd30CBELigOP_FD_128881 | JGI IMG/M metagenome (GOLD analysis project Ga0182746, IMG submission 128881) | Enriched Organic Plus compost microbial communities from Emeryville, California, USA - eDNA 3rd pass 30_C BE-Lig OP (version 2) (version 2) ...
CCAGGGCCGGGGTGACACACAGCGGGAAGTGGACTACCGACTCAATTCAAAACACTATCTTGCACCAATGGTCACCCTTTGTTTTGATTTTGGTAATACGCGGAAAAAAGCCGCCATTTTTACCGGGCCTCTTATTGAAAAGATCATCACACTGCCTGATGATTCTCCTGCCACGATACAGGGATTAATTGATACATATCACCCCGAGAAATCCATACTTTCCTCTGTGATCAATCATGATCCTGCAATGGAAGAGTTGCTGGCGAAACATACCCGTTTTCACAGGCTGAGTCATCTTACTAAACTGTCTTTCACCACGCTGGTTGGCAAGCCCGAAACGATCGGCGCTGACCGATTGGCTTTGCTGGCCGCTTCCGTCCGTTTTTATCCCGGTAGCAATAACCTGATCATTGCCCTGGGCACCTGCATCACATATAATTTTATTGATAAATACCACCGTTTTGCTGGGGGGGGGATTTCACCCGGTATGGAGATGCGGCTGAAGGCATTGAACTACTATACGGCCAGGCTGCCGCTTGTGCAGGCAGACAGCAATGTGCCGCTTATTGGCTATGATACGGTCACTAATATCCTCAGCGGGGTCACTTTGGGAATGGTCTATGAAATAGATGGATTCATAGACGAATACCGTAAAAAATTCGACAACTTTAACGTCGTCTTAACCGGGGGTGATATGGTACATTTGGGTTCGCACCTTAAAAACAAGATATTTGCAGACCCTGAATTAATATTTAAAGGTCTTTATGCCATTAGCGAACTCAATAACCCCTAAGAGAATCAACGTTTTAGGAGTGTTCCGTTTTTCATTAAGCGTTTTACTCACTACTGCTTTCCTGCCTGCTTTTTCGCAGGACAATTCGCCTTATTCAAGATATGGCCTGGGAGATCTGGTACCTTCTACCAATATTAATTTACGCGGAATGGGAGGAATTGCTGCGGGTATAAATGATGCTCCGGTGCCTCTCAGCATCAACTACAGCAATCCGGCTTCCTATTCTTTTTTCCAGTCGTACAAAGAAGCAAAGTCGAATAAACTGTCTTCCGGACGGGCTATACTGGACGTTGGCATCAACCTCGACAACCGTACCCTGGTAGAGCCTAATAACACGGATAAATTCGGCACCAGTAACCTGCTTTTCTCTCATGTGCAGATAGGTGTTCCCCTGCGCCGCAACTGGGGCCTTAGCTTTGGCATCCGCCCGGTAGCAAGGGTCAGTTATAAAATTTCCAGCAACGAACGCCTGATCGACCCCAATTCGGGCCAGTCGATAGACACAGCCAGTACCGTCAACCAGGGTGATGGTGGTGCTTACCTGCCTAACCTCGGAATGGGGTATAAGTTTTATGTGGGAAAAAATAATGTGATCGCTTTGGGTGCAAGTGTTGGCTATCTCTTCGGTTCAAAAGATTACAGCACACGCCGGTTTTTTCTGAATGATACCGTATCGTACAATGCAGGGAATTACGAAACCAAGACCTCTTACGGCAACCTGCTTTTTAGTGGCGGCCTTCAATACATGACGCAACTGAATAAAGACTTTCTCCTTACCATAGGTGCTTATGGGAACGTGGGCAGCAATCTGAGTGCGTCACAGGATATCATCCGTGAAACATACTTCTACGACGAAAGCCAGGGCAATGTGCGGATCGATAGCGTGTATGAAGAAAAGGACGTAAAAGGAAAGATCAAATATCCATCATCTTATACCATAGGTTTTGTGCTGCGCAGGCAGCTTTCACTGGATAAAAAGCAAAGTGACTGGCTGGTAGGCGTGGATTTTGCACGGAATAACTGGGATGAATACCGCGTTTACGGTCAGGCTGATCCAACAGTGAAATCCAACTGGCAATTACGTGTAGGCGGTCAGCTCAGACCGGTGCCCAAACCAAATTATTTCAGCAATGTGGCTTACAGGGCAGGCTTTTTCTTCGGTCCGGATTATATCCAGGTAGACAGCAAAAAGCTCAATACATTTGGTGCTTCCCTGGGACTGGGATTGCCGATCCTGAACTATAACCGGATGAGCCCGGGCCAGGCTACGATGATCAATCTTGGTTTTGAGTTTATCAAACGTGGCAATAATGACAATGCATTAAAGGAAAATATGTTTCGCATATCAGTAGGCCTGTCGCTGAGCGATTTCTGGTTTGTTAAAAAGAAATATGATTAACCAAATTATCATAGCGATAAAAAGAATTTCTTGCGCAGCAGCTTTATGTATAAGCTGCTTTTTTGTTGGAGGCTGTGAGAACGACCAGAAAACGATAGAAGAATGGACGAAAGACAATGTGATGCGTGAAGAAGCCCGCAACATTGAAAGCTTTATGAGCCAGGAAGGAAAAATGAAAGCACGCCTTACTGCCCCGCTTATGTACCGTGTAAGCACAGACACACAATACGTGGAATTTCCCCGCTCGCTCCATGTTGATTTTTATAATGACAGTTTGGGTAAAGACACCTGGCTGGATTGCAAATACGGTAAGTACTACGAAAGCTACAATAAAGTGTACCTGCGTGATAGTGTAGTAGTGATTACTGTTAAAGGTGATACGCTCAAAAGCCCTGATCTGTGGTGGGACCAGAACAAAGGCATTTTCTACACGGATAAATATGCAGAGTACCGCTCCAAAGACCAGCAGGTGCAGGGCCATAAAGGCTTGCAGGCAACACAAGATCTAAAAACAGTGACGTTCATAGAACCAACAGCGGTGTTGGATGTGAAGAGCAATGGACTTCTTCCTCAATAATTTGAAATAACAAACAGATAGCTGATAACAGGGTTCTCTGTCTGTCATCAGCTATCTGCCATCTAACTAAACTAAATGAACGGGGGTTTTTCGGTCGGATATATTGGATCAAACGGGACTCGGGTTTTATACGATGCCAGCCTGTCGTTTAACCAGCATCTGTATCAAAAATAATTTCCATTCCTGGCTGCTGCCAGAGCAGTTGTAACCATTTCTTCCTGTTCCGGAATTACGGCAACTGCCGTGCATTTACGAGGCATTTCGCTACCCTTAAAAGGCTTTTCTTATCTTCAGTCAATAAAAAATTCGCTATGTCATTGAAGAACAGAACCGCCCTCATTACGGGTGCTACCCGCGGTATTGGTAAAGCCATGGCCCTGAAACTCGCTGCTGATGGAGCCAATATTGTGATCGCAGCAAAATCAGTGGAAGAGAATGCCAAACTGGGAGGCACTATCTACACCGCGGCTGCTGAAGTGGAAGCAGCAGGCGGCAAAGCACTGGCCGTGCAATGTGATATACGGTTTGAAGACCAGGTGCAGAATGTGATCGATAAAGCAGTGGCTGCTTTTGGTGGTATTGATATACTGATCAATAATGCTTCTGCTATTTCTCTTACACCAACGGAGCAAACTGAACCCAAACGTTTTGATCTGATCTATTCCATCAATGTACGTGGAACATTCTTTGTTACCAAAGCCTGCATCCCGCATTTAAAAAAATCCGATCATGCACATATCCTCACGCTTTCACCACCTGTGAACCTGCAACCTAAATGGCTGGCAGGCCATATCGCTTATACCATGACCAAGTATAACATGAGCATGATGGCCATGGGATGGGCTGAAGAATTGAAATCCTTTCCCATTGCTTCCAATGCGCTGTGGCCCAAAACAACGATCGATACGGCAGCCGTAAGGAATTTATTAGGTGGTGAAGCGCTTGCTAAAATGAGCCGCAAGCCAGAAGTGCTGGCTGATGCTGCATATTATATCCTAAGCAAACCGCCAAAGGATTGTACAGGCAATTGTTTTATTGATGAAGATGTATTTGCGGCGGAAGGAATAACTGACCTGGAGAAATATGCAGTGGTGCCAGGCGCTAAATTGTATAAGGACCTTTTTGTGGATTAAAATAAGAAAGAGGCTGTCAAATGCAAGTTAAAATCATCTTTCAAAGAACAGGTTCAATTCCTTTGAAAGAGTTTTTCTTTTGGCAGCCTCTTTGTCTATAATGACCTTAACCATTAAACCCTAGTGTAAAAACTTTTATAGTATACAAGCTACAAAAATTCTACGTACAGAACAATCGTAAAAACCCAAAGGTGAATAAATAGTGACAAATAAGGGTAAACATTTATTTCTCTTCACTATTGCTTTCAGGCTTATGTTCCGGCCGCATTTGCGGGAAGAATAAGACATCCTGTATAGAAGGTTGATTGGTCAGCAACATGCAAAGGCGATCTATGCCAAAACCGATTCCCGAAGTGGGAGGCATGCCGTATTCCAGCGCACGCAGGAAATCATTGTCAATGAACATGGCTTCATTATCCCCTCTTTCCTGCAGTTTAAGCTGCTCTTCAAAACGTTCACGCTGATCAATAGGATCATTCAGCTCGGTATAAGCATTGGCAACTTCTTTACCGTTGACCATTAATTCAAATCGCTCTACCAATCCCTGTTTATCGCGGTGCTTTTTGGTGAGCGGGCTCATTTCAACGGGATAATCAATAATGAAAGTAGGCTGCACATAATGTTGTTCGCATTTTTCACCAAAGATCTCATCGATCAGTTTGCCCCTGCCCATGGTATTATCGACGGATATATGCAACTGACGGCAAACAGCACGCAGTTGTTCTTCATTCATCCGGCTTACATCAAAGCCTGTATGCTCCTGTATGGCGTCATAGATGCTGATCCTTTTATAGGGAGCTTTAAAAGAAATGGTTTTATTGCCGACCGTTACATCCGTTGTGCCGCATACATCCATGGCTGCTTTTTCCAGCAGTTGCTCGGTGGTTTCCATCATCCACAGGTAGTCCTTGTATGCCACATAAAATTCAAGTACGGTGAATTCAGGATTATGTGTGCGGTCCATGCCTTCGTTGCGGAAGTTGCGGCTGAACTCATATACCCAGTCGAAACCACCTACGATCAGTCTTTTGAGATAAAGCTCATTGGCTATACGCAGGTAAAAAGGAATATCCAATGCATTGTGATGTGTAATGAACGGCCTTGCTGCAGCACCACCGGGAATGCTTTGCAGCACCGGGGTGTCCACTTCCAGCGCACCGTTATTATTCAGGAATTCGCGGATGGAATTGATGAGTTTAGTTCTCTTTACAAATGTTTCTTTGACCGAAGGATTGATGATCAGGTCGGCATAGCGTTGCCTGTAACGGAATTCCGGATCGGTCACTGCATCGAATGTCTGGCCTTCTGCTTCTTTCACAATAGGAAGAGGGCGTAAAGATTTGCTCAGCAACGTAAGCTCTTTTACATGCACAGAGGTTTCCCCTGTTTTGGTAATAAAAGCATAGCCCCTGATGCCGATGATATCGCCGATATCGATCAGTTTTTTCCAGACAATATCATACAGGCTTTTGTCCTCACCAGGGCAGATATCATCCCGGCGGATATACAATTGGATTTTGCCATAGCCATCCTGGATCACTGCAAAATTGGCTTTGCCCATATCGCGTACGCTCATGATCCGTCCGGCCAGGCATACATCTGCAAACTGCTCTTTGGTCTCTTCTTTATAATGTTCTTTTATATAAACAGAATTGCTGTTTACCGGGTACAGGGGAGCCGGATAGGGCTCAATGCCCATCATGATCAGTTCGGCCAGTTTTTCCCTGCGTAGTTGCTCCTGCTCGGACAAATGTTGAGTGCTCATGTTCAAAAATTGGGGGCAAAGGTACTGGTTAGGGGTTGAAGGGGCAAATGCTAGCCGGGAGTCTTTAGTCAGGAGTCTGTAGTCCGGGCATCAAAAAAAGTTGTGCATTCTCTGCGGTGTCGTAAAGCCTGTTCTGACTTGATGAAAGGTCAGACTACAGGCTCCTGACTACCGACTCCCGACTCCGGGCCGACTCCCGGCTCAGAAATGGCACTCCTTCGGAAACGATTCTCCTTCAGGAACACCTGTGCATCCAAATCGATTAAAGAATCGTCAAATTACCGGCCGGGTATTGGATATTAACGGTTTGCCGGTTAACTTGGGCCGTTGTTCATACTAAAAAGAGGGCATGGCCCGTTTGGATAGCAACAACCAGTCCTATTATAAAACAATAATACCGATTTGATGAAAACCTACTTTTTTGCCTTTCTTTTTGGCATTGCCGTGTTACCGGCCACTGCTGAAGCCCAGATCAAACTCCCTAAAATACTTTCCAAAAGTTCTTCTTCCGGCGTTTCTGAAGATGAAGCCGGACAGGGCATTAAGGAAGCCCTTACCCAGGGCGTAGCGAATGCTGTGCTGAATCTTAATAAAACGGATGGCTTTTTTGGAAGCCAGGTATATAAAATGTTCCTGCCACCGGATGCGCAGAAGATAGAAAAAACATTGCGTTCAGCCGGTATGGGTGCTCAGATGGATAAAGCCATACTGGCCATTAACCGTGGGGCGGAAGATGCGGTCGGTTTTGCCAAACCCATTTTCGTGGATGCGATCAAGGAAATGACAGTGACCGATGCCCTCAAGATCGTGACCGGCTCCAATAATGCTGCAACAGAATATTTCAAGCAAAAAACAACGGATAAGCTTGTAGCGGCTTTCAGTCCTTCCGTGCAAACATCACTGGATAAAGTGGAGGCAACCAAATACTATGGAGATATCGTCAATACTTATAATAAATTCCCTACTACTATCAAAAAGGTAAATCCTGATTTGACGTCTTATGTGGTAGGAAAAGCTGTAGATGCCTTGTTTGACCAGGTGGCAAAGGAAGAAGCAAATATCAGGGCTAATCCGATGGGACAGGCTTCTGCTTTGCTGCAGAAAGTGTTTGGCAGCGTGAAAAAGTAATTTTTAATCCATACCTAAATAGTAAGGATCGCATACAAGCGGTCCTTTTTTATTGGCGATGGCCGAATAGCCGGGTTTTAATCAGATAAGTCATTACTTACAGGAAATAATCGGCCATCGGCCTCACTGGCTTCCTGCCAGTAAAACCTGCCAGGCTTCTCTTACCTTACCCTGAGCCAGCAATTTTTTCGCATGTAAATGCAATTCCTTTTCCATTTCTTCCGGGTTCAGGCTGTAATACTGGATGATCTGTTTCAGGTGGTCATCTTCATAAGAAGCGTCCACCACCGGCATTTCATGTACATTTCCTAATTGCCCCAGCTCATTGCCGGTTAAAAGAGTGCTGTTCCGTATAGAGGAGGGAAGACTGTCCAGCCCTATTCCCAGTTTTACATTGGGCTTTTCTACCTGAAAAAGATTTGATTCATTTACCACACAATACCAGTCGCCACCCAATCTTGCAACATGATGGATCTTTCGCTGGTCCATTTTTTTGTTTTCATCCAGCAATGCATCATCAATATGCATACGGACCACTTCTGCGATCACCAGGTTGCCGGCACCACCTTCATTGCCCAGGGATTTTATTTCCAGTACCCGGCATTCCATTTTGATAGGGCTTTCTTTTACCATCGGTGGCTGAACAAGCGTGGCCGGTTCGGCAGTAAACCCCGCTTTTATGAACTCATTTACGCCCTTGGGATATTCACAACTGGCCAGTGACACCTGTTGCACCATTTCCATTGTCACGATATTGATCACTACTTCCGGTACTTCCCGGATATTTTCAAGTGTATGTTTGGTAGTATTATCACGGACCCGGCGGGCAGGGGAAAAGATCACTACCGGCGGATTGGAAGAAAACATATTGAAAAAACTGAAGGGGCTCAGGTTTACCTGCCCTTCTTTATTGATGGTAGAGGCAAAACAGATCGGCCGGGGAGCAATGGAGTGCTGGAGATAGTATTGCTTTTCAACAGGAGTAAGCTCCGCAAGGTCAAAAATCATAGTAATTTGATTGATCAGCCGCAAATATCCGCAAACTGCCTCTATTCCATCCAGGGTTTATTATTTACCACTCATAATTTTTTAGGAAAGGGTGTAACAAAAAGAAAAGCAACTTCGTTCTACGAAAGATTTCGTGTATATTGAGTAATTAAACCATAAAACCCCTTAGTATGAGAAAGATGTTATTAATGCTGGCCCTGGGTGCCATGATCCTGCCTGCTACCGGAAAAGCCCAGGACGAAAAACGGACTGAAATTGTTGGCAGCGGAAATGTTACTACCCGCGACGTGCCTGTAAGTTCTTTCAGCCAGTTGGATGTAAGCGGAATATTCAATCTGATCCTTGCCCAGGGCAATAAGGAAGATGTAAAGATCGAGGCAGATGATAATTTGCAGGAACTGATCCTGGTGAATGCTGAAGGCTCTGCCCTCACCGTTTCCATGAAGAAAAACGTGAGCATCAAAACCTCGAAGAAAATGAATGTGTACATAACATTCAAGCAACTGAAAGGGCTTGATCTTAGAACAGTAGGCAATGTTACGACTACGGGCACATTGAACTTTGATGATCTGCAATTGAATAATAAAAGCGTAGGTAATGTGGCGCTCAAGCTATCTGCACGCTCCGTGAACCTGGAAAATAAAAGTGTAGGGAATCTCGAGCTGGAAGGAAAAGCAGATAATGCTGTAGTGAAAAACAAATCGGTCGGTAATTTCAGAGCAGCCGGTTTTGTGGTGCAAACAATGGATATGGACAATAATGGTATTGGCAATGCAGAAGTGAATGCTGAGAAGAGCCTGAAGTTGAAATCTTCCGGCTTTGGTAAAGTGAGAAACAAGGGTGCAGGATCAGTGATAAAACTGAATAAGGTAGTGATCTGAGATAGCCTTTGAATGATTTAACTATAGATGTCAAACCCCGGACTATGATCCGGGGTTTGACATCTATAGTGTTGTTATATATTGCTAATTACTGAAAAGGCTTCTTTTTCTTTTTAGCAATGGTGGTCTTTGAAGTAGCCTTCATCTCTTCTACCCACTCCTTAGGCAATCCGCATCGCTCTATTGTTTTCCTGGAGTTCTCCGCTTTTTTTATAAAGAAGGGATCGTTGCTTAAGTCTTTAACTTCCGGGCTTACTGTGCCAGGTGTAAATAGCCAATCAGGTTTTTTTACGAAGGACATTTTATATCGTATTGTTATAAAGTTAGTTTTTTCTTCTTATAAGAAAGACGCTATAATTTTTGCTATCTACATCTTCATTATTAGTTATAGTCGAATCATCTATTCTATTTTCCTTTTCATTCCAATCTCCAAAACCGATATTATAATAAAAAAATCCTGAAGCCTTTACCGGGGTAAATATGACCCGCTTCGGGATATTTCCTCTTGGACCTTCGCTATTAAATTCGTAGTTAAGAAATCTTCCCCGATTTTATACTCATAAAAATTGAGATCCATATTCAAAGTTTAATTCAAACCGAAAATAACCACTCCATTTTTTAAGGCCAGGGGAAAAACACAAAATAAAAAGAGAAAAAAACGCACGTCGGTATTTGTTATTTCTATAAGCAAAGATCGCGTCCATTCATGGACGCGATCTTTGCTTATTTCAAATATTCTGATCACATTGGAATATTATACCTCGCACACACCGCCTCATAACTCATATCCATTCTTCCCGATACAGGCACTCCTCCTGGTATAATAATATACCTTACATCATTATCTGTTGAAACTGTCCCGGCCGGGATAATATCACAGATCACCCGGACCTTATTCAGGAACACGCCATACTGAAAACGGTATTGCGTTGAAGCACCTCCCAGGTTATAATAAACGCTCGGTAACAATTTTGCAATGCCAGCACCATCAGGATCTGAAACGAATTTGGCATATACCAGTACTGTTCCACTGTCAACGATAGCCTGGGTAACCTGCGGAGCAGTGATATCAAAATAAAAGGTCGATTTTCCGGACCCGGTGGAAGTGGCCGAAGCCGTCCAGGGATTGGTCTTCATCCAGGGGGAGTAGATCACATTGGCTGTACCCGCGGGTCCTGTATCGCCTTTTTTACAAGCAGTAAAAGCAGTAATAAGCAAGGCAAAGAATACGGTAAAGCCACCAAAGGGTTTGGAGATGTGTCGCATGTTTTCTGTTTTTAGGTTAGAAATTGATTGGTATATCAATTACAATCCGATCACAACAGTATATGCAGGTAAGATTGCAATGATACACTGTCATGAAAATAGAAATTAGCAAATGCAACTCTATCTTTTAGCCCTATAAGTTTTTAAAATTCACTCATTTGAGTTAGTGGTGAAGACCGTTTACAGAACTTTCTATTTCTTTCTTTTCAATATGCTCCAGTCCGTATCTTCCTTCACGATCTTATTCTCCAGTGTGCCTAACTGATCAATTTCCATTTCCACTACATCTCCGTCTTCCAGCCACTGCTCCTGGTATGCAGGGTCATTCAGCTTACCTGTTCCGTTTAATTCCAGAAAGCATCCGGTACCTACCGTGCCGCTGCCGATCACATCACCGGGATAGATATCTACGCCATATGAAACGCGCTCAATGATCTCTGCAAATGTCCAGTCCATATCCCCTACATTGCCTTCACTTACCTGCTTTCCGTTCACCCGGCATTTCATGGTAAGGTTCCAGTTTTTGCCAACATGATTTTCTTTGGGCGCGATCTCGAAATCTTTTAATTCATCCAGCGTTACCAGCCATGGGCCGGTGGTGGTGGCAAAATCCTTTCCTTTGGCAGGGCCAAGGTTGAGCAGCATTTCTTCCATCTGCAGGCGGCGTGCGCTCAGATCGTTCATGATCATCAATCCGCCGATATACTCATCAGCCTCTTCTGCTTTGATGTTGCGGCCGTATTTGCAGATAACGATAGCGGCTTCCAGTTCAAAATCCAGTTTTTCAAAATGATCAGGCATGCAGGCAACAGGGCCCGGGCCTTTGACACTATGGTGATTGGTAAAATAGAAAATGGGATACTGATCAAATTCGGGGATCATCTCCACCTTACGGTTTCTTCTGGCAGCAGCTACATGCTGGCGAAATGCATAGCCATCACGGCAACTGGTCGGGAAAGGAACAGGCGCCAGCAACTGCAATTCGCCGACCGGTGTTCTTTTGTTGCTGGTACGTGTGCCTTCTTTCAAAAGCATTTCGCCCGCAAGAGCCATTGGCAATGCATCTTCCCAGTAATGAAGGAACATATTCATGGTGCCGGGCAGATCAGGATGGAGGGTTTCCATATCATATACAAAACCATCGATCAACACACCGAGCTGTTCGCGTTCTTCCTTGAGATAAGAAACTAATTTCATGATTGTTATTTTCAGGTGGGGCAAAGGTAAGGGAATGCACAACGCGGCAATTTGACGTGCTACCAAACTTGTTTTACTTTAGTTCTGTAATACCAACAAAATGTACCGGCATTTTATTTTTCTTTCTATCCTATTCCTTCATTTCATGAGCATTGCCCAACCTCCATCCAGGACATTCCCTGCTTCGCTTTTATATGAGAAAGCATCGCCACAACTCCTGCAGATACTGGATAACCCGGATACGTTCCGTTATCAGCTTATCTATACACAAATCGACAGGGACAGGAACAACAATCCCCGCTTCACACATTATAAACTAAGATGCAATAAGGACGAATATTTCAACCCGGCTTCCACGGTAAAAATGCCCCTGGCTTTCCTGGCACTGGAAAAGCTACATCAAATGAAGATAGCTGGGGTAGATAAATATACGCCCATGCTTACCGACAGCGCTTTCAGCCGGCAAACCAGTGTAACGGAAGATACCAGTGCTGCCAGTGGCCTGCCATCCATTGCCCATTATATCAAAAAGGTATTTCTTGTCAGCGACAATGATGCGTATAACCGGCTTTATGAATTCCTGGGTCAGCAATACATCAATGAAACCCTTTGGAAAAAAGAATATAAGGATATACGGATCACCCGCCGCTTCACGCCGATGGATGAAGAAGAGAACCGGCACACCAATCCAATACGCTTTGTAAAGGAGGGAAAAACGATCTATGCACAACCACCGGCTTACAGCCAGGTTAAATTTGATTTTCCTCAACCAATACTGATCGGCAGAGCCCATTATGACCGTGATGAACAACTGGTGCAATCACCGATGGACTTTACCCGGCACAACAATGCACCGCTGGAAGATCTGCAGCAAATACTGCAATCTGTTTTATTCCCGGAATCTGTTCCTGCAAAGAAGCGGTTCAAACTGGACAGGGACGATTATGAAATGCTTTACCGCTACATGTCGCAAATGCCTTCTGAAAGCAAGCATCCGAAATACGATACCAGCGAATATTTTGACAGCTATACCAAGTTTTTATTCAAAGCAGACCGGACCATTCCGCCTTATATCCGCGTGTTCAATAAAACCGGTTGGTCTTATGGCTTCTTAACGGATGTGTCGTATATCGTGGATTTTAAAAATAATATCGAGTTCATGCTTAGTGCCCTGATTTATGTAAACAGCGATGAAATATTGAATGATGATAAGTATGAATATAAAGAAACCGGCTACCCTTTCTTTAAAGAAGTAGGGAATATTTTTTACGGGTATGAATTGCAGCGGAAAAGGGCACAGAAGCCGGACCTTTCAAAATTTAAGATCAGCTACACAGAGCCTTAATGGAAACCCGGGACGCCCCCGAGATTAAAATGGGCTTTTTTGTATCTTTGCCGCGATGCAGTTTGAGAAAATCCACAATAAAGGCCAGGCTCGTCTGTTTAAAAGCGATTACCTGGAAATGCTTACCAAGACCCATCCGTTGGTGATCTGGGGCATGTATCTTCCGGTGATCGGTTTTTTGTTGTATTACAGCAATGCAACCCTTGGCTTTTCCCTGCTCCGTGTGGTACTGACTTTTTTCGGTGGCATGTTTTTCTGGACATTGTTTGAATATTTTGCCCACCGCTTTCTCTTTCATTGGGTGAGTGAAAACCCACGCGCGCAAAAATTCATTTACACCTTGCATGGTAATCACCATCATTATCCCCGCGATAAGCAAAGGCTTTTTATGCCGCCTGTACCAAGCATTATTATCGCTTCTGCTATTTTCGGATTGATGTATCTCATCATGCGGCAGTATACCTTTATGTTCTTCCCTGGTTTTATCTTTGGCTACCTGATGTATGGCAGCATGCACTATGCCATTCATGCCTGGAACCCTCCTTTCAAATGGATGAAACCATTATGGAGAAACCATCACCTGCACCATTATAAAAATGAGCATAATGGGTTTGGTGTAAGCTCCACTATCTGGGACCGCGTATTCGGAACAATGTTCGATCTGAAGAAAGAAAAAGAAGATAAAGAAAAAGTAAAGGAACTGATGTTTGGTAAGGATAAGAAATAAGCATTCCTGATTACAATTGGTAGTGTTCACCACCTCTCATCTTCATCAATATCATCTTCTCTTTTGGTAAACTGCTTCCTTGATTTTATTTTTTGTGCCTGGCGCTCTATCATCAATTCCGCAATGATCTTTCCTGCATCTTCATGAGGATTGCTTTTGAGCAGGTGTTTCAGTTTTATATCGCTTACATCCATTCGGTAAAGAATGGCAATGAGACGATCGAAATCGTTTATTAAAAGATCGTTGATCTTATCTGCCAGTTGACGGAAACGGAGCTCATTATCTGTTTCCCTGAATAGAAGCCCCAGTTCAACCCCTACAGCCTGTATGGATTCTTCATTATGCATACTGATCTTTAAACAAAGTCAAAAATAGCCAGGTTTTTTGCAACCTTTTCCCGGCATTGATGTCCCATAAAAAAATGCCTGATGCAAGCAACATTTTGGATTATAAACTGACTTTTTCAATAAGAATGTTCTTGTATAAAAGACTGGCATATTTACCGTTATCCGGCGCTCAGGTAACTTATACCAAATGTAAAATAAACGTTAAAGCAGAAGTTCGACAGTTTTCGTACGAACATTATCGTATTTTAGCACTTTAACCATAACCAGAATGAGAAAGATCTTTATGCTGGCAGTGATCCTGTGCTGCCTCAATGGCTATGCTTTTGCCCAGGGTATTTTAAAAGGAAAGATTATTGATTCAACCAGCCAGCAACCGCTGGGCCTTGCAACAGTTACTGTTTTTAAAGCCGCCGATACGGCGATCATCACCTACCGCCTCAGCGATCCCGAAGGCAATTTTAAAGTTCCCGGCATTCCATTCGATCTCGAATGCCGTGTTGTTATCTCCTTCTCCGGTTATGGCATTTTCCGCAAAGAGTTTACCATTCCTGCAAATGAAGCCACCACCGATATAGGTACGGTGTACATGCTTCCTGATGCCAAATCGCTTGATGAAGTGCTGGTGATCGCAGAAAGACCTCCTGTAGTGGTTAAAAAAGATACGATAGAGTTCAATGCCTCTGCTTTTAAAACATTGCCCAATGCACTCGTTGAAGACCTGCTGAAAAAGCTTCCGGGTGTGCAGGTAGACAGGGATGGGAATATTGCCGTGAACGGCAAACCGGTAAACCGCATCCTTGTGGATGGAAAGGTTTTCTTTGGCGATGATCCTAAAATGGCTACGCGTAATCTCCCAGCTAACGTGATCGATAAAGTGCAGGTCACTGATGATAAGGAAGAACTGCTGCGCAATGGTGACGATAATATCAACAATGTTGGCAAAGTAGTTAATATCACTTTAAAGAAAGGTGTGAAGAAAGGCTGGTTCGGAAAACTATACGGCGGTCTCGGCACTGATGAGCTGTATGAAGCCGGAGGTATCGCCAATATTTACCGGGATACATTGCAGGTTAGCGTGCTTGGTTATATGAACAATATGAATAAAGCCGGTTTCAGTTTCAATGAGCTTATGCAGGCCGGAGGTATGGACAGGAACCGCAGCAATAGCAATGGTACCAGCATCAGCATCTGGAACAATAGCAGTGGCGGCTCAGGTGTTTCTATTAATGGAGTGAATTTTGGCGGTGCGCAGAATTATGGAGGAGTTTCAACAAGCAAAGGTGCAGGGTTCAATCTTAATCATGCCCCCAATGCAAAGAAGTCATTATTCCTTCAATACTTCCATGGCAATGTACATGTTAATCGTTTGACGGAAACAGAAACACAGCAATTCAATGGTGATACGGTTATCTCTAATAAGACCAGGCTTACAGGTGGTGTGGTCACCAATGCACATAATATTGGTGCCGGCCTGAGACTAAAACCGGATTCCGTTACCAATATCCTGTTCAATGCCAATTATACTATCGGGCTTTCAGATGAGAGCAGGATCAGCGCCATCAGCACCACCAATAATATATTAGGCCCGCTCAGCGCCGGAGATGTGTTGCAGTCCAATAAAGGAAGTAGTTACTATTATCGCCATTCTTTGAACATTACCCGTCTTTCCAAAACAAAAAAAGGAAGACGTTATAACATCTATCACAGCCTGGATATCAATAACCGGTATAATGATCTTACTACCAATACCGGCCTTGATTTTTATTATCCCACTGCTTATGATAGCCTGGCTGCCCAGCTCCGCAATGAACGGATACCCCGTACAGATGCTGCTGCGTCGTTCAACTACAGCGATCCGCTCAGTAAATTGCTGACATTCCGTATCGGCGGCCGTTATGAATACGGACAGATCACGAATAATGTGAACACTTTCAGTAAAGACCCTGCTAACCCTGGCAATGGCGACATTCCTGATCCTTTGCGCACCAGCAGTTTCAACCGGCATAGCAACAGGATACTGTTGATGCCAGGCCTGGAATTCAAGTGGAAAAACTTTACGATCACACCCGGTATGCGCGCCTTGTTTCAGTATGTTGACAATGACCTGGCTTCCCTGCCAGCGCCAGTGAAACAGAAGAGCACAGACCTGCTTCCTGCGCTGAGCGTGGTTTATAAGCAGCTAACCCTTAGCTACAGCCGGGATGTTGAGTTGCCTTCCTATACTTACCTCATTCCTGTAAGTGATAATACCAATCCTTATTTTATCACTAAAGGAAATACAGAGCTCAATCCTTTAAGAAGAGATAACTTTTATATTAACTATTATTTCAACGATCCCAAGCGTTCACTCAATGTCAGCGTATATGGCAATGGACGCCTTACCCATAATGATGTGGTGCAGAGCATAACAGTGGATGAGAAAGGTGTGCAAACAACGACGCCGGTAAATGCGGACGGCAGCAAGAATTTTTATATCAATTACAACCTGTACAAGCAGTATAAAAATAACCAGCGCTTTATTTTTTCCTGGAACACGGGTGCTAATTATAATTTCAACCGGAATTGCTTACTGTACAATGGAGAAAGCAGTTGGCAAACTACATGGAGCCTTAATCAATGGGCGGGGATCGGGCTCAACTGGAATGACAAAGTGGAATGGAACAGCAGTGTAAGTGCCGGTTATAATTTTACCCGCTATTCAAGTACTGTCTTCAATAAACTGAAAGTGCAAACACGCTGGTGGGAGAATGAACTGATCGTAAGATGGCCGAAACACGTGATCTGGGAAACGCAGTGCTCTTACAACTTTAACAGCAACGTGCCTGCGGGCTCACCAAAAGAGATCGTTCGCTGGAATGCGGCCATTAATTTCACCATGCTGCGCGACGAGACCGGTGTGCTGCGTCTCAGTGTATTCGATATTCTCGACCAGAATAAGAATATCTCTTCTTATACCAGCCGGAATATGATCGCTACTACGCAAACCAATGCTTTGACACAATATTTTATGGCTACGTTCACGTATAATGTAAGGCCTGCAGGCGTGAAGAAAAAAGTAGGTGGAAGGGAGAGATTGTTCCTGTTCTAATACCTCTCCGCGATCCCCAGCGTGAACAAAGCAAAATCGTATTTCACCGGGTCGGCCGTATCCATTTTCCTTAACTGGGAAGTCAGCTCCAGGGCTGCTTCCCAGTCTGTTTGTTTTCTTTTCAGCAGCTTGAACTTTCTTGCTACCCGGGCTACGTGCAGATCGATCGGGCAAATGAGTTGTGACGGAGAGATATTTTTCCAGATACCAAGATCAACGCCTTTGCCGTCATTCCTTACCATCCATCGGAGAAACATATTAAGCCGCTTGCAGGTAGACCCCCTTTCCGGTGTTGAAATATGCTTTTTTGTTCTTGGCGGCGCATCTTCCGGGGAAAAGAAATAATGATGAAAGCCTGAAAGCATTTCTTCCACTGATCTGCCATGCCTGGTAAAAGCTGTTTCAAGACTGGAAGAAGTACTGTAATGATGTTTGAAGAATTCAATGAAGTACAACAGGTCGGTTGCATTGAATGTGCGGTGTTTAAAATCCAATAACCGCCGCAGGTCCTTATCAGAATGATGCAAACAAAACTGGTGCGGATGCATATCCATCAACTGCATCAGCTCTTTTGATTTATTGATGATCGTGGTGCGGTTGCCCCAGGCAAATATGGCTGCAAACAAGCCTGCAATTTCCTGGTCGGCCTTATCCGTGAATAAATGCGGAATGCAAACAGGGTCATCCTTAATAAAAGAAGGTTGATTATATTCATCAACCTTCTTATCCAGAAATTCTTTTAATGATTTTGTCATATTTAACCTGGCTGTCAGACGGGATTGCCTCCCCTGATCAACCGCAATAGAATGGCAATAATAGCTATTACCAGGAGTATATGAATAAGACTTCCAACGGAAAACACAAAGAAACCGAGTGCCCAACCAATCAGGAGTATAACTGCAATAAGGTATAACATAGCAGGCTTTTTAAGATGAAAAAATAATGTCCTGTTCTATCCTTGTTTTGCAGATACAATGCCAAACCTGCTGTTTTACCCGATCGCTTTTTTCAGATCCTCGATCAGGTCGCCGGCATCCTCCACACCCACGCTTAGCCTTATTAATGAATCGGATAAGCCGTTCCTGATCCGCTCTTCCCTGGGGATCGAGGCATGTGTCATGGATGCCGGGTGATTGATCAGCGATTCCACACCACCCAGGCTTTCTGCGAGAGAAAACAGATGTGTTGAAGATAATACCCTTACAGCCTCCTCCTGGCTATCGTTTTTCAATTCAAAACTGATCATTCCTCCAAATCCACGCATTTGTTTTTTAGCGATCGCATAGCCGGCATTGTCCTCAAACCCTGGCCAGTACACTTTGGCTACTTTGGGATGGCTGCGCAGCCATTGGGCAATTTTTTCCCCATTCAGGCAGTGCTGTTGCATACGGAGATGAAGCGTTTTAATGCCTCTTAATACCAGGAAGCAATCCATCGGGCCCGGCACAGCGCCACAACTTTTTTGTATAAAATAAAGCTTCTCACGGAGCTCAGCGGAATTCATGATCAATGCGCCCTGTATCACATCGCTATGGCCGCCCAAGTATTTAGTGGAAGAGTGCATAACGATATCAGCACCCAGGTCGAGCGGGTTTTGCAGGTAAGGAGAAGCGAATGTATTGTCGACGCAGAGCAAAGCACCGGCTTTTTTAGCAATTGCCGATACGCCTGCAATATCTGTAATGTTCATCAGGGGATTGGTAGGCGTTTCCAGCCAGATCAGTTTTGTTTTGGAGGATACGGCAGCCTGCACTTTGGAAAGGTCTGTTGTGTCTGTATAAACGAATTTGATCCCGAACTTTTCAAATATTTTGGTAAACAACCTGTAGGTGCCGCCATACATATCGCTGGCCGCAACCACTTCATCACCCGGCTCAAGCAGCTTGATCACTGCATCAGTGGCAGCCACACCACTGCTGAAGGCAAGCCCGAACTTCCCGTTCTCTATCTCAGCCAACGCTTCTTCCAGTGCTTTACGGGTTGGGTTTTGACTTCTGGCATATTCAAACCCTTTGTTTTTGCCCGGCGCTTCCTGCACATAAGTAGAGGTCTGAAATATAGGGGTCATGATAGCCCCTGTTGAAGGATCAGGCGTAGCACCTGCATGAATAAATTTTGTTGCAAGCTTCATATTGGAAATGTTAAAATGATATTAAGAAAACAGGATGCAAAGATGAGGAATAATTTAAGAAAGCAAAGCAGTCTCTTTATTTACCGCTCATCCAGCAGCAAAAGCTTTTAACAATTACTTTAAATGCGTTTTGACAAAATGGAAATCATGTTTCACGTAAATAAAGATGCTTTTCACAGTTGTTTTATAGTGTTTCAGCAGAAAGCCGTAAAAAGGATATGTTGAAGCAACAATAAGTTCATTTACCAGTAATAACTAATTGCTTGTCCTGGCGTTTTTCATGTTGGTACTTTGTACCAGATAACGATTCATCATCAAAAACGTATAACCATGAAAAAAGCATTTTTATTCGCAGGTTTACTGGCTGGTATGATAGCCATTGCTGCCCCTGCACCAGAACCAACAGAAAAGGTGTTGAAAGCATTCAAAGAAACTTTCTCTTCCGCAAAAGATATTACCTGGCATGAGTACAACAATTTTGTTCAGGCCAATTTCAGGCAGAATGAAATGCAGATAAGAGCGCAATACTCCGATGACGGCACACTGCTGAAAACCATTCGCTACTATGGGGAAAAGAATTTACCGGCCAACATTTTTGCCAAATTGAAAAAAAGATACAAAGACAAAGAGATCTATGGTGTTACTGAAACCGTATGTGCTGATGAAGTGACTTTTGTGATCAACCTGCGTGATAAAGATCATTGGTACCTGGTGAAATCTGATATGTATGGTAATCTTGAGCTGACTGATAAGTTTAAACGTGCAGATATATAGGTTTAGTGAGTTATTAGTTATAAGTCGGGAGCCCAGGCTTCCGACTTATAGTTTAAACAAGCTGCTGCGTTCAGATATCTCCAATCGTAATTGTTTTTGCTGTAAGCTTCTGCCGGTTCCAACGGCTTTGCAAGCACCCCCGCATTAAGTATTTTTTCTTTCACCAGTTTTTCCCTCGCGTCTTTTATCATTTCCTGCATGACAGGATGCTGCATCCATTGTTTTTGCGGAGGTTCAAATCCTGTTTTGTCTTTTCGCCAGGTTATATCGGATGGTAAATGATCATTCATTGTTTGCCGGAGTATCCATTTCGTCCAACCCTGCCTGATCTTGAAATTGGCCGGAAGGGAAAAAACGAATTCCACCAGTTCATGACTTAAAAACGGAAGCCTTACTTCCCGGCTATGTGCCATTGAATTCCTGTCGGCATACCGGAGCAGTTCATTCAGCCCATGCACGCAGGTATTGAAATAAAGGACCCCATTCAGGCCGCGCAGTTCAGGCGTACAGTAATAAGCTTCCTTGCTTTGCAGGCGCACAAAATCCTTATGCAGGTCTTCCTGGTCAAGGGCATGAAAAAGGTATTGCTTTTCCAGTATCACCGAAGCCAGGTCGGGCATCAGGCTGGCCATGATATTTTTCCATCCAAAGCTTTCATGCACTCCTGCTTCCCTGGCAGCAGCGATCTCTTTGCTCTTTATCAGCTTCCGCTGATGAAATAATTCCTGCCAGTACCATTTATAGTATTTATGATAGCCGGCCAGTGTTTCATCCGCACCCTGCCCATCAAGCAAAACGGTTATCTGATGCTGTTTTGCCAGTTCAAACACGCTGAACTGTGCAAACACACTGGCGGAAGAAGCAGGCTCTTCCTGGTAGTATAAAAACTTTTGCCAGTGATGGACCATATCATCGGTCGTAATGGCTATCGTGTGTTGTTTCAACCCGAACTCGTTTGCTATTATCCGGGAAAATTCGAGCTCGTCTTTTTCAAATCCGGGAAAACTGGCGGTGAAGCAATGCTGAGAGAAAGATCTTTTTCCGGCTTTATGTATAAGCATCGCGATTGATGAACTGTCAAGCCCCCCGCTTAATGAAGTGCCGACAGGAACATCACTGCGGAGCCTGCGGTCAATGGATTGTGATAAAAGATGGTGGAACCGCTCAATCGCTTCTTCATCGCCAATGGAAAGGGTGGAAGACATTGGGAGGTCCCAGTATTTATCAATGATCAGCTCTCCTGAGGAAGGTGTAAAATAAAGCCGTGAAGCAGCCGGCAGTTGTACGATATGTTCAAAGAATGTTTCTTCAGGCCGCTCCGGATTATCTACATAACCGATCGTGATAAAGTTGAACAGCATTTTCAGGTTGGGTACATAAGGAACGCCTGCAGCCCAAAGAGCTTTCATTTCTGATGCAAAGAACAATGTGCTTTTATCCAGTGAATAGAAAAAGGGTTTTTCGCCAAACCTGTCTCTTGCAGCAAACAATTCCTGTTCTTTTTCATCCCAGATGGCAAAGGCGAACATGCCGTCAAAATGATAAAGGCATTCATCATCCCAGTGATCATAAGCAGCGAGGATCACTTCCGTATCTGATTGGGTATGGAAATGATACCCTTGTTTTTGCAATTCCTGTTTTAATTCCAGGTAATTATATATTTCACCATTATAAACGATGCTGTAGCGGTGGTCGATGTCGCCGGGAATGGTGTAATGCAGTGGTTGGGCAGCGGCATTGCTGAGATCGATAACAGCCAGGCGGCGGTGACCAAGAAGGGCAGTGCCACTGTTATTCTGCCAGAAGCCTTCTCCATCAGGGCCGCGATGAGCTAATGCATCTGTCATTTTATGCAGTTGCTCTTTGCCGTGTAATGGCCCAGGTTGTATGATACCGGCAATCCCGCACATACTGTAAATATCTTAAATAATTTTTGCACTGGGTAATATGTCTCCCACAAAGACACAGAGAGCACAAAGGATTTTTCTTTGTGCTCTCTGTGTCTTTGTGGGAGACATAAAATTTTAAAAGGCGATAGGTAGCTTTACCACCACATCATCCCATCCTATGGTCAGATTGGCTCCTGTGTCTGTTTTTTCAAATACCATCGTGAAATATTCCAGCACAGGGTTATTAGCGGTAGCGGGAACTTTAAAGCGCTCCACATCTTTGGTAGGGTCTTGTTTTAATCCCCAGGTATCGATATTGCTGTTAAGAACGATCGTCCAGCTATCCATGTGAGGAATGCAATAAAGGATATAGCGGCCGGCTTTTATTTTCTTTCCATCAATAGTGACGTTCCTGTAAAAATCGATCTCTGTCGATTCGTTGGCTCCAAGGCGCCAGGGTTCATCATATTTCAATATCCCGGAAAATAAGCGGCGTTTTTGTAAATGAGGACGGCTGTATACTACCCGGGCCACGGGTGGCGCTACTGTGCCATTGGCCATTTTTATTTTGGGATAATCAACGGGGAAATAACTCATGTCCATTGGAGAGATATCCACCGGGGCATAGGTATTGCCTGGCATGTCCTGTGGAAGCACTGGCAAAGTGTCCACCTGCACGGTATGATCATCGGTGGGCGTTGCTCCTTTTTTCTCTTCCTTGCAGGCAAAAACCGTCAGCGCAATGAGTAAAAGAAGCGAATGTTGAAGGGTCTTCATTGTTATTGTTCGTTAGAGCGTAATTGGCAAAGCTACCCTGGTGTTTTCCCATGCGATCACCAGGTTGATGCCGGCTGCTGATTTTTCAAACAGCATGGCCAGTGATTCCAGCGGCTCTTCCAGTTTTTGCACAGGAACATCCATTCTCACTACATCATTCGCCTGCTTGTATTTAAAAGATCCCCAGGTATCAGTGTCTTTATTGATGATAAATGTCCAGCTTTTTTCATTAACAATAGCATAAAGGGTATATCTCCCTTTGGCTATTCTTTTCTGACCAATGACCACCGGTTTGAAAAATTCAATTTCGGTAGCTTCATTGGCACCCAGTCTCCAGAGTTTGCCATATTCAACCAGGTTGCCAAAAACAGGGCGGCCTTCTTTTTTAGGCCGGCTGTAAATAACACGGGCCACTGCCGGCTCTATTGATCTCGCCTGCGTTTTCAATTGAGGGTAATCACAAGGATAATAACTGACGTCCAACGGTGATTTATCAATAGGAGGAATAACGGTTTGCGATAGGACGATATTGCCCAGGAAAATCAATGCCGCACAAACAAAAAGGGCTTTTTTCATATTTTATTTTTCTGACACTGCAAAAATATAGAAGAGGGTTCAATTGTGGGCAGTGCAGCAGAGAATTAACGAAGGTCGTTGGCTTGGTATAACAGTTGTTTGATCGTTAACGATGGGCAACGATCAATTCCCCTCTCTTTCTTTCAGTAAAGTATATTGCTCCAGGGCATAAGTCTTCACTTCTTTCCAAAACTGACGATAGCAATCCTGTAAAAACAGGTAATGTGTATCCAGCAATCGCATGGCCGTATCACTTTCCTTTAAATACAGTGCCCGTCTTACCAGGCCATTCAGACTTCTACCGATACCCCAGCGCGAATGGTAGTTATACAGCCAGTCCTGCTCCTGCATATAAGGGAACATGATCCTGAATGCTGCGGGCTGCCAGTTGCTGTATTCATGAAGCGTGGAATAAGTTTGCCGGGAAAAAGCAGCCAGTGTGGCTCCGGGAAACTCATCAGGGTCATTGGCCAGAAAATGATCATAGATCACATCTATAATAGCGCCGCTATAAAGCCGGTAAGCCGCTCTGAATGGTTCTTTCGCGGCATGGGTGGCCGGATGTTCATCTGTGAATGTATCGATCAGCCGGTGAAGCATGATCCCCTGCTGAATATCGCCAGGATAGTCAAATTGTTTTTTCCCTTTTACAAAATCACTGATCATATTTCCCGTGAGCACGCCAGGATCGTTGAAAGACAGATATGCGTGCGCAAGGAAGTTCATTGCTTAAAGATAGCTTAAGGAATTAAAAGAAGTTTTCACTTACTTAACATTTTTATTCAGCCAGTTATTGATCTCTTCGAGAGCCACCGGAGAAAATGTTTCCTCCAGTTGTCCGTATTCTGCAACCGTACAGGCTTTGCAGGTCTGGAAAAGATGGTTCAAGCCCGGCAGCTCCTTTACTGTATAATTTTTGCTCTTGCTTTTCTTCAATGCAGATTCTATGCCGGCAAGATTGGAACTGGCAACCACCTGTATATCTTTTCCACCATTCAGCGCAAGCACTTTGCAATGAAGCGATTTCAGATAAGGGGTGGGATCAAATGCAAGGAAATAACGGTACCATTTGCTTTGCAGCTCTTTTACCATGCCATTGGCTATTTTTTCATGGCTTTCTGCAGCGCTCAATCCTAATTCATTCAGGATAGCAGGGTCAGTGCTTTTTGCCCATTGATCGATCAGCTCCTTTACTTTAAGCGTGGCAGCAGTTGAATCATTCGTGGATAAAATAGTTTTACAAGCCGATTGATACAAGGCGATATAAGCATCTATGGCACGTGTGCTCACACCTGCCTGGCGAAGAATGGCCGCATTCTGCTCAGCCATCAGGCTGTCTATCTTAATGCCCGGGCCTGCAAGCAGTATGATAAAATCAATGTCTTTACTGGAAGCAGCAACCATGGGAGCGATCAAGCCGCCTTCACTGTGGCCGATAAGACCGGTTTTTTTCCTGTTAACTTCTGGTCTTGATAAAAGATACTGAAGGCTGCTGCGTGCATCATCAGCAAAATCGGCTGATGTTGCATCCCTGAACTGACCGGAACTTTTACCAATACCGCGATCATCCACGCGCAACACTACAAATCCATTTCTTGTTAATGCATCTGCCAGCACGGCGAAAGGTTTATGCCCCATCATTTCTTCATCACGGTTTTGCGGGCCGCTGCCGGTTATAAGCAATGCTGCAGGGAAAGGGCCTTTGCCTGCCGGAATGGTGATAGTAGCGCCATAATGCAGGCCGAGGCTGGTATTATCATATTCCACTTCTTCACTTTTATAAGGAAAAGGAGGTTGGGGTTCCTGCGGGCGTTTTCTTGCAGCGGGAGCAGCAGTTGCTGCTTTTTTTAATACAAGAGGGAGCTCTGCGCCTTGTTTGAATGTTCCCTCCAATGCAGAATCGCCTACCAGTTTTGCTGTGTAAGAAGCGTTCATCTGACGCATCTCAATGGTCAGCAGGCCTGCTGCCACCCAGGTGGTATCACATTTCAAACCAAATGCAGACTGGTCAGGGCTGTCTGCTGTTGCCGTGAGCCCATTGTTACCATTATCTTTTATATGAAAAACGATCTTCAATCCTCCGGCCACATCCAATTTGCCCTGCCAGCTACCCTGATAATTAGCCAGTGACTGGGTGAATGCAGCCAAACTGAAGACAAGCGATGCAATGGCAGATAAGAAGTATTTTATTTTCATAAACTATTTATTTCTTTTTTGTTTAACAAAAAGGCGATAGGAATAAATGGCCGGGATAAGGGAAATGAGCAGGGTGGATGAAATAAACACAATAAACGCTGCATTTCCCGGGAGCAGGAGGCAAACAACAGCAAGAAAAATACCTACACCAAACCATAAGCGGCCTGCCAGTTGATGTGTTTTCTTCCAGTTCTCTTCATTTTCCAGCGTCCAGGGAAGGCGCATGCCGACGAAATAATTCGGTTTGATATTGTACATATAATTACCGAGTATGGCGAACAACAACCCAATGCAGGAAAAAATAAGACCCGATTCAAACTTTATACTTCCTTTATAAGCACTGTAAAGAATAAGAAACTGTATAAGGGATAAAAAGATGATAATGGTGATGCCGATGCTGAAAGTGCGGTCCTTGATATCTTTTGCGTAGCGTTTGGGATCAATGCGGTGAAGATTGGCAAACAGAAAATATATACCGATGCTCATGGCGGTAAGCAATAAGGTAGAAACCCACAGTTCATTTTTATTGCCATACCTGTCCGGTTCTCCATGGAGATTAAAATGTACTGCTACTGTTTCAGGAAGTTTATTCCAGATAATAGCCAGGTAAACCACCGGTGCGAATATGAATAGCCAGATAAGTTTTTTAAAAAATGCTTTCATATTATTTTCTTTTTAGTTTAAACTGCATGAACCATTTCATGATCTCATCCACTACGGTAGTATTAAGTGAGTAATAGATGTACTGGCCATCTTTTTCAGCGGTTACCAATTGCGCCTGCTTCAGTAAATCAAGATGATGGGAAATGCTGGGCGCTGAAATATTGAACTGTTCCACTATTTCACCGGCAGTCATATCCCTTTCCTGCAACAATTCCAGTATTTTCCTGCGGGTAGGATCATTTAAAGCCTTGAAAACAGTGTTCATACAACGGTCTATTCATTAAATATTTAGATAAATATCTAAATAATATCGCAAATCTCCAAGACTTTCCTGTATCAATTGTGGTATTCGGGTTTACAAATGGTGGTAAAAACGGATGTACGGTTAACGCGTGATAACAGCCTTTAACACTGTTTAACACAGCGTTCCATTAATCACAATTGGCTTGTGAGCGGTTGTAACCTGATCTACTTTTGCTACGTCTTAGTTACATATCGCGGTTGATTGACCGGATAAAAACTAAAAGAAAAAAACCCAAACCACAAAAAATAAAAAATTATGAAACAGATCATTCTTACACTGGCAATCGCACTTAGCAGTTTTGCGGTATTTGCCAACGACGTTAAAGTAAACAGCACAGTATTGAACGCCTTCAACAGCGAATTCTCTGATGCAAAAGATGTACAATGGACAAGCGGTGCAGGCTACTACAAAGCTTCTTTCCAGTACAACGACCAGTATGTAACAGCTTTCTATGGCTTCGATGGCCAGGCTCTGGGTGTAGCACGCAATATCAGCTCACTCGATCTGCCGATGAACCTGCAGGCTTCTTTGAAGAAAGAGTACGCAGGCCGCTGGATCACTGAACTGTTTGAAGTATCTAATGAAGAAGGCACTCACTACTACATTACACTTGAACAGGCCGATTCAAAGACTACCCTGAAATCAAGCAATGGCAGCAAATGGAGTGTTTACAAAAAAGCAACAAAAGCATAATATACGCAGTTAGTTTTGGTGTGTGGTAAAAATAACCCCGTTCTCTCTTCCAGGAGACGGGGTTTTCTTTTTATGAGTGGCGTAGTAGTATCGCAAAGGGCGCAAAGATTTCGCAAAGAACGCAACGTAGCGCCCTTTGCGAAACCTTTGCGATACTCTTAATCAATCTTGAAGTTATCCTGTTAATGAACGTTATAAATTGTTAGAATCATTAACAAGCACCACCGCCAATCCTAATTTACTTTTTAACTCCTGTAACCCGTTCTATTTTTGACACGTCTTAAATGATAAAACAATTAATAATTAAAACCATTAACCATTAAACCTTTTGATTTATGAAAAAGATTTTTTTAGCCGTAGCTTTTCTTACAGCAACCGTTATTTCAAGTTTTGCCAACCCGATTGAAAAAGCAGATCCCAGAGCAGAAGCAGTATTTAACAGGCAGTTTGCCGGTGCACAAAACGTCCTTTGGTCAAGAATACAAGAAGGCCTGCTGAAAGTAAACTTTGTTTGGGGCGGCCAAAGTGCTGTAGTTTATTTTAATGATAATGCTGAGATCGTTGGTGCCGTACGCAGCCTGTTCTATGATCAATTGCCACTTGCGGTCATCCGCACAGTAGAATCCAAATACCAGTCACCGGTGGTGATCGAAGTGAGGGAGATCTCCAATGAAGAAGGCACTAAGTATGCACTGGTACTGGAAGAAAAAACAAAGAGATACAATGTTCGCCTTAACAGCATGGGAGAAGTGCTGAGCAGCGAAAAAGTAAAAAAATAATCCCTGATTGTTTATGTTCATTGGTTTTTTGTTCATTGCCTTAATCAAAATTTACCTTATCCGCCTGATCATTCAGCACAGGCAAAACAATAAACCTGCCTACCGGCAGTCAGGTCCAACAGCATGAACAATTAATATTCGCATAATATGCCGGTCAAATACCCTGTTTATTCAAGCAGGGTATTTTTATTTCATCAGTATATTTCTTATTTTTTTATTGACCTGATGGCCAGCCCTGTAAAAATTTTCATCTCTTTGTATGTCCAAATCAAAATTTTTACAGGGCTGGTTCATCAATGCTGTATTTTTGCGGCTCATCCCGCATTGTCTCCGCTGTTGTGCGGATCTGAAGGCGGTCTAAAATCATATAACATGAACAAAGGACCTGTTTCAAAATTTATTCAGCATCATTATCGCCATTTTAATGCTGCTGCTTTGATGGACGCCGCCAAAGGTTATGAGACCCATTTGCTGGAAGGTGGTAAGATGCTTGTATCCCTCGCCGGTGCCATGAGCACCGCCGAACTGGGAATATCCCTGGCCGAAATGATCCGCCAGGATAAAATACATATCATCAGTTGCACCGGAGCTAACCTTGAAGAAGACGTAATGAACCTGGTAGCGCACACTCACTATAAGCGAGTGCCTAACTACCGCGATCTTACACCGCAGGACGAATGGGACCTGCTGGAAAACCACTACAACCGCGTAACCGATACCTGCATTCCTGAAGAAGAAGCTTTCCGCCGCCTGCAAAAACACCTGGTAAAGCAATGGAAAGAAGCGGAAGCAAAAGGCGAGCGCTATTTTCCTCATGAGTTCTTATATAAAACCGTATTAAGCGGAGAACTTCAGCAGTATTATGAGATTGATCCAAAAGACAGTTGGATCATTGCTGCAGCAGAAAAAAACCTGCCTATCGTGGTGCCGGGTTGGGAAGACAGCACAACCGGAAATATTTTTGCCAGCTATGTGATCAAAGGAGAATTGAAAGCCAGTACCGTTAAAAGCGGTATTGAATACATGGTATGGCTGACCGATTGGTACCGCAACAATTCAGCAGGCAAAGGCGTTGGTTTCTTCCAGATCGGTGGCGGTATTGCCGGTGATTTCCCGATATGTGTAGTGCCGATGATGTACCAGGACCTCGAATGGCATGATGTGCCTTTCTGGAGTTATTTCTGCCAGATCAGTGATTCTACTACTTCCTTCGGGTCATACTCAGGTGCTGTACCGAATGAAAAGATCACCTGGGGAAAACTGGATATCAATACGCCGAAGTTTATTGTGGAGAGTGATGCTACAATTGTAGCGCCGTTGATATTTGCGTGGTTATTGGGCTGGTAAAGAAAGTTCAAAATGTTTAAAAGTTTAAGGGTTTAAAGGTTGCTGCTACTGAGACAACCTTTAAACCCTTAAACTTTTAAACCTCTTTAATCCTTAGAACCCTTTGGGTTTTTCCAGCGTCAGGTCACGCTTCAGCATATCATTCCTGTTTGCCATTTCCCAGGCTGTATAGAACACCAGTTGTCCTCTTTTTGCCATCAGTTTGTAGTTGATCTTATCAGGTGTATCAGTTGGCCGGTGATAATCGGCATGCACACCATTAAAGTAGAAAATGATGGGAACTCCTTTTTCAGCAAAATTGTAGTGGTCGCTGCGATAGTAAAAACGGTTCTTATCGTTCAGATCGTTATACTTCCTGTCGAGTTTCATTTTTACTGTTTTATTTACCTGGTCAGTGATAGTGGCCAGGTCTGTGCTCAGTTTGTCGTCACCGATCACATACACATAATTGGCAGAGTCTTTATCTTTCAGGTATTCTTCACCAACACGGCCGATCATATCGATGTTAAGGTCCACTGAAGTTTTTTCCAGCGGGAAGACCGGGTGGTTGGAATAATAAGCTGAACCCCATAATCCTTTTTCTTCACCGCTTACGGTCATGAACACGATTGTTCTGCGTGGGCCTTTGCCTGCTGCTTTGGCTTTTGAAAATGCTTCAGCCAGTTCAAGAATACCGGTAGTGCCACTGCCATCGTCATCAGCACCATAATAAATAGTACCATCCGGTCTTTTACCTACGTGGTCGTAATGTGCTGTAAGGAATACATATTCATCTTTCTTATCTGTTCCTTCAATCATGCCCAGTACGTTTGACGCGCTGGCGGTAAGAGTAGTTTTAGCATAGCTCAGATCAATATTTGCTTTATAGGTCTGTGAAGCCAGGGGTGAAGCTTTCATTTTTCCGATAATGCCATCCACGCCGGTAATGCTGGCGGCAACACCTTCAGAAATACTGAATGTTTCAGGATAAATGCTGGCAGCATATCCATTCAGCATATAGTTGCCGGAACTGTTGAACGACTGGCGGGGGAAATTGCCATAAACGATCAGCACGGCAGCAGCACCTTTTTCCTGGGCGCGCGCTACGCGTGAGAGAACGTTGGCAGGTGAATTGAAACCTGTAGCCGTAGGTTTATAATCAGCCGGCATTCCATCGAGGATCATTACCAGCTTGCCTCTTACATTAAGGTCTTTATACGCATCCAGCGCACCATCAACGATACCATAACCTGCAAAAACCACTTCGGAGAAGCGGAGGTCGGTGGTATGGCTCATCATGGGGATGGGCTGATAATCTTTCGACAGCTCAAACGCAGTTCCATTCACTTTTAAGGAAGAAGAAGTCATGGAATCTTTGTAAAGCGGATAGCTCTGGCGGTAGCTTCCATTATTGCCTGGCAGCAGGCCCAGGGATTTGAAATGATTTTCGATATAGTCAGCAGCTTTTTCCAGACCGGGTGAAGGAGTATCGCGTCCTTCCATTTCCTTGCTGGCAATGATGTAAAGATGGTGCTTCATATCCTCAGGGGTGATAGTGGCGGCAAAATAAGCCGGACTGTTTTTCTTTTGTGCCGAAGCAAAAAGGCACAACCCCAGGGACACCGGTAGCAGAAATTTTCTCATAATTGTAATTGTATGTTTTGTAATAGAAATAGAATAGTGTCCAAACTTAAGTGAAAAACTTAAAGTTGAAAGAAGGTTTTGATAAATGGCAGACAGCTCTCACGAACAAGCGATCTTCGCCACTCTGTTTGCATGCCGGCCACCTTCAAATGCCGTAGTGATAAAAGTGCTGACCATTTTTTCCGCATCACCTTCACGTACAAAGCGGGCAGGGATGCAAAGTACATTGGCATCATTGTGCTGGCGTACCAGCTTCGCGATCTCATCACCCCAGCAGATACCGGCGCGTATGTGCTGGTGCTTATTGGCTGTAATGGCCACACCGTTTGCACTGCCACAAAGCAGGATGCCGAATGCATAATCGCCGCTTTCCACAGCCTCTGCCACCGGGTGGGCAAAATCAGGATAATCAACAGAATCTTTGGAGTGAGTGCCGAAATCTTTGTAAGATAGCCCTTTCCCTTCCAGGAAAGAGATCAGTTGCTCTTTGTAATCAAAGCCGGCATGATCGCTGCCAATAGCGATCGGTTTACTGAGATCGAATGGGGAATTCATATAAAACAATTCAGGGTCGTTAACCGGAATGGGGAGTAGCCCCTCACCAGTAGTGTAAAAGTAAGAAACTTCATTAACTCCTTTCGGGAAGCTGTTATCAGCTCCATTCTTCTTTATCCTTTAGCTCCTGTTTTTTATTGACGCGGGAAGCCACAACAATGCTTGCTTCAAACAGCAGATAAAGTGGAATAGTTACAATAGTAAGACTGAAAGGATCTGTGGAAGGTGTAATAATTGCGGCTGCAATAATGATGATCACAAAAGCATGACGGCGGTATTTCCGCAGAAACTTGCCTGTTACCAATCCGATCCTGGCGAGTACCATTACCAAAAGAGGCATTTGAAATAGTACACCAATGCCGACGGTGGTATAAATAAGGTTTTCCAGGTAATCGGAAAACGTGGGCATGATCTTGATCTGCGCGCTGAGCTTGTAATTGAAATAGAAGTTCACCATAAAGGGCGTCAGGATAAAGTAGCCAAATGCCACACCCAGGAAAAACAGCAGGGATACCCAAACGATAACGCCTCTTGTATTTTTCTTCTCTTTTGCAGAAAGGGCCGGTTTCACAAAACGCCAGAACTCCCAGAATACATAAGGGAAAGCTATAATAAAACCGCCGATAAAAGCCACTGTAAAGGATGCTATGAACTGGCCGGTCATGGTAGTTTCCAGGAACTCAGCATTTACCTGCGTAAAGCAAATTGCATCTCCCAATCCCAGGCTTCTTCCCAGCTTGCACAGCCATTGGGAAGAAATGAAATCAGGCTTTGTAGGCCCAAACAGCACTGTATCAACTATAAAATCGGAATAAACAAATACGATGATGGCACAGATCAGAATGGCGATCACCGAACGGATAAGGTGCCAGCGAAGCTCCTCCAGATGATCAATAAACGACATTTCTGAGGTCGCATCCTTTTTCCTTCGGTTAAAAAAATCCAGTAGAGCCATCGGGGTTTAATAAAGTGGGGGCAAAGATAAGGGGCGACGGGGGATTATGGAATGCAGGCCGCCCTATTTCAATCTCTTTAACTTAACCGTTTCAATCCTTGTATCGCTCACACTGAGCACATCAAATTCATAATCGTCAATAATGATCCGGTCTTTTTGCTGAGGGATCGTTTCATGATAATTAATAATATAACCGGAGAGGGTTTCCGAATCGTTTTCAGGAAATTTTAACCCGTACTTTTCTTCAAGATAATCCAGTTCCAGCCGGCCGGAAAAGATATATTCGTTCTCTGCCAGTTGTTTTTCCACGAATTTCTCGGTATCATATTCATCCTGTATCTCACCAAAAAGCTCTTCCAGCACGTCTTCCATCGTGATAATGCCTGCAGTGCCGCCAAATTCATCCACTACCCAGGCAATGCTTTTCCTTTCCTTGCTGAACTTGCTGATCAGGTCGGCAGCGCTCATGCTGGCAGGCACGGCCGGGATCGGTAATAAAATGGATTGAATATCGGTGGGTTGCTTGAACAGGTCGAGCTGATGCACATACCCGATGATATGATCGATATTATTGTCAAACACGACGAGCTTGCTCAGCTTGGTTTCCACGAATTTCTGCTGCACTTCCTGAATTGAAGCGGTGTTGTCTATACCCACGATCTCCTTTCTTGGCACCAGGCATTGACGGATCTTTACCTTAGGGAATTCCTGTGCATTCTCGAGCAGTTGGGTATTATGGTCCTGCCGGTCTTCATTGCGTGATTGATGAAAAAGATTTTTCAGTTCTGCATGGCTTAACGGCTCTTTGTGTTTATCAATACGCACATTGAACACATATTTCAGCAGCCACTCAGACAGGCTGATAAAAGCTTCTGCAATGGGTGAAAATATCTGGTAAAAGAAATCAGTGACCAGGGCCAGGCGGCTTAGCAGGCTGTTGCTGCGCGCCCTGAAAATGGCGCGGGGCAGGAATTCTGCAAAGACCAGCACCATCAGGGTGGCAACGGCTATTTCCACGATAATGCGCACCAGATCATTTACGTGCATATAATCCCAGATCGGTTTCAGCACGGCGCTGAACACCAATCCAAAAAATACCAGGAAAAGGGTGAAACCGATCAGCGTGGTGCCGATAAAGCTGGCAGGAGCATCAATGAACTTCGCCAGCAGATGGCCTGAAGTGCCGCCCTGTTTCTTCCGCAATTCAATATTAAAGCGGTTGGCACTATAATAAGCCATCTCTATCCCCGCAAAAAACCCCATGAGAATGAGCGTGATAATGAACCAGATTATTTTGTTCCATTCTGCCATGTCATAAAGATAATGAAGCGGGAGGAAAACAACGACCCTTACAATCCCAGGAACTCCCGCACGATCTCATCTGCTTCTGTGCAGGCTTTTTCCAGGTTATCGTTGACAATGGTCTTGTTGAAATGGTCCTTGAAAGAGATCTCGTAAGAGGCTTTATTGACACGAGCCTGGAGCGACTCGGCCGTTTCAGTGCCACGGGATTCCAGGCGGCGTTTCAGCTCTTCCACGGAAGGAGGTTCGATAAAAATGGTAAGGGATGTATCAGGATATTGCTGTTGCACATGGATAGCACCTTTTACATCTATATCCAGTAAAGGATATTGATGATTGTTCCAGATGCGTTGCAATTCAGCTTTCAATGTGCCATAATATTTTCCTTCATACACCATTTCCCATTCTGCAAATTCACCCTGCTGGATCTTTTGTTTGAAGTCTTCCGTAGTAAGAAAATAATAATCCACTCCATCTGTTTCATAATCCCGTTTAGGGCGGGTGGCGGCTGAAATGGAAAAAGCCAGTTGAGGATATTTATTCAGCAAATACCGCGTGATGGATGTTTTGCCAGCGCCTGAAGGGGCAGTAATGATGATGATCTTGTTTTGGAAAGAAGACATCTGCAAAGAAAGTAAAACTCAATGTCCACTCCAAAAAAAGCCTCGGGCCTATTTAGGGGTCTGCACATAGTTGATAATGATCACGAGATCTTCTTTGCCTGTTTGCTTCAATCCATGAGAGCTGCCTGGCCGGGTGAGTATGGCATCACCAGCCTGCACTTCAAATGTTTTTCCATTCATTTCCATCTGCCCCTGCCCGCTGAGCACATAATAGATCTCATCTTCTTTTTGAAGATGATAACCTATTGCTGAACCGGGATGCAATACCCTTTTGCGGAAAGCCAGTTTAAAGCCCGGGGATTTTGAAAAGAAATTGTAAGCGGTTGTGTTGCCACCTCCATCATGCGGGCCTGGCTGGGGAGCGGCGATCTCTTTTTCATGTTCAAGAATATAACCTGCTTGTTGGGTATTTCTTCCCATAACCTGTGAGGCCAGTAGTCCTGTCACGAAAAAAATGATGGCAATAGCAATGTATCTTATCATATAAAAGCCGTTTTATGCATCAATGCGTTTGATATCGGCTCCCAGTTTCCGCAGCCGCTCGTCGATGTACTGGTAGCCGCGATCAATTTGTTCGATGTTTTGGATAATGCTTTTTCCTTCTGCGCTGAGGGCGGCGATAAGCAGGGACACGCCTGCGCGGATATCAGGGCTGCTCATGGTGATGCCACGCAATTGCTGCTCACGCTCCAGGCCGATCACCACTGCACGGTGAGGATCGCAGAGAATGATCTGTGCGCCCATGTCGATCAGCTTATCAACAAAGAACAGGCGGCTTTCAAACATTTTCTGGTGAATAAGCACACTGCCCTTGGCCTGTATGGCTGTTACCAGAACGATGCTCAGCAGGTCGGGTGTAAAGCCGGGCCAGGGATGATCATATATAGTGAGTACACCGCCATCGAGGTAGCGCTGCACTTCATATATTTCCTGTGAAGGGATATGAATATCGTCGCCGATAAAATCGAGCTGGATGCCCAGTTGGCGGAATTTTTCAGGTATAATGCCGAGGCTGTCGATGCCTGCATTTTTAATGGTGATATCGCTTTGCGTCATGGCTGCAAGCCCGATAAAGGAACCTACTTCGATCATATCCGGCAGCATGCGGTGTGCTGTGCCGCTGAGATAGGAAACGCCTTCAATAGTGAGCAGGTTGCTGCCAATGCCACTGATCTTTGCACCCATCCGGTTGAGCATTTGGCAAAGCTGCTGCAGGTAAGGCTCGCAGGCGGCATTATAAATAGTGGTGGTGCCATTGGCCATAACGGCCGCCATGATGATATTGGCCGTGCCTGTAACGGAGGGCTCGTCCAGCAGCATGCTCATTCCCTTGAGATTGGGAGCGGAGAGATGAAAAAAACCATCTTCAGCATGGTACTGGAAATCGGCGCCCAGTTTTTCAAAGCCGATAATATGAGTGTCCAGCCTGCGGCGGCCGATCTTATCGCCCCCTGGCTTGGGAATAAAAGCCCTTCTGAAACGGGAGAGCATTGGGCCGGCCAGCATGACGGAACCCCGCAAACGGCCGCTTTTCTTCTTATAGGCGTCGCTGTGGAGATAGTCTATATTCACGTCATCTGCCTGAAAGATGCAGGTGTCGCGGCTCGGCCTTTCCAGCTTTACATTCATTTCCTGCAACAGCTCTATCAGCAGGTTTACATCAAGGATGTCGGGAATATTGGTGATCGTTACTTTTTCAGGTGTGAGCAGTACGGCGCTGATGATCTGCAGGGCTTCATTTTTGGCACCCTGGGGAATGATCTCGCCCTGCAATTTTTTTCCACCTCTTACTTCAAAAGAATGCATGGGTTATAAATTCAAAGATCAAAAGTAAAAATTAAAAAAACCTGCAAAAAAACGCAAAAGAGAGGCATGGTCAGACCCTTTTGCATTTTGACTTTTTACTTTTGAATTAACAGAAGTTGTAGCAATTAAATTAAATAAGGTAAGGGGATCAGTATCTTTTTTTCTTGAAATTTCCACCGCCACCGCCACGGTTATCGCGGTTATCATTTCTTCTTTGTCCTCCACCGTTGTTGCTGCCACCATTGCGGTGCTGGAACTTACCTCTTTGCTTACCGTAATTGCTTCTTTCCCTTTCACGGTTTTCCTGGGGTCTGAAAGCTTTTACATAAGGCGTGTTGGTGAAAGTAAGCTGGCCATTGGTGATACCGGTGAGTTCGCTTTGGATAGCATCATCATGTACCATTTCCTTATGCCAGTTGTTATAAGCCAGTTTCATGTAGTAGGCGATCGCATTGGCAAAACCCGCGCGTTTGTCGGCGTCCTCTTCACTCAGCGCTTTTTTGATCACCAGCTCCAGGTTTTTGCCCAGGTGGGAATGGCGGGGGTACCTTTTGGGATAAGGCAGGGGTTGGGGCTTTTCGGCAAGGGATTCACGGGTAGGGATGGGATAGGGAGATTTCACATCCAGTTTAAAATCAGAGATCAGGAACAGGTGGTCCCAGAGTTTATGCCGGAAATCTTCTACATTTTTCAGGTGCGGGTTTAAAAATCCCATCAGTTCAATCACTGCATAAGCATTGCGCTGGCGGCGTTCGGGATCTTCAATGCTGAGCAGGTGTTCGATCATTTTCTGCACATGGCGGCCGTATTCTCTCATGACCAGGCCATTTCTCGTTGTATTATATTCCATAAAGTAAATAAGAGGGAAACAAAAGTAAAAAGGTGGAAATTATTGTAAAGGTACGGGTCAATAATAGAAAAATCCTGGTTAAAATGCAAATTTTGCCGGAATCTGCGGGAAACCTGTTCACAAGAGGACATAAAGAAAGGGGCCCCGAACCAAGGCCCCTTTTACAAGCCACCATCCTCTTCCACCTAAGAGGTCATTTAATTAAAAGTTGATGTACGCTGGAAACCTGGGTCTTCTTACTCGTTAATCTTACCCAATACACACCGCTTCTAAGCGTCGTTACCTGCACATAAGAAGAACCACTTACTACCAAATCTTTATTCACAATTGTCTGTCCCTGCGTATTATAAATCTGCAATGCAAACTGCTCCTCCGAAATATTATCAAATTTGATACCAACTATGCCATTTGATGGATTTGGAAAGACAGAAAATTTTATTTTATCGGAACTTTCCAATTCTACCCGGCGTGTTACACTGTATCTCACATATCCGTTAGCATAAACTTGTTTTACTCGGAAATAATATGCTCCGCTTTCACCATGTAAAGCTGAGAAATCCATTTTATAATTTCCAATATTATTCTCATTTTTTTGTAAAATACCAATGCTGGTGTAGTTGTAAGCATTTCTACTTACCTCGGCTTCATAATAATAAATCTCACCCGGATCATCGGTGCCATTCCATTTTAATTCTGCTTTATCAGATGCAATTTTTTTAACATCGAATGAATAGATATTCAGCGGCAGCACGGATGCAGGGCAATAGCAGAACTCCAATTTATAATGAATGGAACCTGATGCATCAATACCGCCAAACCAGTTGCCTGTATTATTGATCTGCGAACTTCCACTGGCAGTGTAATTATAGATAAGAGAGTCGCCGGGAGGCCCATAAAACTGTGAGAGTTCCGACAGATCAGTTATGGTAATACTTTTTGTTGTATTAAAAATATCTTCCGGACCAACACCGACGTAATCCGGCCCGGCATTAGGTACCGCATCTTTCGGGGCCAGTGAATACGGGCCGAATGTTTTGATCTCATCATTCGACAATGGAGTGTTTAACCCCGGCCCACTGATGATATCTTCTCTGGTAAACGTAGCTCCAGCAGTATTCGGAGAATTATCCCTGTTTTCAAAATACATAAAATTCAATACGGATGAGATCGTCATGGTCAGTTTAGCACATGTAACCATGCCTGACTGGGGGTCAAACTTGGGGAATTTGATAATGGAACTATGATTACCGTCAGTAAAAGAAATGGTGGTATCAAACGCCACGCCATCCGGCACATACCCGCCCGGGCATTGGCCAAAACCGCTTCTGTTCATAACAAATAACATAAACAACAGTAAGGGGAATTGAATACGGTAAGTGTAAAAATGCTTCATAGGTTACCGGATTAGTTTTTCATAGTACTTTTCTCTGAGTTCTCAAGAAATAAAGGTACCCCTATCCACTACCGCCTGCAATTGTAATACTGCTCTTTTTTCTTCACAGTAATAAACGAATATCCACAGAAAAAATGCCTGCTGAAAATGCAGGGCCAAAATGTAATCACTCTCGTAAAATCCCTATCACGCAATTGTGTATTTTCCGCCGGATTGCATGGATTTTATGAACTCGTTGAAAAGCGCAGTTTTACGGACTGCGATTTGATTTTCGGATAACAATCCTGCACCCTTTAACTTTGCCCTCCACCATGAAAATAGCCGTTAATACGAGATTTTTGTTATATGAGAACCTTGAAGGGTACGGCCATTTTTTACACGAAATGGTAAGCCGGCTGGCAAAGGACCATCCTGAGCATCAGTTCATTTTTATTTTTGACCGCCCTTTTCATCAGGAATTTATCCGTTCAGCTAATATTACACCCGTAGTAGCCGGGCCGCCTGCGCGCCATCCTTTATTATGGAAATGGTGGTATGATGTAAAGGTGCCGGCCCTGCTTAAAAAATACAAAGCAGATGTATTTCTCTCCTGCGATGGTTTTTGCTCGCTTACTACCAAAGTGCCGCAATGTCTGGTAGTGCATGATCTGGCATTTCTGCATCATCCCACATTTATTAAAAAATCACACCTACTTTTTTATAAACGTTATACACCCGCATTTTTAAAAAAAGCTGCATCGCTTGTTACCGTATCACAGTTTTCTAAAAAAGATATCATCAACGCATATAAAATTGATCCGGAAAAAATTGATGTGATCTGTAATGCTGCAAGAGAAATATTCAAACCGCTTTCCTGGCAAACACAACAGGCGACCCGTGATGAATTCACACAGGGAAAGAATTATTTTATTTATGCAGGCTCCATTCATCCCCGTAAAAATCTGACTGCGCTGCTGAAAGCATTTTCCGTTTTTAAAAAAAGACAAAAGAGCGATTGGAAACTGGTGATAGCCGGAAGAGCTGCCTGGCATAGCAAAGCTTTTATGGAAAGCCTTGCAACCTATAAATACCGCAGCGACCTGGTAGTGACCGGCTATGTGGATGAGGCAACACTTTCAAAACTGATAGGATCTGCTTATGCCCTGGTATACCCTTCGTTGTTTGAAGGCTTTGGCATGCCGGTGCTGGAAGCTATGCAGGCCGGTATCCCTGCCATCACATCCGTTAATTCTGCCATGCAGGAAATTGCCGGCGATGCAGCTTTGTATGCCGACCCTGCGAGTTACCAGGACATTGCAGAAAAAATGATGTTATTATATAAAGATGAAGCCCTGCACGCAAGGCTGGTGGAGAAAGGGTTGAACACTGCACAGGTTTATAACTGGGACAAATCTGCACAGCTATTATGGCAAAGCATCGAAAAGGCTGCCGGGTGAACTGATTTAATTAACTTTGCTCCCTTCAATTCAAGACAAATATGCCTTTATCAAGTATTATTATTGATGTAAGTACCGATGAGAACAGAGTACCGGACAATATCAGTTGGAAAGCGACCGATTCCAACCTGGAAAACGCACAAAAAGCCAAAGCCATGATGCTGTCTTTCTGGGATGGAGCGGAAAAAACTGCTCTCCGGATCGATCTCTGGACAAAAGACATGATGGTGGATGAAATGGCTGATTTTTTTTATCAGACCATGATGACAATGGCAGACACTTATGGGCGCGCTACCAATCATAAAGAGATGGTGGGAGAAATGAAAAAATTTGCGCAGGATTTCTATCAGAAATTCAGGGAAAAACAACTGAAAGAAAACAAAGCATAAGAAAACCTTAAACCCCGGATCACAAACAATAAACGTCCTGATATATGAGTTTAGAACAAAAGATCATGACAGAACTGAAAGCTGCAATGCTGGCAAAAAATGAAAGTGCATTGCGCAGCCTGCGTGCGATAAAAGCAGCCATATTGCTGGCAAAAACTTCAGAAGGCGCAGGAGGTGAATTAAAAGAAGAAGATGAAACAAAGCTGTTGCAAAAACTGGTGAAGCAACGCCGCGATTCATTGGAAATATTCCAGCAACAAAACCGTGCAGACCTGGCGCAGAAAGAACAGGAAGAGCTGGACGTGATTGAAAAATTCCTGCCTAAGCAGTTAACACCGGAAGAGCTGAAAGAAGCTGTTGCCGGTATCATTGCTGCTACAGGAGCCAGTTCACCGGCAGATATGGGCAAAGTGATGGGAGCAGCCACCAAACAACTGGCCGGTAAAGCTGATGGTAAAGCCATTTCTGCATTAGTGAAGGAGTTGCTAGCCAAATAGTCGGGAATTCCGGCTAACACACTTTTCCATCTATGTTACTTGATATTATCTTCATCATCCTGCTTGTCTTTGCTGTTATCAAAGGATTTCAGCGTGGTTTGATCGTAGGTGTGTTCTCCTTCGTGGCGGTTATCGTGGGGCTGGCGGCTGCTATCAAGCTCTCAGCAGTGGTGGCTGGTTATCTTGGTGAAACGGTAAATGTATCCAAGCAATGGCTGCCCTTCCTGTCTTTCCTGCTGGTATTTATTGTAGTGGTATTATTGATACGCCTGGGGGCCAACCTGCTGCAGGCATCGGTTGAAGCCGTGATGTTGGGTTGGGCCAACCGGTTGGGAGGAATTTTGTTTTATGTAGCTATCTATACGATCGTATACAGCATTATCCTGTTTTATGCAATTCAATTGAAATTGCTGCAGCCGGAAACAACGGAAAAATCAGCAGTGTATTCTGTGATCGCACCATGGGGGCCGGGAATTATGGATGCGATCGGGGCAGTGATCCCTTTCTTCAAGAATATGTTTTTTGAATTGGAAAACTTCTTTGAATCCGGCGCACAACATATACAACAGCATCAAACTCCTGCATGATCCTAAAAACTTAGAGGGGCTATTGGCCGGCACAGCAATAATACCTATTTTTGGATAGTCCACCAGATTAGTAGACAATAAAACCTCCGCAGATGAAGCTCAATTATCTCGGTTTTGCAATTCCCCTTTTCCTGTTTTTTATCGGTCTCGAATACCTGTATTCAAAACGGAAGGGAAAGAATTTCTTTCAGTATGCAGAATCTGTTGCCAATCTCAATGTAGGCATCGCCGAGCGCCTGCTTGATCTTTTTACTACCAGCCTTTTCTTTGGTGTATTTGTATATATCCATGAACATTTTGCACTGTTTGATATAAAAGCAGGATGGTTTACCTGGGTATTGCTTTTTCTCGCTACTGATCTTGTATGGTACTGGTATCACCGGCTGGCGCATGAGATCAATGCGTTTTGGGCAGTGCATGTGGTGCATCATCAGAGTGAAGACTTCAATTATACTGTTTCTGCAAGGATCACGGTATTCCAGGCCGTGGTGCGTTGTATGTTCTGGGCGGTATTGCCCTTGATCGGCTTTCCGCCATTGATGATCTCTTTATTCCTGCTGGTACATGGCCTTTATCCTTTTTTCATTCATACGCAGGCATTGGGTAAATGGGGATGGTTTGAAAAAATACTGGTCACGCCCACGCATCATGGCATACATCATGCATCCAATCCCGAATACCTGGATAAGAATTATGGTGATGTGCTGATCATCTGGGACAAGCTCTTTGGCACTTTCGCCAAAGAGCGTAAAGACGTGCAGATCGTGTACGGACTTACAAAACCTTTGAACAGCCATAGTTTTTTATGGCAGCATTTTCATTTTGTGTTGGAAGTGTTCATGAATTTCAAATATGCAAAAGGCATTAAAGCCAAATGGAAGGTATTGTTTGGCAAACCGGATGATCTTGATCCGCGTTATCGTTCGATACTGGAAAGAAAATTATTGAATGTCCATTCCCAGCACCGCCCGGCCACCCTGGCCATACGGCAATATGTAACAGCACAAACTATTTTTTCACTGGGGTTATTGTTCGTGGTGCTGCTGTTTGAACATTACCTGAGTGTGGTGCAGTTATTTTTATTATCTGCATTTATTATTATCAGTCTTATTAACAGCGGAGCGATCCTTGATCAGCGGAGATGGATTTTTTATCTTGAATACAGCCGTCTTGTGCTGGTGATGGTAGCGATAGGAGTTTTTTATCCCAATAGCTGGACTTTTGTTGGTATTGCTGCGGCCCTGCTGCTAATGACCTGGTATTTTCGTCCTATCCGGCGTTACTATTTCAGGATTTTATATGCATAATAAAGGCAATCTCCGAATGTTAATGATGGATTCTGTTTCTGGGTGTGCATCAGTCTGTTATCTTTGCATCAAGAAGTAAAGTCTTGGGTGCTTGGGCTGGTTATATGCTGCAAAACGATTATTTTAGCAAAAATTAACGGAACAGCGGAAATGAGTTACGAGATAAAACAGGATAATAAGTTCAGGTTTATTGAAGAAGGCGAGGGCGAGCCGCTGGTATTGCTGCATGGACTGTTTGGTGCCATGAGCAATTTTGAAAAGCTGATTGATTATTTCAAGCAGTATAACAAAGTGGTGGTACCCATCCTTCCCTTGCTGGATATGGACATCCTCCACACGTCTGTAGGCGGGCTTGCTAAATTCGTTCATAAGTTTATTGAATCAAGAGGATATAAAAATGTGCATCTGCTGGGTAATTCACTGGGCGGCCATGTGGGCCTGGTGTATGTGCTGAAAAACCAGCCGGATTGTATTAAATCCATTATCCTTACCGGAAGTTCAGGTCTTTTTGAGAATGGGATGGGCGATTCTTATCCCAAAAGAGGGGACTATGAATATATCCGGAAAAAAACCGAACTGACATTTTACGATCCAAAAATGGCAACCAAGGAGTTGGTGGATGAGGTTTTTGCTATCACCAATAACCGGTTGAAAGTCATCAAGATCATTGCTCTTGCCAAAAGCGCTATCCGAAATAACCTCGGCGAGGAACTCAATCAAATTAAACTTCCAACGTTATTGATCTGGGGAAATAATGATACGATCACCCCACCATTCGTGGCAAGGGAGTTTAATAAGCTGATCCCCAACAGTGAACTCTACTTTATCGACAAGTGTGGTCATGCGCCCATGATGGAGGTCCCCGACGAATTCAATGTGATCCTTCACAAATTTTTGAAAAAACTCAATGAACCTGCAACAGTTAGCTGATCATTGAGGTCTTTGTAAAAAAAGGAGCCGCTATCCATGTTGACCGGAGAATTACGATCTCAAAGTTTACCCTATTTGCATCTGCAGGACAAGGTGTACCAGGCGCTTCAATTGATGAACGACAACCAGGTGACACACTTGCCGATCGTGGATGGGGAAAAATATGTAGGCATTATCAGTGAAGATGACCTGCTCCAGGTTGACAATGACCATACCACACTGGATCTCCTGCAGCAGTCCTTTGGGAATGCTAATGTAAAAAGCAGTGAACATTTTTTGAAAGCCATTCAGCTCGCCGCCGAAAACGGCCTGAGCGTAGTGCCTGTAGTAAATGAAGAAAATGACCTGGTGGGCGCGGTTTCTTATAATGACCTGCTGAAAAATGCATCAGAGTTCATGAGCCTGAACGAACCGGGAGGGCTGATCGTACTGGAAATGGAAAGCAACCAGTATTCTTTTAATGAGATCAGTAAACTGGTGGAAACAAATGATGCCCAGATCACCCAACTAAACACTTCCAATGATGCGGAAACGGGCATGATGCAGGTGACCATCCGGATCAATAAACCTGAAGTGTCGGATATTGTGGCCACTTTTCAACGATATGAGTACAATGTAAAATATTATTTTGGAGAGGAATTATATGCTAATGAGCTGCGGAATAACTATGATAATCTGATGAACTACCTCAAGATCTGATGTTTTTTGGCCTTGTTTAGCACTTGTTACAAAAATCCGGTTAATTTAGATCATTCCCGTAGTTCTGGCAGATGCAGTGTACCGTAAAATATTGCTTATGGCTTCTATTAGTGCTGGTTGGCCTGCAGCCCCTGTTTGCACAGGAAAGCGGAGGCCCGGAGGGAAAGCCTAAGAAAGAAAAAGACAAACAGGAAAAAAATCTTGCTGCTGAAGAATATGTAGTGCCTGCCGGCGAATCGCCTTTTATCGTCCGCAATATTGTTATCGTAGGCAACCGGAAAACACATCCCAGCATTATCCTTCGCGAACTCTCTTTTAAATCCGGTGATGCATTCCTTTTACAGGACCTTGTAAAGAAATTTGAACTGGCCCGCCAGCAGCTCATGAACCTGGCATTGTTTCATGAAGTGACCGTTGCACTCAAAAGTTTTGATGGTTACAATGTGGACGTACTTGTGGCGGTAAGAGAACGCTGGTATTTATTTCCCCTGCCTTATTTCCGTCCGGTCGACCGTAATCTTAACCAATGGATCGTAGAGCAGAAAGCCAGTCTCAACCGCGTGGACTATGGTTTGAAATTGCTTTATAATAACGCTACAGGACGCAATGATAAACTGCGCTTCACTGTTGTAAGCGGTTATTCCCGCCAATTATTGCTGAATTACGACAGGCCCTATATTGATAAGGACATGAAATGGGGCTTGAGCTTTGGCGTTTCACTGGGCAGGAACCGCGAAATGAATTATAATACCATTGATGATAAGCAGGTCTTCTTAAAAGATGAAAGCTATCTCCGGAATTTTGCCCGCGGTTATCTTGAAGTGTCTTACCGGAAAGCGATCCGCACACGGCACCGGCTCGGCCTTTCGTATGGTATGGAAGAAGTGGCCGACACTATCGTAAAACTGAATCCCAACTATTTCCCCGGCGGAAGAAACCGTATCGTTTTCCCGGAGTTGTATTATTACTTCAATTATTACAATCTTGATTATATACCCTACCCCACCAAAGGATATGCAGGTGAAGTGGCTTTCAGCAAAAAAGGGATCTTCAGCACATTCAATTCCTGGCAACTGGGTTTGAAAGGATCAGCCAACTGGCCGCTCGGTAAAAAATCATTCTTTAGCGTGAATGCTTTCGGCACCGTCAAACTGCCTTTCAAGCAACCCTATTACAATCGCCGGTTGCTGGGTTATTCCGATATATTCATGCAGGGCTATGAATATTATGTAGTGGATGGAGTAGCCGGAGGCTATGTAAAAGCTTCCCTGACGAAACGCCTGCTAAACTTTAATTTCAATTTCAAAGGCACCAAAAAAATAGCGCCGCTCCGTATCCCTGTCAATATTTATGGCAGGATCTATGGCAACACCGGTTACATCTATGATCCGAACCCGGGAGAAAACTACCTGGGCAACAGGATGCTGTTCTCTTCCGGCATCGGAATCGATATTGTAACGATCTATGATTTTGTGTTTAAACTGGATTGGTCATTCAATCAGTTAGGGCAAAATGCGTTATACTTCCACCGTCGCAGCATATTCTAACGCGAATGGTGCGAATGGGGCGTTTAAGGGTTGAAGTGTCTGATTAAAGCCGCTAATGCTGCGAATGGTACCCTGGACAATAAACGGTTTCACAAATTGAGATTTGTATCTTTAATTATAATGTAATTGACCTGTGGTTGGGGTTCAAGTAAATTCGCATTAATTCGTGCCTGTTTACAAAACTCCCTTCAATCGGGTTCATTCGCGTAATTCGTGTATATAAATGAGAGCAGCAATCTACAGCCGGGTACTGGACGAAGATCAGAAAGAAAATGTTCAACTCTTTTTTGATGAGCTGACCAGGCAAAAGATAGACCCGGTGATTTTTCAGCATTATTTTGATCAGATAAAAGATTTTATCAATCTTCCACCGGGTACTACTACTTTTTCCTTGTCGGAACATCTTACAAGGAATGTAGAGTTTATTATTAGTCTTGGTGGGGATGGCACTTTGCTGGATACAGTGACCCTGGTAAGGGATAAGCCTATTTCTATTATGGGCATCAACTTTGGCCGGTTGGGTTTCCTGGCAGGGATAGGGCAGGATGAAATAAAAATAGCGGTACAGGCGATAGCCAAGCGTAGTTTTATTATAGACAAAAGGACTTTGATCCATCTTGATGCAGACCTTCCTCTGTTTGGGAGTGTGCCTTATGGACTGAATGAATTTGCGATCCATAAACGGGATACAGCCGCCATGATCAAGATACACACCTATCTTAATGGCGAATTTCTTAATACTTATTGGGCTGATGGCCTTATTGTAGCTACACCAACCGGTTCAACCGGCTATTCCCTCAGTTGTGGCGGGCCGGTGGTTTTCCCGGATTCGGGCAGTTTTGTGATCACGCCGGTAGCGCCTCATAACCTGAATGTCCGCCCTATCATTGTGCCGGACAATAATGTGATCTCCTTTGAAGTGGAAAGCCGTTCGGAAAATATAATATGTGCCCTTGACTCACGCAGGGAGATCGTCGGGAAAAATGTTTCCCTGGCAGTGAGAAAAGAAAGCTTCTCGATCAACCTGTTACGGCTGGGTGAAAATAACTTTTTGCAAACCCTTCAGAACAAGCTTACCTGGGGGCTCGACAAGAGAAATTAGTTGATGCAAGTTGTTAGTTATCTTAAAATTGCGTTGACTGTTGTTCGTTTGCCAGGTGGTTGAGGATCAGTCAATAAACAACGGTCGGCGAACAGCGGATCAACCATCGCCCCGAATTAATTACTGTGCTGGATAAAAGAAAATGTTTATTTTTCCGTTCTCTTTTAGCCCCAATTCTAAGGAAAACCCCCAGACAGAGCCAGGACACGCAACATGATAGAATTTTATCACTGCCGGACTGTGCCGCTGTAGTAAAATTATTCCGAACATTATTTATCCGGACATGTTGAAAAAGCTCTCATTATTAGTATTCCTGGCCGTAAGTATTTCCCTGTTGCCCTCGCGGCTTCATGCACAGGATGCCATCGTTCAGGAAGGTGAATTTGGTGTAGGCCTGGGAGCAGGCCACTATTTCGGCGATCTGAATACCCGTGCTTCATTGAACCGCCCTAAAATGGCGGCCACCGTTTTTTTCCGTAAAAATTTCAATAACTATATAGCGGCCCGTATCGGTGCATCTTTTGCCCGGCTGGGTTATGCTGATAAGTACAATACCAAGAACGAATACATGTATCGCCGCAATCTCAGCTTCAATACCAATGTATGGGAGCTGTCGCTGCAGGGTGATTTTAATTTCTTCCGTTTTATGCCCGGAGAGCCTGAATACAGCTTCACTCCTTATGTGACCCTTGGCATAGGCGTGTTCAGCTATGATCCTTTTGCTTATCTGCGTGGTGAAAAAATTTATCTGAGGCCATTGGGAACAGAGGGCCAGGGTAGCGCGCTCTATCCTGACCGTAAGCAATACAGCACCATGGCCATCAGCATCCCCTTTGGTGCCGGTGTAAAATATGCGCTCAATGAACGGTTCAATATCGGATTTGAAGTATTGTACCGCTTCACCAATACAGATTACCTCGATGATGTAAGCACTACTTATGTCAGCCCCGAAACATTCCCCGCCAATCCTGATGGCAGCCCCTCACAAGCCCTGCTGCTGAGCGACAGATCGTATGAGCTCGGTCAGCCTATCGGCATCCCCGGACGGCAAAGAGGCAACAGCAAACAAAAAGACCATTTTGTAACAGCGATGGTGCACCTGACCTTCAATCTGCAGTCGTACAGATGCCCGACGGCGAACTGAGTTGACCGCACCCGGCCATCGGTCAACGCAACATTACCCCAAATCCGATACCTTTGCGCCCTAATCTACCAGACATAAAGGAAAACGAGTATGTCAGCGCTATTGCAAAAAATTGATAAGGACCGGTTGCCCAGGCATATTGCCATCATTATGGACGGCAATGGACGTTGGGCACAGGAGCAGGGCCAGGACCGGCTTTATGGTCACTTTCATGGGGTGGAAAGCGTTCGCAATATTGTAGAAGGCTGCGCGGAACTGGGCATTGGCTATCTTACTCTTTATGCTTTTTCCACAGAGAACTGGGATCGCCCCGAGTATGAAGTGATCGGGCTGATGGAATTGCTGGTAACAACCATCCGGAAAGAAGTGGAAAGCCTGCATAAGAATAATATCCGGCTTCATGTGATAGGTGACATGAATATGTTGCCCGACTATGCCCGGCAGGAATTGCAGGAAGCACTGGACTTTACCAAAGAGAATACCGGCCTGAACCTGATCATGGCGCTCAGCTACAGCGGCCGCTGGGAACTGCTGAATGCCGTGAAAAATATCGCTTTTGAAGTGAAGACCGGTAAGCTCGAAGTGGAAGCGATCAACGATAAAACTTTACAAAAGTTCCTGGCTACCAGTGAATTCCCTGATCCGGAACTGATGATCCGGACCAGTGGAGAGTTTCGTATCAGTAATTTTTTACTCTACCAACTGGCTTATGCCGAACTGTATTTTACGCAGGTACGCTGGCCGGATTTCCGTAAAGAAAACTTGTATGAGGCAATTCTCGATTACCAGGGCAGGGAAAGACGTTTTGGAAAAACAAGTGCACAACTGGAAACAGGGATGAATGGCTAATGGACGGCTTAAAATGCGGAGTGGTCGAGTTTTCGCGAAGACTGCGTTCATGGCTGGTTTCCGGCATTTTCTTTAACAAAGACTTTCGATTTTTACCGTTAATTTGCCGCCCACTAGGCTTGGCTTATTAACAGAGTACAAACCATAAACTATTTGCAGTCCCGCCTGAAGGAGCGGGATAAGACAGAAAAATCAACCATGCAACGAATTTCACTCCGGATCTGTGCTTTATTGGTAATGGCGTTTGCGGCAGTACTCTCTGTACAGGCCCAGGATACTACTAAGCCGACATCTGTTGACCCCAAAATCCTTGAATGGGAAAATGCCCGTATCCCCAAGGAATATAGAATCTCCAACGTAGCGATCACCGGTATCAAACATCTCGACACATCCATTGTACTGTCCATTTCCGGCATACAGGTTGGCGATAAGTTCATGCACCCCGGCAGTGACCTGTTCTCTAAAGCTATAGCTAACATGTGGCGGCAGAAATTGTTTTCTGGTGTGCAGATTTATGTCACCAATATCCAGGATGATAATGTGGCTATCGAGATCAATGTAGTGGAACGCCCCCGCCTCGGCAACTTTAAATTCATTGGTATTAAAAAATCGGACGCAGAAGAGTTGCAGGGCAAGATCGGGCTGACCAAACAAACCATCATCACTGAAAACATCCGCCGGAACGTAAAAGAGATCACTACTAAATTTTACCAGGATAAAGGTTTCCAGAATATCAGCGTGCGCATTGATGAAAGGCCCGACCCTTCTTATGCCAACTCCAATTCAATGTTTATCTATGTTGACAAAGGCAAGAAAGTGCGCATTGATGAAGTCAACTTCTATGGCAACGAAATGGTGGATGGCCTCAAGCTGAAAAAGCAAATGAAGGGCACCAAGGAAATGAGCAAGCTCACCCTGAACCCCTCCAACTACCAGGGACCTTATGGGCCTTCTGCCAGTAAAATGAGTTTTAAGGAATACGTTAAGGACTGGGGTTTTCTCTCCCTGAGTAAGACCAAAAGAGTGCTGGACCCTTATTTCCGTTTTAAACTGTTCAGCTCTGCCAAATTCAATCCTACCAAATACGAAGAAGACAAAGAGAAGATCATTAAATATTATAACTCGCTTGGCTACCGTGATGCCCAGATCGTAGAGGATACATTAGTGACCGATACTTCCAATGCGCGCATCTATGTGAACGTAAAAGTGAATGAGGGAAGAAAATACTATTTCGGTAATATCACCTGGAAAGGAAATGCCAAATACCCTGACTCTTTGTTGAATACTATCCTTGGCATTCACAAAGGCGATATCTATAACCTGGACATCCTCAACAAACGCCTCGGTAAAGAAATGTCGCAGGAAGGTGGTGATATCAGCGGCTATTACCAGGATGATGGATATCTCTTCTTCCGTGTGGAACCGGTAGAGACAGCAGTCTATAATGATACGATCGATCACGAGATCCGTATCACTGAAGGTCCGCAGGCCAGGATCAAGAACGTTACCATTGCCGGTAATGAAAGAACAAAAGATCACGTGATCCGTCGTGAGCTGAGAACAATGCCTGGTGAGCTGTTCAGCCGCTCAGACCTTATCCGTTCTCAACGTGAGTTGAGCAACCTGAACTATTTCAACCAGGAGACCATTAATCCTGGCGTGGTGCCCAATGCAGATGATGGTACGGTAGATATCAACTGGAAAGTGGAAGAAAAATCATCCGATCAGTTGGAGCTTTCTGCTGGTTGGGGTGGTGGTATCGGCCTCACCGGAACACTGGGTGTAACATTCAACAACTTCTCCATTAGGAATATCTGGAAGAAATCGGCCTGGGACCCATTGCCAACTGGTGATGGACAAAAGCTGAGCCTGCGTGTTCAATCCAATGGACGTGCCTTCCGTTCTTATAACTTCTCTTTCACCGAACCCTGGTTAGGTGGCAAGAAAAGAAACTCATTGACGCTGGCATACAACAACAGTAAATATTCCAATGCATTCGATCCATACACAGGAATGATAGATCAGAAAAGATCTGATACAAACTATCTTAAAGTAAATGGTTTCTCTGTTGCATTAGGTAAGCAATTGAAATGGCCTGATGATTATTTCAGCCTGGTATACTCCGTCAACTTTACGCAGTATATCCGCAGAAACTACGCCATCTTCGAAGGTGTGGGCGCTACGGGCCGTTCCAATAACCTGAGCTTTAAACTTGCCTTGCAGCGCTCTTCTGTATTTGATCCGATCTTCCCGAGAAGCGGGTCCAATATAATGGCGAGTGTGCAATTCACACCGCCTTATTCATTGTTCAACCCCGACCTGGTCAATTCTGCTGACCCGTATAAGAACCCTGAATACCATAAATGGCGTTTCAATGCAGAATGGTATGTTCCTATCGGCCGCCCTATGGGTGCCGAAAAGAACCGTCAGTTTGTGTTGAAGATGGCTGCCAAGTATGGCTTTATGGGCCGCTACAACAGCAAGCTGGATTACTCACCGTTTGAACGCTTCCAGGTAGGTGATGCAGGTTTGACCAACAACTATGGTCTGTTGGGTTATGATATCATTGCGCATCGCGGATACCCGGTTTATCAAACTTCAGATCCTACAGTGAACCCGGACAACAGCAGCACTGCTTCACGTTTCTTCACCATATTCAACAAGTACCAGTTGGAACTGCGTTATCCGTTAGTGACCAACCCGGGAAGTACTATCTATGGTCTTACGTTCTTTGAAGCAGCCAATGGTTGGTATGATTATAAAGATTATAACCCCTTCCGCCTGCGTCGCAGCGTGGGTGTGGGTATGAGGTTCTTCCTGCCAATGTTTGGTTTGCTTGGATTTGATTATGGTGTTGGTCTGGACCGTATACAACCAGGTCAGGGGCTTAAAAATGCATCCAGGTTTACCTTTATGCTGGGCTTTGAACCGGAATAATTAGCCATTCAACAAACCTTACATACCATGAAGAAGATTATTTTACTTGCAGCGATTGCCCTGATGGGCAGCATGGGCGTGTTTGCACAGAAATATGCCATTATCGATACCCGTTTTATACTTGATAAAATGCCGGAATATAAAGCTGCACAAGAGCAGTTGGACAATATCGCACAGGAGTGGCAGAAAGATATTGATGCAAGACAGGTGAAGCTGGACCAATTATATAAAAATTATGAAGCAGAACAGGTGATGCTGAGCGATGATCTGAAGAGAAAACGCCAGGACCAGCTTTTTGTAACAGAAAAGGAACTGCGCGACCTTCAGCGTCAACGGTTTGGCTTTGAGGGCGATCTCTTCAAAAAAAGGCAGGAGCTTATCAAACCCGTACAGGATAAAGTATATAACGCGGTCCAGAAAATCTCTTCCCAGCGCGGATATGATTTTGTGCTGGATAAAAGTGAAGGAATTACCATTATATTTGCCGACCCCAAACTGGACAAGAGCGAAGATGTGCTGAAGGAACTGGGGGTTCGCAATTAAGCAGCGGATTGTTAAAAAAACCAAAACGAGCAACTTTTTATTACTCTATATTATCTGTTAAGAACAAAAATTGACAAAACCTCCAAAAGAGGGCAAAGAAAAAAACTACCATGAAAAAATTGAAAGTATTAGTAGCGGCGGTTTGCTTGGTGTTGGTAACCAATGTTTCCCAGGCGCAAACAAAAATCGGCTATATAGATGCTGAAACGGTGTTGTACCTGATGCCTGAAGTAGCAAAAATTGATTCTCTGATGCGTATCTATCAAGCAGATACCATTGGCAGGGAATATACTTCCCTGTTGCAGAACTACCAGCATAAAGACAGTATCCTGCGTGATACTGTAGCACACCCCCTGGCCCCTGCAGTAAAAGAGCAGTACCAGAAAGATCTTTTCCAATTGACACAAACTTTGCAAAGCTGGAACGAACTTGCTCAGCAAGCTTACCAGAATAAGCAAAATCAGTTGTTAGGCCCTGTAATGAAGAAGATCAATGACGCGATCAATGCGGTAGCGAAAGAAAAAGGATATACACATGTATTCTCCCGCGAAACATTATTGGTTGCCCCGGACGCAGATAACCTGTTGCAGGCGGTAGCTAAAAAACTAAATATAACGGTACCTCCGCAATTACTTCCCGGTTATAAACCACCGGTAGGCGGCGGAATACGCTAAGCGATCCCGAATAAACTATTACAGCCCCATCCTGCATGAGCGGATGGGGCTTATTTTTGTATATATGCAGCAGGCAAACCCCATTGGTGTATTTGATTCAGGCTATGGCGGCCTCACGGTTTTAAAAGAGATCATCCGGCAGTTGCCGGAATATGATTATCTCTATCTTGGTGATAATGCAAGAGCCCCTTATGGCAACCGTTCTTTTGATACAGTGTATCATTACACGCTGCAATGCGTGGAATGGTTTTTTGCACAGGGATGTTCATTGGTGATACTGGCCTGCAACACGGCTTCTGCAAAAGCATTGCGCACCATTCAGCAGAATGATCTGCCAAGGATCGCTCCCAATAAAAGAGTGCTGGGAGTGATACGCCCCACCACAGAGATCATCGGTCAGTTCTCAGAAACGCAGAGCATCGGCATACTGGCCACCAATGGTACGGTGGCCTCCAATTCCTACCCCGTGGAGATCGCCAAATTTTTCCCGCAATTACGGGTTTACCAGCAGGCCTGTCCCATGTGGGTGCCCCTGGTAGAAAATAATGAGCACCTGGGCCATGGGGCGGATTTTTTCGTTAAGAAAAATCTCAGGGAAATATTGGAGAAAGGAAAGGATATAGACACAATGCTGCTGGCCTGCACCCATTACCCCTTACTGAAAGACAAGATAGCTGAATACCTGCCGGTAGGTGTAAAACTTGTATCTCAGGGCGAGATCGTGGCCAGTAGCCTGGCTGATTACCTGCACCGCCACCCGGAGATAGAACGCCTTTGCAGTAAGAATGGGCAGCGAGTTTTTTACACTACGGATGCCCCTGAGGATTTTGACAGTCATGCGACTATTTTCTTTGGCGAGCCGGTGCGATCAAAGCATATGGACCTGGATGCCAGTCTCTAATATCATTTCAGGCCCCAGGATAAGAATTATCCATTTTTTCCTCCAAATATCCCCATCTTGCCCTACCTTTGCCGTCCTTTCACGGCCAGCGGGTGTGGTGATCCGCAGGTACGAAATGAAACCAGGTCCGTTCTCCCGGGCCATATTTCAAAACTGATCCGCTCCGGCGGACAAAGTGAAAAAGTAAAAGATTATGAAACGTACATTTCAACCTCATCGTCGCCGTCGTAAAACCGTTCACGGTTTCCGTAAACGTATGCAAACCGCCAATGGCCGCAAGGTACTGGCAAGCCGTCGTGCTAAAGGCCGTAAGAAACTGACTGTTTCTGACGAAAGGAAATTAAAATAAACTTCAGCCGGGTAACCCGGGTTAATTGATATTTGTATAGCTCCCGGTTGGGAGCTATTTTTTTATTGGGTAATATCGCCTATGCCTCAACATACACTTGGCAAAAACGAAAGGCTGAAAAGCCGTAAGCAGATCGAATTCCTGTTTCAGCAGGGACAGCGGTTTGCTGCTCCGCCATTCCGGGTGTTTTATGTTATCAGGAAAAGGGAATTGAAAGAGACTAATAATTCTCCTTTGCAATTTGGCGTTGGAGCCAGCACGCGTTTCTTTAAGAAAGCGGTTGACCGCAACCGTATCAAACGCCTGGGCCGTGAAGCCTGGCGCCTGCAGAAACAGGAATTGTTGCAAGCACTCGAAGAACAAAACAAGCAGATGGATGTTTTTTTTATTTACACCGGTAAGGCACTGCCTGCATATGCAGAAGTGTTCGCTGCAACAACGGGGATCATTCAAAAACTGACCGGGAAAATAAAGTGAAAACGATCCTTCGCATATTAGCACTGCCTTTTCTACTGCTGATAAAGATTTACCAGTTGGTCATTTCTCCATGGATCGGTCCCAAGTGCAGGTATACACCTACCTGTTCACATTATGCTGCGGAAGCATTGAAAAAACATGGGGTATTCAAAGGTTTATGGCTGGCGATAAAAAGAATTTCAAAATGCCATCCGTGGGGAGGAAGTGGATATGATCCCGTGCCTTGATCTTTTAAGACTAGCCAGGCGTATTGAAGTATCGCAAAGTGCGCAAAGAAAACGCAAAGCACGCAACGTGGCGATCTCCGCGTTCACGTTGCGCGCTTTGCGTTACTTTTTTTCAGAGAGAATTAATTATCTCTATTTCACTGCTGCTGCATAATTCGCTGCTACCTTTTCCCAATTGATCACATTCCATATTGCTTTCAGGTAGTCAGGACGTTTGTTTTGATATTTCAGGTAGTAAGCATGTTCCCATACATCGATACCCAGGAGCGGTGTGCCTTTTACTTCGGCCACATCCATCAGCGGATTGTCCTGGTTAGGTGTGGAAGTCACTTCCAGCTTACCATCTTTTACGATCAGCCAGGCCCAGCCTGAACCGAAACGGGTAGCACCTGCAGTGCTTACCTTTTCCTGCAATGCTTCCAGTGAACCAAAAGTTGAATTGATCGCATCAGCAAGTTTTCCGGAAGGTTTGCCACCTTTTGCAGAAAGTAATTCCCAAAAGAAACTGTGGTTCCAGTGGCCACCGCCATTATTCCTTACAGCAGGTGATATTTTACCAGCATTGGCAACGAGATCTTCCAGTGATTTTTTTTCATTCTCGGTCCCGGCGATTGCTTTATTGAGGTTGTCAACGTAAGCCTGATGGTGTTTGTCATGGTGTATTTCCATGGTCAGTTTGTCGATGTAAGGCTCTAATGCATCATATGCATAAGGGAGCGCAGGTAAAGTGAATGCCATAATATATTTTTTATTTGGTTATTCTAAAACCAGCTATGCCAGTTAAACTGATACCAAAGTTACGAGTTATGAAGATTAAATCCTGACCATACTGCTGCATTCTGCAAGCACAGTAATTTTTTCATCCTTTTCTCCTTTTTCTTTTGCAAAAACCCGCATGTTTTAAGCATAATTTTTGATAGTATATAACAACTTGTTTTACTAAACTGCTAAACTAAAATTCAACTGTTATGAGAAGTGTCACCAAATTATTTTGCGTGATGGCTTTCATGTTTATGCTTCCTTTCAGCATATTCGGCCAGTCACGCCAGGTATCCGGAACCATAACGGACAGTAAAGGACTCGCTGTTCCGTTAGCAACTGTTCAACAGAAAGGTACCAACAACATCACTACAGCGAATGACAATGGCTCATTTACGATCAATGTTACCGGCAGTAACCCGATACTGATCATTTCTTCTGCCGGTTTTATTGCACAGGAAGTATCGATCGGCACATCAGCAACCTACAGCATTCAACTACAGGAATCAGGTACATTGTCTGAAGTAGTGGTAACTGCATTGGGTATTTCAAAAAAACAACGATCACTGGGTTATGCTACCCAACAGGTGAAAGGTGATAATCTTACCTTCTCCAAAGAACAGAATGTGATGGGTGCATTAGCTGGTAAGATCGCCGGTGTTCAGGTAATTGGTTCATCCGGTGCCAGCATGGGAGGTACGCAAAAGATCAAGATACGCGGTTACAATTCCATTTCAGGTACTGATCAACCATTGGTCGTTGTGGATGGTACTCCAGTATCCAACGCCAATTTTGCCGGCACTGACGGACCTGATTTTGGGAATGCAGCACAGGACATTAATCCGGATGATATAGAATCCGTGAACGTGCTGAAAGGCCCTGCTGCCACTGCATTGTATGGTATACGTGGCCAGTTTGGCGTATTGATGATCACTACCAAAAAAGGAAAATCCGGTCAAAGAGCACAGGTGGAATTTTCTTCTGCTTTTTCAGTTGACCAGGCTACCAATTTCATGCCTTTGCAGGACGTGTATGGCGGTGGCACCAGCCAAACCTTCTCCACTGTTAATATAGATGGCACTCCTACTCCTTATGTATCCAATGCGGATGAAAGCTGGGGGCCTAAAATGGACGGACAGTTGGTAAGGCATCGCAACAGTTGGTATCCGCTTGATCCTTACTTCGGACAATTGCAACCTTTCGTGCCTCATCCCAATAATATCAAGGATTATTTTGTAGCGGGTCACACGTTCAACAATAATATATCCGTTTCTGGTGGATCACAGAATGCTACTTTCCGCCTTTCCTACAACAACACAGATATAAAAGGTATTGAACCCAATACCTGGCTGAAGAGAAATAATATTTCTTTGAACACCTCTCTTAAAGTAACGGATAAGATCACTGCTTCAGCAAGCATCAATTACGGTAACAATAAAGCGCAAAGGCCTGATCAGGGATACACGCATTCCAGTTCCCGCTATTTTCTTCAGTGGTTCCAGCGTTCGCTTGACATGAATGTGCTGAAGAATTATAAATATGCTGATGAGCGTTTCCTGCAATGGAATGGCAGCAATCCTACCAATGCTACTGTTGGTTCACTCAGCTTCCTGAACAATAAACCGAGCGACTGGAACAATCCTTATTTCAATGTATATGAAAACCCCAATAATGATAACCGGGACCGGTATTTTGGAAATGTTTCATTGAGTTACTCACCTATCCGTCAATTAAAATTGAGCGGTACCGTACGGTCCGATATTTATATTCAGAATATAGAAACAAGAAAAGGTATCGGTGGCTTTGATGTGAATTCGTTCTCAACAGGCAAGTACCAGAACAAGGAAATGAACTATGAATTCCTTGCGCAGTACGATGAAACGTTTAATGATTTCTCACTGACGGCTATCGCAGGTACCAATCTGTATCACCGCCGCTATGATTACCTGTACCAGGCAACTGTAGGCGGATTGTTAACACCCAATTTCTTTAATATCGAAGGCTCTGTTGACCGCCCTGTTGTAAATAATTATCTCGACAGGAAAAGAATATTCAGTTGGTTCTCTACAGCTACTGTTGGCTATAAGGATTTCTTATTCCTTGAAGCAAGCATCCGGCAGGATTATTCTTCCACTTTGCCACAGAATAATAATGGCTATACTTATCCTTCTGTTTCAACCAGCTTTATTTTTAGTGAATTACTTGACTGGAAGCCGTTGAATTTTGGAAAGCTGCGATTGAGCCTTGCAAGGGCCGGTTCCGATATTGGTACGCAACTTACGTCCAACCCTTATGCTATTGCGATCAATGGCTCCATTACATCAGCTTACCTGCCGAATACATTGAACAATCCGAATCTTAAACCATCTTTTGCGGATGCTTTCGAAGCCGGTTTGTCTATGCAATTCCTTGACAACAGGGTAGGGTTTGATCTTACTTTTTACAAACAGAATAATAAGGACCAGGCCATCACACTTGACGTATCAGGAAGCACGGGTTACACCGGCACTGTGGTGAATGCAGGGAATATCGAGAACAAAGGATTTGAACTAAGCGTGAACGGGACTCCTGTAAGGAACAGCAAGTTCACCTGGAATACACAGGTAAACTTTGCAGGTAATAAAAGCAAGGTAATAGAGCTGATCCCTGAATATGATATCAAGAACAGGATACTTTCCAGCAATACCTATTCCGGTGTTTCAGTGTACGTGAATGCAGAAGTAGGCAAAGCTTATGGTACATTGATAGGCCGTGGTTACCGCAGGGACCCCAAGACCAATAAAATTCTGCTGGGTACCAACAATATGCCTTTGTATGAAGACAACCACGAGTTTGGCAATATTGTTCCCGATCTTACCGGTGGTTGGGTCAATACATTTAAACTGGGCCGGTTTGATCTTTCTGCTTTGGTTGATTTCCAGAAAGGAGGTATGTTCTTTAGCTGGACAAAAATGCTGGCCATTAAATCAGGACAGGCAGCAGAAACAGCGGCTATTAATGGGAATGGCAAGAATGTAAGGGACCCTGTGGCAGATGGCGGTGGCGTTTGGGTCAGTGGCATTTCTGAAGCAAGCGGGGATGAAGTAAATACTTACGTGGATGGGAAAACCTATTATCGCAGTACGCTTGGTACACATGTGTATGAAGAATGGGCATTTGATGCTTCTTATATCAAACTGCGCGAAGTGAAACTGGGTTACACATTTTCCATCAATAAGAGCAAACTGAAGATCAGCAGCATCAATTTCGCTGTATTCGCCAGGAACCCCTGGATGATATGGCAGAAAGCACCGAAAGGGCTGGACCCCTCCGAATTATCCGCTGGTGGTTCTTTGAGCTGGCTGGAAAAAGGGCAATTGCAAACAGTGCGCTCTATTGGCTGTAACCTTAATATTAAATTCTAATGCTGAAAACCATGAAGAAGTTAAACTATATATTGTTTGGCAGCTTGCTGGCCATGCTATGCAGTTGCACCAAATTCGGAGCGATCAATGAAAGGAATGACCGCCCCAACACAGTTACCAATAAACAACTGCTGCAATATGCCATGCGCCAGTTGGCCGGTACTGTTGAAACCCCTTATGGGGAGTTGTATGTGCAGCATCTTGCCGAGAAAGAATATTCAGATGCACAACGGTATAATACCATCAACTTCAATTTTTCGGGCTGGTATGCAGACCCTATGATGAACCTGCAACAGATCATCAAGGCAACTTCGTTCAACCCAACAGAAGGGTCACAGAACAACCAGATAGCGGTTGCCCGCATATTGAAAGCCTATTTTATGTGGCATGTTACCGACCGCTGGGGTGATCTGCCTTATTCAGAGGCATTGCAGGGAGTGGAAAACCTTACTCCGAAATATGACCTTCAAAAGGATATTTATTATTCACTGTTCACTGAGCTTAAAGAAGCTGCTGCCATGATCGATGCAGGGCTTAAAGTGCAGGGTGATCTTATCTATCCATCCGGTGATATGGACAACTGGAAAAAACTGGCCAACAGCATTCGCCTGCTGATGGCGCTCAGGCTTTCCAAAATAGATCCGGATAAAGGAAAAACGGAATTCAATGATGCATTGACCGGTGGTGTTTTTACTTCCAATGCAGACAATTTCGTATACAGGCATATTGCTGAAGCAGCCAATGAGAATTACTGGTACAGCGTATTCGTTACATTATCGCGTAGATGGTATTGTGTCAGCAAACCATTGGTGGATTACATGAAACCTTATAATGATGTGCGCCTGCCTGTTTTTGCTGATCCCAATGAAAGCAATGATTATGTGGGCATGCCTTATGGTTTGCAGGCCCCTCAAACCGTACCTGCAGGCTCTGTATCTTTTCTTGGCAGCAATGTGCGCAAGCAGGATTCGCCCAATTTCCTGGTCACTTATGCGCAGGTGTTATTTGCCAAAGCCGAAGCCGCTTTACCATCCCTGGCCTGGATACCTGGTGGCGATGCAGAAGCTAAATCAAATTATGATCAGGCGATTGAACAATCCGTTCGTCAATGGAACAACAATAATACAACCGGCCTGGCTGCCATGATGGCCAGTGCTGAAGTGGCGTATGCGCCGGCAACAGCCTTGCAGCAGATAGGTTATCAGCGCTGGGTACATCTTTTCCTGAATGGTTATGAAGCCTGGGCAGAATGGAGGCGTACAGGCTATCCTGTTTTAACACCTGCACCGGATAATAATAATAAACCTATCCCCAGGCGTGAAGCTTACCAGGCGAATGAAGCGTTGATCAATGCAGCAAACTTTAATGAAGCTGTTCAACGGTTGGGAGGAACGAATGATTTGAATGGAAGGGTTTGGTGGGATAAGCCTTAAGCTGGTAACAGATGATAAATGGCAGACTCCGGTTTGCCATTTATCTTTTACGCCGGAAGAACTCCTTCATCAGCGCACCGCATTCTTCTTTCATTACGCCTCTTATCAATTCGGTTTTGGGATGAAAGGGCCAGTTCACTCCCGCTGTTTTGCGATAGCCGTTCTTTTCATCCTCTGCGCCATACACGATCTTACCGATCTTGCTCCAGTAAAGTGCTCCGGCACACATAAAGCAGGGCTCCACGGTAACATATAAAGTAGCTTCAGGCAGGTATTTGCTGCCTAATGCGTTGAAAGCAGAAGTGAGCGCGATCATTTCTGCATGGGCGGTGGGATCATTCAGGCGCTCCACCATATTGTAACCTCTTGCAATAATCTTTTCATTCAGCACCACAAGGGCTCCTACCGGCACCTCATCTTCATCAAAAGCCCGGCGGGCTTCTTTAAGAGCAAGGGTCATAAAATATTCATCTGTCATAAAGGGATGAAATTACAAAAGATAAGGGATAACGATCGGGGAGATACTTAACACCGGCCCTTTCACACTGGCATGATATTTTGATTACATCAGTATTCTTTCATCTTAAAAAATACCGGTATGAATAAATTATTAGTTGGCTTTTCTGCAGGACTGCTGGTAGGTATCCTGTTTGCGCCAGCCAAAGGCACAGAAACCCGTGAGACCATTGCCCGCCGTGGAAATGAGCTGAAGAACAAGTTCAATGACCTGGTTGATGCAATAGCTGATAAATTCGATTCCCTGAAATCTGAAACGGAAGAAATGATGGAAAAGGGAATGCGGCAGGCCAAATCATATCAAGACGAAGTGAGCTGAATGAATCTCTTCCTGCAAAAAAGTATTATCCCCGTGAGAACAAACTCAGGCATCGTCCCAAAAGGACGGTGCTTTTTTTTAATAAAGCAAAGCCCGTGAAGAATCACGGGCAAAAAGCTTGTTGCTTTTGAAAAGCAACTTACTCAAACCGAAAAAACACAATATATACTACGTTTAAAGAAGAAGGATCAATAACAGGATAATGATGATGATAGCTCCAAAAGAAAGATAAATACCCCTGACTTCCCTTGCTTCTTTTTTTATCTCGCGAAGTTCTTTTTTCAGCGCTTTTCTTTCAGCACGGCTAAGCGTAGACTTGTCCATGGCTTTGATCTCTTCTACACGGCTGCGGATCTCTTCTGCGCGCGCTTTCTTTTCCTCTTCAGTCATTGCTGCGATCCTTTCCTTCATCGGACGCTTATCGTCTATGGTGGCAGCATAACTGTTAGCAATGCTTACGATCAATAGAAGGCTGGTAAGAATGATGCTGATTCTGGTCTTCATGTTATAGGCTTGATTTGGTGATTAAGTAAATTACAAAAATTTGTCCAGTTTTGAAAAGTAAGTCCTTTACAGCCAATTTACTGTAAGAAAATCATAAAATGAGGCATTATTTCCCCAATAATCATTAAAGGGCTGACCCCGGATCTGATACGGGTGTTTTAATTAACTTGGCTTTTCAAACACAGCTATGCCTGCTACCGGTTATACCACCCAACTGAATGCCCTCCGGCAATACTTTGATTCCGGCCATACAAGGCCCTATGAGTTCCGGAAAAAGCAATTGCAGCAGCTACGCCAGTCCATACTTGATCATGAAAGGGAGCTTTATGAAGCTTTGTATAAAGACCTGCATAAAAACCCGGAAGAAAGCTGGGTGACTGAACTGGGCATGGTGATAGCAGAGATCAATACAATGATCAGAAACCTGCATCGCTGGATGAAACCGGAAAGAGTGACCACCAACCTGCTCAATTTTCCTTCAGGAAGCCGTGTATTAAAAGAGCCAGTAGGCATTGTGCTGATCATTTCGCCATGGAACTATCCGTTCCAGCTATTGATCAATCCGCTTGTGGGAGCAATAGCCGCAGGCAATTGTGTGGTATTAAAGCCAAGTGAAATAGCACCGGCAACAGATGCCGTGATGAAAAAGATAATTACCGGCCTGTTTCCTGAAGAGTACATTCTTTATGTACAGGGCGATGGTGCTGAAGTAGTGCCTGCATTGATGAATAATTTCCGTTTTGATCATATATTCTATACCGGCAGCACAGGTGTGGGCAAAGCTGTTTATAAAATGGCGGCTGAAAAACTGGTGCCTGTAACACTGGAGTTGGGAGGCAAAAGCCCCTGCATAGTGGAAGAAGATGCCAGTATTGACGTAGCTGCGAGACGTATAGCACTCAGCAGGTTTTCCAATGCCGGACAAATGTGTGTGGCCCCGGATTATGTGCTGGTGCATGCTTCCCGAAAAGAAGAACTGATACAGGCATTGAAAAAAGCCATTCACCGGTTCTTTGGTGATGATCCTGCACAGAGCAGCGAATATGGCCGGATCATTAACATAAAACAATTTGACCGGCTGGTCAATTACCTGCATGAGGGAACAATAGAAGCTGGTGGGGTCAGCAATAAAGAACAGTTATATATTTCTCCAACTATTATCACTGATCTGCCTGCAGAAGCCCGCCTTTTGCGGGAAGAGATCTTCGGCCCTGTTTTGCCAGTCATCAGTTTTACAACATCAGCAGAAGCAAAGCAACTGATCGCACGCAATCCTGACCCACTGGCTTTTTATCTTTTCACGCAAAGCAAAGGAAAGGAAAAGGAATGGTTGGAGTCGGTATCTTTTGGTGGAGGTTGTGTAAACAATACGGCCTTGCATTTTACCAATAACCGGTTGCCATTTGGCGGCAAAGGCAGTAGTGGCATGGGGCAATATCACGGCAAATATTCTTTTGATACGTTCAGTCACCGAAAATCGATATTGAAAACACCCACCTGGCTGGACCCTGCTATCAGGTACCCACCCTTCAAAGGAAAATTGGGATTGTTCAAAAAAATCGTCCGTTAGCACGCTAAGCAGTTCTTTGTGCACTTTGTCGTCCTCGTGGGTATTGTCTCCCACGAGGACGACAAAGTGCACAAAGAAAAATTACTTCTGAAACACCTGTGGGAAAATAACATGAAAAGAAATAAACTCAGAAAATTCCTGCTTGTTATAACTTTATTCATTGTAGCTTTTTTCAGCTATGTTGAAATAGTGACCATGAATCAAAAAAATATGACCTACCGGCAAAAACTGCTGAAAGCATTTTATCCTGTTTTAATGTTTTTCAGTAAAACCACCGGTAAAAATGGTAAGACCATGAACAATACAAATGGAATAACACCGCCGGCGTCTATATATGATCTTTCCGTTACGTTGAACAATGGATCACAACTTCCACTTGCCAGTTTAAAAGGGAAAAAGATATTATTGGTAAACACGGCAAGCGATTGCGGCTATACCCCACAATATGAAGAGCTGCAAAAATTATATACCGATTACCAGGATAAACTGGTTATCATCGGTTTTCCTGCTAATGATTTTAAAGAACAGGAAAAAGGAACGGATGAGGAGATCGAGAAATTTTGTAAACTGAATTTTGGCGTCAGTTTTCCTTTAGCAAAAAAAAGCTCCGTTATCAAAGGCCCTAACCAAAACCCGGTGTTCAACTGGCTTAGCGACCCTGCCAAAAACGGATGGAATGATCAACCGCCTACCTGGAACTTTTCAAAATACCTCGTAGATGAAAAAGGAATACTGATCAAATATTTTGATCCGGGCATTTCACCCTCAAACCCTGATGTAAAAAAAGCAATTGAACAAGAATAAAAATTGTTGTCTTAATTATGAACTGGATTTTGCTGATCATTGCCGGATTATTTGAAGTAGGATTTGCTACCTGCCTGGGAAAAACAAGAGAAGCCGGTACCAACACTACCGCGTGGTTGATTGGTTTTTTTATTTGTCTTGGTCTCAGTATGTACTTATTGAATAAAGCATCACTCACCATTCCGCTGGGCACCGCTTATGCAGTGTGGACGGGCATTGGAGCGGCAGGTACTGTGCTGGTAGGGATATTCATTTTTAAAGAACCTGCTACTTTCTGGAGATTGTTTTTCCTGTGCACATTAGTTGGTTCTGTTGTAGGATTGAAAGCGGTATCCTCACATTAAGCCGTTCTTATTTAATTGATGATCCCCATTTTTTTCATCAGAAATGAGGCACTCAATTTTGTACACACACCATCCTTCAGCTTGTAATCAAACACCAGTTCGTCATTAATGATCTCCGATTCGAAGCATTTATTGCTGATATAAGAAGGATCGGTTTCTGCCAGTTGGGATACGGTGAGATCATGCGTGGCAATGATGCCGCAGGCATTGGCGGCGACCAGCTTATGGATAAGCCCGATCGTTCCGTTATGCTTGTCGTTGCTGTTAGTGCCCCTCAATATTTCATCGAGAATGATAAAAGTTTTTTCACCCGCTTCCAGCTCGTGAATAATGGATTGCAGCCTTTTTAATTCTGCATAAAAGAATGATTCACTGTCTTGCAGGGAATCGGTAATGCGCATGCTTACATGCACGCTGTAGGGATAAAAGGCAAACCGGTCCGCACAAACAACACTGCCGCTTCTTGCCAGCACCAGGTTAATGCCCAATGTGCGAAGGAAAGTGCTTTTGCCAGACATATTGGAACCTGTAAGGATCACGAATCGCTGCTTCGCAAAGGAAATACTGTTGTTGATCCGTTTATTGGCCCGGATAAGCAGGTGCCCCATGTTATCGGCTTCCAGTGTTTCGCGGCTGCTTACAGCAGGTGTGCAGAAGCCGGGATTATTATAAGCAAGGTTTGCAAAACTGTTAAGCGCTTCGGCTTCACCCAGCAGCTTTAACCAGGGTATGATCTTTTGCCCGTTTTGCTGTTTCCATTTTTCCAGCCGGAAAAGAACATGAAGGTGAAAAAGGAATAAACCATTCAGCAGCATGCTCACCAGCAGGTTCACGATCGTTTCAAGATAGTTGAATAAGGAAGCCAGTTTGCGGATGGACCTTGAAGCCGTATCATTCCCTGTCTTAAGCCCATTCTGTAATTGCTGCAATAAGGGCGATTGGAAGGATTGATCTTCCAGTTGCTTTAATTGCCCGGCAAATTGCTGCAATATCTTAGTCACTGAAGTGGATACCGATAGATGTGCCGAGATCTTTCTTGCAAATGAAACTGCCACCGCCAGGTTCAGGATAAAAAGGTTATAAAAAATATTCAATGCTTTTTCCTGCTCTGTTATAAAAAAATAGATCAGGCAACTGGTGGAAGCCAGCGGCAACAGCATTAAAATATAATAGAGGGTCTTATTTTTAAAAGTTGGGGCTGTTTCCAGCCAGGCTTTCAGTTGCTGCATTTCCTTTTCCCTTGTATCCAGTAAAGAACCATGTGCCTGCAAATGCTGGCGGAAATCCAGTTTATCTTTCAACTCTGTAATTGCCTGTTGCCTTTCTTCAATGATAGTTGTGTTGGGATGCAACAGGTTTTGAGCCAGCGCTTCTTTGCCAAAAGAAGTGCTGCAGCGGTTGACATAAGGAAACAGACCGCCTTCACCAAACATGTCGAGGTCATAAGAATAAGGGTGATGCGGATCAGTGTACTCTTTTCCTGTGCTGTAAACAGAGGGATTGCCTTCCAGAAAACTGATCTCATCACTGTTCAGCTTCACGAGGGCTTTGTAAAAAGCAGTTCTCTGCTGTAGTTGGTCATATACCCGGATCATAAGCAGGAATACGACCAGCAATACCAGCGTGCCAATGATGAAACCAGCAGCACCTGTTACCAGTGATTTATATCCCAGGAATATAAAACCGCAGAACAGCAGCAACCGCAGCAGGCTGAGCCAGCCGAGTTGTTGTTTCAGTAATTGAGCTTTGGAAGAATAACGTGCTAACAGCCCGGAATAAACAGTAGATGCATCCACTTGTATCAGTTTGAAAGTTAGTCAACCGGACACTTTTCATGATAGTTCACCAGTTGGATCGGTGTTTTTTCTATAGTGAAGCCGCTATAGGTTTTCACCACTTCGTTTAGCACCTCATTCACTTCTTCTATCGTATTCAGTGTTACCAGGCGATTGCGGAATTCCTTGATATTGGGCAGACCTTTCAGGTAATTGGCATAATGCCGGCGCATTTCATTGATGCCAACAACAGGGCCTTTCCATTCCACACTTTTCTGCAAATGCTTACGGGCCACATTCACACGCTCCTCTGTAGTGGGTGGTGCCAGGTGTTCGCCGGTACGCACAAAATGTTTGATCTCATTAAAGATCCAGGGATAACCGATAGCAGCCCTTCCGATCATTATACCATCCACGCCATACCTGTTTTTATAAGCCAGTGCTTTTTCAGGGCTGTCGATATCTCCATTGCCGAAAATGGGAATATGTATACGCGGATTGTTTTTCACTTTACCGATCAATGTCCAGTCAGCCTCACCTTTATACATCTGTGTGCGCGTTCGGCCATGAATGGCAAGGGCTTTAATGCCTACGTCCTGCAGGCGTTCGGCCACTTCTTCTATATTAAGTGAATTGCTGTCCCAACCCAGGCGGGTCTTTACGGTTACAGGCAATGAGGTTGACTTTACCACAGCCGAGGTCAACCTCACCATCAGGTCAATATCTTTTAATACTCCGGCACCGGCACCCTTGAGCGCTACTTTTTTTACCGGGCAACCGAAGTTGATGTCCAGCAGATCAGGGTTGGTCACTTCCACAATTTTGGCTGCCAAAGCCAGGCTCTCTTCATCACCACCGAAGATCTGGATGCCGATAGGCCTTTCGTAATCAAAAATGTCCAGTTTTTTACGGCTTTTGATGGCATCACGGATCAATCCTTCCGATGAAATGAATTCTGTATACATCAGATCGGCCCCGTTATCCTTGCACACGGCACGGAAGGGTGGATCGCTTACATCCTCCATCGGAGCCAGAAGAAGCGGAAAATCAGGAAGTGATATGTTGCCTATTTTTACCATAAATACCGGTTGAGGGCGGAATGCCTATAAAAAAACAGGAACATCTGCCAACTCTCAGCTATTTTTGCGCCTGCAAATTTACAGCTAATAAGGCAAGTTGCAGGATTAAACTCGCCAACCTTCAAACTATGTACGACAACGATTCGAAAGGTATTTCTTATATAGCAGGATTCTTCATGCTGATAGCTTTCGTTATCGCAGGCATGATGTTCACGCAGGTGATAACGGGGCCGATCTGGACAGGGTTGACGGGTAAGAACATATCCGTGCTACGGGATGGATTAATGGCCCCGGAAGATGCAACTGCAGTAAAACTGATTCAATCCCTTAGCGCTATACTCGGGTTCCTGCTCCCGACTTTGGTTACAGCGTTCTTACTTCACCGCCGCCCGATGAAATTGCTGGGATTTGAAGCGCGTAACATGCAGGCAAAGCAATTGGGTGTTGTGATACTGATCATCGGAACAGCTTTGTTTGTTTCTTCCTCCCTTTCCTATCTCACTCATCTGATACCCATTTCGCCTTCATCCAAAGAATTTTTCGACCGGCTGGAGGAAAACTATAACAAACAGGTCAGTATCATTATCGATCTCAAAACGGTAGGCGATTATATCCTGGCATTGGTGATCATGGCTTTACTGCCGGCTTTTTGCGAGGAAGTCCTTTTCCGTAGCGGCTTTCAGAATTTTCTTACCCGGGGCACCGATAATCCCTGGCTGGCGATCATTGTGGTGAGTACGCTTTTTAGTGTTATGCACCTGTCTTATTATGGCTTTCTCTCCCGGCTTTCACTTGGTATAGTATTGGGAGCCCTGTATTATTATTCCGGAACTATATGGTGGAGCATTCTGGCACATTTTATCTATAATGCTCTTGCTATTACCACCCTGTATGTATATACGCTGCAGGGCAAGCCGCTGATGGAAGCAATGGATGAAAAGGTGGAAAATTTCTGGGGCATTCTGGCGCTGCTGCCTCTGATCGGTTTATTTATCATATTTAAAAATGCCACTGCGAAAAACAGACGCAGGCTGGCTTAAATTATTTGCATGGCGTTCAACTGGCCAACATTCCGCACAAGGGCTCTTACTGCAATTGTTTTTGTTGCCGTTATGCTCACTGGTTTATTATGGAACCAATGGAGCTTTTTGGTGCTTTTCTCTGTTATTCATTTTGGCTGCTGGTGGGAATATTTCCGCTTGCTGGAAAAGATCCATCGTGTTACCTATGATATTTATGTGAAAATGGGCTGGATGCTGCTGGGTTATGGGTTGATGATCTGGTTTTGCGGAGATATATACAAGATCGCCGGTTACGGAGTGCGGCAGAATGTTTTTCTGCCGGTGTCAATTGCTGGATTTATTTTGCTGATAGCAGGGATTTTCATGAGCAGCAAAATAAAATTGAAATCATTCGGTGCAGCAGCATTGGGCATACCGTATATTTCTTTGAGCTGGGGATTGCTGCTTGATTTATTTTCAAATACACTGGATGTCCATTTTCATGATACCATGTTTGTGCTGACGGGAGCTTTTTTCCCGATCATTATTATCGCCAGCATCTGGATCAATGATACCATGGCTTATATAGTGGGTTCTTTTATTGGCCGCCGCCCTCTGTCCTCCATCTCGCCCAAGAAAACATGGGAAGGCACTATAGGAGGTATACTTCTTTCCGTAGGTGTTGTTGCCTGGGTATTGCCTTTGTTCTTCTTTGGTGATCAGTATAAGACGTATATATCTTCAGCAGCCAGCCTGCTGGCGCCAATTGCATTGATCGCAGCCATTACCGGAACGGCCGGCGATTTACTGGAATCAAAATTGAAAAGAATGGCTGGCGTAAAGGACAGTGGAAATATTATGCCGGGACATGGCGGATTTCTTGACCGGTTCGATTCTTTGCTTGTTGCAACGACTTTTGTATGGATGTATGTTTATTTCTTTTTCGTAAATAACCAGGAAATAATAAGATACTCAGCACCAAAACAGCCGTAAGCTATTGAAGCCTTATCTTTACCCTTCAATTCCAAACGTATGACATTCCATAAAGAAGGATATACATCGATCGCCATTGCTGCCATCATTTTTGGCGTGATCAATCTCCTGTCCTTTTATTTTCTGAGCTTTAATTATCCCCTGGTCACTGCCCTGATCTCTATTGTTACCCTGGGCCTGCTGATCTTTATCATATCTTTTTTCAGGATTCCCAAACGTGTGCTCACCATTAATGAAAATGCCATCATTGCTCCTGCTGATGGCAAAGTGGTGGCCATTGAAGAAGTGCAGGCCGATGAATATTTCAGCGATCGCCGCATCCAGGTATCTATTTTCATGAGCCCGCTGAATGTGCATGTTAACCGCAACCCTGTCAGTGGTGATGTGGTGTACAGCCAATACCATAAAGGAAAATACCTCGTGGCCTGGCATCCCAAATCTTCCACAGAAAATGAAAGACATACAACAGTGTACCGCAAGGGGGACAAGGAAGTGTTGACCAAACAGATCGCCGGAGCATTGGCCAGGAGGATCATCAACTATCTTAAATCAGGTCAGCAGGTGAAGCAGGGAGATGAAATGGGATTCATCAAATTCGGCTCCCGTGTTGATCTTCTCTTGCCACTGGATGCAAAGATCAAAGTGAAGATCGGTGATAAGCCACTGGGAGGAGTTACCGTTGTGGCGGAATGGCAATGATGCTAAAATATCTGCTCAAGCTCCTTTAAGGAATTCACAACATAAGTCGGTTTGATCTCCATGTCAGTAATGCCCACGTGATTGACAAATACCTGGTCCATGCCTGCATTGATGGCTCCCTGTATGTCTGCATCAAGGGTATCACCAAGCATGATGCTGTTGCTTACAGTAGCGCCGGTTTTATACAAAGCATAATCGAAGATCTCTTTGTTGGGTTTTAAACTATTGGAGCCTTCGGAAGTGATCACTTCTTCAAAGAAAGTATCCAGTCCTGAGTACCTGAGCTTGCTGTGCTGCACTTTCTCAAAGCCATTGGTGATAAGGTGAAGCTGGTAGTTCTTGTCTTTCAGGTATTGCAGAATCTCTTTGGTGTGAGGGAACAAAATAGTCCGGGTAGGCAGCTTTTCAAGGAATTGCGTGCTCATGGCTTTGGATAGTTCATCATCGGCAATTTTGAAATCGAGCAGAGCAAGCCACATTCTTTTTACCCTCAGTTCATCCTGGCGGATAAAACCTTTGCGGTATCTTTCCCAGAGCTTCTCGTTATGAACGAGATAATTCCTGTAGAACAGCTCAAAATCGTATACGCCTCTTTCTTTTAATTGCAATTCTTCGTACAGGCTTTCCAGGGTTACGCGGGCGTTGGCATCAAAATCCCAGAGGGTATGGTCAAGATCAAAAAACAGGTGTCTGTATTTCATGATTGCAAAGTACGGTCAGGAATTTGTGTTTTGAATGTATTTATTGATAAATCTGGAGTATCGCCACGGGCGCAAAGAATCGCAAAGGTCGCCACGTTGCGTTCCTGGCGGTCCTTTGCGCCCGTGGCGATACTCCATAAACAGAAATGTTCGTACTTCGCACTATAAACGAGATTATTTATGAATGTATTGATCACAGGTGCTTCCCGTGGAATAGGTAAAGCCATCGCTGAAATATTTGCTGCTAACGGTCATTCCGTTTTCCTGAGCAGCCGCAATGAAAAGGTGTTGATGAAAACATTCCGGGAGCTTCAGTCAAAATATCCTGCAGCTTCTGTAAAAGCAAAAGCATTTGATCTTGGCAATAAAGACCAGGCCATAGCCTTGGCTGCCTGGGTGCAGGAATCCATTCAGGCGCCTGATATACTCGTAAACAATGCCGGCAGCTTTGAGCCGGGCAGTGTTTATAATGAACCCGATGGGGTGCTGGAAAGCCAGATGGCCACTAATTTATACAGTGCTTATCATCTTACGCGGGCTCTTTTGCCTTCCATGATGAAAGAAGGAACAGGCCGCCACATTTTCAATATGTGCTCTATTGCTTCCCTGCAAGCGTATAATAATGGTGGAGCTTACAGCATCAGCAAATTCGCTTTATATGGTTTTAGTAAAAACCTGCGCGAAGAAATGAAACCACATGGCATCAAGGTCACTGCCGTGCTGCCAGGAGCCGTACTTACTGATTCCTGGGAAGGTTTCGATAATAGCAATAAGCGCATCATGGAAGCCAGTGATATAGCTCAACTGGTATATGCAGCTTCTCAACTGTCCATTCAGGCTTGTGTGGAAGAGATCCTGGTGCGGCCGCAATTGGGCGACCTTTGAGGCTGTTGGTGGATGATCGTTCCCCAACGAAGTTTTTGCGAACTTTTAGCAAATCCAATCCTATTTTTATAAGGCATGAAAAAAGGCATTTTTACAGTTGCAATATTGCTGCTTGTGCTGACGGCCGGTGCCCAGGTGATGCTGAAGACTATTGTCACGGAGGGGCCTGTGATTGCCGGCGAACCATTTGTGGTGCAGTATGTGCTGGAAAATGCTGAACCGGAAGGTGATTTTTTCCAACCTGATTTCAGACAGTTCCGTTTTGTGAGCGGCCCTAATACCTACACCGGGGCAAGCTATGGAACAGACGGCCCCAAACGTGTGAAGAATATCACTTTTACACTTGTTGCATTAAAGGAAGGCCACTATGTTGTTCCCGGGGCCAGCGTAAAGCTGCGTGGTCATGTATTCAAAAGCGAACCAGCTTCACTGGAAGTGATCAGCAGGGCTGTTGCCGTTCAAAAAGGCATATTGTCTGAAAAGTCTTCCCTGGCCACTGATTCTTATTTGCAGCCGGGTGAGGACCCTTATGAAAAGATCCGTCATAATCTTTTCATGAAAGTGCTGGTTGATAAAAAGGTTTGTGTGGTAGGCCAGCCTGTTACCGCTACGTTCAAACTTTATTCAAGGCTCAACTCCAAATCAGATATCGTTAAGAATCCGGGTTTTTATGGCTTTGCCATACAGGACATGGTTAACCTGGCAGACAATGTATCGGCGACAGAAACAGTGAATGGAAAGAAGTTTCAGGTGCACACAGTGCGTAAAGTGCAACTCTATCCTTTACAGGCCGGGCTTTTTACCATTGATCCTATGGAAGTGCAAAACCAGGTGGAATTCTCTACCAGTATGGTAAGTAAGAAATCCGAACAGGAGATCATCGAAGGAGTGATGCCCACTGAAGATGAATTGTTTTCCAAACCGGGATTTAAAGTGTGTGAAACCAGTATGCGCACTGAACCGGTAGCCATTAAAGTAAATCCTTTACCGGAACATGGCCGGCCGACTGAGTTCAACGGTGCCACAGGAAAGTTTGCAATAGCTGCTTCACTGGCAAATCAGGAGCTGGCGCGTAATGAGGAAGGCGATCTGATGATAACTATAGAAGGCAAGGGCAATTTTCCTCAGCTTGTGGCGCCTGTGGTGTCCTGGCCCAAAGCCATGGAAGGATTTGAACCACAAGTACAGGATTCGTTGAATAAAGAACTTTCACCGCTTGAAGGGAAGCGTGTATTCACTTTCCGTTTTATTTCCAATCGGGCCGGCACCTATACCATACCGGCTATCAACTTATCTTTTTTTGATCCCGACAGCAACCGCTACAGAACAACTTCTACTAAACCTGTAACAGTAAAAATAACTGAAGCAACGGCGAAGAAATTACAGGCAGGCGCGGAAAAAGGACCGGTACTTAAAAAGAATATTCCGGTATGGATCCTAGCAGGTATTGCCGTTATTGCTGCTATCCTGTTTATTGTGATAAAAAGAAAAAGCAGGAAGCCGATACTGGCAGAGCCGGTAAAAATAATACCAGCCAATAAACCGCAGGTAACAGAATTGCTTCAACCTGCATCCATTTTACTGGAAGCAGAGGAGTATTCTTTTTATGCTGCTTTGCGAACGGCTATCTGGCAGTTCAGCTCACAGAAATTTAATTTATCCGGCAGCGGCATGAGTAAATGGTCCTTGCAGGAGGCGCTTCAGCAAGCAAATATTGCTCATCCTGATCAGCAGGAACTTTTGCGTATCCTGGATGCCTGTGAAGAAGGATTGTTTACCGGAGCGATGGAAACGGGCAACCGGAAGGAACTGCTGGAAGAAACACGCCGCTTGCTGCTGAAGATAGTTGATACACCCTTATCGGAATAAGCTATTCCGAATATTTATATCCCACTCCTCTTACAGAATGGAAATATTTTGGATTGCGGCTGTCTTCTTCAAAGTATTTACGGAAGTTAAGAATGAAATTATCAATAGTGCGCGTGGTTGGATAAACATTGTAACCCCATACGGCCTGCAATATCTTTTCCCTTGGCACCACTTCATTCTTATTTTCGATCAGGAGCTTGAGCAGCATTGTTTCTTTTTTGCTCAGTTGTATTTTACCGCTTGAGCGGGTAGTGGCTTCCTGCGCTTTGAAATCAATTAAGTTATTGCCAAAGGTGTAGCTGTTGCCAACAGAGGATTTATCCTGCAGTTTCTTGTTCTTGTTAATAAGCTTGTGCACCCTCAGCAAAAGCTCTTCCAGATTGAAAGGCTTGGTAAGATAATCATCAGCGCCTTTTTTGAGGCCCAATACTCTGTCGGCACTGGAATTTTTGGCACTGAGGATAAGGATCGGCACTTCATTATTGCCGATGCGGATGCTTTCGGCAACACTGATGCCGTCCATTTCGGGGAGCATCACATCCAGGATGATCAGGTCAAAATATTCGGTCTCAATCGCTTTAAGGGCAGCAGCCCCGTCAAAAGCAGAAATAACATCGTAACCTTCCAATTCCAGATTAAGCTTTAACGCCTCATGAAGGTTCTCTTCGTCTTCTACCAGTAATATGGATGTTTTCTTTTCGTCGCTCATAACCTGTTTTAAGGGTTAAAGGTGACTGCAAAATTAGTCCCGTGCGGATTATTGTTTGTCACCGAAATGTCCGCATTATGATCGTGCGCTATCTTACTGCAAAGATACAGACCCAGGCCGGTGCCCTGCGTTTTCCGGGTGGCTTCATTGCCGATCCGGTAAAATTTCCTGAATATCTTTTTCTTTTCTTCATCCGGGATACCAGGGCCATGGTCAGCAATGCTTAACTGCACCGCACCGCCGGTCTTGGTGAGTGTAGCAACGATAGGGCTTTCTTTCGGTGAATACTTAACAGCATTTTCAAGAAGATTGTTGATCAGGATCTGCAACAACATCGCATCACCTTTTACATCGGCATCTGCTTCCACCTGGCCATTGAATGCTCTGTCGGGAAAACGGTCCCGGAAATCCTGGAGACAATCTTTCAGCAGGTCGGAAAGGTCCAGTTCCTCTTTGGCAAAAGAATAGCCGCCACCTTCCAGTTGGGATGAGATAAGGATATTATTGGTAAGGAAGTTAAGCCTTGAAGTTTCTTCGAGCGTGGTGCGGATCAGCCGTTTTTGTTTTTCGGGGTCAAGTGTATACTTCTGCATGGTTTCCAGGTTGAGCCTGGCCACGGCGATCGGTGTTTTCAATTCATGCGTCACAGCCATCATAAAATTCTGCTGCTGCTGTTGCAACCGGAATTGCCGTCTTACCGAACGGAATACAAAAGCGGCTGCAAAAATGATCAGGGCGAGAAAGAAAAGCCCTTCGCTGAGATGCATGACCGTTACCCTTTTTTTAGCTGCGGTTATTTGTACAAATTCCTTGTGGTATAAAGAAGGGGAAATGGTGCTGTCGATCGTGGCATTGAGTTGCTTCAGCCGGAAATCTGCCAGAGAATAGTTTTGTTTTTCCAGTGAAATGAACCACCATGCCAGTGCGGCCACAATGTAGGTCAGCATCAGCCAGTAAATGAAAGTGGCCCTTCTTATTTGTTTTCGGCTGTTATCGGGCATGTTATTGGGGTTGCTTTTCAAGCCGGATACCTGCATTCAGAACATTCTGAAGAGGGTCTTCCCGCATGATCTGTTCGAGTGTGAAAGTATAGGTACCGGCTTTAAGGCTTTGTTTTTCGGCCAGCTCTATCCGGTGTTCATATATATCGTCCATACCGCTGGCCAGCCATCCTTTTTCGTTGGTGGCAAGGATAAGATCTTTCCGGATCTGCAGAGTGGAATCCTGGCCAGGCCCTTTGACGTAAAGGTTGACATAAATATTACTGAAACTGTATTTTTCATTGTGCCGCAGCACCAGGAATATTCTGTACAGGGAAGCAGTGTCCTTTATAGTAAATTCAAAAGAAGGCCTGAAACTACTTTTCCAGGCATGCTGGGGAATGGTCACTGTTTTTTCATAAAGATCAATGGTAGTGCAACTGTACAGCAGGCACGAAATAAAGATGGCAACGATAGACCTGGAGAAAAGCTTTTTCAAATCTGGAATTTTCACAAAAGTAGTAAAGGTTTAAAAAGTTTAATAGTTTAAAATCAGCAGGAACCCAACTTTTAAACTATTAAACTTCCCGGGCTTTACAGCACGTTCAGCACCTGCTCCTTGGCTTTTTCCAGTTCATCTTTCATCAGCACCACGCATTTCTGTATGGTAGAATCGTATGCTTTTGAACCGGTGGTATTGATCTCCCGGCCGATTTCCTGGAGAATGAAGGAGAGTTTCTTTCCTTTTGACTCTTCAGGTTCCTGCAACAGGCTTTTAAAATACTCACAATGGTTTTTTAAGCGGACCTGTTCCTCGCTGATGTCTATCTTTTCAATATAGTAGATCAGTTCCTGTTCCAGGCGGTTGCTGTCGTAATTTTCCTTTCCTACCTGTTCTTCCAGCAATTTGGTGAGCCCTTCCCTGATCTTTACCTGGCGAAGGGGTTCCAGGCGGATTACTTCCTGCTGTTGGGTAAGTATATTATTGATACGCATCAGCAGGTCAAGTTCAAGTGATCTTCCTTCGTCCAGGCGATGGGCATTCAGGTCTTCTATTGCCATCAGGATAATGTTTTGCAATTCCCCCCATTCTTTATCGTTAAGAGTTTCGGCAGTGGGAGTGATCACTTCCGGCAGCTTCACCAGCGTGCTCAGTATATGCGATGTATCCAGGTTAAGGGCAGCAGACAGTTCGGCCAGCGGTTTATAATATGCTTTGGCCAGGTCTGTATTAATGGTAACGGGTTTTGAGTTGCCGGTTTCTTTCAGGCTGATAGTGCAATCAACAGTGCCACGGCCAAGTTTTTCGGAGAGGAGACGGCGGATATCAAACTCAAAAGGTTTTAACATGGCAGGTAATCTTAACTGCAGTTCAAATTGCTTACCGTTTAAAGATTTGATATCTACGAGGAATGTTTTATCGCCAGCGTTTTTCTCGGCTCTTCCAAAACCGGTCATGGATTTCAGCATGAGGACTTATTTTTTGATTTGATCAAAGGTATCTTAATTATTGTATCTCTGTGTGGGTAGTATTACTGCATGTGGTGCAAGCATCCATCTATCGGTTTCTGAAAGTAAAAATCCCTTCGAAGTATCGAAGGGATCATTATAATGGATGGGTTAGTAAGTACAGGGAAAACGAATTTCCCATCACAATATTAAATATAATTTTTACTATCCAAAAAAAAATCATTAAGAATTTTATTCACATTTTAAAATCGGCTGTGGATAATAGCGGCACCTTTTTTAATGGTTTGTGATGCTTTTTCAATCGTTGTTATTACTGTTTGCAATACAATAAGTGTATGCAGATTGTTTTTTCAATCTTTTGAAACCCTTGTCCAGCCAGTGTTTCAAAGGATGCTGTTTTATAAACTTATTCAACGTTTATTGTTTTTGATCAAGCGGATAGATGAGTTGCCCTGTATTTGGAAGTGCATTCAACCGGTAAAAATGCCGGTTAGCTCGCCCAAAAAAAATTTATCCCGGCAGGCGCTTCCGGCTACAAAAAATGGCCCTTGCTTTCCATTAGCCCACTTATGCGGTTAACTTTGCGGGCAAATATTCCTGTTATGAAGTTTGATAAACCTGTTCCGCTTACCCGGATAGCTTCCCTGATCAATGCAGAACTTATTGGTAATACTACTGCACAAGCTACTGGCATCAACGAGATACATAAAGTAGAAGAAGGAGACCTGGTATTCGTTGATCACCCGAAGTATTATGAAAAGTGTATTCAGTCTGCCGCCAGTTATATCATTATTAATAAACAGACTGATTTTCCGGAAGGAAAAGCGTTGCTGATCACAGAAGATCCCTTTGAAGCGTATCAAACCATTGTCCGTCATTTCCGGCCTTTTGCCCCATCCATGCAAATGATCAGCGACACTTCTTCAGCAGGAGAAGGAACGGTGATCATGCCGGGAGCATATATCGGTAATCATGTGCAGATCGGGAAAGACTGTGTGATCCATCCCCACGTTACCATCATGGACCATTGCATTATCGGCGATGAAGTGGTGATACAGCCAGGCACAGTAATAGGCAGTGATGCATTCTACTACAATAAAAAAACCAACCGGGATATTCATTACAAACGGATGCTCAGCGCCGGCCGCGTAGTAATTGAAAAAGGCGTGGAAATAGGCGCAGGCTGCACAATAGACAGGGGCGTAAGCGGCGATACATTGATCGGTGCCGGTACCAAGATGGACAATCTTGTTCATATAGGCCATGATACCGTGATAGGAAAGAACTGCCTGTTCGCTGCCCAGGTTGGTATTGCCGGCGCTACTGTTATCGAAGACAATGTGATACTGTGGGGGCAGGTAGGTGTAAGCAAAACCCTTACCATCGGAAAAGATGCTGTTGTGCTGGCACAAAGCGGCGTGCCGTCTTCACTGGCGGGTGGCAAAACCTATTTCGGGTATCCGGCGGAAGATGCTTCACAGAAGAAGAGGGAGCTGGTGTGGATTAAACGAATACCTCAATTGTGGGAAAGGGTAATGGGAAAATAGAACGGGCGTTTAAGGAGTATAGTCATACGGCAATTGGTCCGCAATATTCTTCCAACTCCAGTAGCCCTGGTTTATCCAGTCTTTCTGATCATAGTAATAACCATTTTCCTTAATAGCAATTGCATCCTTAATATCAATATAGGATATCTGGATGGCGACGTTTTTGGGTAGCTTGAACTGTTTCAGGTATTCGGGGTCGGGTTTTTGTTTGGCGTAGGTGACGCTGATCTTGCGGGGATACCAGATCTCTATTTGGAGTGTGCTGTCGAGGGCTCCATAGTACAGGGTATCGTAGGGATTGCTTATGCGGTTGAATTTTTTGTCGTTGGTTTCATCCAGCATATCTATGGTGTAGCCGTCTTCCAGGAGGGTGCTGTCATAATAGCTGCGCATGAAGTGCAGCTTGGAACCATAGTAAGCTTTTTCCCGGCTCCGGGCCCATACGTTTTTGAGGCTGTCGCTTCCATCGAGTTCTGAATAGAGACAGAAACCGCTATAGGAGCTTATGTCTGTATTGTAATTATAGATAAATGAATCGAGTTGGTAGCGTAGGCTATAGCCAAGGGCGTTGTTTTCCATCTGTAAGGGCTCGGTGGCTAATACACGCAGTTTATTGCTTTTTTTAAGAAGATAAAATTTCAGGACCTCGGGATTGAGCAAGGTGGTTTTGGCGGCATTGGGTGTGGTGCCAATAAAATGTTCAACAAAAAAGCTGCCATAGCGTTCCCATCCATCTTTTAGTTCATTGCTGCTTTTGATGATCACTTCTGTCATACTTTTTTCTTCGCGGGCCAACTCAATATCCGGGATCACAGCGTCTGAATGGCTGATACGGAGCTGATGCGTTTGATAGCCTGTAAAACTGATGATCAATTCATATCCGCCGGATTTAAGGGAAAGGGAGAACTCGCCTTGTTTATTGGTCACTGTTCCAACGGTCGTATTCTGACAATAAACAGAAGCGCCGGCCAGCGGCTCTTTGGTAGCAGAGTCGATGATCTTTCCTGAAACAGTGAATTGGGCTTTTGCAGACAGGGAAATAATACACAAGAGCAGGAAAACAAGATGCCTGGGGTTTTGCATAGTACTGAATTGAGCATTAAAGATACGTGTTAAGGAACGTTGGAAATAGCGTAATTGTGCTATGATAAAATACTTTTAACAAACACATTTGAGTTCAAGCCGGTCCTTCTCCTAAGACTTCTGATCCAGGTACTTCCGGCAGGCTTCCCTTATGCTTTGTTCCAGCGGGGTAAAGCTAAAACCAGGCAAAGCCTTTTTCAACTTATCGTTTTCAAACGTCGTACTGCTGTGGGCTACAATGGCGCTTTCTTTTGTAAGCACAGGTGAATGACCGGTGAATAATGCTCTGATCTTTTCCCATCTCCAAGCAATGCCCATCAATGCACGGGTTGTTTGCCTTTTAGGTTGAGGCTTTCCCAATGCGTCAGCCATTGTATCAAGCAACTGCTTAAATGTCCAGTTGTCGCCATTAACAATGTATCGCTGTTCTGTTATAGCTGTTTCCATCAGCAACACGGTCGCTTTTGCCACGTCTTCCACTGCCACAAATCCGTTTTTGCCGGGACTGTACCAGTTGAATCCATCATGAATGCTTTTGAAAATAGCGCTGCTGCCATTATTCCAATCACCATAGCCAAGAATGGTTGAAGGGTTAAGGATCACAGCATTCAATCCCTCACCGATCCCACGCCATACTTCCAGCTCGCCCTTATGTTTGCTTTTTGCATAATGCGTATTGGCTTTGCTGTTTTCCCATTTGCTGCTTTCATTGACTGACTGCCCTTGCAACGTGCGGCCTAATGCAGCAACAGAACTGATATGCACGAAGCGGCGCACATTTTGTTCCAGGGCCATGTTCACTACATTGGCCGTTCCTTCCACATTTACCTTGTACATCTGTTTCCTGTGGCGGGAAGAAAAGGAAACAACTGCAGCAGCATGAATGACCGTGTCAATATCCTGCATGATCTCAGAAAGAAAAATAACATCCAATATATCTCCTTCCACCCATTCCACCTTGTTGAGGATAGCCGCGGGAATAAAGGGCGGCAAGCGCGAACTCTCCCTGCGGATGGCCCTTACAGCATACCCTTTTTCCACCAGCTCTTTTATAATATAAGCACCGAGGAATCCGGTGCCGCCTGTTACAAGGATCTTAGTAGACAAGTTTGATAAATTGGTTATTAAAATAGCTGCGAAGATAATTATGATTGGCTGTCGCTGTAGTTATAATATCCTTTCCCTGTTTTCCTGCCCCATTCTCCTTTTTCCACTTTTTCTTTTTGGATATAAGAGGGTTTCAGTCGGGCGGGTTGGCCCATTTGTTCATACACGGAGCAACTGACCGCATAGTTCACATCATTGCCGATAAGGTCCATCAGTCTGAACGGGCCCATTTTAAAACCGGTTGCTTCCAGCAGGTTGTCCAGTTGGGCAAAGCCGGCTTTATTTTCTTCTGCCAGCCTTAATGATTCGATATAAAAGGGACGTGCCACACGGTTCACAATAAAACCGGGGGAATCCTTACATACCACAGGCGTTTTTCCCATGGCCTTTGCCAGGTTTACCAGCTCCTGCACAAGAGCAGGAGGAGTATAACTGGTCGACACTACCTCCACCAGTTTCATTAATGGTGCGGGGTTGAAAAAATGCATACCGATCACCCGTTCAGGATTTTTTATGCCTGCAGCAAGCTGGGTCACAGATAAGGAAGAAGTGTTGGTAGCAAAGATGCATTCACTATGATTGATCTCCGCCAGTTGATTGAAAAGGGCGATCTTAACCGCAGGTTTTTCTACAATAGCTTCAATGAACATATCAGCCAGGCAGCTTTGCAGGTCGGAAGTAAATACGATGCGATCATAAATATTTTTCTTTTCCTCCTCGCTCAGCTTTTGCTTTTCTACTGCTTTCTGCAGGTTCTTTTCAATGGCTGTTCTTGCCTTATTCAGTATTTCCGGGTTGAGATCATATAGTAGGGTAAAGAACCCTGCCTGTGCAGAAACCTGTGCAATGCCGCTGCCCATAGTGCCCGCCCCGCAAACGCAAATGCTGTTGATGTTCAAGATAGCCTCATTTAGATTGTAAAGATATTTGTTTATCTTAAGTAAAATTTTTTACCATGACTGAACCAATTGCTGAACAACCCACCATACCTGCTACGCCTGCGCCGGGGAATAGCACGTCCAGGGTAAAAACTCCATCCACTATTGCTTTTGCTATCGGCGCTCTTTTGTTTTTTATGCCATTTATAGACATACGGTGCAACAATATGTCGCTGCAGAAAGTGAGCGGCGCAGAACTGGCGACCGGCTTTAAGATCAAAGGACCGGATTCAGGAAATTCTTTCCTGGATGGATTTGGTAATGGTGAGGGCAAAACAAAAACAAGTCTTTCCAGCAGTGATAAAAAAGACCCCAATGTGTATGCATTAGCTGCACTTGCATTAGGAGCTTTAGGGCTTTTATTATCGTTTTCCAATGCCAGGTTGGGAGGTGTTGGCGGAGTGCTGACAGGATCGTTGGCTGCTGCGTCATTGATCGGCTTATTGATCGATATACAAAGGCAGTTAAAAGCCGATCTCAGTTTAAAGGATGGTGATGCCGGTATAAAAATAGCAGTGGAGTTTACTCCCTGGTTTTACCTGGCTATTATATCCTTTATTGTGGCAGCTTACTTCAGTTATAAGCGAATGAAAACTTGATTATAAAGGCTAGATGGCCGAACTGAACTGCTTCAGGAACCTTACATCATTTTCGCTGAAGAGGCGGATATCATTGATATCGTATTTCAGCAATGCAGGGCGTTCAATGCCCATTCCAAAAGCAAAGCCTGTATATTTATTGGGATCAATGTGGCAGTTTTGCAACACATTCGGATGCACCATCCCGCAACCCAGTATCTCTACCCAGCCGGTTTTTTTACAGATATTGCAACCGGTGCCGCCACAAATAAAGCAGGTCACGTCCATTTCAGCACTTGGCTCAGTGAAAGGGAAATAAGAAGGGCGGAAACGCACTTTCACATCCTTTCCATACATTTCTTTCACGAAGAAATATAGTGTTTGCTTGAGATCAGCAAATGATACGTTCTCGTCGATATACAAACCTTCTACCTGGTGGAAAAAGCAATGGCTGCGGGCGCTAACGGTTTCATTGCGGTATACACGGCCCGGGCATATCACACGGATAGGCAACCTGCCTTTTTCCATTTCCCTTATCTGGGTGTTGCTGGTATGCGTACGAAGTACCCAGTCAGGATTTTGCTGAATGTAAAAAGTATCCTGCATGTCACGGGCAGGGTGATGGGGAGGCAGGTTGAGCGCGCCGAAATTATGCCAGTCATCTTCGATCTCGGGTCCTTCTGCTTCTGCAAATCCCAACCGCTGGAAAATGGAAACAATCCTGTTTTTCATCAGCGTAATGGGGTGGCGGCTACCCATGGGAATGGGGTCGCCGGGAAGGCTGAGGTCAAGCTGCTGGCCTGAACTGGCAGTTCCGTTATCGGTCGATTGCTTCAGCTCTTCGTATTTCTGTTCTGCAAACAGCTTGAAATCATTCAATACCTGCCCGAATTCCTTTTTCCTGTCGGCCGGCACATTTTTCATTTCGCCCATAACCGTTTTCACCAGACCTTTCGTGCCCAGGTATTTTATGCGGAATTCTTCCACTTGTTTGTCGTCAGTAGCAGTGAAAGAAGAGATCTCTTTTTTGTAAGTTCCGATTTGTTGTAACAGTGACTCCATAAGTCCGGCAAAGATAGGTTATGGGCAGGAAAGGGAAAAGCAGGTGAATGTATCGCCAGGAACGCAAAGACACATTGCGTCCGTTGCGTTACTTTGCGTTCCTGGCGATACACTTCACTATTTAAAGAAGTTGATCAACCTCATTTAGCTTACCGTAAATTTGCCGGTATATGTCAGACTACCTTCACCTTTCCGACTACCTCTCTCCCCTTAACCTGCATGAGATCTCGCAGGACGAGGGCTATAAAGACGGGCAACTGGGAAAGATCATATCCGTATACGATGGCGAAATGCCCGATCTCGATGATGTGCAATTGGTACTGGTCGGTTGCGGGGAACAAAGAGGCAGTGGTATGATCGGTTCAGAGAACAGGACACCGGACACGATCCGCCGTCATTTTTACCAGTTTTTTTACTGGCATACAGATATCCGCATTGCCGATATCGGCAACCTGCAGCCCGGCGCTTCTTTCACCGATTCCTATGCAGCCCTTAAAATGGTGATCAGGGAATTGATGGCTGATGGTAAAACCGTGGTGGTACTTGGCGGTTCCCATGATCTTACCCTGGCGCAGTATCATGCCAATGCCGACAGTAAACGTTTGATGGAAGCATCGGTGGTAGACGCATTGATCGATCTGGATATGACCTCTCCGTTCCGTCATCAGAATTTTTTGATGGAAATGCTGACAGGAGAACCAAATTATATGCGGCACTACAATCATATAGGTTTTCAAAGCTATTATGTGCATCCGCGTATGCTCGAAACGCTGGATAAGCTTCGCTTTGATTGCTACCGTGTAGGCCACGTAAAAGAAAGCATCGATGAAATGGAACCGGTGATCCGCAACAGCAACCTGTTCTCCTTCGATATTTCAGCGATCGCCAATGCGTATGCACCCGCCAATACGCTCACTCCAAATGGTTTTAACGGAGAAGAAGCCTGCACCCTGATGCGCTATGCCGGCATGAGCCCGAACGTGAACAGCATCGGTATTTATGGCTACCAGGCCCAGCATGATCGCGATGAACTGACAGCCCGCCAGATCAGCCAGATGCTTTGGTACCTGATTGATGGAAAGAGCCGGGCAAGAAGGGAAGCTTCCCTTGATCAGCGGGATTCATTCAATGAATTCCATACCGCTTTTGCAGAAGTGGAAACCACTTTTTTACAAAGTAAAAAAACAGGCCGCTGGTGGATGCAGTTGCCCGATAAAAAATACATTGCCTGCAGTTATAAAGATTACCTGCTGGCAAGCAGTAATGAGATACCGGAGAGATGGATGAGGGCGCAGGAAAGACAATAAATGACAAATAGTTTTTAATAAATACATAAACGAAGTTCATGATTAAAACAGGCCTTTGTTCATTCGGAATGAGCGGGAAAGTATTTCATGCCCCTTTTTTACAGGCGCATCCCGGATTTGATCTGGCTGCAATAGTGGAGAGAACAAAGAATGATTCAAGGGAGAGATACCCCGAATCCAAACTGGTGCGTTCGGTGGAAGAACTGCTGGAAGATAAATCCCTGCAATTGATCATTGTGAACACGCCTGTGCAAACGCATTTCGATTATGCTAAAAAAGCCATGCTGGCGGGCAAGCATGTGGTGGTGGAAAAACCATTTACCGTTACATCAGCAGAAGCACAGGAGTTGGTGGACACTGCCAAAGAAAAAGGAGTATTCCTGTCTGTATTCCAGAACCGGCGTTATGATGGAGATTACAGGGCAGTGAAAAATGTGCTGGAAACAAAACTGATCGGTGAAATAAAAGAAGCGGAGATAAGATATGATCGTTATCGTCCGGAAATAAGCTACAAGAAGCATAAGGAAACAGCCCTTCCTGGTGCTGGTATTACTTACGATCTGGGTGCTCACCTGGCTGATCAGGCGCTCCAACTGTTTGGCTGGCCGCAGGCATTGTTTGCCGACATGATGGCTATGCGTGATGGAAGCCCGGTGGATGATTATGTAGAGATCATTTTATATTACCCCTCTTTCAGGGTAAGATTAAAAGCATCCTGTTTTGTAAAAGAACCTGTACCAGAGTATATATTCAATGGCAGCCTGGGAAGTTTTTTGCAAAAAAGGTCTGACCTACAGGAAACAATGTTGCTGAAAGGTGCTGTGCCCAGCCTTCAATCATGGTGTCCTGCTCCTGACAGGCCCGATGGCTTACTGCATACCACTATAGATGGAAAAGATGTGAGGGAAGAAAGAACTGCTGTGCCAGGCAATTACATGGGTTATTTTGAGGATGTTTACCAGGCCATTGTTAATGGAGCACCCAACCCTGTTCCTGGTGAAGATGGTGTAAAAGTGATCCGCCTGCTGGAAGCGGCCAGGCAAAGCGCTAAAGAGAATAAAGTGATATCACTATAATTTCAATCGGAGATTGATGGCTTTACGTAAAACTTCTTTTGCATGGTTGCTTGTTTTTATTGCAGCCATGGCTATTACCAGTTGCTCTTCACAAAGAGTGATACGCTCTGCTCAGAAGAAGTTGTTGGCTGAACCGGTGATACAAACAGCGCATATTGGGATCAGCGTTTATGATGCAACGGAAAACAAGTATGTATTCAATTACCAGGGAGATAAATATTTTGTACCGGCCAGCAACACCAAGATCGCCACTTGCTATGCAGCTATGAAGTATCTCGGTGATAGTTTAATCGCTTTACATTATGTTGTCCGTAATCCTGATACCGTTCTTATTGCGGGGACCGGCAGCCCTGATCTTCTTCATCCTGATTATAAAAACCAACCTGTATTCGATTTTCTGAAGCAATACAAACAGGTAATACTATCTGTAAAGCCATATACAGATTTCCTGGGTAGTGGCTGGTCATGGAGTGATTACAAGGAGTATTATATGGCGCAACGCAGCGACCTGCCATTATATGGTAATGTTGCAAGATTCAACTGGAAGAAGGAAGGCAATATTGAAATAATGCCTTCTTATTTCAAAGCAGTTACTTCTATGGCTAATCCCTTGCCTAATGGATTTGATATAGAAAAACCATGGGAGGAAAATAAATTCACTGTAACAGAGGGTCCCGAAAAAAGTAGTGAAGTGCCTTTCCGTCCGGATGCTGCAACAATTAAAGCTTTACTGGAAGACACATTGAAATCATCAGTTACTATTGACCCACATCCTCTTCCAACCGGTTTTCAGCAATTGCATTCCCGTCCGGTTGATTCTGTTTTACGCCCTATGATGCATCGCAGTGATAATTTTTTTGCTGAACAGATGTTGCTCATGGTGAGCCAGGAAAAGTTGGGGCTAATGGACGACAGAACCATCATTGATACTTTACTAAAAACTGATCTGGCTGATCTTCCGCAAAAGCCACGTTGGGTGGATGGATCAGGACTTAGCCGGTACAATCTTTTCACTCCGCAGGATTTTGTAGCTATTCTCCATAAAATGGAAAAGGAGTTTGGCATGCAACGGATCAAAGGCATTCTACCTACCGGCGGCGAAGGAACGATCAGCAGTTACTACAAAGAAGACAGCGGTTATATCTATGCAAAAACCGGCACTCTTTCAGGCGTGGTCAGTCTTAGCGGCTACCTGTACACTTCAAAAGGCAAACTCCTGATCTTCTCCGTGCTGGTAAATAATCAAAATGGATCGGCAACGGATGTAAGGCGGGCAGTGGAACGGTTTGTCCGTAAATTCAGGAAATAAGTTTTTTGTATTCTTAAGACCGGAACATTCTTTCCAACTGGTCCTGCCGGAATTCCAGGTAAGTAGGGTTCCCATCAGGGGAAATGTTTGGTTGCTTGCAGTTGAACAGATCAGTTATCAATTGACGTTGCTCCCTTTCTGTTAATCTCATGCCTGATTTAACGGCTTGCTGCTTTGCCAGTGAGCGTATCAGTTTTTCCCGTTTGGAAAACTTAACATCGTTACTGAAATGTTTATACTGCTCGATGAGGATATCAACGATATGTTTTTCCTGCCCTGTCTCCACATCAGCCGGTGTGCCCTGTATCACAAAAGTGTTTTTACCAAAAGGCTCTATTTGGTAGCCAAGCTGGTGCAGGTCCGGCATTAATTCTTCCAGTATTACTGCATCGGCTGGTGTAAGCTCCAGTGTGGAAGGGAACATGCTTTGCTGCGAGGGAATGGCTTTCCCCTGGCTTGCATTTACCAATTGTTCATATAATATTCTTTCATGGGCTGCCTGCTGGTGAACAAGCATGAAACCATTACCGGAAGGAACGGTGATATAGGTATTCAGTAATTGTGAAAGTTCAACTTCTTCAAAATTTTTGGCCCTTGCATCGGCATGAAGGGTGGGAGTTGATTGATCGGTAGCTGGTACAGTTTCTGTATCAGGTGCTTCATAAAAATCTTTCCAGTGCTTTAATTCACTTTTTTGTGATGGCTCAATAAAATGTGCCTGGTGTTTTTGTGTAAAGCCTTTGAATAAGGAAGATGAGGAAGCCGCTGTTTTTTTCTCCTCAGTAAACGGCTGTTGTATGGAAGAGAGTTGTTGAATGGATGCGTCCAGGTCAAAATCAAGTGTAGGTGTTACACTGAATTGGGCCAACGCATGTTTAACAGCCGCCTGCACGAATGCATACACGATCTTTTCGTCCTCAAATTTTATTTCCTGTTTGGTCGGATGAACGTTCACATCCACCTGTGTTGGATCAAGATCAATAAAGAGCACGTACAAAGGAAAGCTGTCACCCGGGATCATTTCCTGGTAGGCGCTCATCACAGCATGATTAAGATACCCGCTTTTGATAAAGCGGTTGTTGACAAAGAAATACTGATCACCACGGGTCTTCTTGGCTGTCTCTGGTTTGCCAACAAAACCATGGATATTCATGTAATCAGTATCTTCTTTTACAGTTACCAGTTTGGTGTTGTAATTATTTCCGAGCAACTGAATGATGCGTTGCTTCAGGCTGCCGGCTTCCAGATGAAAGAGTTGCTGGCCGTTGTTGGTAAGTGTGAACAGTATCTGCGGAAAGGACATTGCCACACGCGTGAACTCATCCACGATATGACGCATTTCAGCCGCATTGCTTTTCAGAAAATTCCTGCGTGCAGGTATATTAAAGAAAAGATTTTTCATTGCAATGCTGGTGCCGGCGGGAGCAGCTACAGGTTCCTGCTTCTTGACAACGCTGTTCTCTACTTCTATATAAACCCCGGCTTCGTCTTCGGCTCTTTTGGTTTTCATCTCCACTTGTGCTACAGCAGCAATGGAAGCCAGTGCTTCGCCACGGAAGCCCATGGTCCGGATATGAAAAAGATCGTCAATGCTTTTTATTTTGGAAGTAGCATGGCGTTCAAAGCACATTCTTGCATCGGTTTCGCTCATGCCTCCACCATTATCAATTACCTGTATCAGTGATTTTCCTGCATCTGCAAGGATCAGGTGAATGGTAGTGGCGCCGGCGTCCACGGCATTTTCCAGCAATTCTTTCACAGCACTGGCCGGGCGTTGTATCACTTCTCCGGCAGCTATCTGGTTTGCTATATTATCTGGTAATAAAACGATCTTATCAGGCACGATATGTATTCTCCGGCGTCAAAAATAGCGATTTGATTTTTAAGCAACCCTTAGGGTTGTAATAGCATCAAAAGGACTAATTTTATCGCTATTAATTCTGCTGATTAATTTTAATATGATGAGGATCTGCCGGTTTTTGCTCGCCCTGTTGATTTCCACTCCTTTTTTTGCTGAAGCCCAGCACAAAAGCGCATTACCTGAACACGAATGGGTGGACAGTGTTTTTAAAAGCCTGAGTGAAGAACAACGTATTGCTCAATTGATCGTGATCAGAGCACATTCCAATCTTGGTCAGGACCATATTGACAAAGTGACCAATGATATCCGGAAATATAATGTGGGCGCACTTTGCTTTTTCCAGGGCGGACCGGTAAGGCAGGCCAATCTCACCAATTTTTATCAGGGCATTGCCAAAACCCCGATCATGGTCACTATTGATGGGGAATATGGCCTGGGCATGCGGTTGGACAGTGTTACTAAGTTTCCTTATCAGCTTACGCTGGGTGCTTTGCAAGACTCATCTTTAGTGTATCGCATGGGAATGGCCGTGGGTGAGCAATGCAAACGTTTGGGTGTGCATGTGAACTATGCACCGGTCGTTGATATCAATAATAATCCGAATAACCCGGTGATCGGTTATCGTTCATTCGGAGAAGATAAAAATAAAGTAGCCCGGCTTGGGGTTGCTTATATGCGTGGTATGCAGGATGCAGGCATTATGGCCTGTGGTAAACATTTTCCCGGGCATGGTGATGTGGATGTGGACTCACACTATGATCTGCCGGTAATAAAGAAAGTGCGCAGCCAGTTGGATTCAATGGAACTGGTTCCCTTCCGTGCTTTGATAGACGCGGGTGTGGGCAGCATGATGATCGCACATCTGTATATTCCTTCAATTGATAAAACAGCTAACAGGGCTACTTCCATTTCAAGGAACAATGTAACAGGTATCCTTCGTGAAGACCTGGGATACCAGGGATTGACCTTTACCGATGCATTGGAGATGAAAGGCGTGGCCAAATTTTTTCCCGGAGGAACAATTTCTGTAGAAGCATTGATCGCAGGCAACGATATGCTTTGCCTTCCGGCCAGTGTGCCTGAAACGATTGACGCCGTAAAAACAGCGATCAAAGAAAAAAAACTGAGCTGGACAGATATCAATGAAAAATGTAAAAAGGTATTGACAGAGAAATATAAACTGGGTCTTGCACAAATGCAGCCCATTGATACCAATAACCTGCTTGCCGATCTGAACGCTAAAACAGATGAGATTCGCCGTGAAGTATCCAGAAAAGCATTGACATGGGTGAAGATGGTGAACCCTACCGGTTTCAGGAATGAATACCTGAGCCTGCCTTTACAGAAAGGAAAAAAGATAGCTTATGTAGGATTTGGCACTTCAGAACTGAACAGTTTTGGCAAGCGTTTGCAGGATGATCTGGGAGCAGATGTATTTTTCTTTTCTTATAGAGACAATGCACCCAAAGGCGGCGCTATCGTTAAAGCGATTTATGAAGGCAAATATGATGCGGTCGTATTAGGCTTTCATGGAGTGACTCCGGGGCGTGCCAATAATTATGGTATCAGCAAAGAAGCCATTAAAGTGTGGAACCAATTGAATGCGCCGAATTCGATCACCATGGTGTTTGGCAATGTATTGTCTATCGCCAACTTCTGTGCTGCACAATCATTGGTGTCCTGCAATGAAAATGATGATATTTTTCAGCACACAGCAGCCGACTGGCTGGAAGGGCAGTTTGTATCAGAAGGAACATTGCCTGTACGTGTGTGCAACTGGAAATACGGAGAGGGGCTAACGATGCCGCCTGGCAAGACCACTCTTTTTCCGGTCGGCGATGCAAAGTTTAAAGCAATTGATTCCATCGCCACTGATGCAATTGCTCAACATGCATTTCCAGGCTGTGTGGTGCTGGCCGCTAAAGACGGGCAGATCGTTTATCACAAAGCATTTGGAGAATATCAATATGAACCCTCCAGCCCCGTAACACTGGAAAGTATTTTTGACCTGGCATCAGTCACCAAAATTTCTGCTACTACCGTGGCGGTGATGAAACTGTATGAGCAGGGGAGAATAGGCCTTGATAAAAAACTGGGACAATACCTTCCCTGGGTAAAAGGGACCAATAAGGCCAATCTGTTAATTAAGAATATCCTGCTGCACCAGGCAGGGCTGATCCCTTTTATCCAGTTTTATAAAGAAACATTGAATCCTGCAACGGGATTGCCCGATCCTGCTGTTTATGCAAGCAGCTATTCACCACAGTTCCCTTTGCGGGTGGCAAATGGCATGTATATCAGAAGCGATTGGCGCGACACTTTGCGCAATCGTATACTGACCAGCCGGCTTGGAGCAAAGAATGCTTATGTGTACAGTGATCTTGATTTTATTTTCCTGGGAGATGTGGTGGAAGCCATTACAAAAATGCCATTGGATAAATATATGCAGGACAGTTTTTATGCAAAAATGAATATGACCACTACGGGCTTCCGGCCATTGACACGTTTTGTAAAAGAAAGAATTGTTCCTACAGAGAATGATAATTTTTTCCGCCAGCAATTATTGCAGGGCGATGTGCATGATGAAGGTGCTTCCATGTTTGGCGAAGTGGCCGGGCATGCAGGTTTATTTTCCGATGCGTATGATCTGGCTAAATTATACCAGATGTTGCTGAATGGTGGTGAATTGAATGGAAAACGTTTTTTAAAACTGGAAACGATCCGTTTGTTTACTTCTTATCAAAGCAAATTCAGCCGGCGTGGTTATGGCTATGACAAACCGGAGAAGGACAATAATACGCGGAAGGAGCCTTATCCTTCAGCACTGGTATCACCTCAAGCCTTTGGGCATACAGGGTATACGGGAACCTGTGTGTGGGCCGATCCGAAATACAATATCATTTATGTTTTTTTATCGAACAGGGTGTATCCGACAAGAGAGAATTCAAAGTTGTCGACATTGCAGGTGAGGTCGAAGATACAGGATGAAATATATAGGGTGTTGGGAGCGGGGAGGTAATCACTAAGAAGGTCATAGTAATATAGATATTTGCAATTTGCCTCCGATCCCCTGTTCAATTATGCGTTGTAAGGTTGAAAACCGTACATCTTTCAAGTCTTTTTCCAGTTTACAGATATACGACTTATTGGTGCCTGATTGCTCAGCCACTTGCTCTTGTGTCAATCCTTTTTCCTGGCGGGCTTGCTGAAGAAGAACGCCAAGTTTAAATGCTTCATAGCCGGATTCAAATTTTTTTCTTCGCTGGGTGCCTTTCCCAATTTTCTGATCAATGAATTGGTCAAGACTGGTTAAGTTTTTTTTCTTCATAATACTGGTGTTTATGTTTTAAAGCTTTTACTATTTCATCAGAGGGAGTTTTCTGTGTTTTCTTTTGAAATCCATGACCTACAATGATCAATTGATGTTCGTCGAAAAAGCAAAATATCCGGAAGATATTATTCCCTTGCTGAACTCTTATTTCATATAGGCCATCCGTGTTAGCGAGATGTTTGAAATAGGAACCAGGTATGGGATTCAATTCCTCAATAAGTTTTAGTGTCCAAAGTATTTTCTTTTTCGCACTGCTGGTTTGCCGGTCAAAAAAATCCTGGAAATAATCCTTGTAGAAAAACAGCTCACGATATTTCATAACAAACCTAATTAAAGTTGTCCGATCGGGCAACTTCCCTTGCAATTAATTTACACCTCAAAATAGGTTTGATTAATGGTCCCGCCTGGATGTTTTCAACGTAGTTTTTTGGGGAAAAACGGAATCAGATGAGTTTTGGGACAGAGTTGTTGAACATATTATTTCTTATCTGGCTCTCTGAATATATTCAAGCAAAAAGCTAAACTTAAAACTTCCGGTATATAGTAATGACTCATTTTAAAAGATCAGTTATCCCTTTTGCCTTTGAGAGAATACCGGATCATTCAAAATGAGTCGAGTCACCAAGTGGTATTTTCTAAGCCAGGGCCCTTATTTTTAATTTCGACTTTTACTTGATTATATCTGAAGAGTCAGTATTTAATAGAAAAGGTGAGTATGAGCGCTCACCTTTTTATCTAATATCTAAATCTTCCTACTTAATTATCCTTCTTCGGTTCCTGCCCCGGCCGCTGCTGATTAGGATTTCGTTGCTGCTGAGGTTTTTTCCCCTGCTGCCCTTGCTGTCCTTTATGCTGTCCACCCTGCTGCCCACCTGTTTGTTGCACTGGCCTGTTGTGCTGCGGACGCTGGCTTTGCTGAGGTTTAGCCTGTCCCTGGCCGCCTTGTTTCTGCGGTTGTCCACCTCCTTGCTTTTGCTGGGGCCGTTGACCCTGGCCTTGCGCTTTTGGCTGATGTTGTTGCTGCTTACGTTTCTTATCTGCTTTCTCCAGGCTGCGCAGGCTGATTTGTCCTACCACGTCCACAAATTCAGGTTCCACTTCTTTCGGTTTATTGGAAGTGATCTCCACTGCTTCCAGTTCTTCCGGGATAATGCCCTGCCTGTTCTGTGATTTGATCTTCAGCACACGCTCAATCGTGAGCGGGTACTGCTTGGTGCTGTCGGGCAGCGTATACCACATCAGGTTTTTGAAAATATCTTTTTTGATCAGGTAAGCATTGCCTTTGGACACTTGAATTTGGTCGCAGTTATCAGGGAAATGCTGCAATGCATCGAGATAGGTATCGAGCTCATAGTTGAGGCAGCATTTCAACCGGCCACACTGACCGCTCAGCTTGGTCTGGTTGATGGAAAGGTTCTGATAGCGTGCGGCTGCAGTGTTCACGGATTTAAAATCGGTCAGCCAGGTGCTGCAGCACAGTTCACGGCCGCAACTGCCGATACCGCCTACCTTACCCGCTTCCTGTCTTGCACCGATCTGGCGCATTTCCACCTTTACTTTGAATTCCGACGCATAGACTTTGATCAGCTCCCTGAAGTCAACGCGACCGTCGGCTATGTAGAAAAAAGTCGCTTTGCGGCCATCGGCCTGCATTTCCACCTGACTGATCTTCATATCGAGCTTCAGTTGCTTGGCAATGGCGCGGCTGCGGATCACGGCTTCTGGTTCCCGGGCCTTGTTCTGCTTCATGATATCGATATCCCGTTCGGTAGCCATTCTCAGCACTTTCTTCATTTCAGGGTTATCCTCCCGGGCATTGCGTTTTTTCATCTGAAGGCGAACGATCTCGCCAGTGAGAGAAACCTCTCCTACGTCAAAGCCGCTCACGCCTTCCACGGCGATCATGTCACCTTTTTCAAATTGCTGAAGGGTAGGATTGCGGAAAAAATCTTTCCGGGTTCCTTTATTGAAACTGACCTCTATGACCTTGCAACTGCTATCTATGTCGGCGATGGGTAAATTGTGCAGCCAGTCATAGGTGTTCATTCTGTTACACCCACCCGTGCTGCATCCTCCATTGCTCTTACATCCGCCTGGTTTACCGCCAGTGGCGGTACCACAACTGGTACATCCCATTCTGTTGACAATTAATAAATTAAACTGGTTGGAAGGGTTGTGAGAAAAGTCTACTAAGTGTATTGGGTCGCCCAAAAGCGAGTTCTTCTCATAGTAATTGGTCCACTTAAAATGGACGGCTTATCAGAAGATGTTCTATATAGAGAATGATCCGCGACTCAAATCTTAATAGGCTCAGGTTCACTAATTCAAACAACACTTTTTTCTTTCACACCCCGCCTCTTAGCCCGAAAATACAATTTTATCCTGAATCGGCTCATATATCCTGTGCTTCACCACAGCTTCGGCCCGGGTTAGACTATACACCCATCACGATCTTATCCTGGATAATATGGTACAACTTGATCGTCAGCGCATGAAAAAGCATTTTCGCATTAGCATTCCTTTCTATATAATAAGCCGCATTATCCAGTTCTTCGATGATCGCCTGCTGCTGTTCTATGCCCGTGATCTTGTTCAGCCGGATCGCAAAATCCCTGTCTTTTTCCCCGATCTGCGCTGCTGCTGCTTCACCCAACACCTTTAGTCTTACAGACTGCTCCAGCAAATGATTGAAATATCTCAGGAACTGTTTTTGCTTTTCGCGACCCAGTTTGCTCATCTCGTCCACCCATTTCACCTGCGCTACCGGTCCGGTTTTCATGACTGCATTCAACCAATCCCGCAAAAGGCTTTGCCAGTCCTCATCAGCATGTTGCAATAATTGCAGGGCCTCCCTGTAATTTCCGTCACTCACTCCCGCCACCTGCCTGGCAATACCGGGATCGGTATTGTTCCGCGTCACCAGCGCCTGCTCAATATCTGCCGGCTCCAGCATCGGGACCTTTACCAGTTGGCAGCGGCTTAGAATGGTTTGCAGGATCAGCGATTCATTTTCCGCCACCAGTATAAATAAGGTATTGGCCGGCGGCTCTTCGATCAGCTTCAGCAGTTTATTGCCCTCATTACCGAGGTATTCAGGCAGCCACATCACCAACACTTTGTATTCACTCTCAAAACTCTTCAGGTTCAGCTTGCGGATAATATCATTGCACTCATGCGCTGTGATATTGCCTTGTTTATTTTCCGCACCGATAAACTGCAGCCAGTCGTACACATTCCCATATGGATACTGGGTAATGAATTCACGCCATTCAGTAATATAATCTGTGCTGATCGGTGGTGAGCCCGCTTTTTTAGTAACAACGGGATAAGAAAAATGAATATCGGGATGAACATACTGTTTTGCTTTAATGCAGGAAGGGCAAACGCCGCAGGCATCGGTTTGGCGGGTGGCGCTGGTAGTTGATGGCTCCGGACCTCCAAAGAGGGAAGGGCCGGGATCAGCTTTTTTTCCATTCACTTTTTCACAAACCACGAATTGAGCAAATGCCAGGGCCAATGGCAAAGCTCCGTTCCCTTCTTTGCCAAGAAATAAAAGGGCATGGGCAAGGCGATTGTCCTGCATCAATTCAGGTAATTCTTTTTTCAATTCCTGCTGGCCTATGATATCGGAGAATTGCATCGGGCAAAGATAGGTTTTGGATGTAGAAGTATTTGCGATAGCTGGAGCGATGGAAAATGTACGTTTAAAACGGGTGTATGTGTCGGTCATTTTCACTGTAAGTTTTGTGTTTTTCCCAGGGTTTCGGGAATGGGGGTATCTAATTTCGATCTTGATTTCAAATAGAGGTGGGAATATAAGCTATGAATCCGAATTACTATGAATATCACATCAGCAAAAATTTTCTCGAATATTTATTTTGCAGTGAAGGCCCGAAAGGAAATATTAAGAAGCTTGTCAGATTTACACAAGTAAATGAGGATGGAACAACATACTATAATCTTGGATTTGGAAATTGGAATGAAAGTGCAGACACGATTGACGATGTTTCGATCAGTAATAATAGTGACACCGAAAGAATATTATTTACGATTGCGGCAATTATCCTTGATTTTACAGATCATTATCCTGATGCGATTATTTATATCAAAGGTAGTACGGCAGCCCGAACACGTTTGTATCAAATAAAGATCAATAGATACTGGCAGATAATTAAAGATATGTTTGAATTATATGGATACCTGGAAAACGAGGATTCGCATCGTTCAGACCTAATAAGAATTATTCGGCTTTTGTTGCCAAAAAGAAAAATGACTAAATTTATGATATTAAGATTTGAGATGCCTTTAAAGAAAGACAATAAAGTAATAACTCCGCGCGGAATAATAGATCCTAACATGAGAGATCATAAGGATCACCCTTTTTTTGTAAAAAAAGCCGAGGCTTCAAAAAAGGTTATTGAGAAATATGGACTGCCAAAGGAGTGGATCAAAGAAAAGAAATAACTTTCACACTCTTCGGATACAATACCGATTTCGCTACCGTATCTAACAGCAAAATCTTCTTCGCCCCCACCTGCATTTGTGAATGAGAAAACTCTAATAATATAGAGAAAAATAAAGGACAGCATCCAAGAGACTTTAATCTCATGAATATTATCCTTTATGAACTTTATGCTTTTTGAAGAAAAGCGTTCTGTATTCAATTAAGGTATTTCAACACTTCCTCACTCAAAGGCTTAGTCTTAGGACTAAATACAGTCACTAATTCCCCCTTTTCATCCACCAGGAATTTGGTGAAATTCCAGGTAATCGGGTCTTTAATTCCTTTTTTAGCAGCCTCATCTACCAGGTATTTGAATATCGGTGCAATATCATCACCTTTTACAGATACTTTTTCTGCAACAGGGAAGGTGACACCATAGTTCTTCTTGCAGAACTCAGCGATCTCCTGGTTGGTACCAGGCTCCTGTTGCGCAAAATTATTGGCAGGAAAACCTACGATCACGAGTTTGTCTTTATGCTCTTCATAGAGTTTTTCCAGCTCGTCATACTGAGGTGTGAGACCGCATTTGGAAGCCGTGTTAACGATCAGTATTTTTTTGCCTTTGAAAGCAGAGAAATCAATTGTTTTTCCATCAAGACCCGGGGCCTTAAAATCGTAGATCGGGCTACCGGCCAACGTAATGGAAAGCAGGAGCGTGAACAAAAGGGTTTTCATGATTGTGAGATTAGAGTTGAATAATTAGGAGACTAAAGTTACGAATACTCCAAAAAAGCAGTCACTACTATTTTTCGAAGCACCCTAGGTCAGGAAGGCCCACCGGCCTGCTTTTTCCATCAAGATCAATCAGTACTGAACTGGGCGTTCCGGCATCTATTGCCGGAGAAAATTCTTTTAACCTGAAATTAAAATACCGGTTGCTCACGTCTACACTGTCAAACAGGGGCGATTGGTCGTTGATAATATGATTGGCAGTCACATTTGCCGGGTCCGTTTTCACTTTCCAAAGATTATAATCGAAATTAACAGAGAAAGGATTCGCACCTGAACGGTTGACCACCACCTCATTATCTACAAGGCCCCCTTCGCCCCAAAAAATACAATTTTGGAAAACTGCCTGTAAGGCATCCGTCCCCGCACTGGTGGCATTGGATAAAAATAACACAGGGTCTTTATGATCAATGTAAGTATTAGAATAAGTGACCACCGTGCAATGTGTAAACTGGTAATCGCCTCCACCCGCTATCGAAATGTTCTTTCCACAATTGCTGATAAGACAGTTTTCTGCCACAATGCTTGAGTTAAGCGCCAGTATTCCGCCATCATAAGCATTATCGATCACGCATTCTTTTAATAACAATTTCGGATTGGCATTAGGAGAAGGCGCTTCCAGCGAAAGTGCCTGGTAAGCGTTTTTAATAACGGCATATTGTAGAACATTGTCTTTGCTTAAAGGACTGAAATAAATTCCGGGCCAGGCCGCAGGAAAATTCTTATAAGGCTCATCCAGCCTGTCGCCTGTAAAATAAACCCGGTCTGTAGTGTCTTTTTCTCCATTCACTACAAGCGTGCCGTCAACTACTACCGGCGCATCAGCATGCAGATAAATACGGCATCCTTTTTCAATCGTGAGTTTTTTGCCTGCTTCAATAAATAAAAAACCCTGAACAACATAAGGAAGATCATTCGTCCAGGTTTCGTCCGCGGTTATATGTTTATCCCGAAAGAAATGGGCGTTCTGTCCCCAGGCCTCCAGTTGCACAAACCGTGTATTCCCATTGTAAGCTACCTGTATGCTGTCGCGGATAACAAAGGGCAGGTTTTCGCTGTTGGGATCAACGGTCACCTGCACAAAAACGTATACGCTATCATTGGCTTCCAGTTCCACATCCTTTGCCTCTTCAGTTGCTACTCCATCAATATTGATTTTATATGCGGAAGAATTGCCACCCATCAATTTAACTGATGACAATCTTAGTTTCTGATTGTTCTGATTGATGATCTTGAATGATTGCGTTACTGAGCCCAGTTTAGTGAACACTGTATCATATTTCAGTGTGTCAACAGTTATGGAGATCCTGGCATCGCCGGAAGTAATGAAACTGTCTTTCCTGCAGGCAAAAAGTAATAAGGATGCCAGCATGCATACGGATAAGGGAAAAAAGAAAGACGGTGAGAATGTAAAAGATAAAGGGCGTTTCATTGCCTCAAATCTAAGCTATTCTTTTTTCTTCCTTAGGGTGTGGCTCATTTTGGAGGGCTTCAATTTGCTGTTTAAGGTTTAAAGGTCAATACCCAGACATTTCCGGTTTTTAAACCTTTGAACGTTTGAATTTTTAAATTGAGTCACTACCCTTCCTTATCTCCTGGCGTAGGAAAGCGATGCGATGCTCAACTGCACATTATACCCTTTTAGCAGCTCTGTGCCACAGGCTTCGAGTGTAGAACCGGTGGTGATCACATCGTCAACCAGTAACAAATGCTTATGTTGTACAAGCTCCGGCCGGGCAAGTTCAAAACGCCCTTCCATATTTTGCCAGCGCTCGATCCTGTTTTTGCGGGTCTGGGTTTCAGTAAATGCAGGGCGGGCCACGGCATCATAAATAACCGGCAATTGCAGCTTTTCTGCTATCCCTTCGCATAATACTGCTGCCTGATTATACCCGCGTTGTTTTTCTTTATCAACGAAAAGTGGTAAGGGGATCAATGCGTCTATAAATGACCAGTTGGCCGCTCGTAATGAATCGCCCATCAGCCGGCCAAGCTGTAATCCCAATTGTTTCTGTCCCTTGTATTTGAGCTAATGCATAAGATGCTGCAGAAGTGATTGCGGCGTGAAATAATATTGCGCCATGCCGTATTGGATGGGCATTCTTCCCCAGAACTTTTTCTCCACAGGATTCTCCGCCTGCATTTCGAAACCTGTTGCCGGCAATCTTTCGATACAGCGTATGCAAAGACTGGATTCTTTGTTAAGCATATCACTGCCGCATCCGCTGCAGCTATGCGGAAAAAAAAGATGAAGAAGCGAATCGGATATTTCCTGAAGGTTGATCATGAAGAGATGATTGTTGTTTGGTGTTTACGGTTCGTTGTTTGTTGATCGTTGACCGATGGCCGAATGACCGATGGTCGTTAATAAGCAAGTTGGAACCAGTGGTTCCTTTTCCATTGTCACCCCGGCCCTGGTTCAAAACTCTTGCTGGTTTAAAGAATATAAGAGCCGGGGTCTCCCCCATCTGCAATATTTTCTAAACAATATGGCTTACTGGTTTGAAGTGGTCGCAGTCTTGAGAGACCCCGGCTCTTAACGTACTACGCCAGTTAATTTTCCTAAACCAGGACCGGGGTGACAGCGGGAAGTGGTCACTCGACCATCGATCAACAAACCCCCTAAAACAAATACTGATACACTTCTTCCACCCTTCCCATCGGGATAATATCGATATTGAATTTCTGTTTTGCCGCTTTTTGATTTGCCTGGCGGAATGCCTGGTTGTATTTGGATACAATGATCTTTTCAAATCCCAGCTTTTCTGCTTCAGCTATCCGTTGTTCTATCCTGTTCACCGCCCTGATCTCGCCACTCAAACCTATTTCGCCTGCGAAGCAGATATGTTGGGGCAAAGGCACATCTTCATAAGAAGACAATAAAGCACACAGCACTGCCAGGTCAATAGAAGGATCTTCTACTTTCAACCCTCCTGCGATATTCAGGAAAACATCTTTGACACCGAAATGAAAGCCGCCTCTTTTTTCCAGTACGGCCAGCAACAACTGAAGACGGCGGAGATCAAAACCGCTGACGGTCCGTTGCGGGGTACCATATACGGATTGAGTGACCAGCGCCTGCACTTCTATCAGCAAAGGCCGCATCCCTTCAATGGTAGCGGCAATGGCGATACCGCTTAGCTGATCTTCTTTTTGGGTGATAAGGATCTCACTGGGATTGGTGACTGCGCGCATGCCTCCGTCCGTCATTTCATAAATACCGAGTTCAGACGTGCTGCCAAAGCGGTTCTTCAATGTGCGGAGTATGCGGTAAGCATAATGACGGTCGCCTTCAAACTGAAGGACCGTATCGACGATATGCTCCAGTATTTTTGGTCCGGCAATGCTTCCATCCTTGGTGATATGGCCAATAAGAAAAACAGGGGTATTGGTTTCTTTGGCAAAGCGTTGCAATTCAGCAGTGCATTCTCTTATCTGCGACACGCTGCCGGGTGATGAATCAATAAAAGGCGTTTGTAATGTTTGCACAGAATCAACCACTACCAATTGCGGCTTGATCTTTTTTATTTCCTGGAAAATGACCTGGGTGGACGTTTCTGTAAGAAGAAAGAAATTTTCTTTACTGCGTGCATTTGTATCCAGGGCAATACGGTCTGCACGCATTTTGATCTGCTGCTCACTTTCTTCTCCACTTATATAAAGCACCGTGCTATCGGTCAACGATAAACCGATCTGAAGAAAGAGCGTTGATTTACCAATGCCCGGTTCACCAGCGATCAGTACAATGCTTCCGGGAACAATGCCACCGCCAAGTACTCTGTTCAATTCAGCATCAGGCGTTAGTAATCTTTTTTCTTCCGTACTTTTTATTTCATGCAGGGCAATTGTTTTCTGTGTTCTTTTTTCGTCCTGGAAATCTTTCCAGCTATTGTTGTTCTTAACATCTTTTTGTATTAATTCTTCAACAAACGTATTCCATTGACCGCAGGAAGGGCATTGACCAACCCATTTAACACTTTCATATCCGCAGTTTTGGCAGAAGAAAGCTGTTTTAACTTTACTCATGCGTTAAAGGTAAAATAGAAGCAGGATTGAATAAGGAGTTATTGAACAGAAAAGCGTGATAAAATATATTTCCAGTGCAGAAAAAGACGGTAAAAAAGGAGGCAAAAAAACTTCCATCATCAGAATGTAAAAGGGGCCAATCTGGTGACTGACCCCCTTACTTACTAACCCATTAAATTCTATTGCTAAGTTACAATTCTGGCTAACATTTCAAAATAAAATTTTGTTGCTGTGAATAACTTGAGAGGCTTATAAAAGGCTGTCAGGCCCGTTTTTCTTTTTCAAAGAAAAGCTTTTAATTGGTTGATTATTAAATAATTGTGAATAAATTCAAAAAAGGCCATAAAGAGCTTGAAGAAGCCTCAAAAAATCTTTGGGATGACAAAAAGGCTGAATTAAGCAGGTTGATCCAACTGGTCGCAAGTTTGTTATATAAATCGTAGAAAATTAAAAAAATTAACCAGCATGACACCAGGAATTTTGATCGTTTCGCTAATTTTTTTAGGCATCAGTATGCTTGTCTCGATGATACTGAAAAGCAAGTTTACAAAGTATAGCAAAGTACCGCTTTCGTCCGGTTTGTCTGGCCGGGAAATCGCCGAAAAAATGCTCCGCGAAAACGGGATCTATGATGTAAAAGTAACCTCCGTAGATGGGTTTTTATCAGACCATTATAACCCTGCCACCAAAACCGTGAACCTGAGCCCGGACGTGTATAACGGTACCAGTGTGGCCGCTGCTGCGGTAGCTGCCCACGAATGCGGGCATGCCGTGCAGCACGCAACAGCTTACCAGTGGCTCAATTTCAGGAGTAAAATGGTGCCCGCCGTGCAAATCAGCTCCAGCCTTGTCAATTGGGTTTTGCTGATCGGAGTGATCATGGCCGCTTCCGGCAATCCCACCGTTTTACTGATAGGGATTATATTGATGTCAGTGACCGTTTTATTTACACTGATCACCCTGCCGGTTGAATTTGATGCCAGTAACCGGGCCCTGGCCTGGCTCAATCATACCAATGTGACCAATAGCCAGGAATATCCCCAGGCCAAAGATGCTTTGAAATGGGCTGCTACCACCTACGTAGTCGCTGCTTTGGCTGCCGTAGTTACCCTGATACAATACATAATGATCTATATGGGTAGCAGAGATAGAAATTAAAAATATTTGTAATATAATTTTCAGGCCGCTTTCCAATGAAAAGCGGCTTTTTATTGCCCAATTCTAAAAAAATTGGCATGGTGGTATGGATGTGCTGTCAATTGGGAAGCTACTTCATTAACGTTCCCTCCAATTCTTCCCTTCTTGAAATCTTCATACCAAAAGAAATAACCAGTAACTTTCGCCCGTTACTGGTTATTTCTTTTGTCAAACCTCTTCCCCATGATCAAAAAATTAGTGGTATTGTCAGCCATGTTGCTGACCGTAATTTATTCATTTGCTCAATTAAAATCCCCCGAAGCATTTTTAGGTTATAAGATCGGCACACGGTACACGCCGCACTGGCGGGTAGTAAGCTACTTCCAATATGTGGCCCAAACCCTGCCCGGCACGGTAAAACTGGAGCAGTACGGCGAAACCAATGAGCACCGGCCTTTATACACTGCTTTTATTTCTTCTGCAGAGAACATCAGCAATCTGGAAAATATCCGGTTGAACAATCTCCGTCTTGCCAATCTTGCGAAAGATAAAGCCATGCCTTCGGAGAATGCACCGGCAATTGTATGGCTGAGCTATAATGTGCATGGTAATGAAACCTCTTCGTCTGAAGCGGCTTTGCTGACCATTTTTGCACTGGCCGATCCTTCCAATGCGCAAACAAAGGAATGGCTGAAAAACACCGTTGTGATCATAGACCCCTGCGTGAATCCGGATGGGCGCGACAGGTATGTGAACTGGTTCAATTCTGTGGTAGGTGCTCAATACAATCCCCGCCTCGATTCAAGAGAACATCGCGAACCATGGCCGGGCGGAAGGTCCAATCACTATAATTTCGATCTTAACCGCGACTGGGCCTGGCAAACACAGGTAGAAAGCCAGCAGCGGTTAAAAGTATATAATCAGTGGATGCCACAGGTGCATGTGGACTTCCATGAGCAAGGCATCAACTCACCTTATTACTTTGCACCGGCCGCACAGCCCTACCATGAAGCGATTACCAAATGGCAAAGAGACTTCCAGGTGACCATTGGCAAGAACCACGCAAAATATTTTGATAAGAACGGCTGGCTGTATTTTACCAAAGAAGTATTTGATCTCTTCTATCCTTCTTATGGAGATACGTATCCTATTTACAACGGTGCAATTGGAATGACCTATGAGCAAGGTGGCGGTGGAGGCAGCGGTCTCGGTGCAAATACGGACGAAGGTGATACGCTTACTTTGTACGACAGGGCCATGCACCATTTCACCACTGCATTAAGTACGGTAGAGATCAGCTCACTTAATGCAGCGAACCTGCTGAAAGAATACAGGAAGTTCTTTAATGATGCAGTAAGTGGCGCCAATGCTGAATACAAATCGTATATCATTAAAAATAAACCGGAGGATAAGGAAAGGATCAGTGCCCTGATGACCTTGCTTGAGAAGAACGGTATACAGTACAGTTCAGGGTCTGGTACCGGAAGAGGCTACAGCTATCACAGCGGGAAGGAAGAATCCTTTTCTGTGGGCCAGGGTGATATTGTGATCAGTGCTACACAGCCCCGAGCTACCATGGTAAAATTATTGTTTGAGCCGCAATCCAGGCTGGTTGATTCGGCTACTTATGATATCACTGCCTGGTCTTTGCCGTATGCTTATGGCGTAACCGGTTTTGCCAGCAAAGCAGCGATCAGCACTTCAGGTGCTATTACAAAAGATTCCGTGAAGAATACACCGGCAGACAGTTATGGTTATGTGCTGGCATGGCAGGGTGTTTCTTCTGCAAGGGCTGTTGGTCAGTTGATGAAAGCAGGAGTAAAGCTCCGTTTCTCTGAAGCCCCTTTTGAAGTCAATAATAAGTCGTTTGCAAGAGGTTCTATCATTATTCTTAAAAAGGGTAATGAGAAATTCGGGAACGGACTTTGGTCAGCAGTAGCGGATATCTGCAATGCCAATAATGTGACCATGAATGCAGTGAGCACAGGTTTTGTTGATAAAGGATATGATTTCGGCAGTGGTAAGGTCCACCCGATGAAAGCAGTGAAAGTTGCCTTGCTTACCGGCGAAGGTGTTAGCTCGCTCGGTGCAGGTGAGGTATGGCATTTCTTTGAAAAAGAACTTGGTTATCCCATCACCCTGATCAATGCGTCTGATATCGGCCGTGCACAATGGAATGATATAGATGTATTGATCATGCCCGATGGCAACTACCGTTTTCTTGCTGATAAAGGAAGTGCCGAACAATTCACTCTCTGGATCCGAAATGGCGGCCGTGTAGTAGCTCTTGAATCTGCAGCAGGCCAGTTGTCGCGCCAGGAATGGAGCGTTATTCAAGCCAAGAAAGAAGAAAAGGACAGTACCGCTAAAAAAGATCCTTATGCTGCACTGAAAGTGTTCAATGACCGTGACCGTGACGGTATTGAGAATACTACACCTGGTTCCATCTTCCGTGTGGACGTAGATAGCTCACATCCGTTGATGTATGGCTATCCTAATTATTATTACACGCTGAAAATGGATAACGTGATCTATGAGTTCACTAAAGACGGTGCAGGCTGGAATGCCGGTGTATTGAAAAAAGACAACCAGCTCGCCGGTTTTGTAGGATATAAATTGAAAAAGAAACTGAAAGATGGCTTGTTGTTTGCCACGCAAAACCTCGGCCGTGGTTCTGTGACCTATCTTGTTGATGATGTATTATTCCGCAATTTCTGGGAGAATGGAAAGCTAATGTTCTGTAATGCGGTGTTTATGGTGGGGCAATAGATATGTCGCTGTATAAAAGGGAAACGGTCCGGATACCCGGACCGTTTCCCTTTTATAGCTTTATTTCTTCATCATGCTGATCAAAGAATTTGTATTCTGTGAGATGGTAGGATGTATCTGCTTCCACGCGTGTTTTCTGACCAAACTTTTTATTCCATTTGGCCATTTTGGTTGACCAGGGCCAGCCTTTGGTGAGGTAAGCATACATGATAGGGTTGATTACCAGCTTTAGGTTTTTATGCTTATGTGTGATAAGATAGTTCAGGTTCTTTTCTATCTCATCTTCCAGCAATAGAGTAGAAGTGATCTTGCCGGTGCCATTGCAGCTTGGGCAGATTTCCTGGGTATTGATATTTACTTCCGGCTTCATGCGCTGACGGGTGATCTGCATGATACCGAATTTGGAAATGGGAAGAACGGCATGTTTAGCCCTGTCGGGGCTCATGAACTCTTCCATTTTTTCCATCAGCTTCCGTTTGTTTTCGGGCAGCTTCATATCAATGAAGTCGACAACGATAATACCTCCCAGATCGCGCAGGCGAAGCTGGCGGGCAATTTCATCGGCGGCTTCCAGGTTGGTCTCCAGGGCATTTTGTTCCTGGTTATTGCTTACGCTTTTATAACCACTGTTCACATCAATAACATGAAGCGCTTCCGTGTGCTCGATGATCAGGTAAGCGCCGCTGTTAAGGTTCACCGTTTTTCCGAAAGATGATTTTACCTGTTTGGTAATGCCAAAAGAATCAAAGATGGTAGCACCATTCTGGTAATAGGAAACGATATCGGCTTTTTCCGGAGCAATGCGCTGGATATAATTCTTGGTGTCGTTGTAGATAGTGCGGTCATTGACCACGATCCTGTTGAAATCTGCATTAAGGAGATCGCGCAGGATGCTGTTCGTTTTTGTTTGTTCGCTGAGTATTTTGGCAGGAGCAACAGCGCCTTTCAGGTTGTGCTGGATGGTCTTCCACATTTCAACGAGGGCTGAAAGGTCTTCATGCAATTCAGCGGTATTCTTTCCTTCAGCAGCCGTGCGCACGATAACGCCAAAGTTTTTTGGCTTGATGGCTTCCACGATCTTCTGCAGTCTTTTTCTTTCTTCAGAAGAATGGATCTTTCGGCTTACGGCAACGATGTTGTTGAAAGGAGTAATTACCACGAACCGGCCAGGGAGGGATATCTCGCAGCTAAGACGCGGCCCTTTGGCAGCGATCGGTTCTTTAAGTATCTGGACCAGTATATTGGGTTTGCCACCCAACACTTCATTGATCTTGCCGGTCTTGATGATCTCGGGTTCGATCTCGAACTTGGCAAAATCAGCACCGGTCTCCGATTTGTCGGCGATAGTGGCTGCTGTGAATTTCAGCAATGATTTTGCGTAAGGGCTTAGGTCCGTATAATGGAGGAAAGCATCTTTTTCGAAGCCTACTTCTACAAAAGCGGCATTCAAACCAGGGATCAGTTTTTTTACTTTTCCGAGGTAGAGGTCTCCCACGGCAAAACGTGCATCGCTTTTTTCGCTATGCAGTTCAACCAGTTTCCTGTCTTCCAGCAAGGCAATCTCTACACCCTGCGGGGCTGCATTAATAATGAGTTCTTTGTTCATTACAGCTTACATAATATGAATCACCTTTAGTGCTGTAAATACCGGTTGCCGGCAAATGCGTACATGAATGCAGGAGGGAAGGTTTGCAGCAGGTATTCGATGGGAGTGCAACTTGTACGAACCGGTAAACAACCAGCTAACTGAAAAGGTAGAATCAATATGACCCGGGGCAAAACATCTTCAAAAGAAGGTGAAAACCCTATCCCGCCAAGCGGGATAGGGCCCACAAAGTTTTAACCCTGTGTAAGGTCAATTACTTGTTTCTCTTTTTGTGACGGTTCTTTCTCAGTCTTTTTTTACGCTTATGCGTCGCAATCTTATGACGCTTTCTTTTCTTACCACAAGGCATACTCAAATAATTTTTTAATCTTGTTTATAAAACTATGTTCAAAGCCCGGGATGATCATCCAATGACTTTCAACTTATTTACTTAGTTCTGCGATCCTTTTTTCAATCTCCGTTCTCACATCCTGCCTGTTGATATATTTCAGGCTGGCACGGTACCAATCGGCTGCTGATTTCTTTTCCTTCATCCGGTCATACAGATCAGCCAGCATAAGGATGGCATCTATATTCTCCGGCTGCAGGCGGTTAACCGTTAGTAAACGGCTGACTGCCTTATCTAATTGCCCTGACATCAAAGCGCCTTTGGCCAAAGTCATCTGGGCATATACATTCGTACTGTCTTTTTGTTCTACCTGCCTGATCATTCCCAATCCTTCCATGGGATTGGAAGAAATGCCTCCAAAAAGATAGGTTGCCCCCAGGCCTACCCTGGCCGAATCATTGTCCGGATTTATCTTTAAAGATCTCTCAAACAAATCTTTGGCCTGCAAAGCGGCCCATTGACGAAGGCCGGGATTTTGCTCCTGTTGCAGGTTTTCCAAAAATAAGTGGGCTGCAAAGGTGAGGGTTTTTTCTGAATTTTCCAATCTGGCGGCTTCAGCCTCATACCAGGCATAGGGCTGAAAAAAGCCCATTGAATCGCCCCAGAAATGGGAAAGCTGGTGATAAACACCGAGTTGCTGGTCTTTTACATTCCCACGTGTAATAGAATTTTCAAGGAGATTAAGCCGGGCAACCTGTTCCGGCTTGAGTTGTTGCTTTGCAAAATGGAGGATCGAATCAATTGATACTGCTGCTGCATCCGGTGCGCCATGATCATGACCGTCATGTTCATTATGTGCTTCAGCAGCTACAGGAGCTTTTTTATTTGGTACAGTACGGCCGTATAAAAAAATTACGGCTGTAAGCACTACAGCTATGATTGCTGTGATCCATTGCGGTTTCTTCACTTCACATACAATTTTGGAGAGCGAAGTTACCGAGATGGAACATAAATACTTCAATAAAATTCAATAAGGGCCTGCATCGGGCAAGAAAATACTATACGCCTTCATCACCCGGACCATCATCTGGCTTGGGTTCTTTAAGCTTCTTTACTTCAGCTACAAATTCTTTTGCAGGCTTGAATGCAGGAATGTAGTGCTCAGGAATATGCACAGCAATATTCTTTTTAATATTACGGCCTATCTTGGCAGCACGCTTTTTAGTAATAAAACTCCCAAAGCCCCGGATATAAATATTTTCACCGCCGGCCAGGGTGTCTTTTACTTCTTTAAACATAGTTTCCAGTGTTACAAGAACATCCACTTTGGGAATTCCTGTTTTCTCAGATATCTGGTTAACGAGATCGGCTTTTCTCATTTTAATCTGGGTTTAATGGTTTCTTTATGCCAAATTATAACAAAATAATATGATTGTCAACAGGATAGGCAAAAATTTTATGAGAATTTCACCGGCCCGTTCCCGAAATTGCCGGATATTTAGGTCCGCGACCGTCCAAAAGCATGAAAAAATCAGGAACAAAGAACACCATAAATAGTTTTTCAGCCCTTTTATTAAAGTGGAATAAAGAAGAAAACAGGCGGAAAATGCCCTGGAAGGGCGAAAAAAACCCTTACCGGATCTGGCTGAGCGAAATTATCCTCCAGCAGACCCGGGTGGAGCAGGGGTTGGACTATTATCACCGCTTCATAGAGCGTTTTCCCACTGTCAATGACCTGGCCGCCGCCCCTGATACCACCGTTCTTAAGTTGTGGGAAGGTCTCGGCTACTATTCCCGCTGCCGCAACCTGCTGGCCACTGCCCGCTATATCGCTAATGAAAGAAAAGGCGTCTTTCCCAATACATATGAAGAGATCAAAGCCCTGAAAGGCATCGGTCCTTACACGGCTGCTGCTATTTCATCCTTTGCCTATAATCTTCCCTACGCCGTGGTGGACGGAAATGTTTTCCGCGTATTGTCGCGCGTATTTGGTATCGCCAAACCAATTGATTCAACCGAAGGAAAAAAATATTTCACGCAACTGGCCGATGAACTGCTGGACAAAAAACAACCCGGTCTCTATAACCAGGCCATTATGGATTTCGGGGCTGTTGTTTGCAAGCCGGCTTTACCGCTTTGTTCTTCCTGTGTATTCAATCCCCAATGTGAAGCTTACCGCCAGGGCAAAGTGAATGAATGGCCGGTAAAAGAAAAAAAGATCACCATTCGTAAAAGATGGTTCTATTACCTGGTAATGGAATACAAAGGGACAATAGCCATACGGCAACGAACGGGAAAAGATATCTGGAACCAGTTATATGAATTTCCGGTGATTGAAACCAGTGCAGAACAGGAAGCAACGTATATATTAAAACAGGCAGAGAAACAGGATTGGCTATTGCCCAAAAAATATACAAAGATTTCGGTGTCCCCTTTATTTAAACAACAGCTTTCGCACCAGTTGATAGCAGGGCAGTTCATCACATTGCAACTGGACAGGAAGCCGGAACTGCAGGAGGGTATTGTTTGGGTGACGGAAAGGGAAAGAGTGGACTATCCATTTCCCAAATTCATTAATCAATTCCTTAATGGGGATAAAGCGCACCAAAGTCTATTTTAAAGTTTTGGGCTCCCACAGAGCCACGAAGACCACAAAGAAATATTTGATCGGATGACGTTAAAGACTATTGTCTTTCCATATTTTTTCTTTGTGGTCTTCGTGGCTCTGTGGGAGCGAAACAACCTCTCCGCGGGAAATTGGCATATTTTTTCATTCCATATAAAAAAATTAACTTTAGTAGCAAAGGCCGGAGAGATTTAATAATAAGATAAAAAGCAAGCGTATGAGAGGCGTAAACAGAGTGATGCTGATCGGCAATCTCGGGAAAGACCCGGATGTTCAGTTTTTGGAGGGCAATATCGCTGTTGCCAAATTTCCCCTTGCCACTACGGAAACATTTAAAGACAGGTCAGGGAAACTGGTATCACAAACAGAATGGCATACAGTAGTATTATGGCGGGGCCTGGCAGAACTGGCTCAGAAATACCTGCACAAAAGCAGCCTGGTGTATATAGAAGGACGTCTTCGCACCCGGAGTTGGGAAGATAAGGATGGCAACCGTAAATTTGCCACCGAAGTAGTGGGAGACAATCTGATCATGCTGGATAAGCGGATGGATGGTAGCACACCCCATACTGATGGCGGACTCGAAAATATGGGCAATCCCGATACATCTTTGGGCGACCCCTCGGAAAGCCTTCCTTTTTAGTTTAGTAGTAAAAAAATAATTTTGTGACAGGCAGGCCTTTTGACCTGCTTTTATCATTAAACCGAAAAAAACACTGCATTGGAGAGTCATTCGGTCATTCAATTCTTCTGTGATCCTTTTGCTTTTATTTTCCTTGCTGCCAATACACAGGGCACAACCCTGCTTGTCATTCTTTTACTGGCCCTGCTGCTGCTTACCTTCACTATTTCCGGGGCAGAAGTGGCTATCTTTTCATTGAATGATAAGGATATTAATATGCTGAAAACAAAGCAGCATCCTGCAGCAAAAAGGATCATCAATTTTTTGGATGAACCCAAGGAAGTATTTGCCTCCCTGCTTATCGCCGGCATTTTTGTGAACATCTCCATTATCGTGCTCACCAATTTCCTGATCAGTCAGTTTATTTCATTTGCACATATTCATTTTATACTGGAATTATTATCCAAAGTGTTTGTGATCACTTTTGTGCTGGTGTTCTTTGGAGAAATATTACCTAAAGTGTGGGCTACACAAAACAACCTGCGCTTTGCCTATGGCTCAGCGGTTGTAGTGGAAGCTATACATCTTTTCCTCCGCCGCATCAGCAAATGGACCGTTTCCTTTGCCGATGCTGTTGGCCGCAAGCTTGGGGCCAACCGTTCGGAGGCGGTGAATATCCAGGAACTGGATGAAGCAATTGATATAAAAACAGATGAAGAAGCATCGCAGGAAGAGAAGAATATCATGAAGGGCATTATAAAATTCGGTACCATATCCGTGAAGCAGATCATGCGGAGCAGGCTTGAAGTGAATGGCATCAACTACAATGCATCCTTTGCCGATGTGATAAAGAAAGTGGAGGAACTGCACTATTCCCGCCTGCCGGTATACAAAGTGAGCATGGACGAAGTAGTGGGTATTATCAATACCAAGGACCTGATCTCCTCTTTGCAGCAGCCCGCTGATTTTGACTGGCATTCGCTGATGCGCCAGCCTTATTTTGTACCGGAATCAAAACTGATCTCCGACCTGCTGCGTGATTTTCAAAGCAAGCATATTCATTTTGCCGTGGTAGTGGATGAATTTGGTGGCACCAGCGGCATTGTTACCATGGAAGATATTATGGAAGAAGTGATCGGTGATATCCGTGATGAATTTGATGAAGAAGAAAGCCAGGATAAAAAGCTGGATGATAACAACTATATTTTTGAAGGAAGAACAATGATCCATGATGTTTGCAAGATCATGCAACTGCCTATGGACATCTTCGATAGTATCAGAGGAGAAAGCGAATCAATCGGAGGCCTGGTGCTGGAATTAGCCGGCGAATTCCCTGCTGTAAATGATGTGGTCAGCAGTGGTGATTTTGATTTTACCGTGCTGGAAGCAGATAGCAACCGTATCCGCATGGTGAAAGTGACAGTGAACCACAACAGGAAGGCATAGGCCATTAAAACTAAACAGCAACTACTTTGAAGCGTAATTATTTATTTCTTTTCCTGGCCTGCGCAATAGGAACAGCGTTCTTGTTATCCTGCAATAGCCCCTATCCATACAGAAAAAAGGGCTATTTCAAGGTGAGTTTTCCGGAAAAGAAATACCAGTTGTTTGATCAGCCTGGTTACCCGTACACCTTTGAATATCCTGTATATGCCCATGTGATAAAAGACACTTCTTTCTTTGATGCCAAAGCCGGAGATTGGTGGATCAATATCGATATCCCTCGTTTTCATGGAAGGATATATGTGAGTTATAAAGATGTGAACCCACGCAATTTTGATTCCCTCGTGAATGATGGTTTTAAAATGGCGTACAAGCAGCATACAGATATAGCTACCGGTATTGTTGACAGCCCCATTGTTACCCCTAATGGCGTAGAAGGGATCTATTTTTCCCTTTCAGGAAATACGGCCACGGCCAACCAGTTTTTTGTAACTGACAGCACCCGCCATTTTCTTCGTGGCGCACTTTATTTTGATGCCACTCCCAATGAGGATTCCCTGGGTATTGTGAATGATTTTTTGAAACAGGACCTGAAGCATCTGATCAATACGTTGCGATGGAGATAAGCCCGGACGCCAGAGACAAGATGCCGGATTTTAGGCGGTGAGCCCGTAACTTTGCCCAAAAGACCTTTTGTGATTGTAATAGACAATATATTGATCAGTGATGAGGTGGTAGAGAAAAAATTTGTCTGCGACCTGGCCAAATGTAAAG